>ENA-ORNQ01000003-ORNQ01000003.1-human-gut-metagenome-genome-assembly--contig:-NODE-3-length-373113-cov-13.402519_pt1 | contig 373113 bp, 314 predicted proteins | sample MGYA00242116_ERZ509024 | MGnify/ENA primary metagenome ERZ509024 (study PRJEB26280, sample SAMEA2338697) | human gut metagenome | biome: human gut; feature: human-associated habitat; material: faeces...
TTTCTTCCTTGGTATGCTCATTGGGATGATGATGCGGTCGGCGTGATTTAACTGCCAGGGACTCCACACTTCCATCCCAGCGTTTCAGCCAGAAATATATATATGAACGTGATTTATTGTATTTTCTGCTCGCTCGGCTCACTCCATATTTCTTTGCGTAATTCATTAAGGATTGACGAAACTTCATATCTTGTGTTATACTATTCATGAGAGATAGGCTTCCTTTCTGATTTGAATTTGGTGTGGTAACTTTATTTTATCAGATTTTTGTCTATCTCTCTTTTCTTTTTTCTTAATTTTGTCCAATGTCTATTGTAGCACTACAAGTACTTTTCGCTAATTTTTGCATTTGCTATTGCTTTTTCATGCAAAATATGCTATGATATATTATATTTATGTGGATATGGTTTGGAAAAATATAAGAAATTTAATGATTTTTAACAAATGAGAATGAAAGGAGTTGCTTATACATGTGCGGAATAGTAGGCTATGTGGGAAAAAAGGATTGTACAAAGGTGCTGCTTGACTCACTGTCAAAGCTTGAATACAGAGGTTATGACTCAGCAGGAATAGCTGTTTTTGAGAACGATGCTATCAAGACAAAAAAGACAAAGGGCAGACTTGCTGACCTTGAAGAAAAGCTTAAAAGAGAGGGCTGGCTCAACGGTACTTGCGGTATAGGTCACACACGCTGGGCTACACACGGCGAGCCGTCTGATATAAATTCACACCCTCACGGAAATGCGAATATTTCTATCGTTCATAATGGTATCATTGAAAACTACAGAACTATCAAGGATTTTCTGCTGAAAAAGGGATATATCTTTGAATCTCAGACAGATACAGAAACAGTTGCAAAGCTTCTTGATTATTATTATGATGGCGACCCTATGGCGACAATACAGAAGGTTCTTGCTGAGATAGAGGGTTCATATGCTCTGGGTATCATATTCAAGGATTTTCCAAGAAGAATATATGCAGTAAGAAAGGATTCTCCTCTTATCGTTGCAGTTGGCGAGGACGAAGCTTTTATAGCTTCTGATGTGCCTGCAATACTGAAATATACGAAGAATTACTATCTTCTTGACGAGAACGAGATAGCTGTACTTGACGATGGCAAGGTGGAGTTCTTTGACGTTCACGGAATGCCGGTTGAGAAAGAGATGCTCGTTGCTGACTTTGATATGGAAGCCGCTGAGAAGGGCGGATATGCTCACTTTATGCTCAAAGAGATTCACGAACAGCCAACAGCTATAAAAACAACAATCACACCAAGAATAGTTGACGGTATGCCAAACCTTGAAGAGTGTGGTCTTACATATGACAGACTCAAGGGCTATAACAACATCTTCGTTGTTGCCTGCGGTACTGCTATGCACGCAGGTCTTGTGGGCAAGTATGTTCTTGAAAAGATTGGCAGGGTACCTGTTACAGTGGATATGGCTTCTGAGTTCAGATACAGAGATCCTATAATTGCAAAGGGAGATCTTGTTATTCTTGTTTCACAGTCAGGAGAAACAGCCGACACTCTCGCAGCCCTTAGAATGGCTAAGGAGAGGGGTGCTGAAACACTTTCTATCGTAAACGTAAAAGGCTCGTCTATCGCAAGAGAGTCTGATATGGTGCTTTACACCCATGCAGGCCCTGAGATATCTGTAGCTTCCACAAAGGCATATATCGTTCAGCTTTCTGTATTCTATCTACTGAGCTTTGCTATAGCATACGCTCACGGAGCTATCTCAAAAGAGGAGTGCATGAGACTTACAGCAGAGCTTCAGAACGTTCCTAATATGCTTGAAATTGTTCTTAAAACACCTGATAATTGTCAGTATGTTGCTTCACAGCTTGTAAACAAGGAAAATCTTCTTTATATCGGAAGAGGCCTTGACTATGCGCTTTCTATGGAAGGCTCACTGAAGCTTAAAGAGATATCATATATCCACTCTGAATCATATGCCGCAGGCGAGCTTAAGCATGGCACTATCTCACTGGTAACAAACAATATGCCTGTTATCGCAGTTGCAACACAAAGAGAGCTTCTTGACAAGACCATAAGCAACGTCAAGGAGGTCAAGGCAAGAGGAGCATACGTTGTCCTTGTTACTCACGGATATATCAACGTTGACGACGAGGTGGCAGATTATAAGATCGGTCTGCCGACAATAGACGATCTGCTCATGCCTATGCTGACAGTAGTTCCTTTGCAGCTTATCGCTTACTATACCTCAGTTCTCAGAGGCAATGACGTTGATAAGCCGAGAAATCTTGCAAAATCAGTTACAGTTGAATAAAATACAGGGCAATCCGCAAAGGGTTGCCCTTGCTGTTTGAAAAGGAGTTTATTATGAGCAAATACAGATATTTTGTTTTCGATTTTGACCTTACTCTTGCAGACTCTTCCGAGGGAATTCTGGAGTGCTTTAAGCACGTTTTGAAAGAGTTTGGTTATCAGCCAAAGGACGACAGGACTATCTACAACACCATAGGCATGACCCTTGTTGACGCTTTCGATCTGCTGACAGATATACCTGACAATCCTCAGCGTGAGGATATGCGCAAGGCGTATGTAAAAAAGGCAGACGAGGTAATGGTGAAGAAAACATATTTTTATGACGATACTATCGCAATTTTGCAGACCTTGCAGAACGCAGGGGTAAAAGTCGGCATAGTTTCTACGAAATATCGCTATAGGATAGTCAATACTTTCAATGAGCAGGCAGGCTCTTTGCCTGTGGATATCATAGTTGGAGGCGAGGATGTCACAAGGGCAAAGCCTGACCCGCAGGGACTTGACCTGATAATAGAGCGTTTCGGTGCGGATAAATCGGACGTGCTTTATATAGGCGACAGCTACATCGACGCCGAAACTGCACTCAATTCAGGTGTGGATTTTGCAGGAGTAACAACTGGCTCTACCACTAAAGAGGATTTTGAAAAATACCCTCATATCTATATTGGTTCGTCGCTGTTGGACATATTTCAGAATATATAAATTTTAAGTAAATATAATTTTAAATAAATGTGAAAAACTATTGCTATTTACGGAGCTTGATGTTATAATATAATTTGATGTACTATGTTAAGTACCAAGCGGATAACATAAATATTATTATATGAAAGGACGGGTATGCTATGATAAAAAGCATGACCGGTTTCGGCAGAGAGCATATCGTGGCAAACGGCAGAGAGATAATCGTTGAGATACGCTCTGTAAACCACAGATATTATGAATTTACTTCGAGAACTCCGAGAGCCTACGGCTATCTTGATGAAAAGCTGAAAGGCTTTCTTAAAAGCGGTATTTCCCGTGGTAAGGTAGAGGCGTCTGTTTCTATCTATAATCAGGAGGGTACTGACGCTGAGATAGAGCTTAACAAGGCTGTTGCAAAGGGTTATCTTGACGCACTGAGAGGTGCGGCTGACGAGCTTGACCTTGATGACGATATCACACTGTCACATATCATGAAGCTTCCTGATGTGTTCACTGTTGTGAAGAAAACAGACGACGAAGAAGTTATCTGGAACGAGGTCAAGGACGTGGCTCAGGTGGCGTTGGACAGATTTGTTCAGATGCGTGAAACTGAGGGAGTCAAGATGTATGACGATATCAGCGGCAGACTTGATTATATCGAGAAAACTGTGGGTAAGATAGAAGATCAGTCACCTAGTGTTACTGAAAGCTACAGAGAAAGACTTTATGCAAAGATAAAGGAAACTCTCGGCGATAAGGACATAGATGAGCAGAGGATACTTACAGAAGTGGCTATTTTCGCCGATAAGGTGGCAATAGACGAGGAAACAGTAAGGCTCAGAAGCCATATCTCACAGTTCAGAGGGCTTATCAAGTCGGACGAGCCTGTGGGAAGAAAGCTTGACTTCCTTGTGCAGGAGCTTAACCGTGAGGTGAATACTATCGGCTCAAAGGCTAACGATCTCACTATCACAAAAATGGTGGTGGATCTTAAGGCTGAGATCGAAAAGATCAGAGAGCAGATACAGAATATCGAATAACGGCGGTGTGAGATATGCAGCTTATTAATATCGGTTTTGGAAATATGGTGTCCTCCGCAAGAGTCATTGCCATAGTTTCCCCTGAGTCTGCGCCTATAAAGCGTATCATTCAGGAAGCTAAGGATAAGGGTACTCTTATAGACGCCACCTACGGCAGAAGAACAAGAGCGGTGCTAATTATGGACAGCGACCATGTGGTGCTGTCGGCAGTTGCACCTGAAACTGTAGGCGGACGTGCCGCTGTTGACGAGGAGGACGATGACAATGTATAAGAACAATGCAAAGCTGTTTGTTATATCAGCTCCCTCAGGCTGTGGCAAGGGAACTATACTTGCAGAGGTCTTTAAAAACAGAGATGTATTCTATTCTATATCCTGCACAACAAGAAAGCCCAGAGAGGGCGAAAAGGACGGCGTTCATTATCATTTTATAAGCGATGACAGCTTTAAGAAAATGATAGACAGCGGTGAATTTCTTGAACACGCAGGCTATGTTGGCCATTATTACGGAACGCCAAAAAAGCCTGTTCTCGCTAATCTTGAGCAGGGCAGAGATGTTATACTTGAAATTGAAACTAACGGTGCGTTTCAGGTGAAGAAAGCCTTTCCTGAAGCTGTGCTGATGTTTATACTTCCACCGTCTGTTAAGGAGATAGACAGACGGCTTAGAAAGCGTGGAACTGAGTCTGACGATGTTATTGCTGACCGTGTAAGTCAGGCTGCCGGTGAGATCGGCAAAGCCGGCGGTTATGATTATGTGATAATGAACGACGGGCTAGAGGACGCTGTGGAAGATTTTGTTGCAGTTATGAACTCCGTGAAAGCCGAGGACGGCAAGGCGGATAAATTCAGATCAGAAAATGATGATACAAAGAAATTAATTGACGAGGTGCTTAATTATGATGCTTAGACCGGCCGTAAGCCAGATTTTGAAGAACAATGAAAGCTATTATTCTCTAGTTATTGCAGTTGCAAAGAGAGCAAGAGAGATCACGAGCGACGCTTTTGACAACAAGCTGGTGCTTGATGAAAAGCCAGTAAAGACAGCAGTTGACGAGCTTTATAATGGCGAATACAAAATAATCGAGGATCCAAGCCTCAGAAAATAATCGAGGCTTTTTATGGGGAGGTGTACGGCTGTGCGTGGAGTTTTTATCGTGGCAAAGGTTGCAATAAGCCGTGCATCATACAGCTTTGACGCACTGTATAGCTATAGTGTGCCAGAGGAGCTGGCTCAGAAAGTGAAAAGCGGAGTGCGTGTGCTTGTGCCTTTTGGCAGAGGAAACCGCAAAGCCGTAGGATTTGTTGCGAGAACGTATACGGAAGCCGAGTATAACGATAAGCTGAAGCCTGTTATTTCAGTGGTGGACGGGGAAAGCCTTGTCACCGAGGAAATGATGAAGATAATAATATGGCTGAAAGAAAACACTTTCTGCACCTATTATGACGCTTATAAATCCGTTGTGCCTACAGGCTTTTCCTACACTTTTTCACAGCATTACAGCCTTGTCAATACCTACATTGACGAGGATACTTTAAATGAAGATGAGAAAAATGTGGTGGACTTTCTCAGATGTGCAAAAAGTCAGAGGGAGATAGACAGTTTACTTGACGTGCATAATGACGCACGAAAGAAGAAAACTGTGGATTCTCTTGTGGATAAGGGCTATGTTGAGATCAGCGACGCTTTGAAAAGAAAAGTCGGTGATGAGAATGTCAGCATGGTAAGGCTTTCTGACGAGTATGTGTCAGGGGAGATACAGACCACTCTTACCCCGAAGCAGACCCTTGTGGTGAAGCTTCTTGAGGAGGGTGGCTGTGCCTCTGTGAAAGAGGTCTGCTATATGACCAACTGCACTTCAAGCATATTAAAAAGGCTTGCTGACAAGAAAGTTATCGTGCAGTATAAATACGAGGTCATGCGTGACGCCATAGGCGAGCTTGGCGAAAGGCAGGACCCTGACGATATCATATTAAATGATGAACAATCAGCGGCATATGAGGGCATAATGGGGCTTATAAAAGCCGAAAAGCCCGCAGGTGCGTTGCTTTACGGCGTTACGGGAAGCGGCAAGACCTCTGTGTTCATAAAGCTTATAAAAAGCGTTATGGATATGGGTAAAACAGCGGTCATGCTCGTTCCTGAAATATCCCTTACACCACAAATGCTCGGCAAATTCAAGTCACTTTTCGGTGATAAGATAGCCGTTATGCACTCGTCATTGTCATTGGGACAGCGTACTGACGAGTTCAAACGTGTAATGCGTGGAGAAGCAAGAATAGTTATCGGCACAAGAAGTGCAATATTTGCTCCTGTCACCAACGTGGGAATAATCATCATGGACGAGGAGGGCGAGCCGTCATATAAGTCGGACTCAACGCCTAGATACCATGCACGAGATGTTGCCATACAGCGGTGCGGATATAATAACTGCGTGCTGTTAATGGCTTCTGCAACTCCGTCGCTGGAGAGCTTTTATTACGCTCAAAAGGGCAGATATCACTTGTTTGAGCTTAAAAACAGATATTCAAAGTCGCCCCTGCCGGCAGTCGAGATAGTCGATATGCAGGAGGAAGCGGCAGAGGGCAATGACAGCTTGCTAAGCCGTGTTATGTGTGATAAGCTCACAGAAGTGCTTGCGAAAAAAGAGCAGGCTATCCTGCTTCTGAACAGACGTGGCTATACAACGTATATCACTTGCATGGACTGCCGTCAGCCTGTGGCTTGCCCAAACTGCAATATACCCCTGACGTATCACAAGAAAAATGATCGGTATATGTGCCACTACTGCGGATATACCATGGATAATATAGAGCACTGTCCACAGTGCGGCTCACAGCGGCTCAAATCAAGCGGCGTGGGAACTCAGCGTGTGGAGGACGAGCTTGAAAGGCTTTTTCCGCAGGCAAGGCTTCTGCGAATGGACGCTGATACCACTTCTTCGAGATATTCCTATGAGGAGAATTTCAAGGCTTTTGAGAAAGGCGAGTATGATATAATGCTCGGCACTCAAATGATAGCAAAGGGACTTAATTTCCCGAACGTCACAATGGTGGGTGTCATATCCCTTGACAAGGCACTGTTCACAGGGGATTTTCGCAGCTATGAGAGAACATTCTCACTGCTAACTCAGGTGGCAGGAAGAAGCGGCAGAGGAGATAAACCAGGGGTCGCATACATTCAGACCTTTGTGCCTGACCATTATGTGTTGAACCTTGCGGCAGAGCAAAATTATGATGAGTTTTATAAAGAGGAGATAGCACTGAGAAAGTCGCTGACATATCCGCCTTTTTGCGATATATGCGTCATAGGCTTTTCAGCACCCCTTGAAAGCAAGGTAATAGGTGCTTCACGCTGGGTGACTCAGCTTATAAAAGAGTATATCTCACAGCATAGGGTGAATTTTCCCCTCAGAGCGCTAGGGCCTGCACCATGCACATTTGAAATGATAAATAATCGCTACAGATACAGACTTATCCTGAAAACACGCAATACTGCGAATTTTCGTGAGATGATAAAGCACGTTCTGGGCGAGTTCTATAAAAATAAAGATTATCAGACAGTTCGTATTTATGCCGACATAAACGGCGATATCGGGCTTTAAGAAAGGATAGTTAAATAAATGGCACTCAGAAAAATACTTAATAAGAGCGACGAGATTCTTCACAAGGTCTGCAAGCCTGTTACAGAATTTGACGACAAGCTTGGTCAGCTTCTTGACGATATGACAGAAACCCTGAAAAACGCCAACGGCGTTGGTCTTGCAGGTCCACAGGTGGCAAAGCTGAGAAGAGTGGTCGTTATAATAATCGACGATAAGGTTTACGAGCTTATCAACCCTGAGATAACATGGCAGAGCGAGGAAAAGCAGAGAGTTCTGGAGGGCTGTCTTTCATGCCCGAACGAGTGGGGCTATGTTACAAGACCTATGAGAGTTAAGTTCAAGGCGCAGGACAGACACGGCAAGTGGTACGAAATGGAAGTATCAGAACTGTTTGCACAGTGCGTTTGCCATGAGCTTGCACACCTTGAGGGTCATCTGTTTACTGAGATAGTTGAAGAATTTGTAGAGGTCGAGGACTAATGAAAATAATCTTCATGGGTACGCCTGATTTTGCCGTACCAACGCTGAAAAAGCTTTATGACAGCGGATATGAGGTGCAGGCGGTTTTCACTCAGCCTGATAAGCCAAAGGGCAGAGGCTATAAGCTTACTCCGCCCCCTGTAAAGGTGCTTGCGCAGGAGCATGACACAACTGTTTATCAGCCGCAAAGCCTTAAAAAAGACGGCGAGGAGTATGTTAAAATTATCAATGACCTTGCCCCTGATTGTATCGTGGTGGCGGCTTATGGCAAAATGCTCCCTAAGTCGGTGCTTGATATACCAAGACTTGGCTGTGTGAACGTCCATGGCTCGCTGCTTCCTAAATATCGTGGAGCAGGTCCGATACAGTGGGCTGTGCTTAATGACGAAGCTGAAACTGGAATTACAACGATGCTTATGGGCGAGGGCATGGATACGGGAGATATCCTTGTGGAAAAGGCTACTCCTATTGGCGAGAACGAAACAGCCGCAGAGCTTTTTGACAGACTTGCCGAAATGGGCGCAGAGGTGCTTGTTGATACCCTTGAAAAGCTCGATAAGGGCGAGATAACCCCTGTTAAGCAGGACGAGAGCCTTGCGACTTATGCACCAATGCTCTCAAAGGAGCTTTGCCCTATAGATTTCACAAAGCCAGTGAGAAAGATACACAAACAGATATGCGGTCTGTCTGATTGGCCATGCGCTACTACAGTGCTTGAGGGCAAAAGGCTGAAAGTATATAGATCTGAGATAGCTTCCACAAAGCCTTGCGGAAAGCCTGCGGGCACTGTGGTGGATAACAGCGACTTTTCCGTTGCCTGCTCAGACGGAGTCATAAGATTTACTCAGGTGCAGGCTGAGGGCTCAAAGAGAATGGATACCGCTGATTTTCTCAGAGGCAGACATATCGAGAACGGCACTGTGCTGGGATAATTCGGAGGAACTATGGGAAACGCCAGAAAAACGGTTTTAAGGCTGCTTACAAGGCTTGAAAACAGCGGCTCATATTCAAATATACTTCTTGACGAGGGCCTTGAAAGGTCTGACCTTTCGCCTCAGGACAAGAAATTCGCCGCAGCACTTTTCTACGGCGTTTTGGAAAGACAGATAACTCTTGATAACATTATTCGGGAATATTCACGCAACCCTAAGAATAAGCTTGGTACTGAGGTCAGAGTTATACTGAGAATGGGTCTTTATCAGCTTTTATATATGGACTCTGTTCCTGACAATGCGGCTGTGGACGAGTCTGTGAAGCTTGCAAAGAAAAACAGAAATCCTGCGGCAAGCGGCTTTGTGAACGCAATGCTAAGGGAGTTTATAAGAAACGACAAAAAGCTTCCAAAGGGCAGAAATGCCACGGAGGAGCTTTCTATAGAATACTCCGCACCTGTATGGCTGACGGAGAAATGGACAAGGGAATACGGCAAGGACATCTGCCTTGAAATGCTGAAAACCTCTGTGGGACAGGCACCTGTCACCGCAAGAGTGAACACGGTCTTTCATTCTCTTGAAAGCACACTGGATATGCTCGCTGAGGAGGGCATTACCTTTGAAAGGCTGTCCGTCCTGCCTGATTGCATAAGGATATGCGGTGCAGGAGCGGTGGAGCATACTAAGGCTTACAAAGAGGGCAGGATACACGTTCAGGATCTTTCGAGCCAGCTTTGCTGTGCGGCTCTTGATCCTAAGGAGAACGATACAGTTCTTGACCTTTGTGCCGCACCTGGTGGAAAGACCTTTACAATTGCCGAGCGTATGAACAACAATGGCAGAGTGCTTGCTTTTGATCTGCATAAAAATCGTGCAGGGCTTATTGAAAGCGGTGCGAAAAGGCTTGGGCTTGACTGCATAAGCGCAGGTGTCAACAACGCAAAGGTTTATGACGAGAAAATGCCAAAGGCTGACAAAGTGCTTTGCGACGCACCTTGTTCTGGACTTGGCGTAATAAGAAGAAAACCTGAGATAAAGTATAAAGAACCCTCAGATTTCGACAGACTTCCTGAAATACAGTATGATATACTGAAAACGTCAGCGGAGTATGTAAAAGTCGGCGGAACACTGGTGTATTCCACCTGCACGCTGTCAAGGGCGGAAAATGATGAGGTGGCAGACAGATTTTTGGCTGAACACCTTGATTTTGAGCCTGCACCGCTAGGCGAGGCTTTCGGTAGCGACAGCGGTCTTTGCAGAATGTCTATCACACCTGCAAAATATAATTCAGACGGATTTTTTATTGCTAAGTTTATCAGGCTGAGGTGATCTTTTGGTAGCATTTGATGATAATGGAAAAATAGATATATTGGGGCTTCTGCCTGACGAACTGGAAGCTGAGATACTAAAGCTTGGAGAAAAGAAGTTCCGTGCAGGGCAGATATTTGATTGGCTTCATGTAAAGCGAGTGTCAAGTTTTGATGAAATGACTAATCTATCTGTACAATTAAGGAATCTGCTTAATGAAAAATTTTGTTTAAAATCACTATTTGTGTCAAAAAAGCTTGAATCTCATACCGATAATACTGTAAAATATCTATATGAGCTTGAGGACGGAAATCATGTGGAATCCGTAATAATGGAATACAACTACGGAAACACCATTTGCGTGTCAACTCAGGTGGGTTGCAAAATGGGCTGTCGCTTTTGTGCGTCAACTATTGCAGGCTTCAAGCGTGATCTGACTTCCTCGGAGATTCTGGGACAGATATACGCTTCTGAGCGTGAAAGCGGAAGAAAGATATCAGGCGTGGTGCTTATGGGAATAGGCGAGCCTATGGATAACTTTGATAATGTGGTGAATTTCCTTGAAGTGCTGTCCTGTCCAAAGGGCTTTAATATGTCGCTAAGGCACGTTTCAGTGTCTACCTGCGGCATTGTGCCGAGGATATATGAGCTTGCAGAGAAAAAGCTTGGCATAACATTGTCTATCTCTTTGCACGCTTCCAATAATAAGAGCAGGAGCGAGATAATGCCTGTTAATGACAGGTATGATATCAACGAGCTTCTTGCCGCCTGCCGATACTATTTTAAGGTAACAGGCAGGAGAATTTCTTTTGAATATGCTTTGATAGACGGGCATAACGATTCTATGGAGGACGCAAGGGAGCTTGCGGAGCTTCTGGGCGGATTTGTCTGTCATGTGAATATAATCCCTGTTAATAAGATAAAGGAGCGTAATTATCATTCTGACAGAAAGTCAGCCAACAGATTCAGAGGATATCTGGAGAAGCTTGGGATAAACGCTACTGTGAGGCGGACCTTGGGTGCGGATATAGACGCTGCCTGCGGTCAGCTAAGACGAGAATATGAGATCTGATAAAAGGTGGTGAATCGCTTGTTTATAGCGTCTGATACAGACATCGGAAAAAAACGCAGTGAAAATCAGGACAGAGTGCATGCTGAATTTCTTGCTGACAATATTGCCGTTGCGGTGGTCTGTGACGGTATGGGCGGAGCGTCATCAGGCGGAGTTGCCAGTCAGCTTGCCATTGACGCAGTAGTAAAACGTATCAAGGAAAATTTCCGAAAAGATATGAAACCAAATTCCATAAGAAATCTTATGCTCACTTCAGTGCATTATGCGAATACGATCGTGTATGGCAAGAGCAAGGAGGATATTGACAAAAACGGCATGGGTACTACCTGCGTTGCGGCATTGGTGGTGGATAAGACCGTCTATATGGTGAGCGTGGGCGACAGCCGTGGATATCTTCTTACCAAGGACGGTATAGCTCAGATAACCACTGACCATACTTATGTGGAAATGCTTTATAGGTCGGGTCAGATAACCAAAGAAGAAGCGAAAAATCATCATATGAGAAACGTTATCACAAAGGCTGTGGGCGTTGAATCAGATGTTGAGGTCGATTATTTCGAGCTTGAAGAAAATGATAATTTTGCGGTGCTGCTTTGCTCTGACGGTCTGACCAATTATTGCACAGACAATATGATATATGAAACTGTGTTTGGCAATAATCTTGACGAGGCTATAAAACAGCTTATTGCTTTCGCAAACGAATGCGGCGGTAAAGATAATATTACTGCTGCGGTAATAGCAAATTAATGGAATGACAATAAAACATGAATAATATAGGAGTTGAATTACATGGATTCTAATATCGGCAAAAAGCTAGACGGCAGATATGAGATAACCGAGCTTATCGGCGTGGGCGGAATGGCTGACGTTTATAAGGCAGTTGACGTTATGGAAAACCGTACTGTTGCGGTAAAGATACTTAAGCCTGAGTTTTCACAGAACGAGGAATTTCTCAGACGCTTCAGAAACGAGAGCAAGGCTATCGCTGTACTTTCTCACCCTAATATCGTAAAGATATATGATGTGGGATTTTCTGACGAGATACAGTTTATCGTTATGGAGTATATCGACGGCATCACCCTTAAAGAGTTTATCGAGCAGCAGGGCGTGCTTAGGTGGAAAGACGCTTTGCACTTTGTAACTCAGATACTCCGTGCTTTGCAGCACGCTCATGATAAGGGTATCGTTCACAGAGATATCAAACCGCAGAACATAATGCTTTTCCCTGACGGAACTATCAAGGTCATGGACTTTGGTATCGCAAGATTTTCAAGGATCGACGGAAAGACACTTTCTGACAAGACTATCGGTTCTGTTCACTATATCTCACCTGAGCAGGCAAGGGGCGATATGACAGATGAAAGATCTGACATATACTCTGTAGGCGTTATGCTCTATGAAATGCTCACAGGCAGAAAGCCTTTTGACGGTGAAAATCCTGTGGCTATCGCTCTCAAGCATATGCAGGAGGATCCGATTCCGCCAAGAGAGATCATGCCTTCTATCCCAGAGGCTCTTGAAGAAATAGTTATGCACGCTATGGAGAGAGATCCTGCAAGACGTTATCAGTCAGCAGCAGAGATGATAAAGGATATAGACACATTCAAGCTCAATCCATCTGTTGTTTTCGGATATAAGAACAGCCCTGTTCCTATCCCTGTGGCTGATAACAATAACAAATATTTTGACGATGAGCATAGTGAGAACTATGACGACGATGAAGAATATGAGGACGATGACGAAGAAAACGATGACGAGGAAGAAGAGGAAGAAAAGAAGCGTTCTTACGTTGTTCCGATACTCCTTGCTGTGACAGTTGCGGTAGTTATCATTGCAGCGTTCGTTATCGTAGGAGTTGTATTCAAGTCATTCAGCGGTTCAAACGGTATGCACACAGGTACAGTTACACTTCCAAACTTTGTGGGCAAGAATATCGTTCAGGTTGAGCAGGATTATAAGGATAAGCTTAAATTTGATATCACCGAAGAGTATAATGACCAGTATGACGAGGGAATAATCACATTCCAGGGTCAGGCAGCAGGAAAGTCTGTTAAGGAAGGCTTCACGGTTACACTTACTGTAAGTAAGGGCAAAAAAATGGCAACTATCCCTGACATGGTGAAGAAAGACGGCACTGTGGCTGAAAGCGAGCTTAAGGCTGCAGGATTTATGGTCGTTAAGAGAGATATATGGTCTGAGGATATAGCTTCAGGTCTTGTTGTTAAAACACAGCCGGCAGCAGGCGAGCAGTATGCCGTAGGTGCGACTGTTGCTTTGTTTGTAAGTAAGGGTCCTGTTGAAACAAGAGTCAAAGTACCAAGCGTTGTAGGTCTTACAGAAGAAAAGGCAGTTGCAATGCTCAAGGAGAACAAGCTCAAGGCTGAGGTCAAGGAGATCGAGCATGAGGGCGATAAGGGCAAGGTAATCGAGCAGGATACAGATGAAGGCACATATGTTGAGCGTGACACAACTGTTACTATTTACGTTTCGACCGGAGAAACTTCACCTGTTGAGGTAACATTCTCACTGCCACTCCCAAGTGGTATCCACGGCTCATATTCTATAGACATCTACAATAACGGCAACGTTGCATATACACAGAAGATCGGTAGTGGAGAATCTGTTGCAGGCGGTTCTGTAAATGTAACTGTAAAGGGCAAGAAGACAGAAACTCTGACTATCTTCATCACAAATGACGAAAATCAGCAGAAGTGCCGTTATGCAGTATATGACATAGATTATGATAAGCAGACAGCTACTCTTAGCGGAAGCCTGAATGAAAGCGGTCTGATCGACATTACTCCGACAACGACCACAACTACTACAACTACGACCACAACAACTACTACAACTACCACTACTGAAGCACCTGCACCGGAGCCTCAGGAGCCAGACGAGCAGGGTCAGTAGTTCATGAATGGAATAATCGTTAAAGCTATCGGAGGCATCTACTATGTAGAAGCCTCCGACGGCATTTATGAATGTAAGGCAAGAGGAGTATTCAGAAGAAAGAACATTTCTCCTGTAGGCGGCGACAGAGTTGAATTTTCATTGGAGGACGACGGAAGCGGAGTTATCGAGAAGATAGAGGAAAGACGCTCATTGCTTATAAGACCGCCTCTTGCAAATCTTGATATGCTTGTGTTCGTTTCGTCTACCTGCGAACCAAGACCTAATCTGCTGTTGCTTGATAAGTTTATTGCAATAGCTGTTTTCAAAAAAATAGAGCCTGTGGTAGTCTTTACAAAGATAGACAAGGAAAGCTGTGACGAGCTTGTGGACATATACAAGGGCGCAGGGATAAAGACCTTTCAGGTAGACAATACCACCGGCGAGGGCAGTGAAGCTGTTAAGGCAGTGCTGGAGGGCAAGCTGTCGGCTTTTACAGGAAACACGGGCGTTGGCAAATCGTCACTGCTCAATAATATGTTTCCTGCATTGGGGCTTGCCACCAACGAGATAAGCAAAAAGCTTGGCAGAGGAAAGCACACCACACGCCATGTAGAGCTATACAAGCTGGAGGGCGGTGGTTATATTGCCGATACCCCTGGCTTTTCGTCGTTTGATACCAACAGATATGATATTATTTTCAAGGACAAGCTTGCAGGCTGTTTTCCTGAGTTTCAGAAATACGAGGGCAAGTGCAGATTTCCTGATTGTAGCCACACAAAGGAAAAGGGCTGTGCGGTCATAGAGGCGGTAAAAAATGGCGAGATCGCAAAGTCAAGGCATGAAAGTTATGTGGAAATGTACGAGCAGGCAAAGCAGCTTAAGGAGTGGGAATACAAAAATGACTAAGAAATGCACTATCTTTTCAGGCGGTGAAGCGGTGTCGGCTCAGTGTGTGGCAGAATATAAGTCTTTTATCGACGATTCTCTTGTGATATCCGCTGACAAGGGCTATAAGCTTGCACAGGCAGTGGGCGTAAAGTCGGACATTATTATGGGCGATTTTGATTCCGCTGAAAAACCTGTTTTTGATAATATCGAGATCTTCCCCTCAGAAAAGGACGATACTGACCTTATGCTTGCCATAAAGCATGGCTTTGAGTCGGGTTGTGATGATTTTCTCATATTCGGTGCAACAGGCGGACGAGTGGACCACTTACTTGGAAATATCCAATCTCTGGGATATATTTTATCTTGTGGCGGTGAAGGAATGATAGCCGCAGATAGGGAGATAATTCGGCTTTATCGTGCAGGCAGTTACAGGATATATGACCGTGAGGGCTTTTCGTTCTCACTGGTGGCATATACCGATAAGGTAGAGGGTCTGACCATAAAGGGTGCGAAATATGAGGTAGAGGACTGTCTGCTGACCAATGCTTTTCCACTCGGCATATCAAACGTGGTGAAAGGCTTTGATGGGCAGGATAGAAAATATGCTGAGATATCATTCAAAAGTGGCTATCTGCTGTCAGTACAGTCAAAAATGGTAACCGATTTTTGATTTTTGAATAATATAAACTATAACTATTCGGGAGGTAATACTTATGAAAGTTGTAGTTGTAAAAAGTCCAAAGGTCATATCAGGTTTAATGAGGCTTATTTTCAAGATCAAAAAGGAAGAAGAATAGGATAACTGGCGGTACTCGTGTGAGTGCCGTCAATTTTTTTGCAATAGCAGAAAAGCTCTTAGATCACAGGAACGATCTAAGAGCTTTTTTATTTTGTTATTTTATGATTCATCATGATGTGCTTTTGACGGCAAAATTACGTTATTCGTATAACGATAAATGACTATTTTACGATACTTTTTAAGCTTTGCTCTGTCGAATTTCGTCAAATCCTCTATTTTACGAAAATATTCAATTATCAAGTTGCAATTCTATTGCGGAAAGCAAGAGTGTAGGAAGCCCTAATACGGCTGATGACATGAAGAAATAAAAGAAATGTGACTGATTGGTAGATAAACGGACAAAAAAAATAAAATCGGACTTCAAAAAAGCCCGATTTTACGATGATTTCTGGTGCCGCTAACCGGACTTGAACCGGTACGGGTTTTACCCCGAGGGATTTTAAGTCCCTTGTGTCTGCCTATTCCACCACAGCGGCATGCAAGATATATTATAACACTTTTTTTGCAAAATGTCAACGCTTTTTTGCAAATTACAAGTTGTTAAACAGAAATAAATGGTAATTGTGGAATGGCAACGGTGCTTATTTTAAATCTTTTTGCCTTGAAACTGAAAACCTGTAGATAAATAAAGATATCAAAGCGGTGACGACTTCTGTTATCCAGAATGCGTTCCATACGCCTGTTGGTCCCGTGAGCTTGCAGAGGAAGAACGCAAGTGGCAGTATTATCGCAATAAATCTGCACAGAGATATCATAAGCGACGGAATGCCCATGCCAAGTCCCTCCAGCGCACCTGATGAGGTGACGGATACTGCGGAGATAACAAAGCCGATACAAATTAGGCGCAGTGCTGTTTTGCCTATGGCGATAGTGTCAGCGTTTTCCGTGAAAAGCCCTATGAGCTTGGCTGGGAAAAGTGCGCATATGATAGTTCCTGCCGCCAATATCACACCTGTCATGTAAAGGACAATGCGGTAAATTTTCTTCACACGCTCCCTCTCGCCTGCTCCGTAGTTAAAACTGATAACTGGTCGCATACCCTGAATAACACCATTTGCGGGTAGATAAAGAAAGGTCTGGAGCTTGTAGTAAATTCCAAGAACAAGCACATAGCTTTGTGAATATGCCGCAAGTATGCCGTTGAGGGCGGATATGAGAAGTGACGGCAGTGCAAGATTAAGTGTTGCAGGAATGCCTATGGAGTACATTTTGGCGATTATCATGCCGTCGGGACGCTTGTGTTTTGCGGAAAGCTTAACAGGAAGCTCACAGCGAAGATATGCTATTATGTATATGACAAGGGTCAGCACCTGACCGATACCGGTGGCGAGTGCCGCACCCTTTATACCCATCTCAGGAAAAAATCCAACGCCAAAAATAAGCAGAGGGTCAAGGATTATGTTTGCGATACAGCCGCAGAGCATACTGAACATTGATATCTTCATTCTGCCGACAGATTGGAATATCTTCTCAAATGCAATGGCAAGCATTAATGCAGGAGAGAATGTAAATACAATGTTGCAATACTGCACGCCAAGATCTACAACGTTTTTATTACTTGTGAACATAGATAGAAATGCAGGCATTATAAGTATACATATTATCATTAGCACAATACCATGCAAAGCCGAAAGGGCAAGCCCCTGAGTTGCGGCAATGTCAGCCTTTTCCTTTCTGCCTGCACCAAGATATATGGCAATGACCGCATTGATGCCGATACCAAAGCCGATAGCAGTGGCACTTATAAAATTCTGCACAGGGAACACCAGTGAAAGCGATGTCATTGCGTCCTCGCTTATCTTTGCCACGAAAAAGCTGTCAATGATGTTGTAAAGAGAGTTTACAAGCATTGATATCACCATTGGCAGGGACATTGAAAGCAGAAGAGGGAAGATCGGTCTTGTTTTCATGAAATCACTGTTCATTTTTTTTACACTCCTTTGTCTGTGGGCAGAAAAAAAGCCGCACAGCCTGTTTGCTGTGTGGCGAAAAGTGACATACTGTCAGGAAAAATCCACGCAAGTTTTACAAAGTATATTTTAACATAGCGGTATGATTTTGTCAATGAATTTTCTTTAATATTATGTTTCAAAAAAGTATACAAACACGCTGATTGTAGATTGACAAGATTTTTCTGCTATGGTAAAATGTTATTATGATAATTTATGTTAGGGGAGAAAGCGTAATGACTTTTATAGAGTGGCTCAAAGACTGTAATGAAGCAGACCCTTTGACTAAAAAGGTTTACATATGTAATGATTATCTCAACGCCGAGAGAATGTTGGAGAACGCAAGCGGTAAAAATATTGTTATAAGGCTTGAAAGATACACAGTCGCAGATCATGCAAAGCATATTATCGAAACCAGTGCCGAGTATATGGACAGCAGGATAATAACACTGTCAAATGCTGAGGGCTGTGAGATAGTAAGACGTATTATTGATGAAAGCGGTATAAACTATTTTAAAAGCGATGACCATAATGCCTGCATGGAGATATTCAAGACAATATCAGAGCTTAGAATGAACTGTATACGCCCTGATTCACTGTCCTTGGACAGCAGACGTATCAACACGCTAAGAGCGATCTTTCAAGCGTATGAAAGCAAACTTTCAGACAGCAAACTATATGACAGTGCAAAGCTCATAAGCATTGCCAGCGGTCTTATAAAGGCTGGTAAGGCAGACGTGAACAGCGTTCATTTTGCATATGACAAAGAAATAGAAGCTGACAAGCTGACAGCGGAGTATATAGGGCTTTTGCCTGATCCTGCGGTGTTAGATAACATGGCTGATATGAGCGATGAGCAGTATCAGAATGGTCTGAGAAAATTAGCACAAAAGGCGGAGATTTGGAGAAATTATGGCGTAACAAACGAGGTGGAGAGAACTGTTCTACATATCGTGAACAGTGGTTACGAGCTTTGCGATACCGCTGTGCTGTGTCCCGATGATGAGTATATGGACTTGCTCGTGAATATGTGCGATCAATACAAAGTCCCCGTGGAATTTCCTGAGGGCATTTCATGCAGACACAGTGACGTTGTTGCATTTTTCAGGGCAATGCTCAAATGGTGCAAAAATGACTATAGATTTGACCTTTTCAAAGATGTGATGCTTTCGCCTGTTTTCAAATATGAGGAGAATGTAGAGGATGGCAAGACCAAAAGCAAGGGCAGTATATTCCTTGAAGCACAGAACTCAGGAAACGGCTGGGGCATTGAATGGTATAGCACAAGGGATAGTCAGGTGTTTACGGACTTTTATGATGTCTTTAAAAAAGAAAATGTCAGCGCAAAAGAGTTTTACGGTGGCGTGCTGAACTTGGTAAAAAAATATGTGAGAGGCACAAACGCTGAGCAGAGAAGTTCCATATCAAGCGTTAAGGACGCTTTGATAGGAAGATACAGATTTTATGCAGACTATGACAAGGAACTTAGCTTGCAGGAAGCAATGACTGAGATCACCGACATTGCAGAGAACGCAAGGTATTCTTTGCCTGCATCAAAAGGCGCTGTTACCTGCTGTCTTATGGGGCGGTATTCTGCGCTTTTCATGAAAAACATATATGTTCTTGGTCTGACAACAGGAAGATTTCCTGTCATGCAGGACGAGTCACCTGTTCTGAACGATAAGGAGAGAGAACAGCTTTTCGGCAACCGTGACCATTGTTCTGACGCTATCGAGCGCAGAAAGCTCACTGACCTTGTGAGAACTGTTCTCATGGCTGAGAGAGCAAACCTTGTTGTAAGCTGTAGTGTTTATGATACCGTAGAAATAAGAGCGCAAAGCCCGTCGGCAGTGTATACTGTTATTGCGGCTGAAAAGGGTGTTGATGTAAACAAAATAGAAGTGTATGATTATCTTTCTGACAGACGCAAGGTGAGCGTGCGTTCTGAGATATCATTAAACAGTGCTTTTCTAAACAAGGCAGAAAAAATCGGGCTTCATGATGACGGTGCAAAGCAAAGCGAAAGCCTTACGGAGTATCTTGATAAGCAAAGAGAAAGCCGTATAGATATATTGCGTGAAATGTGCGAAAATAATCATTTTATCATTTCTGCCACAAGCCTTTCGACTATGCTTCAGTGTCCGCTGAGGTTTTTCTATGAGCGTATTGCCCATGTTGAAAAGCCGCAGGAGGTGGATATAGACCGCAGTGCATGGCTCAAAGGCAATGTCAAGGGAATGTATATACATGAGATAATGGAGAATTATGCCAAGACTGTGCTTAAAGGCAAAAGTGCGGCTGAGGTGTCTGAAATTGTTGACAAGGCGATGCTTGATGAGATATTTGAGAGTGTTACGAAAAAATACCTTCTTGATTATCCACCGTTGGATATGGCTGTTGCGCAGAGTGAGGGAGAGGAATATTACAACTGTGTCAAAGCTTATCTTGACGAACTGCACGGCGATATACACTCAGGCAAACGAGAGGTCGTTGAGGTCGAGTATCCGTTCAACGGTGATGTGGAGATAGGCAAATATACAGTCACCATAAGGGGCAGGATAGACCGCCTTGACAGGATAATAGACGGCGCAAAGGTGTCATACCAGATAGTTGACTACAAGACGGAGGATATCAAAAAATTCAGGGAAAAGCTTCCGGAAGACCCACAGGATCATATTTATGCCCTTGCGCTTGAAAAAGGTCTTACGCCTGTGGGAGAAGTGAGCGAAAGTGATATCGTTTCCGCAGATTATGTTTTCATTCTTGAAAAAGAGAATTGCCATGTAGTTAACAATAAGGATAATTCTGGAATCGAAAACATGATAACAATAACATTTAAGAAAATAGTAGAAGAGGGCTTTAAAAAGTGTATTGTGAATAAGAATGATAAAATTACTCCATGCACGTTTTGTCCTGCTTATGAAGAAGTTTGCTCAGGGGGTGCAACAGAATGAGTGAAGAACAGATAAGAAGCTATATAATAAACAAAGACAGTTATGATAAGAATATCCTTGTTGAAGCGGGCGCAGGTGCAGGTAAGACAAGGCTTATAATACAGCGTGTTATAGGTCAGATAGGCGCAGGTATACCTGTTGAAAAGATAGTGCTTATAACTTTCACCAACGCTGCTGCAAACGAGCTTTATGAGAGGATACAGGCAGGGCTTACGGAGAATATCGCAAAATGCGAAGGTGAGGAAAAGAAGCTGTATGAGAACGCTGTTATGAATTTACAGCGCATGAAGATAAGCACTATACACAGCTTTTGTTTGAGTATGCTGTCAGAACAGCCTTTTGAAGCTGACTTGCATTTGGGATTAAAACTTGCCGAGGACGGTGAAACAAAGCAGGCACAGGCTGGCTTTTTCGAGAGATATTACCGCACAAATGGTGCGAACATGGAAGATTTCGGCTTTCTGAACAACAATCAATATAAGCTCAGAGACAGCCGTGTGAAAAACTTTCTTATGGAAACATTTCTTGAGTGTGCTGAATACAGAGATGTTGAGTTTGTTAGGGATAAAAGCTATGACAGTGTGACATTTGACACCATAAATAAGCTTGCCTATAAAGAAATGTGTAACTATAGGGATAGTCTTGTGCGTGCATTCTATAATGGTGCTTTGAGTAAAAAATACGAAGATATAGCAGGTTTTCTTGTTGGTGATGTGACAAAGTTTTTTCCTGATAATATGAATGTCTATGACCCAAAGTATAATTATGTAAAAGTTTGCGCTAATCTTAAAGCTTGCAAAAAGTTCCTTGAGCCTTTTAATAAGACTAAAATTAAGAAAGATCATCCAAAGAGCAATGAGAACATGGCTATTTTCAGCCCAAGTGGGTTTGATAATGTAAAGAAAGAAAATGCACTGTATGCTCTCAACAAGACGGCAACGTATATAGAGCAGGCTGTAAAGGCTTATCAGGAGAGTGAAGACGGGGAGAGCGTTTCAAATGACGGGCTTTTGTATCACACTCACGAGCTTCTTAAAAACAGCAGTGAGGCAAGAGCGTTTTTCAAAGACAAGTATTCCTGCATTTATATAGACGAGTTTCAGGATACTGATGTTATGCAGACTGAGCTTCTGCTGTATCTTTGTGCAGACGACAGCAAGCTTACAGCAGGCGGTGATATATGGCAATGCCCGCTCCGTGATGGTGCGCTGTTTGCGGTGGGCGACCCTAAACAGTCTATCTACGGCTTCCGTGATGCTGATATCAGGCTTTATAACAAAATGAAAGCCAAATTCCAAAACAATAACGAAAAAAACTGCGAGTTTTTCTCACTTGATTACAACTTCCGCTCTGATGAGCAGCTTATAGCTTGGGTAAATGAAAAGTTTCAGCCGGAAATAAACGGCAAATATGGTATGACATACAGCGATATGATATCAAAGGCTGATAAGCCTGCGGCTGTTTCCGACGACGTTATCAGAGGGGCGTATTTTGTCAAAGATCCAGGTGCTGAAAGTGTGGCTAAGATAATATCAGACCTTGTGAAGGTGGGAAAGATATTCGACAAGGGTGTGGAAAGACCTATAAAATACAGTGATTTTCTTCTGCTTCTTTGGAACACAACTCAAATGGAGTTTTATTCAATGGTCTTGACAGATCGTGGCATACCATATACAATGTGGGGCAAACGTCCTCAGAAAAACAGTCTGGTGCTGAAAAGATTTATTGCTCTTGCAGAGTTCGTTTTTGAAAGCTACAGTCCTACCGCAAAGGAAAAGGCTTATTCTATCCTTTGGAGATGTAGGCCTGACAGCATCGATTTTGAAGACGCTGAAATTGACGTAGACGATTATGAACAAAACTGTGAAAGCAATGACGCCACGCTTGTTGCAGTAAAGGCGTCTGCCGATACTGTCAATGAGCCTATAGCGAAGCTTTATAAGATACTTGATTTTCCTGAGCTTCTTTTTGATAATACCAGCAACAGAGAATATGAGCTTTCAAATCTTATCTATCTTATTGAAAAGTGGGAAAAGCAGGATTTTGCAGGAAGCGATGAGCTTATGGACATGATGAAAAAAGAGCTTTCTGTGCTGAAAGAAAAAGAGCTTATCCTTGACAGCAGTGAGCAGAACTGCGTAAGGCTCATGAATCTTCACAAGGCAAAGGGTCTTGAGGGGAATATCGTTATTATGGCTGAGGCTAAAAATCATAAATTCAGCGGTGGAAAGTACACCGACCTTGTGGCTAAAAGACAGGTCTATGTACCTTTGAAAACAAGCGATTATTCATATATGGACTATCTGACATTCTACCCTAATGAGAGGAAGCAGGCAGAGGATAAATATTTTGGCGAACAGCTCAGGCTTGAATATGTTGCGGCCACAAGAGCAAAGCAGGCTTTTATATTTGTGTATACTTTTGAACGGAAAAAACCTGTGATCGACAAACTTACAATGAGCAAAATAGGCAGAGAACTGCCGCAGATAAACAATGCCACAGCGCAAAGTGCTGTGCAGGCGGCGCAGATTAACGTCAAGGATATATTCGACGAGGTGAACAACAGCCGAAAAGCTTTTGATGAAAGCGTTAAAAAGCTCAGTGAGAAATATGTTAGCAAAATCACTCCTAGCCACCTTGAGGACGGCAAAAAAGTCACTATACCAAGTGGAGTGGAGAAACTGTCTTACAAACGTCCAAAGGGCATAGATATCGGTCATATGGTACATCGTGCCTTTGAGCTTGCGGTGAATATGCGTGGAAAGCTGTTTCCGTATAACGAAACTTCACAGCAAAAAGAGCTAATTCAGAAAATTGTCAGCAGAGCGTATCTCGACTTTGAGGGCGAGTGCAGTTCGCAGGATTCTGAGAGCTTTTATAAGGACTATATCAACTATCAGCTTCACAGCTTTTTGAAAGATAAGGATATCGAAAAATTGCTCAAAACTGCGCAGGCAGTGTATACAGAGCTTCCATTCTACAGTATGGACGGCAATGAATACAGCAACGGAGTTATGGATCTTGTGCTTAAAATGGAAGACAAAAGCTTTATCATAATCGACTATAAGACCAACATACAGGAAGAAGCCGACAGAAAGCTTTTTGAGGAGAGAATTTTAAAGACATATCGTTCACAGCTTGATTTCTACGAAAAGATACTCAGAAAAATGCTCTCGCTCAGTGATGAAATCAAGGTGGAGTGCCATATTTACTTTATGAATGACGATAAATATATGAAAAACTAGAGCAAAGTCGCTTAAAATATGAATGTGTTAATATTATGAATAATATTATAATTTGTATCGTTCGGTTGACAATGTGATTGAGGTGTGGTATAATAAATCAGTTAATAATGTCGAAAAAAGTAAAAAAAGCAACAATAAGTCTACACTAAGCGTAAGGAGAACGTGAATATGGACGTGTACAAATTATGGACATGCGATGATAACAGCGAAAGCCAACTGAGTTCTACCTCTTCGGAGATAGAAAAGGAAATTGACGTTCTCAGGAAAACTTTTGATTTTGTCAGGCTTCTGAAAGCGGACGGTCCTCATGGAGTGAGCGGCTGCGTTGAAAATCCATGTCAGTGTTTTTCTTTTTGGAAAGTGGACGAGCCTTGTGAAAACTGTATATCCTTAAAAACTTTTATTGATAAAAAGCCGAGAACTAAGCTTGAATTTATGGGAACTGACATTTATCAGGTCTTTTCAAAGTATGTTCAGGTTGACGGAGAGCCGTATGTTATGGAGCTTATCAAAAAGCTTGATGAGGACTCTCTGCTGGGTGTTCAGGACAGAGAAAAGATAATGAATAAGCTGTCAAAATATCATAAGGCAATGTATACTGATGCATTGACAGGTGCGAGCAACAGAAGATATTTTGAAGATAAGCTTAAAAAGTCCCATGTGCCTGCGGGCGTTGCGATGATAGATCTTGACGACTTCAAGGTTTATAATGATACATGCGGTCATGACGCAGGAGATGTGGTGCTTGTGACAGTGGTTGATGTTATAAGGCGCTGTATTAGAAAATCTGATGTGCTTGTGCGTTATGGTGGCGACGAGTTTTTGCTTGTCATGCCTGATATTCAGGAGGACGATTTTGCCCATAAGCTCAGGAAGATAAAACGAAATATCCATGCGGCAACTGTGCCAGGGTATTCAAATATACGTCTGTCAGCAAGCGTCGGCGGCGTTTTCTCTGATGGCAATAGCCTTGACGAAGCTGTCAGCAAGGCTGATAAGCTTATGTATCAGGCAAAGACAAAGAAAGATACAGTTGTCACAGATGGCCACGAAAGTGTTGTCGGTGAGCCTCAAAAGCAGGAGATACTTATTGTTGACGATTCAAGTATAAACAGAGAGATACTCTCTGAAATGCTTGGCAATGAATATATCATACATGAGGCGGCAAGCGGCGAGGAGTGTATTGACCTGCTTAGTCAGTATGGCACTGGAATTTCACTTGTGCTTTTAGATATAATCATGCCCGAAATGGACGGGTTTGAAGTCCTTGACTATATGGCGGAACATCATTGGATAGATGATATCCCTGTTATAATGATATCAAGCGAGGATTCTGCGTCTTCTATAAGAAAAGCATATGAGTTTGGCGTTTCTGATTATATCAGCAGACCCTTTGATTCACGCGTTGTGTATCAGCGTGTGTTCAATACCATTAAGCTTTATGCAAAACAGCGCAGACTTATTTCCCTTGTAAGCGACCAGATGTACGAAAAAGATAAAAACAACCGTATGATGATAAGCATACTCAGCCAGATAGTAGAGTTCAGAAACGGCGAGAGTGGAAGCCATGTGGTGAACATAAAGCGCATAACGGAGCTGCTTTTAGATAGGCTTCCTATGCGCACAAACAAGTATACTGTCAGCGGCACTGAGCAGCTTCTCATACCAATGGCTGCGGCACTCCATGATATTGGCAAGATAGGCATTGACGATAAGATACTCAATAAGCCCGGCAGGCTAACCAAAGAGGAGTTTGAGATAATGAAAACTCACTCCGCTATCGGAGCGAATATGCTTGAAAGTCTTGAGCAGTTCCGTGACGAGCCACTCTTGAAGATAGCCCATGACATATGCAGGTGGCACCATGAGCGTTATGACGGCAGGGGCTATCCTGACGGACTAAAAGGCGACGAGATACCGATATCGGCTCAGATAGTTTCTGTCGCCGACGTTTATGACGCACTTGTCAGCGAGCGAGTTTACAAAAAGGCGTATTCTCATGAAAAGGCTATGAAATTGATACTTAACGGAGAGTGCGGCACATTCAACCCTGTGCTTGTCGAATGTCTTAAAGATATTCAGAACGAGCTTGCAAAGGGCGTAGAATAAGAGATGATATGATTTGTAAGGAGTGTCCTGATGACTACTAGAGAATTTTATGAAAGCATTGGCGCAAGTTATGACAACGTTTTGGTACGTTTCGGCAGTGAGAAAATGATAACAAAGTTTGCAAAAAGATTTGCTGATGATACAACTTTTCAGGATATGTGCAAGGCTTTAGAGGAGAAAAACGCCAAGGAAGCTTTCCGTATGGCTCACACCCTCAAAGGCATTTGCAGCAATCTTGGCTTTGACGAGCTTTACAAGGCGAGCTATGACCTTACAGAGGATCTTAGGGACGGTGAGCTGTCAGGCTATGAGCAGGATTATGAAAAGGTCTGCGAAAAATATAAGATAGTTTATGACACTGTGACAAAAATAGATAACTGAGTTTTGACCGATAGTCTGTCAGACTGTCGGTTTTATGGTGAGGAGAAGCTTTCACCACATGAGCTTAGAATGATGTCTGCGTTCAATGCGAAGATAGCAAACTTCGATCGCAAAACTATCAAGGGCAGACAGCGTTTCAGAATGAAATATTTAATTTGCCCCAGAAAATAGCAAAGCACCCGTATCATGTGCGATACGGGTGCTTTTTTATCAGAAGCCTTGTTCTTTAAGTTCTTTTACTATATCTACATAAAATTCTCTCACGTCAAAATCCTTGATGTTCTCCCTGAAAAGGTCGATAACATCGCCATGAGAAATGCCACGCTTGCCCTTGTGTTCTATCATCTTGGAGTTTTCACCATAAAGCCCCGACTCAACTGTTACTAGCCCATCATTGCCCTTGCCATAAGGCTTGTTGAGCAGATAGCCGATATTTAACGGAAAACCTGCGGAACGTATACTGTTCATTTTGCTCATCACGGAGCGGTAGGAAACCAACCGGCTGTCAGGGGTGCTTGCGTTAAGCTCAGAGCAGTTTTTGTAAGTCAGGTCATAAACGCCATCTAAAAAGCTTGGGTCTTTGTCACCCAGAGCAGTGAAAAGCTTGTTGTATTTTCTATCAACAAAGCCCTGTATGCTCTCAGGTATCTTCCCAAGAAGCATATCAACAAATTTACAGCCATAGTGTGGCGTGTTTATGGTGGTAAGAGTTGCCACATATTTATCCATGCCGAGGTGAGAGATAGCGTATCTCGAGTCAAGCCCACCCTTTGAGTGTGCGATTATGTTGACCTTTTCTGCGCCAGTTTCTGCAATGACTTCTTTTATCCTTTCAGCTACCTCAGTGGCACTGACGGATACTTTGTTGGCGGACTGTTGCTTGCCGTAATAGACCTCTGCGCCATTTCTAATAAGTTCATTAGGTACCCTGCCCCAATAGTTTATTACCTGCCAATCACGGAAGAATATGCCATGCACCATAAGTATAGGATACTTTGTCTTGCATATCTCGTTCTCTTTTCGTGCAGCGTCAAGGTCAAGCTTTGCCTGCTCGAAGTAGTATTCACTTCTCGCTGCCTTGTAGAATTTTCTGAACACGATGCAGTTCACAATAGGTATGTACCAGGTGAATAACAGAATAACATACCACAGTATTTTCACCTGACGTGCTGAAGCCGCTATCCGCACAATGCCACTCAGACACAGAAGCGTTGTTATAGCATAAGCGCAAAGTGCATTTGCAAGAAGCCGCCAACCGTTTAGCTTTGTAAAGCAAAGCGCTATCACTATTATAAGCTGTATAACGCTTTGCAAAACACCGCAGCCAAGTACAAACGCTCCGGAATCAAGCCGTCGGATTTTTCCATGAGAACCTTTGCGTCCATGTGATTTGAACATGAAAACCAAGGTGTATAGTGTCAAAAGTATGATGATAAGCGTTTTGAGCAGAGGATTTATGTCAATAAGTTTCCACAGCGCAGGTGCGTTTGCAAGCAGAAGCACCGGTATAGAAAGAAAAGTTCCCCTAATTTTTTTCATTTTTTACCCCTTAAAGATTATTTTTCAGCTTTACGTGTCTAATATCGTTTCCCACAAACATAATAGGCATGAAACAGCCTGTGAGCCTCGAAACTATACGCTCATTATATTTTGCATTGTATTCTTCATTGGTGAGATTAGTAGAGATTATCGTTGGCCTGCCAAGGTTGATACGCTCGTTGATTATTTCATAGATCACGGAATCGGTAAAGCTCGTTTGAAATTCTGAGCCGAGGTCGTCAAGAATAACAAGGTCGGCATTCTCTATGATGTCAAGTGTCTGACCAGTAGCTCTGCCGAAATGCTCGTCCTCTATCTGTCTGAGAAGCTTAAGCAGAGAGGCGAAAATGACGCTGTAGCCCTTTTGTATAAGTTCATTTGCAATGCAGGCTGAAAGAAAAGTCTTGCCAAGACCTGTTTTGCCAATGAAAAACAGTGATGGAGAGTTTTCATGAAATTTGTCAGCATATGCACGGCAGTTTGAATACACAGTTCTCATTTTCTCTCTCGGTGACATTCCGTTACCGTCGCTTTCAGGATAAAATTCTATTCTGAACTCAGAGAAATCGTGGAGCTGGATACTGCAATTCTCGTTAAGCTCCTCAGTGGTGTATTTTTTCAGCAAGTCGGTGAAGCACTGGCACTTCACTCCGTCACGATAGCCATAATCACAGCATTTAGGACAGTAATAGTGATAATCAAGGTAGTCTTCAGGATAACCTCCCATTTTAAGTAGCCCTTTAATGGCACGTTTAGTATTGGCATTGTTTTGACGCATTTTTTGTATATATTCTCTTCCATGAGCATTTTTGCCTACTATGCCCTTCATGAGTTCACAGTTATTTGCTTTTAGTGATCTTGTAAGAACCTCTATTTCAGGAAGTCGCTGTGCTATCTCCTGAGCGTGAACCTCATGCTCGTTCATGACAGCTTCACGCCGTCTTTTAAGTTCATTTTCAGCCTTGTCATATGCGGTTATTGAATATTTCATTTTCTACTCCTTATCATAGCTTTCCTGATTTTTCTAGATCAAAATTCATTGCGAATTTTTCAAAATCATCAAGATCATAGGAAGTTTGCTTATTTGTATTCTTATTAGTATTCTTATTTTTCTTGGAGGTGTGGTACTTTTCGTCCTCGTGTGTGACCTGTTCAGGGGTAGTGATGCTCTTGCCAGCCCAGTTTGACAGTATAGTGTCTATATATTTGTAATTCAGTTTGTTGGTATTGTCAACGCACTTGTTATAGGCTATCTCCAGCATTTCAACAGTGAAGCCCATTGTTCGCCACTTTTCTATAAACTCAAGCTGCTGCTTTGACGGCTTAGCGGTCTGTCCGAAAATTTTCAGTACCTTGAATTCATACTTTTTTATGTTGGAAAGCCTAATTATTTCTTGCTCAATTTGTTGATAAGTACAGATGTCTTGTTCAAACCACCCACGCATTACTGTCACAAGGTAAGACACGTTGTGCTTTTCAAGTGACACACAGTATTCTGCGGCTAAGAGAATAGATGCAGCATCAAATCGGTAATATTCATAAAGAGCAAGAAGTTCCCCTTGCTCAGTTCCATTGATAGTGCGTTGTAAAACGGTTTGTATCTCGTCAAAAAGATGTGCAAGGTTAGGGTCCTTCTGCTGCTTTTCCAATATCTCGGAATTTTTGTATCTTATGCACAGCTTGTTTGAAATGCTCTGACGTTTCGGGGCAACTGCCTCCACTTTTGAAACAGGCTCGGCCTTTGTTTCAGGCTCTGAAACAGGTGTAGAAACGGCTTTGACCTGTGCAGGCTTTGTTGTATCACTGTGTTCTGTGGTGATGACTCCTAGTGATACCCAGTGTGTCACAGCGTCAATGACAGTGTTCTCAGAAAGCCCGGACTTTTCCGCAAGCTTTGCACTGTCGCATTCACGTTCCGTTGAACAGAGTATGCAGAGAAGTACCTTTACAAAGTCGCCATCACTTAATTTTATGTATTTATCGACCACTTTAGACGGCACTGAAAAACTGCTTCCCCAGCGGTCGCAATCAAAAGTATACTTCATTATGTATCCTCACAAATATGATTAAAATTATCCAAAATAATTATATCACATAATCTGGACTTTTGCAACAAAATTTGTGCATTTGACTTTTGGTAAATAAAATGCTATAATAGGCTAATACCAAAGAAACGGAGAGATAAAAATGATAAGAAAATTTGTGCCTGAGGACAGGGAAGATTATATCAGATTTTCCACTGAGTTCTATAATTCTTCTGCGGTGGACAAGCCTGTTCCAAGAGAGCATTTTGAGCAGGGCTTTGATGAAATGATGAGGTCTGACGTGTATGTGCAGGGTTATATGCTCGTTTGTGACGGCAATAATGTTGGCTACTGTGTTACAATGAAAACATATTCAGTTGAAGCAGGCGGTATTACTATATGGATAGACGAGCTTTTTGTGCTGGAGGAATACCGCTCAAAAGGTCTAGGCAGGGAGCTTTTTAAGTATATCGAGGAAAATGGCGACAAAAAGCTCCGCCGTATCCGACTTGAAGTCGAGCTTGAAAACGGCAGAGCCATATCGCTTTATAAGAAAATGGGATTTGAGCCTGCGCCTTACGACGGAATGTGGAAAACTATTTTATAGTCCTTTCGTGAATTTCCCTTGAAATGCTGTCGCAAACCTTATTAAGGGCGGCGTGGTCCATTGCGGCGATATAATACTTTTCTATCTCGTCATGGACTTTCTTGGCTTTCTTGATGCCTGAATACACTTCCTCTGCAAGGTCGGAGGCGGTGACTTTATCTAATCTCAGTCTTGTTTTCAGGGCTGAGATCTTTTTCTTGTCATAAAATCTGCCCATGTTGATAGCTTTTTCAAATCCGTCAAGCTTGCTTATAGGGGAATTTATCACAAATGCGATGCCAGCCTCCGGGATAAGCAAATGCTCATAAAGGGTGTTGCCAAATAGGATAGCAGGGCAGAGGATAACATCATAACCCCGCTTTACAGCCTGCTGTGCCATGAGGGTGACGAACTTGTGGGAAGCGGCATAATAATCATCGTTCATGGCGAACACGTCAAGGTAGCTGTCAAGAGTGGCAAGCTGCGTCATACAGCCGTATTCCGTCAAAGCGGTCAACTGTCTAAGATCAGTTTTGCCGCTGCCAGAGCCTTTTTTGTTTAGAAGACGTTTTGCCGATCGTTCTGTGAAGCTTTTCAGCTTTTCCTCCAGCAGACAGCCTTCACCGCAATTGTAGGTATCGAAGCAAACGTTAGACAGGGCAGTGGTAAACCTTTTGCTTCTTGCCAAAAGCGACTTGTTTTTGTCTGTGACCTCGATTATTTCAGATTTGAAGGCCTTCAGCTTTTCTTCGTCCCAATACTCTCCTAAGTTGATTATTTTCTGACAAACTCCTGGATATGAACATTCCATAACATGTGGCGCAGTGCCGTCGCAGATTATGGCCTTTGATGTATGCAGAACGATTGCATCAAGGGAAGCAGGGTCAGAGGAACAATAAAACCTAGTGACGTCCTCTGTCGGTTCAAACTCGGCGGCTATCTTTTTCATAAGTGAAGATTTTCCTGTGCCTGCACCTCCTTTGAGTATGAATGTGAAATACTCCTTATCAGCCATTATCTTGCCAAATTCCGTGGAAAAACCATTCTGCGTCATTGCACCCAAAAAATACTTTTCTGACATAAATTACCCTCCATATCTCAAACGCATTAGATCAGTGTGACTGCGTTTGCATTTTCATTTTTATAATATGTCAGAAAAAGCATGATTGTTCAAAAAAATTAGGTGGACAAAAAAAGCTTGATAAAAGTAAAAAAACTTTCATTGCATGACGTTGCAACTTGATATTGTAATAACGACTTTATCTTTCCTGCCTGCAACAGGATACAAAACGCCGTCCGCTTTATGCAGTGCCTTTTTTACTATCGCAGAACTTTTCATTTATGTTCCGCCTTTCTTATCTATCTTACTATCTTACTTCTGCGGTATCATACAGCTAGTTATGACTAACTCGTAAACTTTTTTGATAGCACAACAAGGTGGAAATGTCAATAGAATTGGGGCGATGGAAGACGGTAAGGACAGAAAAATACCGATACAGAGGGGGCTGTATCGGTGGAATATATGGGTAAAGCTTAGTCTGGAAATTCAAGAGATCTTGTACATATCATTTTTGTAGAACATTATTGAATCGTTTTTTTCAGAGCGCCTTAGAACGGTAAGGACATTATAAACATCTGGAAATGGCGAAACCATACCCATACACGCCATACCAAAATTCAATCCATTAAATACTCTAAATTCGGCAGGACTAATTAAAAATAATATAAAAGGAACCACCCCAAGAACAAAAGGCAGCAGACACATCAATATAAACCTATCTCGTTTTAATGGATATGATGCTAATGCCACAAATGTTGTCTTTCCTTTAATTCTTCCTATTGTTACATCTGCGTCCTTAGGATAAACGATTCCGTGTAACCACTCGTGAATTATCAACAATAAAAAGCCTAAAACAAATCCCACCAGAATAAATATTGGAGAGATCACGACCACCTTGCACACAACGGTTTTACCAAGCATAGCGGCAAAAAGTAAAACACATAGAATTACAGCTATCGGCAACGCTTTTTTCATCAGTTCATCGACGCTCTTAGGCATTTCTATCTTTATTGCATTATCGGGTAAGTTTCCTGTTTGATATTTATTTATATCTTTTATTGACCACACAATTTTTATCATATTACATACCTTTGTTTATCTAATCTCGATTTATCGTCTAACTATATCGTATTATTCATTATACCACACCATATGCCCCAAAGTCAAGCAAACTATTCGATCCGATATAGTTTGAAACTATATCTATCCCACAAAAATAAATATTTTACTATCGCCCTTTTTCGTGCTATACTAAATACCAGCAAACCAATAGGAAATAAACTATAATAAAATGAAAGAGGTAATAAAAATGAGCAATAATATCAAAGCACCATGCCGCTACGATTTTGTGGGAAGCTTTCTCAGACCTGACTATCTGAAAAAGGCAAGAGCAGATTTTGAAAAGGGCGCTATCACAGCCGAGCAGCTTAAAGAGGTAGAGGATAAGGCTATCCTTGACCTCGTTGCAAAGCAGAAAAAGGCTGGCTATCATATCATCACAGACGGCGAGTTCCGCAGAGCCACATGGCATCTTGACTTTATGTGGGGCTTCAACGGTGTTGGTCACAGCAAGACACAGACAGGTCTGCCATTCCATGGCGAGGCCGCAATGATAGACGATACATACCTCACAGGCAAGGTATCAGTTGGCGATCACCCATTTGTTGAGCATTTTAAATTTGTTAAGGCTCTCGAGGACGAGAACACAGTCGCAAAGCAGACTATCCCTGCACCTGCACAGTTTCTTGAGCAGATGATAATGCCTTTCGCACTGGAGAACACAAAGAAGTATTATAACGATACAGAAGAGCTTGTTCAGGATATCGCAAAGGGCTACAGAAAAGTCATCGCTGACCTTTACGCAGCAGGTTGCCGCAACATTCAGTTTGATGATTGCTCATGGGGCATGATAGTTGATCCTAATGCAAAGGCTATTTTTGGAGTTGATGACGCAGGACTTGAAGATATAAAAAGACTTCTGTTGAGAATAAACAACCTTGCTATCGAGGGCAAGCCTGAGGATCTTGTTATCACAACTCACGTTTGCCGTGGCAACTTCCACTCAACATATGCAAGCAGTGGCGCTTATGACAGCGTTGCAGAAACACTTTTCGCAGGTGAGAACGTAAGCGCATATTATCTTGAATTTGATGATGAGCGTTCAGGTGGCTTTGAACCTTTGAAAGCTGTAAGTGGCGACAAGAAGGTAGTCCTCGGACTTATCACATCAAAGAAACCTGAACTTGAGGACAAGCAGGCTGTTATCGACCGTATCCACGATGCTGCAAAGTACATCTCACTTGACAGACTTTGCCTTAGCCCACAGTGCGGTTTCGCTTCCTGTGAGATAGGCAACAAGCTCACAGAGGAGGAGCAGTGGGCAAAGCTTGCTCTTGTTAAGGAGATTGCAGAGGAAGTTTGGGGATAACCAACAGATTTAACATATATCCCGAGGGATACTCAATATTCTTGATAAAAAATGACTCATGTCAAAACATATCCGACTTATTAACAGATCATACGAGTGCAGAGAAAAGGACAAATAAAAAAAGGTAGATAACTCAATTGAGGTATCTACCTGTTCTGTTCATAGTTCACTATATAGGTCATTCATATTAGTTCTTTGAAAATGTCTATATGAGTATATATCAAATTGATGTGAGTCATTTTTTTAGCTTAATTATGTTGCCACACGCAACATATTTTTATAGCCTATGTACCCAATCAATAGCCGCCTCTGCCCAATGAGCCGCCACCGGCTGATAGTGACCTTCCCATGTGGCAGTGGTTTCGTCGCACAATGCAAGTCCATGTCCACCGTATTCATAAATGTGGCTCTCGAATGGAATGTGATACTTTGAAAGACTGCACATATACCAAAGTGTGTTCTCAACCCTTACACAGCCATCATCAGCACAGTGCCAGATGAATGTAGGAGGAGTGTTCTCCGATACTCTCTTCTCCATTGAAACAAGCTCTCTGAGCTCCGATGATTTTTCCTCGCCAATAATATTGAGTATTGAGCCTTCATGAGTGTATTCAGGGTCGGATGTGATAACAGGATAGCCCAAGATAGAACCGTTTACCTTGATGTCCTCAGGATTGCAGCCAAGAGGCTTTGTGAGCAGTTCGCTGTTCCAGAAGTTTGCCATTGTTGCCGCAAGGTGTCCGCCTGCTGAAAAACCGCATACTATTATCTTGTCAGGGTCAATGTCAAATTTCCCCGCATTATCTCTAACATACTTGACAGCCGCCGCACATTCCAAAGCGTCAGTAGGAAATTTTTTCTTGACGCATGAGTATCTTAGCACAAATGCACATATGCCTGCACCCAAAAATCTGAATGCAACAGGTTCAGCTTCACGCTCAGAACACCAATCATATCCTCCGCCCGGGCAGATTATAATTGCCTTGTGCTTCTTTCTGCCTATTTCCTCAGTGAGTGTGTTGTAATAGCAATCAAGCACAGGTGCGCAGCCTTCGCCTGAAACGCCAGCCTTTTCATAATCTACTTTTATTTCTACTGTTTCTTTAAGCATTTTATTTCCTCCGAAAAATTTATTCTGTAGCCGCCTGCTGGTCTGTCTGAGAGGACGAGTCAGCAGGTGCTGCATTTTCTGTCATATTCACGCAGACGATATAGCCGTCAACGTTGTTGCCTGAGATAGTGTTAGGACGTTCATTGTTGCTGTCGTCAAGTGGTACAGGCACGTTCGTAGTGCTGCCCTTGTCGGCGGCAACGTAGTAAACTGAATACTCAGTGTCATCAAAAGCCGTGAATGTGAGCGGTTTTTCAAATGTATAATCCTTGACAAAATCTATGTATTCTTCAAGGCAAAGCTTGTTTGCTGTCATTATCTCAGCGTGAGGTATTCCCACATATCTGAAATGATAAGCCATAGGGCTTACACCTGTGATGTCAGCTTTGTCCTCTGGGTATCTGAGGATAAGTCCGTATTTCCAGCAGTTTTCAGATATCCAACTATAATCTCCCTCTCCTGTGAACTCAGGATATGCGCCTGTGCTTGAGTCATAAAGATGCAGGTCAAAGGCAAGTCCAGTGTCATGCTCGTAGCAGGCAGAGCTGCTGTCTTCATCATCTTCCGCAGGCATAGCTGTGTTTATCATAAGTGTTGATATCTTCTTGTCAGCATAAAAATCATTGCCCATTTTGCTAAAGGCTTCAAAGGTCTCTTTTTTAGCCGTCAGTTGAGTGCTGCTGGTGGACATTATTTGACTTCCGTTCTTGTCAAACAAATAGGAATAAACTGTGTCTGTGTTATTCACTGTACCGGTGAAGGAATGGTCGCCATTAACGAGAATAAGATCTCCATTTACCATATCAGTTTTGTTTTTTGCGGTAACATACATATAATTGCCCGTAAGCTTTTTTACAGCTTTTTTACTGCTGCTGTCAGCCTTGACCGCAGAGGAGTTTGACGAGCTGTCGGAAATTTTCTTAGGGCTGTCAGCTTTTGAACTGCACGATGTAGATATTCCCAGAATGATCAAAAGCAGTATGGCAAGAGCCGCTGCAATATTCTTGTATTTATAACGTTTTACTTTTGGCACTTAACATCACCTTCCTGTATAACATACACCTAAATTATAACACATTTTTCGTAATAAGTGAACCATATGCCACTGTAGTGTCGGCACTTTTGTTATATCAGACAAATGTTTTGCGGGCGTTTTATGCAACAAGCACAAACAAAATAAGGGCTGTACCGCAAAACAGTACAGCCCTTAGCAATAAATATTCTGTTAGTTTCTTACATAGTCAACAACAGACTTTATGAACGCACGTCCCTCAGGGGAGTGTGAAAGCTTATCAAAATCGCATGAGCAAACTACCACCTTGCCGCCGTCCTTTTCATACTCGTAGAGAAGTGAAAGATCGTGGTTGCGGTCAAAGTTGTCGATAGTTCTCACGATAACATTTTTCTCGCCCTTAAAGTCGTCAAGAATAACCGAGCGCGAGTTCTGAACTATCTCCCACCACTGTGGCGTTGAGTATTTTTCCCCTGCAAAGCCTGCAAGAGCAGGGTGTTCGGTGTCGATAAGAAGTCCCATTGTGCCAACAGGGTCAGGTTTTTTCATCATCTGTGAGATGATACAGAACATATGATAGCACCAGAAGTCCTGACAGTAGAAGCCCTCAATAGAATTTTCAAGCCTTGAAAGGTCAGGGACGATAAGCACTGTCTTGCCCTGTTTCAGCAGACTTTCAGCTTGGTCATTTACCTCGTTAAAAATGTATGCACCGCTTATATCTGTCTTTTCAACTGTCGGTATCACCCAAAGGTCATAGTGATTGCGTATGTCAGTGCCATCTATTTCAAGTGAAAGCACAGCCTTTGTGTTCTTTGTGACCTGTGGGAGAGTAAATTCTACATCGCAAATTTCAGTGTAGTTGCCTTCTGCAACAAAATTCTTTTCGACCTTGCCAATGACATCACCGTTTTCAAGAGTGAGAGTGCAAATAAGCTTGCCTTCTTTAAGGTCAGGTCTGTAATTGCAAAGCTCTGTGTGCGCCTTGAAGCTGCTGCCAGCTTCAAGAACATAGCTGTCAAAACGCGCCATTACAACAGCATCATTGCAGAACTCTCTCCACTCGCTGTCTGTGATAAGTCCCTTGCTGTCCATGAATGCGTCAAGTACACCCACAAGGGCAGTACCCTGACCGCTGAAATCCTGAATATCGAGTATCTGGAAACCGCCGAGAAGTTTTGAACGGAAAACAGCCTCCATTTCTTCCTTATAGCACTGCACAGCAAGCTTGCCTGAGCATTTGAAATAATCCTCAGCCAGCGGAAGCAGACCCTTTTCATCAAGTCTTTCTCTGAATACCTCAAAGTTTCTGGCTTTAAGGGAGCCTGTGTATTTCTCTATCTCCTTGAAGTTCGGATAAGTTTCATACTGACCTATTTCGTGAGTAACGATAGGCACTTCAGGGATAAAATCTGCGTCAGCTTCGCTTGCCTTGACAGTTTTCATGGTCGTGCCGTATTGTATCTGAACAGTGCCGTCCTCTGAAATTTCCGTGGAGCTTGCCTGCTTCTTAGGTCTTATAATGCTGTCATAATCGTGATTTGCCGCAGGCTTGTCAGTCTGAATATGACCAAGTGGAGCGTCACACATAGCGTATGAGCCTCTTATAAGCCTGTCGTTTGCAAGTCTTACGCCAACAAAGAAATCGTCATTTTCTATAACGTTGGGGAACCACTGGAAATTGTTTGAACCTTGTGTGTAAAGGTGTCTGTTATCAAATTTCTTGTAGTCGCCTATGATATCGTTGAGTATCTTCTTTGAGCCCCAAAGCTCGTTGCCCATTGACATCATGCAGTAGGAAGGGTGATTGCCGAAGAATTTCAGCATATTGAAGCCCTCTTCAACAAGAAAATCCTGCTCCTCCTGATTGTGGTTCTCCTCGCCCACTTCCGTGATAGTTCCCCAGAAAGGAAGCTGTGGCTCCATATAGATTCCAAGCATATCCGCGGCGATAAAAGCAGCCTCAGGGGGACAGCAGGTGTGATAGCGGTAGTGGTTCATGCCGTATGACTTTGATATCTTCATTACCCTCAGCCATTCCTCAAGGTCGGTAGGTGCAAAAGCGGTCTTAGGGAATATCATGCCGTCATGTTTTCCTCTGAGAAAGGTTTTTTCTCCGTTTATGGTGAATTTTCCGCCCTCAGTCCTGAACTCACGCATACCGATGATATGCTCGCTCATGTCGCCGTCAATATCTATTCTCAGCTTGTAGAGATTAGGCCCATGCTCACTCCAAAGCAGGCAATCGTCGCCCATTTTGTATAAAGCGTCAAGCTTGCCGTTTGTGTATTCAAAGCTCTGCACAGCAGGTGTATGGTTCTTTTCGCTGTTGAAGCTCTCAGCGCTTATGACAGCTTTTCCACTTTTCCCGCCTGTTATGTCAGCAGTCACCCTTACTGTCTTGCTGTGGATATCGCACCAAAGCATAACATTTTCAGCGTGGGCGTTTTTGTAGCCTATAAGCTCAATGCGTCCTGTGATACCGTTCCAGTTGGTCTGAGTGTCAGGTGAAGTCAGGTGACCGCCCTTGGTCTTGTAGCCAACATTTGAAACGCAGATAGTCATTTCATGTATGCCAGTACCGATATACTCGTTCAGGTCATAGATGTGCGGAGTGCAAAGGCTCTCCTGCCTGCCTATCTTTTTGCCGTCTATATAAAGTTCAGTTATTCTTGTTCTTTCAAGATAAAGTTTAAGATTTTCACATTGCAGAGCAGAGAAGTCAACGTTTTTTCTGAACCATGCAAAGCCCTCAAATTTATATGTGTCTGTAAGAAAGCCTGTTTCTCTCTTAGTATTGTATTCGCCTTTTTTAGCGTTGGAAGTGGTGTTTGGAAGGTTTATTGTATCATCAAAAACAAGGTCAGTACCCTTACATTCCTTGTCAAGACACAGCAGCCACTTGCCGCTGAGGTCAAGCTTGTTTATCATTAAGCAACGATCCTTTCAAGTTCAAATTTTCAATATCCATTATAACATATGGTCTTGCCCATTTCAACCGAAATCCTTTGATTTAACCAAAATGCTATAAAATTTTGTTGTTTTTAACAATAAAATATGATACAATAAGATTAAAAGAAATCTGCCAACTGGAGGTGCAGGAAAAATGCTTGAAAATACAGACAGGAAGCTGTTGTGGCTGTGGCTCGATGTTGCGTTCGGACCTGCGGACAAGCGTTTGTGGGATGTTATGTCATATTATGACAGCGTTGAAGAAATGTGCGATGATCTATTGTCACTGCGCTGTGGATATGTTACTCAGCAGGAGGCTGAAAAGATAGCCTGCTGCACGTTCTTTCAGGCGAAACAGGTGGCTGAATACTGCGAGAAAAAGGGTATATATATCCTCACCCCTGACGATCCTCTTTATCCTGAACGGTTGAAACAGATAGAATGTCCACCTGCTGTGCTTTTCTGCCGTGGTGATGTAAGCTGTCTGTCTATTGAAAAGAGCGTTGCCATTATCGGCACTAGAGAACCAAGCGATTATTCTGTAGCCGTGGCGGAGGAGTTTTCAAGTTTTCTTGCAGAGCGAGGAGTAAATATCATAAGCGGATTTGCTATGGGTATCGACACTGCCGCACACCGCAGTGCGATGCGTGCAGGTGGAAGCACTGTAGCTGTTATGGGCTGTGGGTTAGAATATGATTATCCTCGTGGCATGACGGGCTTCAAGCGTGAGATAGCAACACATGGGGTAGCCATATCAGAATTTTTTCCGCAGGCAAGACCTGTTCCTGAGAATTTTCGTATAAGAAATCGCATAGTTTCGGCACTTTCACATTGCGTTCTTGTGGTTGAAGCAGGAATACGCAGCGGTACGCTGAATACTGTAAATCATGCTTTATCCCAGAATAAAGACGTTTTTGTTATACCGCCTCATGACATTTTCAGCGAGAAATATGCAGGACAGTGTGCGCTTCTCCGTGACGGAGCAATAGAAGTCTATTCACCGAAAGATATCCTCTATCTCCTTAACAAGGCAAAAATATAGAAAAAAGGCTGCGACTTTTTGCCGCAGCCTTTTGTGATATTTGAAATTACTTTGAAAGTGGGCTTTCTCTGTAGATGATGTCCTCTCTCTTTGGTCCGTTTGAAACCATTGTGATAGGGAAGCCGATATGCTTTTCAACGAAGTCGATATACTTCTTGCAGTTTTCAGGAAGATCTTCATACTTCTTGATGCCCCTGATGTCTGACTTCCAGCCGTCGAGAACTTCGAAAACAGGCTTTGCCTTTTCAAGCTTTCTTGTTGTAGGGAAGTCTGTTGTTACCTCGCCATCTATCTCATAGCCTACGCATACAGGTATCTTGTCAAGATAGCCAAGAACGTCAACTACTGTGAAAGCAACATCTGTTGCGCCCTGGATACGGCAGCCATACTTAGTTGCAACGCAGTCGAACCAACCCATTCTTCTAGGTCTGCCTGTTGTTGCACCAAACTCTCCGCCGTCGCCGCCTCTCTTTCTCAGCTCGTCAGCCTCGTCGCCGAATATCTCAGAAATGAATGCACCTGCACCAACTGCGGAAGAATAAGCCTTAACAACAGTTACGATAGTCTTTATCTCATAAGGAGGTATACCTGCACCGATAGCACCGTATGCTGCCAGTGTAGATGAAGATGTTACCATTGGATAGATACCGTGGTCAGGATCTTTCAGAGAACCAAGCTGACCCTCAAGAAGAACGTTCTTGCCCTCTTTGATAGCGTTCCAAAGGAATGCAGATACGTCGCAAACGTATGGTGCTACCATTTCCTTGTATTCCATAAGAGTATTGAAAAGCTCATCAGCGTCGATAGGAGGCTTATGATAAAGGTGTTCAAGAAGAATGTTCTTCGTTTCAAGAACTCTCTTGATCTTTGTCTTGAGAGCTTCCTCGTCGAACAGCTCCTGTACCTGGAAACCTATCTTTGCATATTTATCAGAATAGAAAGGTGCGATACCCGATTTTGTTGAGCCGAAGCTTGCCTTTCCGAGTCTTTCTTCTTCGTACTGATCGAACAAAACGTGATATGGCATTACCATCTGCGCTCTGTCGGAAATAAGTATCTTAGGCATTGGAACGCCTTCGGAAGTTACCTTTTTAAGCTCATTGAAAAATACAGGGATATTAAGTGCAACACCGTTGCCGATAATATTTGTTGTGTGATCATAGAATACGCCGGAAGGCAAAGTGTGCAAAGCGAACTTTCCGTAGTGATTTACAATAGTATGTCCTGCGTTAGCACCGCCCTGAAATCTTACTACTATATCAGACTTTTCAGCAAGCATATCGGTAAGCTTGCCCTTACCCTCGTCGCCCCAGTTTGCGCCGACAATCGCTCTAACCATTTAATTTTATCCTCCTTGCCATAAAACAGCAAAATTAGTAGCAGATATTTATCAATATTAATACTGCCACTAGGATATTATAGCACAAAACATTCTATATGTAAAGGCACTTTTAAACATTTAACACTTTTATAACATTTAGCGTATTACCATACTGCTATGATAAAGAATAAAAAGTTTTAATATATCTTGCAAAAATCAGATTTGTGTATTATAATATAGTGTAACGGCTCGTGCTGTGAGATAACAAAATAAAATACGAGGGGATAACGATGACAAAAAGAAAACAATGTGCGGCTCTTGCGCTTGCATTGACGCTGACAATTTCTATGTTCGGCTGTGAAAAAGACAAAGAAACAACACAGTCGTCTGCGGTGTCGCAGATAAAGACAAGCGACTCAGCTCAACCAAGCAATGTGAAGGTCAAGGAATACAAATTTCCGGAGTTTCTGAATAAAATAAAAAGCCTTGACGAGCTTTCACGAAAGCTTTATACAAGCTTTGACAGCACTCAATATGTTGCCGAGGTTGAGGAGCAGCCTTTTGAGGGATATAAATGTGAAAAGCTTCTTGCGGATCTTTTCTTCACTTATCGTGACGGCAGAGCAGTGGGACTTCTTGACAAGTCGGGAAACGTTGTGCTTGAAGCTGATGAGTACACTGAAATAACTGTGGTGAGCAATGGTATTCTACAGCTTTCTTATGATAAAGAGCGCAACGCTCCTATGCAGTATATGAAATATGACAGCGACGGAAATTTAAGTGACTATAAGCACAAGAAATTCTCCGCTGACAGCCTTTATACATATGAGTCGCAGGCTGATGACAGCGGCACGGACGCTGTTTATTCACTTATGATTCCTGACGGTAAAAATGTTGTGTCATCAGACGGCTCGGATAAGTGGGATTCTGTTGAGAAGATATCAGCCGACAGCATAGATACTAATAAGGCGTACAAAGGCTTTTACAAGCTCACAAAGAATGGCGGCATATACTATGCTTGCTTTGATGACTTTTATAATTATGATATCTACGAGGGCGCATATGCAAAGGTTTGTGTGAAAGTAGGCGGAGAATACGGAGAATGCTATCTTGCCGATCATGATGATTACAACGAGCTTGTGAAAATGATAGACAGCTTCGGAAACGCTTCATACAGGACGGCTCCGTCTAAAGATCCGGGACTTGATTTTATACAGATAACTCTGGGACTTAAAGAGAACACCAAAACAGAGATAACTATTTCTTCTGACGGCTATTGCCTGACGGACACCATAGAAGCTGCTGAGGGTGAGGCTGTGAACAAGTATTTCTCCTATCTTGACAAGGAAGATTTCGCAGATCTTATACTTTGGTGTGAACAGGTGCTTGCGGAGGAGTATCAAAAATAGATTTAAACTTTTTATAAATAATTTGCAGGATAGCGTAAATTTCCTGCAAAAATTGTTTTTTTAGCTCTTGCAAGTTGTTGACATTAGGTAGAACTTGTGCTATTATATTAAAGGTGTGGCGGTTTTCCTGCATATTTTCAATGAACACTGCAAATACTTCTCTTGTGACGAAAGTTACTAATGAAGAACGGGAGGTATCTGAGTGTCTGAACAAGAAGAAAATGTAGAGAGCGAAAAGCTTGCTGAGGATATAAGGCAGATAAAGGAAATGGGTTCTGTCACATTGCCAGATGCAAAGCACGTTATACACTGCCTGAACATTATCGGTCAGGTGGAGGGGCATTATATTTTGCCTGCACAAAACAAGACCACCAAGTATGAGCATATCATACCTGCCCTTGTTGCTATCGAGCAGGATAGGAGCATAGAGGGGCTTGTGATAATCCTCAACACTGTGGGCGGAGATGTGGAAGCAGGACTTGCCATTGCAGAGCTTATTGCTAGTATGAAAACGCCTACTGTGTCAATGGTTGTGGGCGGAGGTCACTCCATAGGCGTGCCGTTGGCGGTGTGTGCGAAAAAGTCATTTATAGTGCCAAGCGCCACAATGACCATACATCCTGTTAGAATGAACGGGCTTGTGCTGGGAGTACCTCAGACGCTTTCTTATTTTGACAAAATGCAGGAAAGGATAGTTCGCTTTGTGTGCGATAATTCAGCCATAAAGCCTGAGCGTTTCCGTGAGCTTATGATGTCAACGGGCGAGCTTGTAATGGACGTTGGTTCTGTTATCGACGGGGAGCAGGCTGTAAAAGAGGGGCTTATCGACAGGCTCGGAGGGCTTTCCGAGGCGATAGACTGCCTTTATGATATGATAGAAAACAGTTCTGAAAAGGAGAAAGCTGAAAATGTTTCAGACAATAATCGACCTTTATGACGTATTCAGGACTGACGTAGATATCGGAGAAGAGTTTGAGGGTGATGATACTGCTGTGGACACAGATCCGGCACATTATCTCAGCCGTGACGGCTTTTATCTCTGACAAATAACAAAATTTCGGAGGACAGCAATGGGTATCATCAATGCGATTTTTCAGGCTATAATTCAGGGCTTGACGGAGTTTCTTCCAGTTTCAAGTTCAGGACATCTTTCACTGTATCAGCATTTTACAGGAAACAGCGGAGAGGGAGCTTTGTTTTTCTCGGCGATACTTCACCTTGGCACGTTGGTAGCAGTATTTGTGGCTTTCAGGAAGACAATATGGGATATGATAAAAGAGCTTGGCGTTATGATAAAGGATATTTTTACAGGCAAGTTCACTCTTAAAAATATGAATCCTCCAAGGCGTATGATAGTTATGATAATAGTTTCCTGCTTCTGCCTTGTACCGTTCCTGCCATTTAAGGGCTGGTTTGAGGGCATTGCAGAGGATTCAAGCATTTTCGCAGAGGGTCTTTGTTTCCTTTATACATCGGCAATACTTTTTATGTCAGACCGCTGTGTAAAGGGTAAAAAGACTCAGGGCAATATAGCTTATAAGGACGCAATAACGGTCGGACTTTTTCAGGGAGTTGCACTGTTGCCTGGCGTTTCAAGATCAGGATCGACTATCTCAGCAGGACTTTTCTCAGGCATGACCAGAGAAACATCGGTAAAGTATTCTTTCATTCTGGGCATACCTGTTATACTTATGAGCTGTCTGCTTGAAGTCAAGGACGCAGTTTCAACACATGCTGATATAGATTGGGTTAGCTGTGCAGTTGGATTTGTAGTTGCCGCATTTGTGGGACTTTGTGCTATCAAGCTTGTAAACTGGCTCGTTAAAACGGATAAATTCAAGGTGTTTGCTTATTATACCCTTGTGCTTGGCATCATAGTCCTTGTTATCTCATTTATCGAGATGTGCATGGGTCACCCTATATCCTTTGCAAAGTAATGACATAAGATAATACAGTTTCTGTGAAAAAGCTTGAAATTCTGTTTTCAGGCTTTTTTGTGGGTTATAAAGGCAAATAACATTTTGCCTTTATTTGCTTAAATAAGACAAATACCGAAAGGAATGGTAAAATAAATGGCAGCTCAAAAGAAAGGCTCAAAGCCTGCGCCAAAGCAGACAGCGGCAAAGAAAAAGCCCGCACAAAAGCCTGCGCAAGCTGCAAAAAAGAATACAAAACAGCAAAAGCCTCAGAGCAAGCCGCCACAGTCAAATTCCATGACAGCAGTGAGAGAAAGAGAGAACAGACGCTTCTGGTCTTACATACTTTTCTTTTTCGGCATACTTGAACTGCTTATCACGTTCGTGGAGGGGGACGGCTTGTGGAAATGGCTCCATGAGCTGAACCGAGGACTTTTCGGCGTGACGGTATTTCTGTTTGCACCTATGATCATCTATGTTGCCCTTATGATAGCTTCAGATGTGACCCACAACAAGGTCATAGCGAAGGTCGTTGAGGGCAGCGTTCTTATGTTTCTTATAAGCGGCATGGCTCAGATAATCCAAGTGGGCTCTGTGGACGGAAGTTCGTTCTGGCTCAAACTTGTGGGACTTTTCAATGATGGAAAACAGCTCCGTGGCGGCGGACTTGCAAGCGCATTGCTTGGCTGGCCTTTGCTTTCGCTTTTCAAGAGAGTTGGCGCAGGTATCGTTATCGTGCTTGTGGCATTCACTTTTATAATGCTGCTTACAAATGTTACGCTTCCACAGCTTTTAAAGGCAGTTTCAAAGCCTTTTGTAAAGAGCTATGAAGCGGTGAACGAGGAGCGTATCGAGCGTGCGGCTCAGCCTCCGAAGCCTCCAAGAGAGAAGAAAGAACCAAGGCGTAATGGTAGGGTTGATATTGCAAAGTTCTATCCTGATGATGGCCCTGACACTGCGGCGGAAGCCTTTGTGCCTGTGGCTGATGAGGAAGAGGCTGCGGATAAGGTGGACGCTTCAAAGATAGATATGCCGGTCCACCCTGTGAAAGCTCCTGTGATAACACATGAAAAGCTTGAAGAAACGGCTAAGACTACCGATAATGAAGAGCTTAAAAAGATAATAGAAAACGCCATAGGCGACAGCAGAGAAGAAAAGAAGTCCAAGGACGAGCCTGTTAAGCCACCAGTAGTGAATGTTGATAAGAATGGTCAGACAACGTTCTTTGAGAAAGATAATAAAATATCTGCTTACGTTTATCCGCCTGTGGATATACTCAAATATGCTAAAAATCCTGTGGCTTCCGAGATAGTCCAGCAGGAGATACAAGAGAAATCTGCTAAGCTTGTGGAAACGCTTGAAACATATGGCGCTAAAACAAGGATCGTGGGCATACACAGAGGTCCGTCCGTTACAAGATATGAGCTTCAGCCTGCAGCAGGCGTAAGAGTGTCGAAGATAACGGGTCTTGCAGACGATATCGCACTTAACCTCGCGGCAATGAGCGTTCGTATCGAAGCTCCTGTGCCGGGCAAGGCGTGCATAGGCATAGAAGTGCCGAACGATCATAGAGATACGGTTTCTCTCCGTGAGCTTATCGACAGCGAGGAATACAGAAAGGCAAAGGGCAAGCTTACCTTTGCAGTGGGCAAGGATATCGAGGGTAATATCATTATCGGCGATATCGCTAAAATGCCGCATATGCTCGTTGCAGGTACAACAGGTTCAGGTAAGTCTGTTTTTACAAACTCTATCATACTTTCTATACTTTACCATGCGTCGCCTGACGAAGTAAAGCTTATTCTTATCGACCCTAAGAAAGTCGAGTTTCCTATTTATAATAAGATACCTCATTTGCTTATCCCTGTTGTTACCGAGCCTTTAAAGGCGGCTGGTGCGCTTGGCTGGGCGGTAAATGAAATGAACAAGCGTTATCTTATGTTCGAGGCGAACAATGTAAAGAACTTGCAGGAGTTTAACGACATGGTTCTTGAAGAACGCAATAAGCCTGCCGAGGAGCAGGACGAAGTCCGTGCAAAGATCGACCTGCTGCCGCAGATAGTTATTGTGGTCGATGAGTTCGCCGATCTTATGATGGCTGCGAGAAGCGAGGTAGAGGACTCAGTTTTAAGACTTGCACAGCTCGCTCGTGCGGCAGGAATACATATGATAATCGCAACACAGTCCCCTAGGGCGGACGTGTTGACAGGACTTATCAAGTCAAATATCCCATCGAGAGTTTCTCTCAGTGTATCCAGCAACGTTGACTCACGAGTTATACTTGATGAAAGCGGTGCAGAGAAGCTTCTTGGAAACGGTGACCTGCTTTATAAGCCTGTTGGCGTTAAAAAGCCTATAAGAATGCAGAGCGGCTATGCAGCGACTTCTGAGATAAGAGAGGTTGTAAACTTCCTCAAGAACGAGCATACCGCAGAATACAGCGACGAAGTTATCGCAGAGGTGGAGGAGAATACTCCGCAGCCAAAGGACAGCGGTTCGGCAGGCAGCGATAATGTTTCCGTAAATCCTGATGATGACCTTGTAAATCAGGCAATATCCATAATCGTGCAGACAAACAACGCCTCTACTGCGTTCTTGCAAAGAAAGCTAAAGCTCGGTTTCCCTAGAGCCGCCCGTATCATGGACGAGATAGAAGAAATGGGCATAATAGGACCACAGGAAGGCTCTAAGGCACGAAAGATAAACATAACAAAAGAAGAATGGGCTGAAATGCAGGCAAGAAGATAGCTCAGGCGGAAAGGGATAACATGGCAGGCAGATCTGCAAAAAAGAAAAATTCGACAGCACCGCTTAAAAAGGCGGTAACGCTCATAGCGGTTTTTGTGGTGCTGCTTTTTACAGTGCTTGACCTGACGGGGTTAGTTTCTTTCGACAGCTTGCTTATTAAGGCAGGCGTTGAGGACAAGCCGGCGGAACACGCTCAGACAGAGGTACATTTTATCGACGTTGGTCAGGGCGACAGCACCCTTGTGATATCACAAGGGGAGGCTATGCTCATTGACAGCGGCGATAAAGATGACAGCAATAAAATAGAAAAATATCTTGAAAAGCAGGGAGTGACAGAGTTAAAATATCTCATTGCCACCCACCCTCACGCTGACCATATTGGTGAGATGAGCGAGATAATAGACCAGTTTCAGGTGGATAAATTCATTATGCCGAAAGTCAAGGCTGATATGACGCCCACCACAACGATATATGAGAAAATGCTCAAAAGCATAAAGGCAAAGGGCTTGAAGATAACACAGGCAAAGCCTATGGAATTTGAGCTTGGAAGCTGTAAGGTGGAGCTTTTCACACCAAAAAAGGATTATGATAATCTTAATAACTATTCCACCCTTGTGAAGATAACAGACGGTGAGAACAGCTTTCTTATCACGGGGGATTGCGAGACCACTGAGGAGAAAGATATACTTTCTCAGGGTTATGATGTTTCCGCAAAGGTGCTTAAAGCAGGTCATCACGGCAGTTCCACTTCTTCGGGGGTCGATTTTCTTAACAAGGTCATGCCGAGATATGCTGTTATATCCTGCGGCAAGGGCAACAAGTATGGTCACCCACACGAGGAAACTGTCACAAGGCTGAAAAAATATGCTTCCCATTTGTATGTCACTGCAGATGTGGGAACGATAGTTTTCAGCTCAGATGGCGAGGGGCTGAGCGTTTCTGCTGAAAAGGGAGAAAAGTGATATGGAAGAGATTCTTATAGTTGACAGGATTGAAAACGGCTATGCCGTGTGTGAAACTGAGCAGGGAGAAAAAAAGGATATACCGCTTTCTGAAACAAAAGACGTTCACGAGGGTGATGTGCTTATCTTAAAAGACGGCGTTTATATCCCGGATAAGGACAAAACAGAAGCAAGAAGAAAAAGGATACTCGCCCTACAGGAGGATCTGTGGGCTTAAGGCAACACCGTATGATGCGATATGCCTAAAAAATATGCTGAAAGGTATAGATAGAAATGGAAAAAGATTTATTTACGCTTATCAATGAAAAGCTTTCAGGCTTATCTAAGGGACACAAGCTTATTGCGAACTACATTCTCTCCCACTATGACAAAGCGGCTTTTATGACGGCTCAGAAGCTTGGAAAAACCGTTGGCGTCAGCGAATCAACGGTGGTAAGATTTGCCTCAGAGCTTGGCTATGACGGCTATCCTGCCCTTCAAAAAGGCTTGCAGGAGCTTATGAGAAACAAGCTTACAACTGTTCAGAGAATAGAGGTCACTTCCGACCTTATGAGCAGTGACAACGTGCTTGAAAGGGTACTCAATCTCGACATCGACAAGATAAGGCGTACTTTGGAGGAAACCTCAAAGGAGGACTTTAACAATGCCGTTGACACTATCGTATCCTGCAATACCCTTTACATAATGGGTACGAGAAGTGCAGCTTCTATCGCTTCGTTCCTTGCTTATTATCTGGGACTTATTTTCCCCCATGTAAAGCTCGTTCAGAGTACGACTACTTCTGAGCTTTTTGAAAAGATAATGAGAATAGACGAAAAGGACGCCATGATAGGCATTTCTTTCCCGAGGTATTCAAAGCAGACTGTCAAGGCTTTGAAGTATGCAAAGAGCAACGGTGCGAACGTTATAGCTATAACAGACTCAAAGGCTTCGCCTATTGCAAAGTATGCAGACAGCCTGCTTCTTGCAAGAAGCGATATGGCATCGTTCGTTGACTCTCTCGTTGCACCGCTGAGCCTTATAAATGCACTTATCGTTGCGGTATCTATAAGAAATATCGACAGAGTGTCCCAGACCTTTGAACGTCTTGAAAAGGTATGGGCTGAGTATGACGTTTACGCAAAAAGCGAGGAAGATACACAGTGAGAAGATTTGACGCAGTTATAGCAGGCGCAGGTGCGGCAGGAATGTTCTGCGCAGTTCAGCTTGGCTGGCGTGGAAAGAGCGTTGCTGTTATCGAGCATAGCGGCTGTCAGGGCAGAAAACTCATGATAACAGGCAAGGGCAGGTGTAACGTCACAAACAACTGTACCGCTGACACTGTTATGAAAAATATCCCACGCAACAGCAAGTTCATGTATTCAGCACTGAGCAGATTTGCACCTGAGGACGTTATGAGCTTTTTTGAGTGCCTTGGTGTGGAGCTTAAAACAGAGCGTGGCAACAGGGTTTTCCCTGTAAGCGACAACGCAAAGGATATTGTAAAAGCACTTGTAAAAGCCTGCGAGGACAGTGGTGTGCAGTTTATCGACGATGATGTAAAAGAGCTTATCATCAAGGACGGCAGAGCAGAGGGTTTTAAATGCGAGCATGGGGATTACTACGCAGACAGCGTTATCGTTGCAACTGGCGGAAAGTCCTATCCACGGACAGGTTCAACAGGCGACGGCTATAGGCTTGCGAAGTCTGTGGGGCATAAGGTCACGGCAATAACTCCGTCACTTTGCCCTGTAGTCACTTATGAGCGTGAGGAATGTGCTTCTGCAATGGGGCTTTCCCTTAGAAACTGCACCCTGACCCTCCGTGAAGAGGATAAGGAAAAGTCGCTTTTCCACGAGCTTGGAGAAATGCTTTTCACACACTTTGGTCTGAGCGGACCGCTTGTACTTTCGGCTTCGGCTCACCTTGATGATATGAACAAGTCAAGGTATTATATGGATATCGACCTTAAACCTGCACTGAGCCATGAACAGCTTGACAGCAGGATACTTCGTGATTTCGGAGATTTTCCAAACAGAGATTTTCAGAATTCACTGGGTAAGCTGCTGCCTTCAAAGATAATACCAATTATAATAAAAAGGTGCGGCATCGATCCTGAGAAAAAGGTCAATCAGATAACACGTGAGGAGCGTGAAAGGCTTGTTTCCACAGTGAAAAAGCTAACGTTCACAGTGAAGTGTATGCGCCCTGTAGAGGAAGCTATCATCACCCGTGGAGGAGTTGATGTTTCGCAGATAGACCCACGGTCAATGGAGTCAAAGCTGTGTAAAGGACTTTACTTTATCGGTGAGGTGCTTGACGTTGACGCTTATACAGGGGGTTTTAATTTGCAGATAGCGTTTTCCACAGCGTATAGCTGTGCGGATAAAATAGGATAAGGAGATTTTGATATGGGAATAAACGTGGCTCTCGACGGACCTTCCGGAGCAGGAAAGTCCACTATCGCAAAGGCGGTAGCGAAAAAGCTTGAATATGTATATGTAGACACAGGTGCTATGTACCGCTCTATAGCTTATTATGTTATAAGCAAGGGTGCAGACCTTTCTGACCCTGAGCAGATAAAACCTCTGCTTGCGGATATATCCATAAAGCTTTGCTACACAGAAGCAGGGCAGAGAGTAATGCTCAATGACGAGGACGTTTCAGACAAAATAAGAACGCCTGAGATATCCATGGGTGCGTCAAAGGTGTCTGCTATACCTGAGGTAAGAGAATTTCTGCTTGAACTTCAGAAGAATATCGCAAAAGAAAACAACATCATCATGGACGGCAGAGATATCGGCACTGTGGTATTGCCAAACGCTGACGTGAAGATATTCCTCACGGCCGCACCTGAAGCCAGAGCGGAAAGACGTTTCAAGGAGCTTCAGGAAAAGGGCGACAAGTCTACATATGACGAGGTATTGCAGGATATAATCCAGCGTGACTATAACGATACACACAGAGAGATAGCACCGCTGAAAAAGGCTGAGGACGCCGTTGAGGTGGACTCTACTGAGTTGACTCTTGAAGAGTCTGTTGAGGCTATCTACAAGGTAATAACCGACAGGACTAAAAAAAAAGAGCGTAAGATAAAAGAGATAATGCCTGTCAGACCTGTGAAAAAAGAACACAGGCTTGGTCATTTCCATATGTTTTGGTACACAGTGCTGAGATATATCGTTATGGGACTTTATCATCTGTATTTTAACATCACTTTCGAGGGTACGGAAAATATCCCAAAGGACGGCGGGAATATATTTGCATCAAACCACAGAAGCTATCAGGACCCTGTTTTTATCGCACTGCCAACAAGAGTGCCGCTTTCTTATATGGCTAAGGAGGAGCTTTTTCATCAGAATGTGTTCTTCACTCTGCTTATAAAAGCGTTCGGAGCATTCCCTGTCACAAGAGGAAAGGGCGACACTCAGGTCATAGATACATCTATAGAAAAGCTTGAAAAGGGCAGAAACCTTGTTATATTCCCTGAGGGAACACGTTCAAAGGACGGCAAGGTAGGAAAGGGCAAAACAGGCGTTGCATTGGTGGCGGCTGTGGCTCAGGTGCCTGTGGTCCCTGTTGGTATCAATTTCGAGGGCAAGCTCAAATTCAGAAAGCGTGTAGTTGTAAGATTTGGCAAGCCTATAGTGCCTGGCGAGATAGGAGTTACAGCCACCGATCCTCATTCTCTTAGGACTATCAAGAACGAGATCATGAAAAATATCACGGAGCTGGTACATTAAATGTTAACAAAGTGTAAAATTTGCGTTGCAAAGACCGCAGGTTTCTGTTTTGGTGTAGACAGAGCCGTAAAAATAGTGTATAATGAATTAGATAACCGAAATAATGTTGTAACGTTAGGCCCAATCATTCACAATCCAAACGTAGTTTCTGACCTTGAAGCAAAAGGAGTTTACTCCACCGATGTGGATAAGGTCACGAAAGACCAGACAGTTGTTATCAGATCCCACGGTGTTGGACTGGACGTGTATGAAAAGCTTGCAAAGGTAGGTGCGGAAGTAATTGACGCTACCTGTCCCTTTGTGGCAAGGATACACAAGATAGCAGCCGAAAAATCGGGCGAGGGATACGTTATTCTTATCGCAGGTGATGAGGCTCACCCGGAAATAATGGGTATAAGAGGTCATTGCAGCGGAGAGAGTTATGTGTTCAGTTCATGTGACGATTTTGAAAATTTGGTGAAAGAGAAAGATTTTTCGTCAAAAAAGGTTGCAATTCTGGCTCAGACAACGTATAATAAGAATATGTGGAGAAAGTGCGAAGAGCTTTTTGAGAGGTATCTGCCTGAGGCTGTGGTGTATAACACCATATGCAGTGCCACTTCTGAAAGACAGAAGGAGGCGGCGGAGCTTGCGAAGGCTGCCGACATAATGATAATAGTCGGAGGGCTGCACAGCTCCAATACTCACAAGCTTAAAGCCATATGCGATGAATATTGCAAATGTTGGCTTGTGGAGGACGCCGAAGGACTGAGGGCATGTGATATTGACTTATCAGGTGCAAAATTTATCGGGATTTCTGCTGGTGCATCGACGCCGGCTTATATAATCAAGGAGGTACAACAGACCATGAGTGAAATGTTGAACAATGTTGACGAAGAATTTAATTTTGAGGAGGAACTGGAAAAGACTCTGAAAAAAATACATACGGGAATGAAGGTTGAGGGCATTGTCACCGATATCAATAACGGTGAAGTAGCCGTAGATATCGGAACAAAGCACACAGGCTATATTCCTGCATCTGAACTTACAGATGATCCTACTAAAAAGCCAGAGGATATCGTAAAGGTAGGCGACAAGATCGATCTGATCGTTCTTAAGACAAATGACCAGGAGGGTATCGTTACACTTTCTAAGAAGAAGGTTGACGCAGTTCTTGGTTTCCAGAAGATAGTTGAGGCTAAGGAAGCTGACGCTACACTTACAGGTACAGTTACAAACGTTGTTAAGGGCGGTGTGCTCGTATCAGCTAATGGTGTTAAGGTATTTATCCCTGCTTCACAGGCAGCTCCAAGAAGAGATTTCGATCTTAACGATCTGCTCAAGCAGTCAGTAAGCTTCAAGATCCTTGAGGTAAACGAGGCTAAGCAGAGAGCAGTTGGTTCTATCCGTGCAGTAGCAAGAGAGGAAAGAGCAGCAGCTCAGGCTAAGTTCTTTGAGACAGCTCAGATCGGTTCTGAGGTAGAGGGTACAGTTAAGTCTATCACAGATTACGGCGTATTCGTAGATCTCGGTGGTGTTGACGGCCTTATCAGAAGAATGGATCTTTCTTGGAACAGGATCAAGCACCCTTCAGACGTTGTTTCTGTTGGCGATAAGATCACTGTTACTATCAAGGATATCGACAGCGAAACAAAGAAGGTTTCATTGACATATAAGAAGGCTTCAGAGAATCCATGGGAGATCTTCAAGGCTAACTATGAGGTAGGTCAGGTAGTTAAGGCTACTGTTGTTTCTATCACAAGCTTTGGTGCTTTTGCACAGATCATTGACGGTATCGACGGCCTTATCCATATCTCTCAGATCGCTAACCAGAGAGTAAACAATGTTGCAGATATCCTTTCTGTAGGTCAGGTAGTTGATTGCCAGATCACAGAGATCGATCTCGACAAGAAGAGGATCAGCCTGTCTATGAGAGCTTTGCTTCCTGCTGATGACGAGGCTTCTGAGGACGCTGAATAAGCAATAAAATTCATGGGGGCGAGTGATCGCCCTCGTTTTTTATTTTAATGAAATAACGGCAGCTTTGTTCTGTCAAAAAATCCTTAGAAAAAACTAAAGATTTACCGAAAAGACTTAACTTTTTGATTCGTATGTGGTATAATAATATCAGATCAAATAAAGACGAAAGGTTAAATTTATGGATGAAATAAAAAACACGGCAGTGAAAAAACGCAAAAAGAAAAGATCCACTAATCCTGCTGTCAGAGTTCTCAAAATATTAGGCACAGCTTTGCTGTCGATATTCCTGATACTCATTATCACCTGTTCTATATTTGCAACAGTTCTGACTATTTACGTCCTTAACTTTGCAGATACCACAACAACTATCAGCCTTGACAAGACGGAAACAAGCAACATTTCGAGATTTTTGTCTGTCAACCCTGACTATGATGAAGATGATGAAGATTCACAGGAGTATGACCTTTATTATGCTCTGAAAAACAGCAATAAGCACGTTGTATGGGCTGATCTTGAGGATATCCCTCAGTATGTTCAGGACGCTTTTGTGTACACCGAGGACGAGAGATTTTATTCTCATGACGGCGTTGACTTTAAGAGAACGTTCGCTTCATTTGTCAATGTATTCATTCCGATATACGGCGGCAGACAGATAGGTGGTTCGACTATCACTCAGCAGACTATCAAGAACATCACGGGTGATGACTCCAGAGATTCTATCCATGGTATTGAGCGTAAGATACGAGAGATCTTCCGTTCTATCAACGTGGAAAAGACCTACACAAAGGAAGATATCCTCCAAAGCTATCTTAACCTTGTGCCACTGACAACTCAGGAGTATGATATCATCGGAGTTCAGGCTGCTGCAAACTTCTATTTTGGCAAGGATGTAAAGGATCTTAACCTTGCTGAGGCAGCTTCACTTGCAGGTATGACAAGCTGGCCTGCTGCTAATAACCCATATGATAATATGAAAAACAACAAGCTCAGACAGAAGTATACGCTGGATCATATGCTCGATAACGGTGCAATTTCTGAGCAGGAATATAACGAAGCCCTCAACTATGAGCTTAAAATAACAGGCGATATAACCTATACAAGCTCAACTATCTATGAGGACGAAACAAAGGATCAGGGTCCGACATCTTATTTCATGGATGCTGCTATCAATCAGACTATACAGATAATCGCTGACTATTATGGCATTTCATGGGAGGACGCTTCCGCAAGACTTTATGACGGCGGATTTACTGCATATACCACTGTTGACAGAAGTATGCAGAAGAAGGTGGAAAAGGAAATGCAGAAGCAAAGTAATTTCACCACCTATGAAATGAACAAAAAGGATGATAATCTGTGGTCAGGCTTTATTGCTATGGACTATCAGGGCAATGTTAAGGCTATCGTTGGCGGACGTGATAAGAAAGAGGAGTCGAGAGTTTATAATATTGCTACTGATGCCAAACGTTCACCAGGTTCTTGTATCAAGCCTATTGCGTCATACGCTCCTGCATTGGATCAGGATCTTATGACATGGTCAACGCTGTTCACTGATGAGCCTATCACTATTAAGGTAAAGGGCAAGGATCAAAAGTGGCCTGTAAACTATTCGGAAACAGGCGACAGTGCAAACTGGTCTTATCAGCAGCTTACAACTGTAGAAATGCTCACAAGGTCGCTTAATACGCTTCCTGCACAGTTGATAAAGAAAATGAAGCCTGTTTATTCCTATAACTTCCTTAAGGAAAAGCTTGACATTACTACGCTTGCAGACTCTGACGCTGACTATTCACCAGTAACTGTCGGCGGTCTTACAAATGGTACTAAGCTTGAGGAGCTTGTAGGCGCTTATATGATATTCGGCAATGGCGGTAAGAAGTATGACGTTACCTACGTTTCAAAGGTAGAGGACGCTGACGGAAACGCTATCTATGAAAAGAGCGACGGATACAAGCAGGCTATCAGCGAGTCTACCGCTTACGTTATGAACAGAATGATGCAGAATGTTATAACTCAGCAGGACGGTACCGGTAGATATGCTAAGCTAAACAATACTGACCTTGTCGGTAAGACAGGTACTTCATCTGACTGGTTTGACCTCTCATTTGTAGGCTGTACTCCTGACTACGTTTCAGGTATTTGGATAGGTTATGAAAACCCTGCCACTATCCCTACGAACGAGTATCAGAATATCGGTGCGATTTGGAAGAACGTTTTTGGCGATATCGCTGAGAATGAGAAGCATAAGTCATTTGAAAAGACTTTCAAAATGCCTGATACAGTTGAAAAGCTCACCTACTGCACAAAGACAGGTAAGCTTGCGTCAAATTCATGCTATAGCACGGCAACTGGATATTACAAGAAGTCCAACGAGCCTGAGTATTGTAGCGGAAATCATTAAAATTAAAGCCTCCATAACTCTATGGAGGCTTTTTTGAAAGGAAATCATTATGGAAAATAAACTGCGAATGTGCGTTCCATGCCATTTCGGGCTTGAAAGCGTGCTTGCATATGAGATAAAAAAGATAGGCGGTGAAAATCTTACCACAACTGACGGCAAGATAAGCTTTGAAGGTGGCTTTGACGTGCTTGCAAAGGCAAATCTTTGGATTGCCACAGGAGAGCGTGTACTTATCGAGCTTGGCAGCTTTAGAGCAGAAAGCTTTGAACAGCTTTTTGACGGCGTTATGAATCTTCCGCTGGAGAACTTTATCGGCAGGGAAGACGCTTTCCCTGTTAAGGGTCATGCCCTTAATTCAAAGCTTCATTCTATCCCTGATTGTCAGAAGATAATCAAAAAAGCCTGCGTTAAAAGACTTGAAAAAGCCTATGGCATAAGCTATTTTGAGGAAACTGCGGCGAAACATCAGATACAGTTTGCTATCCATAAGGACATTGCGACTATCTATCTTGATACATCAGGTGTAGGACTTCACAAGCGTGGCTACAGAAGAAATTCCAACGACGCACCTATCAAGGAAACACTTGCCGCAGGTATAGTTGACCTTGCAAGAGTTCGTGCGGACTCAGTTGTGGTGGATCCTATGTGTGGTTCAGGTACATTTCTTATTGAGTCGGCATACAAGGCACTGAAAGTTGCACCTGGACTGAGAAGAAATTTTGCGGCAGAGCAGTGGTCACAGATACCTGAAACAGCGTGGCGCAATGCAAGAGCCGAGGCTATGGACGCTATCGACAGGCAGGGTGCATTCAAGGCATTTGGCTTTGATGTTGATGATATAGCGGTTGAGCTTACAAGAAACAACGCTAAAAAGGCAGGAGTAGGCTCAAAGCTTACAGTAAAACAGCAGGATATCTCAAAATACAGCCAGATAGAGGGTTCGATAACAATTGTCAATCCCCCATATGGCGAGCGTATGCTTGAAATAAAGGAAGCCGAGGAGCTTTATAAGAAAATGGGACAAAGACTTTGCCCGTCAAAGGAGAACCCATGCTATATAATCTCCCCACATGAGGAGTTTGAGGTGTTTTTCGGCAAAAAGGCTGACAAAAAGCGCAAGCTTTACAACGGCATGATAAAATGTAATCTGTATATGTATTTCAAGTGAGGTGCGTGGTGGGTTTGAAATTATCAGAACTTGACGGAATCGTATTCGATATGGACGGCGTTATTTTCGACAGCGAAGTAATAGGTCTTGAAAGCTGGGAGCGCCTTGGAAAGAAATATGGTCTGACCAACGTTCACGAAAATGCTATGAAGTGCATTGGTAGAAGCACTGTTGATACAATGGCTATCCTAGAAGCCGCATATGGTGACAAAGTGTCAATACCCGAACTTTATGACGAAGCAAAAGCCATTTGTGCAGATATTATTGCTGAGCGTGGTTTGCCTCTGAAAAGCGGAGCAAGGGAGTTGCTTTCTTATCTTAAAGAGCGTGATATAAAGGTAGGACTTGCTTCATCAACGTCTTACAAAGGGGTTATCAAAAATCTAAAGGGAGCAGGTCTGCTTGATTATTTCCATGTTATTATTGGCGGAGATATGATAAAACATTCAAAGCCACAGCCTGAGATATATTTACTTGCCTGCGAGAAGCTGGGAGTAAGGCCTGAGAAAACTGTTGCTGTAGAGGACTCTTACAATGGCATAAAGTCGGCTTACAATGCGAAGATGATACCAATAATGGTGCCAGATCTTATTGCACCGACAGATGAAATATTGTCAATGGTGTACAAGAAAATGGACAGTTTGGACGCTGTTCTTGAATATTTTAAAGCATAAACAAAGTCCCTCGGCTTATCACCGAGGGGCTTTGATTTAAGTGTGATGAAATAAATGCAATGTACTCGTCAAATCCTCCGCACCCTACTCTAAAAAACAGACCATGCAAGGGATTTCCATCCCAGCAGGAGCGAATAGACTTTTCTTTGGCAAACCCTTACGAAAAGAAACACCGCCAACAATCTCACAAGTAACGGTGTTTCTTATCACTAAATCTTTGGGAGAAAACGCTTAGCCAATAGGCTTATGCAGTACCCTTTTGTCATTTTTATTATATCACAACGCTAATAAAAAGTCAAGAGCTATAAGTTTCAGAGGATGCCGCTTCTTATCTTATTTTTCGTCCCAATACAGTTTCATATAGTTTTCAGCCTCGTCGTCATTAACGTTCAGACGTTGCTTCAACTTTGCTTTGGTTTCTTCATACGTGTAGTTGATATCCTTAGCAAAGCAAATTATTTCTTTTGCCCTGCCTTTAATAAAACCACGTGCCTCACCACGGGCTTAATCCTCTTTTCTGTATCTGTCACTCAAATCACACATTGCTTCAACGACGCAGTATAATAAAACTTGACAAGTTACAATCAAAAGCCCATAAAAAAAGTCCCTCGGCTAACCACCGAGGGACTTTCATTTATGTCAGAAAGATTACTTTGTCATTGCTGCAACTTCGTCAGCGAAGTTCTCTTCCTTCTTCTCTACGCCTTCGCCTCTCTCGAAACGAACGTACTCAACAACGTCGATCTTGCCGCCAAGCTTCTTAGCTACAGACTCAACGTACTTGCCAACAGATACCTTATCATCCTTAACGAATGCCTGCTCAAGGAGGCAGTTCTCAGAATAGTATTTGCCGATCTTACCGTCAATGATCTTGTGCTTTACCTGCTCAGGCTTGTTAGCCATCTTAGGATCCTCAGCCATCTGAGCCAGCATGATCTCTCTCTCCTTGTCAAGAGCGTCAGCAGGAACAGCCTCTCTGTTCAGGTATGCAGGATTCATAGCTGCAACCTGAAGTGCACAGTCCTTACCAGCAGCAAGGAGCTCAGCATTGTCAGCTGCAATGTCAGAATCAAGCTTTACCATAACGCCGATGCTACCTGCACCGTGAACGTAAGGAACAAGAATGCCTTCCATTCTCTTGAATCTTCTGATTACCATGTTCTCTCTGATCTTGATGAACAGATCCTGAAGTGTCTCTTCAACTGTCTTGTCACCACCGCTGATCTTTGTTGCCTTAAGTGCGTCAACGTCAGCAGGGTTTGTCTTGATTACTGTATCAGCAACTGCTGCAACGAAAGCCTTGAACTCATCATTGTTAGCAGCAAAGTCTGTTTCGATGTTTACTTCAAGAACGCAGCCTACATTGCCCTTAACTACAGCTGTGCAGATACCCTCTGCTGCAACTCTGCCGCTCTTCTTAGCCTGTGTAGCAAGTCCCTTTTCACGGAGAAGTGTTACTGCCTTTTCCATATCGCCGTCAGCTTCTACAAGAGCCTTCTTGCAGTCCATCATGCCAACGCCTGTTGCTGTCATAAGTTCTTTGATCTCTGCTACGGATACCTTACCCATTATTATTCCTCCTAGTGTTTTATATCGAAATAGGCAGACAAATATACTATAAATGCCTGCCTGAAATTTCAGCTCTTATTCAGCAGCCTCGTCAGCTTCTTCCACCTTATCTGCCTCTTCAGCGGACTCAGCGTCCTCACCCTGTCTGCCTTCGATTATAGCGTTAGCCATGCAACCAGCGATAAGCTTAACTGCTCTGATAGCGTCATCGTTACCTGGGATAACATAATCAACATCGTCAGGATCGCAGTTTGTGTCAACGATAGCTACTACAGGTATGCCAAGCTTCTTAGCCTCTGCTACAGCGATCTTTTCCTTTCTTGGGTCAACAACGAAAAGTGCGCCTGGAAGCTTCTTCATGTTCTTGATACCGCCCATGAACTTTTCAAGCTTTTCTATCTCAAGCTTCAGCTTAACAACTTCCTTCTTAGGGAGAAGGTCGAATGTGCCGTCTTCTTCCATTGTGTGGAGCTGCTCAAGTCTCTTGATTCTCTGCTGGATCGTCTTGTAGTTTGTCATCATACCGCCGAGCCATCTTGCATTTACATAATGTGCATTAGCTCTCAGTGCCTCTTCCTTGATAGAATCTCCAGCCTGCTTCTTTGTACCTACGAAAAGTACCTCTTCGCCATTAGCTGAGATGTCACGGATAAACATATAAGCTTCTTCAAGCTTCTTAACGGTCTTCTGAAGATCGATGATGTAAATTCCGTTTCTTTCTGTGAAAATGTATGGAGCCATTTTAGGGTTCCATCTTCTTGTCTGGTGACCAAAGTGTACACCAGCTTCAAGAAGCTGCTTCATTGATACTACTCCCATTGTAGTAACCTCCTGTTTGGTTTTAGATTTCTGCTTTTGCAGATGTTTTTATCCTCCGGACGGCTTTACTTGCTTTCACCTGTCTTACGGCAGGACCAACGGCAAAAACCTGTCCGTGCGAATTGCTTTAATATTATATCATATTTTCTATTTCATTTCAAGAGCTTACGACAATTTATTTTAACAAATTTTCGATTTTTACAGTTCTGCTCTTTGTGCATACTGCACTATCGTTGAATTTTACAAGTATGGTATCTTCGCCGATAAGCTCGATATCCGAGCATTTTATGATAATATCCTCATCTCTGCCCATGATACCGAAAGCCCTTGGTTTGCCATAGACGATCAGTGAAACTATATTTGCTCCCTGAGTATCCATTTCTATATCATCAACATAGCCTATTTTCAGTCCTGTTCGCATATTGACGACCTCTTTATTTCGTAAGCTTGAAAAACTACATATCATGAAACCTTCCCCTTTCAAAAAAAGTGCATACCCTTTATAATAGGTATGCACTTTGGGGATCGTCCTATGTATGATCGTTTTTGTTTTTGTAATACATCTCCAGCTGATCGTTATACAAATGCTTTATATATAAAGCTATGGTGTTTATGTACATTGCATTTGTAGGCTTTGTTCCGTTAGCAAGGCAACTTTCAAAAAGCATTTGCTTATCCACAGGCTTCATTTTTTCCCAGCCTGAAACTATAGCACTTCTTGTTGAGCGTTCAATAGCTGCAGCGCTTTTTCCGTACTGTTTTTCAATGTCCTTATAAAGTTCGCCTATTTGTACTTTATTACCGCTATATTTGAATATAATAAGGAATATCATGTAGTAGATATGGTCATATCCTGAATGCTTGCGGTTTATGCCCGTTGATGTTATGATCCTATGTATCTCCTTTGAAATATTCTGTCTAAGGATATCAGGATCGACAGGTATCCTTTTTAGCTTGTCAAGCATATAGTGGCATACGTTCTTAGCGTCGTATGGCATAAGTATATGCAGAATATCATCATAATCGAGAAGAATACGGATTGTTTCTGTGTCATCATAAGTGTAGATGTTATATATTATGGGATGAATGTCATCTTCGTGAAGTATCTCACGAAAATGCAGAAGCTTTTTATATCCCAGCTTACAGCAGTCAATAACGATAACGTCAGGAGTATATTTTACAGCACCTATCTCAAGCTCTATTTCAGTATCACCGCATATATGGACCTTTGTACCATTGCGTTTCAGTTCCTCGGTCAACAGTTTATGCTGGCCGTCATATGACTCGGAAATAAGGACCGAATAATCAGTCAGCATACACTTCAACTCCCTTATGACGATTTAACATAATAACTCCTATATTATTATATCAAATTTTTTGACTACAAGCAACTTTAACGGCACATTATTAATTGAATTGTTTCAAAAATGTGACCTTAATGTAATCGTATATAACAAAAATATTCATAAATGTCGATTTAACGTATTGCGACAGACGTTAGATACTTTTCTTGATGTGTTCCAATGCACCTTTTTCAAGCCGTGATACCTGTGCCTGAGAGATGCCAATATTTTTTGCTACCTCCACCTGAGTTTGTCCTTTGAAAAAGCGCAGGAAGAGTATATTACGTTCACGAGGCTGAAGCTCGCTCATGGCTTGCTTCAATGAAAGCTCTTCAAGCCAGCTTTTATCGTCACAGTTGTCGCTCACCTGATCCAATACATAAAGAGCGTCGCCGTTATCAGAATACACAGGCTCATAGAGTGAAACCGGGTCGGTTATGGCTTCAAGGGCAATGACCACCTGACTAGGTTTTTCGGTGATAGTGTCTGCTATCTGCTCAACAGTAGGCTCTTTCTGGTTTTCACATATGAGCTGTTCTTTCGCCTGCATTGCTTTATAAGCAAGGTCACGGAGAGAACGGCTCACCCTCATGGGTTGAAAATCACGAAGAAATCTTCTAAGCTCTCCTGCTATCATAGGCACAGCGTAGGTAGAAAACTTCACATCAAGAGAGGTATCGAAATTATCTATCGCCTTGATAAGCCCCACAACACCAACCTGAAAAAGGTCGTCAGGGGAGTCGCTTCGGCTCACAAACTTCTGCAAAACGCTCAGCACGAGCCTGAGATTGCCGTTTATAAGCTCCTCACGGGCTTTCTTGTCACCTGAATGGGCTTTTTTCAAAAGCTCCAGCTTTTCCGACTCTTTCAGCGTTTTAAGCTCATTGGTATTCACTCCGCTTATCTCAACTTTATTGTACTGCATCGCACGCTCCTGTTAAAAAGCAGCATTTTATGCTGCCGTGATAATATAATTATTACCTTTCGATCAGGAACTATACAGATATTTTTCAGGAAAATCTGACCATAAAAAAATGCAGAGCCGTGTAACTCTGCATTAGTTCTATTCTTTTCTGTCGCTCTTGCGCTGATAGTAGACCGCCAGTATCGCTGTTATTATGGCTGATATGCAAAATGCCAGCAGAAGCTTGTTGGATATTTTTCTGTTTATGAAATTCATTGTAGGGTTGAGTATATCCAATATCCAGAATACAATGAACATTCCCGCAAGTATTATCGTGATATGTGGGAGAATTTTGCTTAGTCTTTTCATTTTTATCCTCCTATATAGATAATGTCGCTGAGGTCACGTCCACCGCCGTCAGGAGCGTTCACAATGCTTTTGTTGAAGTACATCATAGCGGACTTTCCACCGTCAAGATTGAACGCAGACATACAGCCCTCATCGCTCATGATAGCCGCAAGCTCGCTGAGAGTTGCGCCTTTTGAGTAGCCTTCGTTTCTGCCGTCAACTGTCACGAAAATATAGTGGCCTGCCGACACACAGCCGATAGCTGAACGTGGATTTGCACTGTTGAGATATTTTGTTGTGTTGAACGTTTCAAGAACGTTGCCACTTCCGTCAAGAAGTGCAGGACCAAAGTTCCAAGCCTGCCATGCACCTTTTGCTATAACAGCGTCGCTGTCATATTCAGACGGGGAGTAGGTCTGCATTGTGCCGTCTGTGAACAGCACGCACACGTCTGCGTCGTTGACATCATCACGGTATTTTATACCGTTTCTTATAACGATACTGCGTTCTGAATTACCATAGAAATCACCGTTTATGGCGAAAAGAGCTTTGTTTTCCACCGCCATACTGAATACTGAGTCCTTGATGTTCTTACCGAATTCTCCGTCTGCAAAGGCGGCTTTTATCTCGCTTGCGCTTGTGACATAAACATCAGCCACAAAATAGGTTATCTTGTTGCTGCCCTCACCGATAGATTTTTTGTATACTGTCACCTGAGCATTGTCAGTTGAAGCCGAGCCAAGCTCCTCAGAGGTTATGGCACCGTTTGTTATACTGCTTATAGCGTTCTGGTCTGAACGATAGTCGGCAGTGTCCTGATTGCCCCAGTTTCTGCGGTTCGTCTGTTCGGTACGCAGGGTAGTGGTAGCAGTTTCAGTTTGCGGAGCGGTGGTAACTGCAGGTTCACTATCGTCCTGTGCTGTGCCTTCTTTCTGCGAGTTGTCAGCCGCATTTGGCAGGGTGAAGCTACCCTCTGCGGAGCTGTCAACTGTTGCGATCACTTCTCCCTTTACTCCTGAACTTTGCGGCATAACGTAGTCAAAAAGCATGAACACGCCTATCGCTGCCGCTGTAAGCACAACGTCAGTTATGATCATTGCCCAGACAGGCATTGGCTTTTTTGTCTTATCCGTCAATTTTTCTTTCCCTCTTTCTGAAAACAAAACTTTTTTGCGCCGCCCAGCTTATAAAGAAAAGCAGCACTTCTATAAGTATTTTGCTGATATATTTGTTGTGTATGAGATATTTCACACATAGCTCCAGCATTACTGTGTTTGCAGCTAGTATGAATGCGGCAAGCAGAAAGTATTTTGCGGCTGTCTTTGCAATGCCTTCCTTATTTTTAAAGACGAATTTTTTGTTCATCGAAAAGTTGAAAATGGAGCTTATCACTCTTGCACATATGTTAGAAAACGCTACGCTCCCGCTTATCATTGCGAAAATGCTGTAGAAAATATAGTCCACGCAGAAGCTAAGAAGTGATGAGCAGGAGAATTTCAGTATATCCTTGTATATCCTCCATGAGTCTTTGATAGGATTAAAATGTGATGACTCGTTTTTGCCAAGGTAAACTGTTTCGATAGGCACTTCATAGAATCTTATGCCTTCTCTTGCACATTCAAGCAGCATATTCATCTCAAACTCATATCTGTCACCGTTTACCGACAGCATAAAAGGTATGAGCTTTGAGGAAAAGCCACGCAAGCCCGTCTGCGTGTCGCTTACCTTTACTCCTGCGGCAAATGAGAAAACGAATTTTGTGATGTTGTTGCCGAATTTGCTTCGCAGCGGTATCTTTCCTGAAAATTTGCGACAACCCATAATAAGCTTGTCAGGGGAGCTTTTCAGGGCTTCCGACACCCTTATTATATCCTCCACCTTGTGCTGTCCGTCTGCGTCTGCAATGACGATGCCCACAGTGTCGGCTTCATGTTCTTTTATGTATTCAAGTGCGGTTTTTATGCCACGCCCCTTGCCTTTGTTTACCTCATGGGTGAGAACTATGGCTTTTTTTGCGGCTTCGGCAAAAATCGGCAGCTTATCCTTGCCGCTGCCGTCATTAATGACAATTATATGAAAATCGGTCAATGAAGATATATCGTCAATAACAGCCAGCATTTTTTCATCAGGCTCATAAGCGGGTATCACCGCATAAAATCTATCTATCGCCAAGATATCTTCTCCTTTCATTTATCGTATGGTCTAAGTATATCACATATGCTTTAAAAATACAATAAAACTTCTGAAGAATTTATACATAGTTTATCTGTCGAAATTTTGCGAAAATGAAATTGTGTCAGTATTATTGACAAAATAATAAAAATGTCGTATAATAGAAGAAACAATAAAAAATGTACTAATAAATTCAGCAAACGGAGGATTTGATTTCATGGAATATAGAGTTCTTGAAACACGTTCAGCCGATATTCTCACTAAGTACTACAGTAACGAGATAGACAGCTTTCTTAATGCCTGCCATGAAGACATTCTGTGGATAGGTCCCGCTGAGAAGCACGTGATACGCACCAGAAAGGAGCTTGTTGATGCTTTTTCGCAAGAAGAACACAAGCTTGAATTTGTGCTCAGCGACCTAAAGGTGTTTTCCATAGGTCTTACGGAATGTTCCTGCGAGGTCATAATGTTTTTCATTTTGGATACGATTTGGCCTGACAGCAGTGTTGGGAGAGCAGATCAAAGGATGCAGTTTACATGGGTGAGCGAGAACGGCGAGGAAAAAATAAAGCTTTGTCACATTTCCAATGCCATTAAATATGATGAACGTGACAGGATATATCCTGTACATTATGAAGAAATATACAAGAAAAATGTCTGTTCAGGTGAAAGGCGTACAAAGAGAGTGATAGTAAATGGCGTAGACAGGTCGCTTGTTTTTCTGGATAGATCATGGATAGCTTATGTGGAAAGCAGTGGCAGTCACTGCGTCATATATACCATTGACGGCTCATTTGAATCAGTGCAGAGCCTTAAGGTGTTTGAAAGACGATATAGGGATATGTTTGTGCGCTGTCATGAAAATTATCTTGTAAATCCTGAATATGTAAGCCGTATAAGCCGTTACAGAATAGAGCTTACATATGGCAAGGTGATCCCTATTTCTGAGAAGAATTACACTGCTGTGAAAACAAAATTATCCCATATAACATAAAAACTGGTGAACATTTTGCGTGTTCGCCAGTTTTTTAATCAGCATATTTTTTCTAAATTTCGCCGTATGGATTTTATTATCCGCTTTTCAAGTCTTGATATGTAGGATTGGGATATACCGACTTCATCAGCGACCTGCTTCTGGGTCATTTCTTTTTTGCCTGAAAGCCCAAATCGCATTTTCATTATCTGCTTTTCACGAGGGCAGAGCTTTTCGATCTCCTCCAGAAGAAGCTGTTTCTCAACTTCGCTTTCTATGCCCTTGTTCACAGTGTCGTCATCGGTGCCTAGAATATCAGATAAAAGCAGCTCGTTGCCGTCCCAGTCAACATTCAGCGGTTCGTCTATGGATATTTCATTTTTATACTGATTTGATTTTCTAAGAAACATAAGTATCTCGTTTTCTATGCACCGTGAAGCATAGGTCGCAAGCTTGATGTTTTTATCAGGACAGAAGGTGTTCACCGCCTTGATAAGCCCTATAGAGCCTATTGAGATAAGATCCTCTATGCCTGTGCCTGTTGACTCAAACTTCTTTGCTATGTATACCACAAGCCTGAGATTATGCACGATAAGCAGTTCTCGGGCTTTTTTCGGGTCTGTTTCAAGAAGCTCAAAGGCTTTTTTCTCTTCCTCTTTGTTTAGGGGAGGCGGTAACGAATCTGCACCGTTTAGGTAATCTATAGTTTCGGGGTCGTCTGAAAACAAACGGCTCAGAAATCTGTTCAGCCCTAGAGCGAGTGTTTTAAGTGTGGTCATTTGTATTCCTCCTGTATTATCCCAGCAATGCGGGGTTGAATATAGCCCGTGATTTTCCGTTCAGCGAGGGCTTTATGCCCACATAGCACCTTACGTTGTGTACACGGTCTTTATCGTCGATTATCTTTACGCTCCCTGCGGCGGTTATGTGGATAATTCCCTCGCCGCTGACAGTAGAGCAGGGGATAAGTCTGAAACCGCTTAGAGGGTCAGGCTCGTCACGGTCAAGGTCATAGTGATAGAAAAGCCTGTCACAGCAGAAAACCACCACTGGCGTGCCTGTGAAGCTGTCGCAAAGCCTGTTCCCACTGTCGCAAATGGCAGGAACTTTCACTATACAGCCACCATTTTCGTATATGGCTTCGTATTTTGCGACCCTGTTGAAACACCTGCGTGTGATGTTCTCATAAAGACAGAGCAGACCATATGCTATACCGCATGCAAGGGCAAGCTTAAATAGAGAGATGTCAAAATACACAGTGAGGTTTCTGAAAAAAATCACCTTGCTCCCTGATATCTGCCAAAGGGTCACCACTATACCCGTGAAAACTGCGTCCACTGCACAGTATATGATAAAGTATCGAAGTAATTGCCAAGGGTCTTTACACCCAAAGGCTATAAGCACTGTGAATACCGCACTGACAAGCTTTATCACCACAATAAGAACTGCAGTGAAATATCCTCTGCTGTCTATAGCCATAACAAGCGACGAAAGTCCTCCTACCGAGCAAGCTGTCAACAGCCGCAGCGGACTTATGACCTTGTGACATATCCTGCCTGCCGCTTCCAGCATGATAAGCGTCATAATGGCGTTTGTCACAAGGAGTATATCTATGTAAATTTTCATGGCGTTCCTCCCTTTGATATTATGATAGCACTGCTTGGATGGAAAAATTGTCGCAATGGGGACAAAAAAAGATCCGCCCTCCCGAAATGGGAAAGCGGATATGCTTATTTGATATCAAATTAGTCAGCAAAGAAAACTGAGAAAGCCTTATATGCCATATAAGTGTCTATCTTCGAGGTTATCTCAAATGGTGCGTGCATTGAAAGCACTGGTACGCCAACGTCGATAACGTTCATGTCAAGGTTTGCGATATACTGTGCGACAGTTCCTCCACCGCCGCCATCGACCTTGCCAAGCTCGCCTGTCTGCCAAACGATGTTGTGTTCGTCAAAGAGCTTTCTTACTCTGCCCACAAACTCAGCAGAAGCATCGGAAGTGCCTGACTTGCCTCTTGCGCCTGTGAACTTTGTGGCAACAACGCCGTAGTTTATCTGTGATGAGTTTCTTATCTCGAACGGCTCTGAGAATGTTGGGTCATATGCCGCATTTACGTCTGCTGAAAGGCACTCGGAAGCAGAGATAACGTTTCTGCCCTCAAGTCCGTATACCTTTGCAAGGTCAGCAATGAAGTATGGCAGATATGAGCTGTTAAGTCCTGTGTTGCCGTCGCTTCCTGTTTCTTCCTTGTCTGTGAGTATGGTCATGCAGGTCTTTTTAGGGTCTTTGCATTTGAGGATAGCCTGCAAAGCTGTGTATGCACAAACTCTGTCGTCCTGACCATAAGAGCCTACCATGCTTCTGTCAAAGCCAACGTCCTGTGCCTTGAATGCAGGAACAGCTTCAAGCTCTGCGGAAACGAAATCGTCCTCTACGATGCCGTATTTCTCGTTAAGGATAGCCATTATGTTGAGTTTTACCTTGTTTGAAACAGCGTCATCTCTGAATGGTCTTGAACCTATGAGCAGATTAAGCTCCTCACCCTTGATGAGCTGTGGAGCAGGTCTTTTCATCTGAGCGTCTGCAAGGTGTGGCAGGATATCAGTTACGCAGAAAACAGGGTCGTCCTTGTCCTCGCCGATATTTACTGTAACGCTTTCGCCGTCAGCCTTTATAACAACGCCATGAAGTGACATTGGAACAGTTGTCCACTGATATTTCTTTATGCCGCCGTAATAGTGTGTTTTGAACAGGCAAAGCTCCTTGTCCTCGTAAAGTGGGTTCTGCTTAAGGTCAAGACGTGGTGAGTCGATATGAGCGGCAGCAAGTCTGATACCTTTTTCAAGACCGTCCTTGCCCATAACTGTAAGTATGATAGCCTTTCCTCTGTTTACAAAATAGAACTTGTCGCCGGCGTCATACTTCTTGCCCTTTTCATAAGGCTTGAAGCCTGCTTTTTCAGCCTGAGCCACTGCCTCGATAACAGCCTCACGCTCTGTCTTTGCAGTGTTCAGAAAGCTTTTATAGCCCTCGCAGAACTTGTCTGCCTTTTTGATTTTTTCTTCGCTAAGGCGAAGTCCACCGTTTTTCTTATCCGAAAGAAGCTTTTCTGCAAGCTTTTCGCCCTCGGACTTTTCTTTCTTCTTGTTATCCATTGTAAAGTCCTCCTTTTAATGTATTCTTATTGAAACTGCGTTACAATGGGCGGACACTGTTCGCCCCTGCGCATGGTTTTTCTTAACTGTTTTCTGTAATATCCCCATGACTGCTGAGTATACCCTTATAATTGTCATAGGCTTTGCGTATCTTTCGCACATAGTTTGAAGTCTGGTCATTTTCGTCAGGTATGTCGCTGACTTTGAAATTGTCAGGGTCAACTGTGCCGTTTTCTATCCAACTGTCAACAAGATTCATTCCGCAGTGATATGCCGCCGCTGTCAGCTCCACAGAGCCGTCATACTTTTCCATAAGATAGCTGAGATAGTATGTGCCGTATTGGATATTAAGTTCAGGGTCGAACATATCGTCATAGGTGTTGTCACGCTGATCGTCAAGGCGATATTTTATCCAATCGTATGCGTCCTCCATAAGCTGCATAAGACCTCTGGCACCCACTGATGAAACAGCGTCCTTATTAAAACCGCTTTCCACTTTTATTACAGAGAACACAAGCACAGGGTCGCACTTGTACTTGGTGCTGTATCTTATTACATACTCCTCATAATCTGTAGGATATGAAAAAGAGTTCGGAATATCCTTTGCCTTGTTGATTATCTGCTCGTGATAAAGATATGTGAGCCAGCCTATACCGCACAGCAGAAGTATGACTGCTATGAGTACGGGACCTTTTTTTATGTGCCTTTTCTTTTTACGCCTGCTGTTTTTTCCATTAGCCGCCATTATATCTTTCCTTTATTGTTTCTATGACCTCACAGGTCTTTTGGAATGTGTCATTCACAGAGCCGTTGTTCTCAATGACGAAATCGCTGTGAGCCTTGAAAAACTCCATAGTATGCTGAGAAGAAAAACGCTTTTTTGCAAGCTCCGCCGAAATGCCGTCCCTTTTGGTTATCCTTTCAAGCCTTATGTCATAGTCTGCCACAACGCTTACGATAACACTGCAAAGCTTATCCGCACCTGCTTCAAAAAGGGTCGGTGCGTCAAGAAGTATGAACCTGCTCTCTGTAGCGTTTATCTTTTCGTCAATAAGCTTGTTTATAAAAGGGTATATGGTATCATTGAGCATTTGAAGCTTATTCTTATCTGAAAAAACTATCTCCCCGAGCTTCTGTCTGTCAAGAGAATAGTTCTCGTCAAAGCAGCTTGGGAAAAGCTTTGCAAGCTCTTTACAGCATTCGTTCCCTGCCTGTGTGACTTCTCTTGCAACTATATCGCAGTTTATTATCTCAAAGTCATTTTCTCTGAAAGCGTCCGATATAGTTGTCTTGCCTGCTCCGCTTTGACCTGTAAGCCCTACTACTGTTTTTTTCACAGTTTCACCACCTGAAAGCCTGCGGCTCTTAAAAGTCGGTTATACACTGCAAGCCCCACGCCGTCTTTGTTAGGACAGCGTGCATAGACTTTCTTTGCACCTATATCGTCTAGCTCTCTGAGAACGTCAAAAAGCTCTTTTGCCTGTTCCTCGTCATTTGCGCCATAGCAGATATGTGGGATATCAAGCCCATCACAATCGTTGTCAGTGAACACCATAAGAGTGGTGTCATTGTCAGTGTGAGTTTTCACATATTCTCTGAAAGCTTCAAGACTGCTGTCAATGATAGTCACATCAGCCTTTGGGGCATAGTGCTTGTATTTCATACCAGGGGAGCGAACTTTTACGTTCTCACCCAGCTTTTCCAAAACGCCCTTGTCGATAAGAACGTTCGGGGTGATCTCCATAAGATCCTCGGCTGAGATAAATCCCGGTCTGAGAAGTCTTATTCCGTCCTCGCCTTCAAAGCTTATGACAGTTGATTCAACGCCCACTCCGCAAGCTCCACCGTCTATTATGGCAGGTATCCTGCCGTGCATATCGTTAAGGACGTGCTGTGCTGTTGTAGGCGACGGGCTTCCTGAAAGGTTTGCCGACGGTGCGGCGATAGGGAAGCCGCAGGCTGAGATAAGCGCTCTAGCCACCTTATGTGACGGCATTCTTATGCCCACTGTGTCAAGTCCTCCGCTCGTTACCATTGGTATTTTTTCAGACTTTGGCATTATCATTGTGAGAGGTCCTGCCCAAAATTTTTCTGCGCACTTTACAGCAAGGGGCGGTATCTTATCCACAAGTCCCTCAAGCTGAGAAATGTCAGATATATGCACTATTAGAGGATTGTCGGCAGGTCTGCCCTTGGCGGCGAATATTTTTCTTACAGCCGCTTCATCAAAAGCGTTCGCCGCAAGACCATATACAGTTTCCGTCGGCATACCAACGACTTCACCCTGTGAGAGCAGCTTTGCGGCATATGCTATGCTGTCCTCGTCAGTGCCAAGTATTTTTGTGTCAAACATTTTTTACTCTTCTTCCTGACTTGCAAGCTTGGCAGCCTGATCGGCTGTTGCAAGTGCGTCGATTATTTCGTCAAGTGCGCCGTTAAGCACCTGTTCAAGTCTGTAGATAGTAAGACCGATTCTGTGGTCGGAAATTCTTCCCTCAGGATAGTTGTAAGTTCTTATTCTTTCGGAACGGTCGCCTGTTCCCACCTGTGAACGTCTGTTGTCTGCGATCTCCTTATTCTGTGCCTGAACTTTCTGGTCAAGCAGTCTTGAACGGAGAACTTTCAGAGCCTTTTCCTTGTTCTTGAACTGTGAACGCTCGTCCTGACACTCAACTACCATGCCTGTAGGCAGGTGAGTTATTCTGATAGCGGAAGATGTCTTGTTGATGTGCTGTCCGCCTGCTCCTGATGAACGGAAAACGTCTATTTTCAGATCTTTTTCTTCGTTAAGGTCAAGCTCCACCTCATCAGCCTCAGGGAGCACGGCAACTGTAACAGTAGATGTGTGGACTCTGCCCTGTGACTCAGTTTCAGGCACACGCTGAACTCTGTGTACTCCGCTTTCGTATTTCAGTCTTGAATATGCTCCCTCGCCTGAAACGCTGAAAGTTATTTCCTTATAGCCGCCAAGCTCTGTTTCGTTGGCGTTCATGACTTCTATGGTCCAGCCCTTTGAAGCGGCATACATTGAATACATTCTATAAAGAGAGCCTGCAAACAGTGCAGCTTCCTCACCGCCTGCTCCGCCTCTTATCTCTATGATAACGTTACGCTCATCGTTAGGGTCTTTCGGCAGCAGGAGAAGCTTAAGCTCTTCTTCAAGCTTAGCCATATCTTCCTTGGACTCCTCAAGCTGCATCTGCACCATTTCCTTGAAGTCCTTATCCATTCCGCCTGCGTCAAGAAGTTCAAGAGCCTCGTCATTGGCAGCCTTTGCCTTTTTGTATTCGCCGAACTTTTCAACTATCGGCGTAAGTGTCTTGTATTCTTTCATAAGGCTCGTATACAGTGAAGTGTTGTTTACAGTTTCAGGCTGCATGAGCTTTTCGTTTATTTCATTGAATTTATCTTCGAGTGCTTTGAGTTTTTCAAACATAGTTATATTCTCCTGTCATTTTTATTTCATATCATACATTTGTTATATATCATAAATTGCGAGAATAGCTATGACTCAGCCTCTCTGATAATAGTTTTTACGTTCTTTTCGGCTTTGCTGCGTACTATCATGAACTCTCGTCCGCAGCCCTCGCAGCGCAGCTTGAAATCCATGCCTGAGCGCAGAACTATCATTCTGTTACTGCCGCAGGGGTGACTTTTCTTCATTACAAGAATATCGCCTTTTACAATATCCATTTTGCACCACTTTCCTTTCTTAAAAGGTGAAGCAGAGCGAATACTCTGCCCATACATCGTTATTATAACACATTTCTCCCTTTATTGCAATAGCGGAGAGGGCGGTTTTATTGCTGCACAAATATTATAGTCCATATATTTGATTTTTGTTGCATTGTTACAAAAACGACATTGTAAGAGGCTGAATTTACAAAACGTTCATTGAATAGCTTTCAGAAAAGTGTTAATATTAGATTGTTCAAAATTGAAATATCTAATATTGGAGGTTTGACAATGAACGATAATATGACAACAGCAACTCATATGTTTGATCATTCAAAAAAGCTTGCAGAAGCATATGAAAAAGTCATGCAGCCCCTTTGTAAAAAGCTCGATATGCCAAAGACGGCGCTTGACGTGCTCATGTTCCTTGCGAACAACCCTGAGTTCAACACAGCGGGTGATGTGTGTAGATATAGGAATATCAAGGCGGCGCTTGTGTCTTTCCATGTAGAAAAGCTTGTGGAAGCAGGCTTTGTTGAAAGGCAGGCGGTAAAGGGCGACAGAAGAAAATGCCGTCTGGTCTGCACAGAAAAAGCCCAGCCTGTTATAAAAGAGGGCAGAGAGCTGCAGAAAAAGTTTGCACAAAAGCTTATCGCTGGCTTTTCTGACGATGACATGGCACATTTTAGAAAATGCCTGCATATCGTTAGCGACAATATAGACAGCATTCTTAAAGAATGTTTGTAGAAGGAGGTAACAACTATGATAAAACTGCTTAAAAAGATGGGCAAGCGTGAGGTGCTTATGGCTGTTCTCTGTGCACTTCTGGTGCTGGGACAGGTGTATTTTGACCTGACGCTGCCTGACTATATGACTGACCTGACCATGATGCTCAACACGGCAGGCAGTGAAACTTCCGATATCCTGAACGTCGGACTTAAAATGCTTGGCTGCACCCTTGCCAGTGCCGCTTTTGCTATCGGCTGCGGCTATCTTTCCGCAAAAACTGCCTCAGGATTCAGCTACACTGTAAGAGAAAAGCTTTTTAACCACGTTATGGATATGGGCAGCGAGGAGATGCAGGACTTTTCCATACCGAGCCTTATAACAAGGACAACAAACGACATCACACAGATACAGATGATAGTGTCAATGGGACTTCAGATGATAATAAAATCGCCTATCATGGCGGTTTGGGCTGTTATAAAGATACTTGGCAAGAGCTGGGAACTTTCAGCGGTGATTGCGGCGTTCGTTGTGGTGATATGCGTATTCGTTCTTGCAGTTATGGCGACCTGTATACCGAGATTCCGTATCGTTCAGAAGCTAACTGATAAAATAAACCGTGTGGCAAGAGAAAATCTCACAGGCATAAACGTTGTCCATGCTTTCAATGCTGAGAAATATCAGAACGACAAGTTCGATGTTCCAAGCAAGGATATGATGAACACACAGCTTAAAAACCAGAGAATGTTCGCACTTATGATGCCGGTTATGAATATCGGAATGAATGGTCTGACCCTTGCTATCTACTGGCTTGGTGCAGTGCTTATCCAGCAGATAGCCCTGACGGCCGTTCAGGACAGGATAACGCTTTTCAGCAACGTTGTTGTTTTCAGCACATATGCCACATACGTTGTAATGTCATTTATGATGCTCGTTATGATATTCATGATGCTCCCTGCGGCTCAGGTATCTGCAGAGCGTATAAACGAAGTGCTTGAGCGTGACGTGAACATAAAAGAGGGCAGCGTCAGCGAGGGAAGAGAGCAGGGTACTGTTGAATTTAAAAACGTTTCTTTCAGATATCCTCATGCCTCTGAGGACGAGCTGAGCAACATAAGCTTCAAGATAAACAAGGGTCAGACCCTTGCTATAATCGGTGCAACAGGAAGCGGCAAGACAACGCTTATAAGCCTTATACCAAGATTTTATGACGCAACAGAGGGCGAAGTCCTTGTGGACGGCGTAAACGTTAAGGACTATAAGTTCGACACCCTTTATGACAAGCTTGGCTATGTAACGCAAAAGGCTGTGCTTTTTGCAGGAAGCATAAGAAAAAATGTTTTCTTTGGCGAGAGTGCCGCTCCTGAAAGTGACGAGGAGCTTAAAAACGCTATCGAGCTTTCTCAGGCGGAGGAGTTTGTGGATAAGCTTCCTGACGGCACAGAGCATATGATATCTCAAATGGGCAGAAACGTTTCAGGCGGACAGAAACAGCGTTTGTCTATTGCAAGAGCGCTTTCAAGAAAGCCTGAGATACTTGTATTTGATGATTCTTTCTCAGCCCTTGATTACAAGACAGACGCAAAGCTCAGAGAGGGTCTTAACGAAAAGCTTGGGGACACAACAAAGATAATCGTTGCGCAGAGAATAAGCACTATCCGTCATGCAGACAAGATAATAGTCCTTGATCGTGGCGAAGCCGTGGGCATGGGTACTCATGAGGAGCTTATGAAAAACTGCGACGTATACAAAGAGATAGCACTTTCACAGCTAAGTGCGGCAGAGCTTGCATAGAAAGGGGGACTGCACAATGAGAAAATACGAAAAGGCTAGTAAGGGCGAAATGGCGTCCGCAATGAAAAAGATAATAGAGTATATGCGTGGCAGTATCGGTATCGTTGCCGTGGCATTGGTTCTTGCGGCGCTTGGTGCGGTGCTGACTATTATAGGGCCTGACAAGGTGGGCGAGATAACCGACCTTATTGCAGACGGACTTATGACAGGCATTGACCTTAAAGCGGTGGCAAGGGTAGGAATTTTCCTTGGAGCGATATATATTTCAAGCTCGCTGTTCACATTCATTCAGCAGTATATAATGGCGACAGTCACCCTGAAAATGTCATACAGAATGAGAAGCGACCTTTCAAGAAAGATAAACTGCGTTCCTCAGAAGTATTTCAACTCACATTCACAGGGCGATATACTCAGCCGTATCACAAATGATGTATCGACTTTGCAGCAGGGTCTTACAAACAGTCTTCCGACCATAATCAGTGCGGCGGCACAGTTTGTGGGCTGTCTTATAATGATGTTCGTTACAGAATGGCGACTTGCACTCATCTCACTGTTCATCACATTCTTCGGACTTTTCCTGATAGTTTTCATAATGTCAAAATCACAGAAGTTCTTCCTCGACAGACAGGAAAGCCTTGGTAAGCTCAACGGCTATGTTGAGGAGATGTATTCAGGTCACGAGGTAGTAAGGATATCCCGTGGAGCAGATAATGTAAAGAAGCATTTCGCCGGACTTAACGAAGCTGTATACAACGCAAACTGGAAGTCACAGTTTCTGTCAGGTATCATGCAGCCGCTTATGAACGTTATCGGCAATCTTGCATACGTTGCAGTATGCGTTTTCGGCTCAATGCTCGCCCTTAACGGCACTATCACATTTGGCGTAATAATATCGTTCATTCTTTATGTAAGACTTTTCACATCACCTCTTGGTCAGATAGCTCAGGGCATGACAAATATGCAGACAGCTTCCGCCTCAGCTCAGAGAATATTTGACTTTATCGAAAGCGAGGAACTTTCAGACGAGAGCGACAAGAGCAGTGAAATGCCTGAGGTAAAGGGCAATGTAAGCTTTGAAAATGTTCGTTTCAGCTATCCTGATACTCCTGACAAGGTGATAATAAAGAACTTTTCCGCAGAGGTAAAGGCAGGTCAGAAGGTGGCTATCGTCGGACCGACCGGTGCAGGTAAGACCACAATGGTAAATCTGCTTATGAGATTTTTCGAGATAAACAGCGGATGTATCTCCATAGACGGCACGCCTATCTCACAGCTCAGCCGTGAAACTGTCCACAATATGTTCAGCATGGTTTTGCAGGACACATGGCTTTTTGAGGGCACTGTGAGAGAAAACCTTGTTTACAATATGGAGGGCATAAGCGATGAGTCCCTTGAAAGAGTGTGCAAAGCCTGCGGTCTGGATAAGTTCGTTCATACACTCCCTGATGGCTTTGATACTGTGCTTTCTGAAAGCGTGGCAATATCCGCAGGACAGAAACAGCTTTTGACTATCGCAAGGGCAATGCTCCAGAATGCGCCTATGCTCATACTTGATGAAGCGACCTCGTCAGTTGACACAAGAACGGAGCTTCTTATCCAAAGGGCAATGGATAAGCTCACAAAGGGCAGAACGAGTTTTGTTATCGCACACAGACTTTCGACTATCAAAAACGCAGACCTGATACTTGTTATGCGTGACGGAGACGTTATCGAAAGCGGAAACCATGAAACTCTTATGGCAAAGGGTGGATTTTATGCCGAGCTTTATAACAGCCAGTTCGATCAGGCTTCATAAAGCAGGCTTTTATATGCAAAGCACACGGCTTTTACGGCTGTGTGCTTTGTGCTTTTTTTACTAAAATGGGTGTGACAGTGGTGTGGCTGTATTGAAAAATGACAATAAAGTGTATTTTATTTCTTAAAATCAGATATTTCACTTGACTAATCCGTATTAAAATGGTATGATAAATATGTATTTTTATAAAATATATTATTTGCAGAAGGATTGATATATAATGAAAACACCATTTATAACCAAGGAAAAGGCTGAGGAGATAATCAAGCAGTATCCTACACCTTTTCATATCTACGACGAAAAGGGTATCAGACAGAGAGCCAGAGATCTTTACAAGGCATTTAGCTGGAACAAAGGCTTCAAAGAGTATTTCGCTGTAAAGGCTACCCCTAACCCATTCATTTTGAAAATACTCAAGGAAGAGGGCTGCGGCGTTGACTGTTCTTCTCTTACTGAGCTTATGATGAGCGACTGCTGCGGATTCAGCGGAAGCGACATCATGTTTTCTTCAAACGTAACTCCAAAGGCGGATTTTCTCAAGGCAAGAGAGCTTGGCGCTTATATCAACCTTGACGATTTCACTCACATAGATTATCTTGACGACCTTTGCGGTATTCCTGAAACTATCTGCTGCCGTTTCAATCCGGGCGGACATTTCGAGATAGAAACTCAGATAATGGACAACCCTGGTGAGGCTAAGTACGGCTTCACAAGAGAGCAGCTTTTTGAGGGCTTCAAGGTACTTCAGCAGAAAGGCGCAAAGCATTTCGGACTTCACGCTTTCCTTGCTTCAAACACTGTTTCAAACGCTTATTATCCAAAGCTTGCAAGAATACTTTTTGAACTTGCTGTTGAGCTTCATGAAAAGACGGGTGCAGACATCAAGTTCGTAAACCTTTCAGGCGGTGTTGGTATAGCATATGAGCCTGACAAGCCACAGAACGATATCTTCGCTATCGGCGAGGGCGTTCGCAAGGCATTTGAGGATATAATGGTTCCTGCTGGTCTTGGTGACGTTGCTATCTTCACAGAGCTTGGCAGATATATGCTCGCTCCATTCGGTCATCTCGTTGCTACCTGCACACATCACAAGCATACTTATAAGGAGTATGTTGGACTTGATGCTTGTGCCTGCAACCTTATGCGTCCTGCTATGTACGGTTCATATCATCACATTACAGTTCTTGGCAAGGAGAACGCTCCATGCGACCACAAGTATGACGTAACTGGTGGTCTTTGCGAGAACAACGATAAGTTTGCGATCGACAGAATGTTGCCTGAGATAGACACAGGCGACATCATCGTTATCCACGACACAGGCGCACACGGCTTCTCGATGGGCTACAACTACAACGGAAAGCTCCGCTCAGCTGAGATACTTCTCCATGAGGACGGCTCATTCGATATGATAAGACGTGCCGAAACTCCAGCTGACTATTTCGCAACATTTGATTTCACTGATATTTTCGATAAATATACAAAGAATAATAAGTAATGGTGCTTAGATCCACAGGGAATTTCTCTGTGGGTCTTGCTGTTTTTTGGCGTTTGGCGAGCAAATATTAAAAAAATCGGAATTTATGTGATTTTTGCTTGCAAAATAGTATGAGATGTAGTATAATATTAAATTGAATTGGTGTATTTTTGCACCTAAGGCGTTGCCTTAATATTAAGAAAGGTCAGGGATTATATATGGATTTGAACATGGTCAAGTATCTGGCAGAGCTTAGCAAGCTGGAATATTCCGATAAAGAGCTTGCAGCCACAGCCGAGCAGATGACTGATATTATTGATCTTATGGATACCGTAAAGGAAATCGACATTACCTATGACGATCTCAAGGACAATCATGATGTTTACCTCAACGATTTGAGAAAAGACGAGGTCATCGAATCTATGCCTACTTCAAAGGTCCTTTCAAATGCAGTGAATACAAACAACTGCTTTGTAGTGCCTAAGGTCGTAGAGTAAATTTAACAGGAAGGTAGTGTGAAATTTGGACGTTTCTTCAATGAAAATCCGTGATATGCGTAAGGCTCTTGACAGTAAGGAAATTTCCGCTAAAGAGCTTGCACAGACATATTTTGAGAGAATAAAGAAATATGACGATAAGGTAAAGAGCTTTATCACTGTTACTGAGGAAAAGGCTCTGGAGCAGGCTGAAAAGGCTCAGGACGTTATCGATAAGGGCGAAGCAAAGGCTCTCACAGGAATACCTGTGGCAGTAAAGGACAATATTTGTACAGAGGGCGTAAAGACCACTTGTGCATCAAAAATGCTTGAAAACTTCGTTCCGCCTTATAATGCGACCGTTATGGAAAAGCTCGACGCTGAGAATATCGTAATGCTCGGCAAGACTTCTATGGACGAGTTCGCAATGGGAGGCTCTACACAGACCTCCGCTTTTGCAAAGACAAAGAATCCTTATGATCTTGACCGTGTACCTGGCGGCTCATCAGGCGGATCTGCTGCGGCAGTTGCTGCGGGACTTGCACCTGTTGCTCTTGGTACTGATACAGGCGGATCTATCAGACAGCCTGCTGCTTTCTGCGGCGTAACAGGTATCAAGCCAACATACAGCAGAGTTTCAAGATTTGGTCTTGTGGCTTTCGCTTCATCTCTTGACCAGATAGGCTCTATCGGTCTTGACGCTCATGACTGTGCTATACTCCTTAACGAGATATGCGGCTATGACTTCCATGACGGCACAAGCTCAAAGCTTGAAGTGCCTGACTTCACCGCAAAGATAGGCGAGTCAATGAAGGGCATGAAGATAGCACTCCCTAAGGAGTTCTATGCAGAGGGCATAAATGATGAGGTAAAGGCTGCCGTTTTAAAGGCTGCTGAGGAATATAAGGCAATGGGCGCGGAGCTTGTTGAGTGTTCAATGCCGTCACTTAAATATGCTGTTCCTTGTTATTATCTTCTTGCCTGTGCTGAGGCGGCTTCAAACCTGTCAAGATATGACGGTATCAAGTATGGTCACAGAACGCTCACAGCCGACAGCTATGAGGAGCTTATAATCAAGTCACGTTCAGAGGGCTTCGGCGAGGAAGTAAAGAGAAGAATACTTCTTGGAAACTACTGCCTGTCAAGCGGATATTATGACGCTTACTACAGGAAGGCAATGGCTCTCAGACAGCTTATAAGAAAAGAATACAACGATATATTCGAGAAGTGCGACGTTATCCTTACGCCGACAACTCCTGCTGTTGCATACAGCCCTGAGATGACTTCCGACCCTGTTCAGATGTATCAGGCTGATATATGCACAGTTACAGTAAATATCGCAGGTCTGCCTGCAATATCAACTCCTTGCGGCTATGACAGCAAGGGTATGCCTATCGGTATGTCTGTTATAGGCAGAAAGTTCGACGAGGCAACTATCATCAAGACTGCCGACGCATACGAAAAGGGCTTCAAGCCTGTTGCGCCAAAGCTTTAAGGGAGGTAAGACAAATGGAAAAATGGAGAACGGTCATCGGCCTTGAGATCCACGCCGAGCTGCTTACCAAAACTAAGATCTTTTGTAATTGCTCCGCTGAGTTCGGCGGTGCGCCAAATACAAGATGCTGCCCTGTATGTACAGGTATGCCTGGTACTCTGCCTATCATCAATCAGCAGGCTGTAGAGTATGCTGTAAAGGCAGGATATGCGCTCAACTGCGGTATCAACAAGTTTTCAGTATTCGACAGAAAGAACTACTTCTATCCTGACCTGCCAAAGGCATATCAGATATCACAGCTTTACAGACCTATCGTAGGTCCCGGCTATGTGCCTATCGAGGTGAACGGTCAGAAGAAGAACATCAGAATAAACCATATCCACCTTGAGGAAGACGCCGGTAAGCTCGTTCATGACGCTTTCAACGGAATCTCAATGGCTGACTATAACAGATGCGGTATCCCGCTTATCGAGATAGTTACTGAGCCTGATATAGCGTCAGCAGAAGAAGCTATGGCTTTCGTTGAGCAGATATCTCTGCTTTTGCAGTATGCAGGCGTTTGCGACTGTAAAATGGAGCAAGGCTCACTGAGATGTGACGTTAATATCTCTCTTATGCGTCCTGACGCTACTGAGTTTGGTACTCGTGCGGAGATAAAGAACATCAACTCTATCAAGTCTGTTGGCAGAGCTATCAAGTATGAGGAAAAAAGACAGGCGCTTCTTCTTGAAGCAGGCAAAAAGGTCGTTCAGGAAACAAGACGTTACAACGCAAACAGAGATAAGACAACTTCAATGCGTACAAAGGAAAACGCTAACGATTATCGTTATTTCCCGGAGCCTGATATTCTTCAGGTAAACCTTACAGACGCTCAGCTTGATGAGATAAAGGCTAAGCTCCCTGAAATGCCAAGCAGCAGATTCAAGAGATACACTGAGGAATATGGTATTTCTGAGATAGACGCAAAAACGCTTATCCAAACAAAGATAATCTCAGATTTCTTTGAGAATGCACTTAAGAGATATAACAATCCTAAGAGCGTGGCTGTGTTCATTCTCGGCGAGTTTATGAGAAGAGTAAATCTGGGCGAGATAGATATAAACAATATCAGCTTCACACCTGAGGAGTTTGCAGAGCTTGTTGAAATGGCTGATACAGAGAAGGTATCAAAGAACGACGCTAAGACCGTGTTCAGAGCAATGGTAGAAGAGGGCGGCAAGCCTATGGACATTGCAAAGAGCAAGGGTATGATAATCACTGTAGATACTGCAAAGGTCGAGGCAGGCGTTGACGAGATACTCGCCGCAAATGCCGCACAGGTAGAGCAGTATAAGAACGGTGAAACAAAGGTATTCGGCTTTATCATGGGTCAGTGTACAAAGGCTCTCAAGGGCGTTGCAACACCTAAGATAATCAAGGAAATTCTTGAAAGCAAGCTGAAAGCTGCCGCAGCAAGCGCTGCTTCTGACGCAGAGAAGAAAGAGGACGTAAAGGACAACGTTATCGACACTTCAAAGCTCACAAAGTATGAGAACGCTGATAAGTATGTACCTGAAAATGACGGCAAAATGCTTATGATAGATACGGCTGACGTCAAGAAAGAGTTTATGCTGGCTGACGCTAAGGCTAACATGGGCAAGGAAGTTGAGTTCTCAGGCTGTGTTCATAGAATAAAGAACATGGGAAGCATTGCATTTATCGTTGTAAGAACCTCAAGAGATGTTATACAGACAGTTTACTCTGCCGACAACTGCAAGGATTCTATCGAGGGTCTGAGAGAGGGCTTCTTTGTAAACGTAAAGGGTATCGTTAAGGAAAACCCTAAGGATTTCAATGGTCTTGAAATAGAGCTTAATTCTATTAAGCTTATCTCAACGAACGCCGCTGAGCTTCCTTTAAAAATATCACAGGGCAGACTTAACTGCACAATAGAAGTAAATCTTGACAACCGTGCGGCTTCACTGAGAAACCCTTATGAGAGAGCTATATTCAAGCTCCAGGAGGGTCTTGTTCAGGGTATGCACAAGTTCATGCAGGCAAACAACTTCACTGAGATACACTCGCCAAAGATTGTTGCACAAGGTGCTGAGGGCGGCGCTAACATCTTCCGCCTTGACTATTTCGGCAAGTCTGCATTCCTTAACCAGTCACCGCAGTTCTATAAGCAAATGGCTGTGGCATTCTTTGACAGAGTTTATGAGATAGCTCCTGTATACAGAGCTGAAAAGCACGCTACTTCACGTCATATCAACGAGTATATCGGTCTTGACTTTGAAATGGGCTATATCGACAGTATGTATGACGTTATGAAAATGGAGATAGCAATGCTCAGATCCATTTTCGAGTATATCAAGGAAAACTATCAGAACGAGTTGAAGATACTTGACGCTGACGTTCCTGAGATAAAGGAAGTTCCGTCTATCAAGTTCGCTGACGCTATCGAACTGCTGAGAGGCGGCGAGGGAAGCGGCAAGAAGTTCGACCTTGACCCTGAGGACGAGGTAAACCTCGGCAAGTATGCCAAGGAAAAGTACGATTCAGACTTTATCTTTGTTACACACTTCCCATCATCGAAGCCTCCGTTCTATGCAATGAACTCCAGAGAAGACCCAAGAGAAGCATACAAGTTCGATCTGTTGTTCAGAGGACTTGAAATTACTTCGGGCGGTCAGAGAATACACGATTATAACGAGCAGGTAGAGAAGATGAAGGCTCAGGGACTTGACCCTGCTGACTTCAAGAACTATCTTGAGGCTCACAAGTATGGTCTGCCACCTCACGGCGGACTTGGTATCGGTCTTGAAAGACTTCTCATGAAGCTTCTTAACAAGAACAACATCAGGGAAACATCACTGTTCCCAAGAGATATCAACAGACTTCTTCCATAGTCTGCAAATATGTTTATCAAAGAACGGGCAGGTCTGTCCGTTCTTTTTGTATGGGCGACCTGAGGTCGTCGGGGCTGTATAAAAGCAGAATATTTGTCCAATAAGAATAGTATAATTCATTGATGACTTATTCGGAGGACTGATATTCTTGAAAAAAATTCTTACTTTACTTATTTGTTTTTTGACCCTTTGCTCTTGCGGAGGTGAGGTAAATTCCCAGAGGGACAGGCTTGTGACTATGGAAAAAGCATCGGTGATACCTGTGTGCGGAGAGAAAAACTACACTGATGTGGAAACGTCACACAAGCTTAATTATACTGTGCAGAAAGCTATATGGATATCCTATATCGACCTTGCTGATATGCTCACCGGGAAAAGCTGCGAGGAATTTCGTGAGAACTTTTCTCAGGCGTGTGAAAATGCTTTGAGCATAGGTTGTAATACGCTGTATGTCCACGTCAGACCTTTCGGGGACGCTATATATGACTCGGAACTTTATCCTGCATCAAGATATGTAACAGGCATGGCAGGGGAGCAGAGTGACTTCGACCCGCTTGATATAATGATACAGACCGCACATGATAAGGGGCTTTCTTTTCACGCATGGATAAACCCTCTCAGGTGTGAGAATGAGGAATGTTTTCAGAATTATGACAGCAGCTTTTTGCTGAAAAAATGGTATGATGAGGACAACGGCTATCTTGAAAGTGTTGAGGGCGACAGCCATTTGTGGCTCGATCCTGCTTATGATGAGGTAAGACAGCTTATAGCAGAGGGTGCGGCGGAGCTTGCGGAGAATTATGATATTGACGGCTTGCACTTCGACGATTATTTTTATCCCACAACGGCTGAGGATTTTGACGCTCAGTGCTTTTCTGCCCAGACGGAGTTTGACGATCTAGCAAAATGGCGGCTGAACAATATCTCCCTTATGGTTGGGGAGATATACAGTGCGGTAAAAGCAGTGGATAAGGATATCCTCGTGGGAGTTTCGCCTCAGGGAAATATGGAAAATAACTATGAGTATATGTATGCTGACGTGAAAAAGTGGTGTAGTGAGGAGGGGTATATAGACTATATCTGTCCGCAGATATATTTCGGTTATGAAAATTCTGTGAAACCTTATGAGGACACCCTACAGCAGTGGGCGAATATCTGCACAACTGATGTTACGCTGGTGGCAGGACTGGGGGCTTATAAGATAGACAGCGAAAGCGAGTTTTCGGAAAATATCGGCATTATCGGCAGGCAGATAAGTGACGCTGTAGTTAGTTGTAACTACGCAGGAGCGGCGGTATACGGCTATGCAAGCTTGTTTGGTGGCAGTGATAGAGGTGTTCAGGAGCAGGAGTGTATCGAAATTGCTTTTGATAAACTTGATACATCTGTAAAATAATATGCGATATATAAATTATGGTATGTTAAATGTAAACAAATTGTGATATATTATTATAAAATTTATGGAAGTAAACAAAAAACTATTGAAATTTCTTTTTAAATATAGTATAATGTTATATGCTGTAAGGCGATAATAGAAAATGTTTTTGTATTATTTGCCTAAAACAATATTATTTTGCTAATTATTCAGGGAGGGATTTTAGTGTACAAAATCGTAACAAGAAGACAGCTCAACGACGCTGTTGTTCTTATGGAGATCGACGCACCTTACATTGCCGCTAAGGCTGAGGCTGGTCAGTTCATCATCTACAGAGTTGATGAGAAGGGCGAGCGTGTTCCGCTCACTATCGCTGACTATGACAGAGAAAAGGGCACGATCACAATTATTTTCCAGGTAGTAGGTGCATCTACAACTGAGCTTGCAAGACTTAATGAGGGCGACTATATCCATGACGTTGTTGGTCCTCTCGGCGTTGCCACAGAGTATGACGAGGGTATCAAGAGAGTTGCAGTAGTAGGCGGAGGCGTTGGTTGTGCTATCGCTTACCCACAGGCTAAGAAACTCCACAGCATGGGCGTTGAAGTTGATCTTATCGCTGGTTTCAGAAGCAAGGATATCGTTATCCTCGAGGACGAAATGGGCAAGGCTTCTTCACATCTTCATATCTGTACAGACGACGGTTCATACGGCTATCACGGATTTGTTACAAACAAGCTTCAGGAGCTTATTGACGGTGGTGCTAAGTTTGACGAGGTCATCGCTATCGGACCAGTTCCAATGATGAAGTTCGTTTGCAAGGTAACAAAGCCTTATGATATCAAGACTCTCGTTTCACTCAACCCTATCATGATCGACGGCACAGGAATGTGCGGCGGATGTCGTGTAACTGTTGACGGCAAGATCAAGTATGCTTGCGTTGACGGCCCTGACTTTGACGGTCAGAAGGTAGATTTTGACGAGCTTATGAGAAGAAACTCAACTTATAAGGAGCAGGAAAAGGCTCACTTGTGCAGACTTACTGGAGGTGTAAGATAATGGCTAATATGAGTTTGACAAAGACTCCTATCGCAGAGCAGGAGCCAAAGGTAAGAGCTAGAAACTTCAAGGAAGTTACTTTGGGTTACACCCCTGAGCAGGCTATAGAAGAAGCTCAGAGATGTCTTAACTGCAAGCACAAGCCTTGTATGACAGGATGTCCTGTAAGCGTTAGGATCCCTGAGTTTATCGCAAAGGTAGCAGAGGGCAAGTTTGAAGAAGCTTATGCTATCATAAAAACAACAAACGCTCTGCCGGCTGTTTGCGGACGTGTATGTCCACAGGAGCATCAGTGTGAGGGCAAGTGTGTAAGAGGTATCAAGGGTGAGCCTGTTGGTATAGGCAGACTTGAGAGATTCTGTGCAGACTATATGATGGACAAGGCAGTTGCAGTTGAAAAGGCTGAGCCAAATGGTCACAAGGTAGCTGTTGTCGGCGGTGGTCCTTCAAGCCTTACAGTTGCAGGCGACCTTGCTAAGCTTGGTTATGACGTAACTATCTACGAGGCATTCCATACAGCAGGCGGCGTTTTGATGTACGGTATTCCTGAATTCAGACTTCCAAAGGCTATCGTTCAGCACGAGATAGACAATCTGACAAACATGGGCGTACATATCATGACAAACATGGTTATCGGCAGAGTTCTTTCTATCGACGAGCTTATGGGCATGGGCTATGAGGCTGTATTCGTAGGTTCCGGCGCAGGTCTTCCAAGATTTATGGGTATCGAGGGCGAAGGCCTTGTAGGTGTTTACTCTGCTAACGAGTACCTTACAAGAATCAACCTTATGAAGGCATACAAGGACGATTATGAGACTCCTATCATGAAGTCAAAGAACGTAGCTGTAGTAGGTGGTGGTAACGTTGCTATGGACGCTGCTCGTTCTGCAATGAGACTTGGCGCTGAGCACGTTTATATCGTATACAGACGTTCCATGGACGAGCTTCCTGCAAGAAAGGAAGAGGTTCATCACGCTCAGGAAGAGGGCATCGAGTTCCTCGTTCTTAACAACCCTGTTAAGATAGTTGGCGACGAGAACGGTCATGTAAACGGCATGGAGTGCATCAAAATGGAGCTTGGTGAGCCTGACGCAAGCGGCAGAAGACGTCCTATCCCTATCGAGGGTTCAAACTTCATTCTTGACGTTGATACAGCTATCATGTCTATCGGTACATCACCTAACCCACTTATCAGAAGTACAACTCCTGGTCTTGAAACAAACGATCACGGCTGCCTTATCGTTGACGAGAACGAGTCAACAACTAAGGAAGGCGTTTACGCAGGCGGTGACGCTGTTACAGGCGCTGCTACTGTTATCCTCGCTATGGGTGCAGGCAAAAAGGCTGCCGCTGCTATCGATGAGTATATCAAGAACAAGAAATAATTTCTTGTAAATGAAAATTATTTGTTAAAAGGCTTGAAGTTTGTGCAAATATCTGATATACTAATATAGTATTACTAGATTTGGAGGTCTTTTGATGAATTTGTCAGCAATTATTTCAGTTTTGGCAGCTGAGCAGAGTTCACCTGCATCGCTTGCCATGACTTTTATCCCACTGGTACTCATAATCGTGTTCTTCTATTTCTTTATTATCCGTCCGCAGAAAAAGCAGGATAAGAAAGACGCTGAAATGAGAGATAACCTTGAGATCGGTGACGAGGTCGTTACAAACGGCGGAATCGTTGGTATTGTGTTCTCTATCAAGGACGACACTGTTGTTATCGAAACAGGCGGAGACAGAAGCAAGATACGTGTTAAAAAGTGGGCTATCGCTAAGAACGAAACAATTCATGACGGTGACGCAAAGTAAATAACGCTTTTGAGGGACGGGTAGTTTTATCCGTCCCTTTTTGTGTTCTTATTGTTCGTGGCTGTGAATATAATTTTCCTAGGGAATTTTGTATGCGGGGGTGCGGATATGAAAAATAACAGACTTTTTGGGGGCAGAAAGCTTTCTGTGCTGTCATCTACGGCAATTTCTGCCTGCGTGGGGTGCGGTGCGATATTTGTTGCTGTTCTTGCTTTTGCGTATGTTATCACTAAGATAGATGCCACCGATCTTATGCTGTCGGTGATGTCAACAGCGGCACTTGGTATCGGGGCGTATGCAGGGGGATATGTTTGCGGAAAAAGGCAACGTAGAAACGGTCTGCTGTCAGGTGTGCTGTGCGGAGTGTTCATTTTTCTTATCATTGTCATTCTCAGTGCACTGTTTTCAAAAGCAGCCGAAAGCTTTTCCGTGCCTGCAAAGCTTGTGCTTACCCTTGTGTGTGCAGGCGTAGGCGGAGTTGTAGGGGTAAATTCTAAAAGCAGCCGTTTTTGATAAGGATAAATATTTATACTGCATTAACTATTCGTTCATAAAACATAGTGGGATATGTGGTATAATTAGTGTAAATCAATTATTGGAGGTAAAATCCTATGAAACATATCAAGACGATCAATAAGGCTAATCTCAAGAAGACTGCTGCTAAGGGTGGCTGCGGCAAGTGTCAGGCATCATGTCAGTCAGCTTGCAAGACCTCCTGCACAGTTGCTAACCAGAAGTGCGAGAGAGAAGCTTAATATTCCGATCTTTCTGAGGCGTGTGAGCGTACACGCGCCTTGCTAAAGGGACATTTTTATGTCCCTTTATTTTTGTATAAATTTGTATATGAATATAAATGTGAAAGGTGATTTTTAAATGATACACAAGTTTAAGCTTGGCGGCTTTAATGCACTGCTTGACGTGAACAGTGGCGGAGTACATATTATAGACGATCTGACATATGATTTGTTAGACAATGTTGAGCCGCCTTTTGAGGAGAAATGTCCTGAGGACGTTGTAAGAAAGCTGTCAAAGATGTATGACAGCAAGGATATCGAGGATTGCTATGAGGAGATAGTTTCTCTTTACAATGACAAGATATTGTTCAGCGAGGACGATTACGAGAAGTATGCCCTGTCTGCTGTGGCTTCACCTATAAAGGCAATGTGTCTGCATATTGCTCACGACTGTAACCTTAGATGTAAATATTGCTTTGCTTCAACAGGCGATTTCGGTCAGGGCAGAATGCTCATGGACTATGAAACTGGCAAGCGTGCTATTGATTTTCTTATAGAGCGTTCAGGAGACAGAAAATTTCTTGAGGTGGACTTCTTCGGCGGTGAGCCGTCACTGAATTTCGGTACGGTAGAAAAGCTTGTTGAGTATGCACGTTCACAGGAGGAGCCTCACAATAAAAAGTTCAGATTTACTGTTACCACAAATGGTGTACACCTCACTGACGAGATGATAGACTTCATCAACAAGGAAATGTACAACGTTGTTCTGTCTATCGACGGAAGAAAAGAAGTCAATGACAGAATGAGAGTGCGTGTTGACGGTTCAGGAAGCTATGACAGGATTATCCCTAACTTCAAGAAGCTTGTTGAGAAACGTCCTAAGAACAAGGATTGGTATGTAAGAGGCACTTACACAAAGTATAATCTTGACTTCTCAAATGATGTAATGCACCTTTATGACCTTGGATTCGACCAGATATCCGTTGAGCCTGTTATGGCTGACCCTAGCGAGCCTTATGCTATCACTGAAGCTGACCTGCCGAGGATCTTCAAGGAGTATGAGATACTTTCTGAGAAGATACAGAAGATAAGGGATGAGGGCAAGTTCATAAACTTCTTCCATTTTATGATAGACCTCGACCAAGGTCCTTGTGCGATAAAGAGACTTAGGGGCTGTGGAAGCGGAAACGAGTATGTTTCTGTTACTCCTGACGGCGATATTTACCCATGTCATCAGTTCGTTGGTATCACCGAGTTCAAAATGGGCAATCTCTATGACGGCACATTTAACGAGGAAATGAAAGATATGTTTGCTCACGCACACGTTTACAACAAGCCAGAGTGCAAAAAGTGCTGGGCAAAGTTCTATTGCAGTGGCGGTTGCAATGCAAACAACTACATTTACGCAGGTGATATTCACAATGCGCACAAGCTGTCATGTCAGATACAGAAGAAGCGTCTTGAATGCGCTATCATGATGAAGGCTGTTAAAATGCTCGACAGCGCAGAATGAATATAAATATTTTGTAAATTTTACGCATTGTAACTTTTATGTACATATATAAACTTAATATGTACAAAAACGTTTGAAGTTTAACAGAAAAATTTTATTGAATAATCGGTTTAAAAAGCACGGAATAACAAATGACGTTATTTCGTGCTTTCTGTTGTTATTACATAGTATGATAATGTCGAAAAATAGCAAAATGTGTCTGTCATATTAATAAGTATTAAGATAAATATAATGTATACTAAGCTGGTAGCTTATTGACAAAGTGGGTCGAATTTAGTATAAGATTGACATAAACAAAAGGTGCTTGGCGGTCATGTTACCGCAAATCGGCTATAACGAGCGCCCTCTGTATCGGACAGGATAAAACGACAAATTATTATGAAAAGGACGAAGAGATATGAAAACTAATGAAAAGAAGAATACTTCTGCTAAGAAGAAACTTATACCTGCAGTTGCAATGCTCACAACTTCCGCTGTAATGCTTTCTACTGCTACTTACGCTTGGTTTACTATGAGCAGAGAAGTTGAAGTAACAGGCATTAAGCTTACTGCTACAACTCCACAGACAATTGAAATTTCACTTGGTAAGGCTACGGCAGGTGCTACAATTACAAGCAAAACTGAGGCAACTGCACCTGGCGATGATGAAAAATTGTGGTCAAACAAGGCAGCTACAAGCTCTGTATATGCAAGCTTTGGTAAGCTTATCCCTGCTTCATCAACGGACGGAACAAATCTCTATTATACAACAAAAGCTAAGGAGAATGGTAAGTCTGTTGATATAACAGGTGCGAATGCTTTTACACAAGCTACTGAAAATAACAATGCTGGTTGGACATTCCAAACTGCTGGAGCTTCTTCTGAAACAGAAAGCAATCTTACTGCAGATACAAAAGGTGAGGGTTACTATCTAGATATCCCTGTTTGGTTTAGAACTACAAATGTTGAAGATGTAAAGCTTGGTGTTGATGTAACTGTTACTGATCCAAATGCTGATGATGATAACACAAAGGGTGATTTGTATAAGGCTACTCGTGTTGCATTTTTGACAAGTGACAAGACAACCGCAAACGGTGTTTTCCTTGGTGCCGAAACTGATGTTGATAATGGATATTATAAGAAAAAAGCAGTTAGGGCTAATACAGGAACAAGCGAAAATGATTATTATGGCACTGTAACAGTTGCAAAGGAAGTAACTGCAAATACAGCAGGACAGGTTACAAATAGTGATTCAACTGAGGTTGCAAATGTAACTGGAGTTGGCACTGGAAAGACAGGTTACAGCACTCCTGCTAAGTATTATATCCGTGTATGGCTTGAGGGTGAAGATGTAAACTGCTGGAATGTAAATGCTGGACAGAGCTTTAACGTAGATTTGAAATTCTATGATCTTTCAAACAAAGGTGTAGCTGACTAATCAACAAACAATAAAACAAAAAAGACGCCGAAGAAATTCGGCGTTTTTTGGTAAATGGGCATAAAAAATAATTTTCCATATTTGGGGAAATTCCCCAACTTTTCTTTGCTTTTTGTCGAAAATATGCTATAATGATATATTGGAACAGGAAAGGAAGTGACTTGCTTTGAACGGTAATTCAACAGTTGACGGCGTTCGTGCCGTGGAGCTTTTCTATAGACCTATAAAAAATACCGACAGCGGCAGGGTCACTTTTTTGCAGTCGCAAACAAGGCTCAATTCACCTGCTATGGGAACGCTAATGCCTGCGGATTATCTCCCTGTGGCTCAGCTTTCCGACCGATGTGTTAGCATTTTCAAGCTTGCTTTAGTTCAGCTTTTGCAGGCTTTGGGCAAGTTTCACGAAAGGGAAGTTGACGTTGATTGGGCAAGCGTGTTTATGCCTGCAAGATTTTTAAGGCAGACGGAAGCTCCGAGAGTTGCGGCAGATTATTGCGATAAGTTTGGCGTGAAGTATGAGCGTGTCTGCTTTGAGCTGTCGTCTGATGTGCTTGATGAAGCTGACAGCACAGCGGCAGATAACGTGGCTCTTATGAGAAGACAGGGCTTTCATTTTCTGCTTACAGGCTTCGGCACTGAGGGCTTTAAAATGCTTAAGACCGCTGAGTTCAAGGTAGATAATATCATGCTTGACGGCTCAGTGGCTCAGGTTCTTGGTAAGAGCGACAGGTATGATACCTGCGTGAACTCTCTGCTGAATTTCGTTTTTGACCTTAATGCTGAGGTCATAGCTGACGGAATTACTGATGATAAGCAGGTGAAACAGCTCAGCGGTATGCAGTGCCTTTACTATTCGGGAGAAAATGCAGGAAAATATATTGCGGAAAGATACGTTCGCAATAGAAATGAGTAATAAACGGGTGATACGGTTTTGGACGGTAAAAATATAGATAAAAATACAAGAGTAGTCGATACCCTTGCACTTCGCAGGACCGCCAAGGAAGCTAAAAGCTATGTGGTATTGATGAGATTGCTTAAAATACTTGCCATTATACTTATCGCTATCGTGGCGGCGGCTTATGCGGTGTCTTATTTTTACGACAAGTATGGTAGCTTTACAGTTAAGATAAGTAAGTATGATATGATAAATCAGGGGCTTACTCTTTCGGAAACTCCTGACTATACCACGAGCAATTCAAGGCTCAATGCGGATATCCTCTATGATATGACAAATATCAGTGGCGAAGATCTCCCTGATAATATCGACAAGATAAACGGCAGCCATAATGGCGAGGGGTATATAGCTTATACTTTCTATCTCATAAATTCCGGTAAAGACACACTTAGCTATGACAGCGAAATGACTATCGAGAACGTCACGAACGGTGTTGATGAAGCTATCATAGTGGAGCTTTTCGTGAATGGCGAGAAAACTGTTTATGGCAAAACAAAGTCTGACGGCAGCGGTAAGGAAAGCGATTGCGACAAGGAGTTCGCCTCCTCTACTGAGGTCATGAAGGACCGACGTGAAAAGCTTGGTCCCGGTGAGAAAGACAAGTATACAGTGGTTATATGGCTTGAGGGAAATGACCCTGATTGTGTTGACAAAATAATTGGTGGCACAATGAAGCTTGGTATGAATTTCAAGATCGTTGAAACAACTTAAAGAATTAGAAGGGAGGAAGCCTCGGGTTTCCGAGGTTTTGAATTATGAAAAAAGCTTTGAAGATCGTTTTTAATGTTATCGCATGGGTGGTGCTTATCTTTGCACTGCTTATAACAATTCTCGTGTTCTCGTCTGATAAGAATAATGGTACGGCAAGTCTGCTGGGATATGTCCCGCTCACAGTTGAATCTGACTCAATGAAGCCAACTTTCAAAAAAGGCGACCTTATTATCTCAAAGGAAATAGACGATATCAATTCTCTGAAAAAGGGCGATGTTATCACTTTCTGGACTCTTATAAAGGGCCAAAAGGTGAAGAATACCCACCGTATCGCAGAGGTACTCAATGATAACGGCTCTGTAGGCTTTATCACACGAGGCGATGCTAATAACGTAGATGATACATACACTGTTTATGCAGGTGATATAATCGGTCAGTGGAAGGGTGCAAAAATTGGCGGTTTCGGCAAGGTAATGGATTTTCTCAGAACAAAAACGGGATTTTTCATTTGCATACTTTTGCCGATAGCACTGTTTTTCCTCTTTGAGCTTTATAAGCTTATCGCAACCATAATCGAGATAAAGCGTCCTGCTATCACAGAGAGCGATGAGGAAGAAATAAAAAGACGTGCAGTTGAGGAATACCTTGCACAGCAGAAGAAAAAGGAAGAGGAAAATGCACAGCAGGAGAAAAATGACAAATAACTGCTGCTTGGGTGATACATTATGAATGGATTTCTGAAATGGTTTTTTGTTTTCATGTCGTCAATGCTTGCAGGCTTTGGACAGATCTTCAAGGGTCTGTGGAACGGCATAAAACAGATCTTCAATATAAAAAACTACATAAGGACATTCAAGACCTACTCGGCAGACTTTGGTGCGCTGGGCTGGATACTTTCTGTGCTTGCAATTATCGTTGTTGTGGCTATCTTTGTGCTTATTATTTTTATGATAGTGCTTGCTGTTAGAAAGTACATAAGATTCAGACACTCTATCGTCAGCAACGAGGATCTTATCGAAGAAATATCTGACCTGCAGCGTCAGGTGGTCAAAATGACCAAGGAAAGAGATGAGATCATGGCAATGAAGGTGGCTCAGCTTGGCGTATATGATAACACCGCTCTTGCAGAGGGTGAAACAAAGCTTGCAGAGGGCGAGCAGATGCCTGCACAGGGCGAAGTTCAAACCACTGTGGACGGCGTTGTTCAGACAGCAGATTGCCGTTTTTCAAAGCTTATCGAGGTGGACAATTTCTACAAGACATACGAGCCGCCTGCTTACAATAATGACATCACCCTTAGCGGTATCTGCGAAGCATACAGAAACTTTGCCTGCTCAAGAATGCACCTTTATTATGACATAAAAACTATCCGACTTTTCATTGCAGGCATGGCTTCAACAAAGCTCATTATCCTGCAAGGTATCTCTGGTACAGGTAAAACATCATTGCCATATTCATTCGGTAAGTTCTTGCAGAAAGATACCACTATTGCTTCTGTTCAGCCGTCATGGCGTGACAGAACTGAGCTTTTCGGCTACTTCAACGAGTTTACGAAGAATTTTAATGAAACAGAAGTCCTCAAAAGAATTTATTCTTCTGACTACAATGACGATGTAAACTTCATACTCCTCGACGAGATGAACATTGCGAGAGTAGAATATTACTTTGCAGAAATGCTCTCGATTCTCGAAATGCCTGATCCTGCCGAGTGGGAGCTTGATCTTGTTCCTAACGTGTGGAGTACCGACCCTGTTCGCCTTGATAAGGGCAAACTGCGTATTCCGCAGAACATTTGGTATATCGGTACTGCCAACAACGACGATTCCACGTTCACTATCTCAGATAAGGTATACGACCGTGCACAGCCTATCAATCTTGACGCAAAGGGAGTTGCCTTTGACGCACCTGACACGCCGCCTATGAATTTAAGCTTTGAACATCTTGATACACTCTTCAAGGAAGCTTTTCAAATGTATCCTGTTTCACAGGACAGTCTGAAAAAGATCCAGCAGCTTGACCTGTGGGTAATTGAAAAGCTGAGAGTGGCTTTCGGTAACCGTATACTTAAACAGATGAACTTGTTTGTTCCTGTATATGTTGCCTGCGGCGGCGAGGAGCTTGACGGCATTGACTATGTGCTGGCAACTAAGATATTCAGAAAAATTGAGTCGCTTAACTTGGCAATGCTAAGAGAAGAGCTGAAAGAGCTTTGCACCTATATGCAGAAGCTTTTTGGCAGAAACACTATGAAAGAATCTATAGCATATCTTGAAAGATTGCAAAAACTGTACTAAAATTTGTACTCATAAACTTTTAGAGGAGGGACGGGCATGAGCGAATACAACGAACAGCGTGCAGCTTTTGACAAAGCTGTAAAGACGTTTGACGGCAATAACAGCTTTGCGGCAGCCCGTGCCTTGCTTCTTTCGGGCGAAAAAACTGTATCTTTTAATCGTAAGATAATCGAGAAGAATATAGATTCGTCCTGGCTCACAGAGATAGAAAAAGCTCTGCCACATCTTGATACGGTAATAAGAAATCCCAGAAACACCATTAAAGAAGTGGAAGAGATCGTGCCTATCGCTATGTCAAGGAAGATAACGGTAGAGTCCATAAAACATCTAGGACAGCACACCGATCTTATTCAGGATATCGACAAAAAGACCGGAAAGATAACTCCGTCAAAGATACTCAACATTCATAAAGAGGAAACTCTCGATACATATGAAAACAGATTTGTAAATACCCTTATCGACAGGCTATACATTTTTATAAATATAAGATACAATAAGCTTGTCCAGACCGCAGAGGCGCAGGAGGCTTATTCTTTTAATTACGATACCGTGGCTGACAGCGGCGATGGCAGAAAGGTCAACATTAGTTTTAAGATAGAAACTGTTGACAGTCTTGTCGGCGGCAGCAAGGATACTGACGTTTGGTCAAGGCTCGAAAAGGTCAAGAAGGCTATCGAGGGCTATAAAGGCTCAGTGCTTTGTACCACTCTTGGCAACGCTTTTATCAGACCTCCTGTTATGAGAACAAACGCTATCACTAAAAATGTGGACCTTATGGCGTGTCTTACCCTTTGGCAGTTTATCGAAAGCTACGATAAGGCAGGCTACGAGGTCAACGTTTCTGATACTGCACAAAGACCTGATGATTCTTATATCGAGGATATATATGGTCTGACCGCAATGAACTATATGCTTTTCCGCTCCTATACCCATGGGGCAGACAAGTCGGAGGAGCTTAAAACCATAAAGAGCAAGACCCTCGCACCAAAGGTTGTCAGGCGTTTTGATAAGCAGACGTCTGATAAATATGATGTCATAGTTGGCGAGGGTGAACAAAGTAGTGCAAGTAAGACAGATATGGGTATGACTGCTGAAGAGGCAGGAAACCTTACGGCAGAGCTTGACCGTATAGTTGAGATAGAAAAGCAGTTTCTCAAAGACGAGGAAGACCGTAAGAGGGCTGAGGAGCTTGCGGCTGCAGAAGCTGAAAGAAAGCGTGCCGAGCAGGAGGAACTGGAGCGTCAGCGGCGTGAGGAAGAAGAGCGCATAAGGCTGGAGCATGAGAAAGCTGAACGCAGACGATTGGAGCTTATCCAAAAACAGCAGGCGGAGCAGGCTGCAAGAGAAAAGGCGGAGCGTGAGGAACGTGAACGCCGTGAAAAAGAGGAAGAGATCAAGCAGATCGCAAGACGCAAAAGGCAAATGGAGGAGCGCCAACGCCGTGAAGAGGAGCAGCGTGTCCGTGAGGAAAGAGCTAGGATCCGAGAGGAGAAAAAGCTCGTCCGCAGCAGCCTTGGATCTGCTATGGATCAGCAGATCAGCACGAATGAAGAAGCCGTGTCTTCAAGCTTTGTGTCAGAGTATGAATCCCCTGAGATCGCTGCAAAAAAGGCGAAAGAAGCACAACAGCAGCGTGAGCAGGAACGTCGTGAGCGTGAACGTGCTGAGCGTCTTAAAGCTGAACGTGAAAGCTTTGAAAATAAAAATATCAATGAGATATTTAAAGAATATTCCAAAAATCCATATTACATGGCAAAACGTGGCATAACATATGTTCTGGCTCACGCATTTGGTATCATACCTGTTGTGACGGATAATCCGGACTATATCAGAATGCTCAAAGTCAAGAAGGAAAAAGAACTGGCTGAGGCAGAGAGAAAACGTGCAGAGCGTGAAATTGAGATCATTTATGAAAAATATGCTCCGTATCTGAAATATGATGTAAAGAGGCGTATTAAAAACAGGCAGTTTAAAAAGAGAAAACGTCTTGAGCGAAAGAACAGACCGCCAAGACCATATATTCCGCCACAGCGCACCGCTGAGGAGCAAAAGGCTATCGACACTGAAATGAAACGACTCTATAAGGAGTATCATGTTTCAGCAGTTGGCAGAATGGCAAGGCATTTGAAAGAGAAATATAGCAAACAATAACACGGAGGGAGAGTCGTTATCATCGGCAAGGCGTTGAGGATAGTAAAAATAGCTTTGACAATACTTGGCTCTGCTGTGTTTGCGGCACTGCTGAGTGTTACGGTGTACATAATGGTCTGCGGCTGTATCGGCAAAACAGCAAGCATTTTTGGTTACAGCGTACTGAAAGTCGTGAGCGGAAGTATGGAGCCGTCTATACATGAGGGCGACTATATTTACATTAAAAGGACGGATACTGACAGCTTAAAGGCAGGGGATATCATTTCGTTCTACTCTCAAGATGATAGTATTAAAGGCGAGATAAATACTCACAGGATATCTGAGGTTTTGAGCGACGGCACTTTTGTTACTAAAGGCGATGCTAACAGAATAGAGGACAGCGTGACGGTGCAAAAAGTCAGCATTATTGGAAAATACTATGGAAAACTTAGATTTTTCAAGTGGCTTGGGTCATTTGCATCGGGAAAAAAGTTGCTTATGCTGTTGGTGATACTGCCGACGGTGTGCATGGCGGTGTATGAGGTAAAAACTATCGCTGAGATAAAAATATATTCAAACCGTGAGGAAGCTTTGAAAGCGGCTGAAGAAGAAAAAGAAAAGCTTATGCGTGAGGCTGTTGAAAAGGAAGTTCAGCGGCTGAAAATGCAGGAAAACGAGAAAAAGGAGGCGAACAGCTTTGAATCAGGAAAAGATAATGAAGGCTAAAATGATAACGGCTATGGTTATTTGTATTGCGGCACTGGCAGGGCTGTTCGTTTTTATCGGGCTTTATATGGACAAGTCCGGGGAAGTCAGAAAGACTTACATTGCTAAGTATATGGAAAATCTTTCTGCCGCCTCTGAGGAGATAGACACTTATCTTGAAAGCGGCAAGGATCTTCCAATGAGATATAACATGATACTTTCGGATATGGGCTCGGCAAGGTCGCTGGTGTTTCTTATCGACGATTACACTGATGAGCAGAAGGCTATAAATGAGCTTCATTATTGCTTTGTGAAGTATCCCGAACAAATGCAGGGCAAACTTGAGGACGTAAAAAAAGCACTTGACCATATCACCGAAAATCTTGACAAAGGCTATAGGGAAGTCAACGAGATAGTTGATTCGGTTGATAAAATGGGAAATTAATGCAAGGAGGACAATAACGTGAGCAGTAAAGGGCAGCTTAAAAGAGAAATAAAGAAATGCAGACTTACTATTGAGGAGATAGAGCGTAAAAGATCACGTTCACAATCAGCACTGGTTCAGGCAATTCTTTTGCAGGAAGAGCCTAACGAAATGGACGTTGAGTGGTTCAACAAATACACAGGCGAGATAACCGCTTGCAGAAATCACATGATAGAATTGCAGAAAGAGCTTGACTCGATGAAATAATGGAGGTCGCCAAAGTGGCTGAGCATAAAGTGATAGAGAAAGCAGACAGCGAGGGAGAAAAGAAGAAACGCAAACTGCTTATTATAAAAATAATACCAGTTGCAGTGCTGGCATTTATACTTATTGCGGTCAGTCTGGCTTGGTTTACCATTGATAAAGCCCTTGATCTTGATTCATTTGGAATGAAAAGCGTAGATTCGCCATTTGAACTGAAAACAGTAGGCAGTGCCAATGTGCTTAAAGCTGAGATACTTGACAGCAATGACTACTCTAAGGTGTCTGATGGGAGCAACATCACTTCTGACGAGAACGACAAGATCTACTGGCTTCTTGATGAAGAAAGCGGTATGACGAAAGGTATTAATCCTGGTAGTCATGGAAAGCTTACTTTTTATGTTGTCCCGAACCAGTCGGGAGAAATGGAGATACAGTTCAAGTTGAGTATCACAGGGTATGCAGAGAATAAAAACGAAGACGCTGTTTCTTATGAAAAGGTTACTGAAGAAGAAGTAACTAGATTTATGAATGGACATATCATGTTTTTTGAGAAATATGATGAGAACAATCACACATATTCCGATTTTCTTCATGATGAAACATTTACAAAGACGTTTAAAGATTGTAAAGTAGACGTTCCGCAGGAAGTGAACGTATATTGGGTGTGGCCGAACACGCTTGGTCAGATACTAATGAAAAGCACAGATGAAAATCTGACAGAGAAAAATGTGCTGTTTGATGATGACAGTAGAGAACGTTTGGATTTTGCGGAATATATAAAGGGTAATTTAAGCTTGTTCTTGTCAGGTGATGCCGATAAAGAACAAAATAAAAATGTTATTGAGAATATACTTAATGGTGATAAATACAGCACAGCACAGTTATCATCACTAAGCTCAATGTATAATGACGCTGACGAAAAGATAGGTACAAAGGTGCAATATATCCTTGTTGAACTAAACGTATAGATAAGAATATTAACTTTGCACGGAGGCAGTTGAAAGTGAAAGCTAATAGAAATCAGAAAATTAATAGAATATGCCACAAGCTTTACAGCAAGTATCGCAAGAATATTATTTCTTTAGTTACCGCTGTCGTATTGCTTGTCACGAGTATGCCGCTTGCAGACATTTCAGGTGTTGTGTCTAAAATGGTATCAACTGTCACCAATGCTATTACGGTTATGGCGGCAGATACATATACTGACATAACTAACGATATCAAAAGTGGCGTTTTTACGATACAGAATGCAGACGATTTTAAAAAGCTTCTCAATGCAGATCCTGCTGTCTATCAGAAAATCACAATATTGTTTTCAAACAACCAATCTCAGTTTAAGGCTTCTGATTTTACAGGAATAGAAAAAGGACTTGGCAATGAAGAATATCCTTTCATGGGAACAGTCAAAGCAAATGAGGGTTCAGCTATTAATCTTCCTATTAATTTTGCTCTGTTTGAATATCTTAGTGACAGTGCAAATTTAGATACTATTATTTTTGCTAGACCGGAAGAAAAAAATTCAGCTATGCTTGCTGAGAATGTTATACACGGTGATGTGGCTTCAGCTAATAAGTGGAAAATAAAAGCTGATCCTGTAGATGATTCAGGTGCTACAATTTATAAATCCTTCACGTCTGTTATAGGCAATATGAAAAATGGAGCAAATGTCGATCTGGATATCACTCTAAGTAATGGTGTCAAGGTGGAAGTTTCAGGTGGGGATAATGCAGGTCTTGCTTGTGGCACTATGGGCGAAAACGCAAGCCTCGCCGTAAGCTTGTCAAGTAATTTGCTTGACGTTTCCGGCAAATCGAACGCAGGTGTATTTGTCGGAAAAATGAGTGCTGGTGCAACACTGAACATTGACAAGTGCAATGCCTTGACAGATGTAAATGTATCCGCAAACAATGCAGGCGGACTTGTGGGCAGTGCAGAGAATGCAGAAATAAATGTCGGCGAAGGCGTCACCCTTACCATGACCGGAAGCGTTACAGGCTCTGTAACTGCGGGCGGTCTTTTCGGCTCTTATACATACAGTAAAGCCGACAGTAAAGAATTTGATATTTCAAAATTCAGTGGCATGAAAATGGCACTTGCTTGTTCATCAGGAGATACCGCTGACAGTGCGGCTGTTGGTTCTGTTTTCGGACTGCTGACAAACAACACAGATAGTGTAAAAATTAGTATCACGGGCACCGCTAATGATACTATTACTTCAAACTTCAATGGTACTGTCAGGGCAGGCTTTTATGGTGGTATTGTCGGAAGATATTCTGCCAATGCTCTTAGCTCTGAACTTGAAATCAGTGATGTTACTGTAAATGTGACCGGTTCATGCAATTCTACTGATTTTGGCGGGCTTATTGGTAAGATAGGTGATAACAGCAAGGCTTATGTAAGCGTCAATAATACCACTATAAGTATTAATAATCCCACATCATCACAAAATAATTATGGCGGACTTGTGGGCTATGCAGATCAGGCTTTTATTGATGTTGGCGGCAATGTCACAGTTACGGCAGCTGATGTTTCTGCAAACCAGAGCGTAGGTGGTATTGTTGGCAAATTTAATAAAAATGGCGTTGTAAGGCTTGGCGGTGAAACAGACCTTTCAGGCTTTTATCCTAAAGACCCTAACAAAAACGGATGTCAGATAGTAGGAAATAGAGGCAATGCTTTGATCTATAGCTTAAGCGGCTGGTCATTTACAAGGACATCTTCAAAAGTCATAGACGATATGGATTGGGGCGGAGTGCTTCGACTTAACGATTCCGATCTGCTTGAGAGTGCTAATGGTGTTCTGTCTTTTGATGAATCAGGGCATACTGTTACAATAAATGGATTTCCTAATAACAATATAACCATAAGCAATAGGGCAGATTTTGTCCGTGCGGCTTTGATAATGCAGCATGATAGCAATGATTTTGTTAAGTACAGCGAAAATTCTATAGATAAAACAGCAATACTTAAGGCGAATTTTACTCTTAGTGCAGATGTTGATATAAGCGACACAGGTCTAACCGGCTTTATGCGTGATAATGGTGAGGGTACATTCACAGGCACTCTGAATGGCAATAGTCATAAACTTACCATGACAGTGGGAAAAGAAAATAAGATAGTTTTCCATACTCATAATGGACTTTTTGCAAATACAAGCGGTGCAAAAATAAGCAATTTAAAGCTTGTTTCAAACTTAAATATTGTTGGTGATAATGTTTCTGGCGGTGATGCTTGTTATATTGGTTCTGTATCTGCATACAACAGCGGAGCTTTGACTATTGACAGCGTGACCGCTGATGTGACCGCATCTCCAAGTGGTGCGTATACTAATTTTGTCGGAGGTCTGGTTGGATATGTTGCTGACGCCACAAGTGAAGTTTCGTTCACTAATTCTGCTGTAACAGCAAATCTTACATACGATAATAGCACAACAACGAAAGACTGTACTTGTCTTGGCGGAGTTATCGGAATGGTGGGCGCTGTTACATCAACGCCTGCACCCGTTATTAAGTTTGATAATGTCACTGTTGGCGGAAAGATAACTGACAATCACACAGGAAGTAACTCTAGAGTTGGCGGACTTATTGCAGAGGTCGGTGCTAAGGATAATTCAGCTTCTGTTGTACCTAATAAGATATCTATCACCAATGTTAATATTAATGCTTTAACAATAAATTCTAGTGGTAAATCAAATAGCGGTGGATTTTTAGGGCATAACTGGTATAGAGTAGAAATTGATCTGAATAGTTTGAATGTAAACAATTCAAGCTTAACAGTGAACAATGGCACAGAACTGGGCGGTCTTGTACTTTCCACAACAGGTTATTGGAGCATAAAAGAGGTTAGCTTTGACAGTGTGACAGTGAAAGCAAAAAACTGTAAAAATTTCGGCATGCTTGCCTCAACTCTTTTTGGTAGAGATTATGACTCTTATGGCTTTGATTATTTTAAAGGTGAAAATGTCAATAATTACAGAAGCTCACGAGATGCAACTTATTTTGAACTTACTAAACCTGATGGATATAAGATCTCACAAGATACTAAGATAAATATAAGCCCAAGCTATTCGTATTTTGATGAGATAGCTCGTTGTAGTATTTATTATTCTTCTTCAGCTAGTTTTATGTCTAATCGTCAAGCCATAATTTCAATTCCTGCTGTTACAGCGGACGGAGAGCGTTTGCTTTATATGGACGGAAAGAACTGCAATACCTATCAAAATCAAACAACAAATAATGGTGCTGTGTGGAAAAATAATTCTTGGGCAAGATATTATTATAACCTTGATGTATATAAAAACGGTAAAGCCACCACAGGCGGAGCTAAGGCTGTTGAGTGGAGCGCAAAGCTTTTTGCGGCAAATAATATAAAAGCATATATTAATAGCAAAAATATAGATTTTCCAACAGATGCAGAAATAGATTTGACAGGATATTCATTTTATCCAGTTGATACAAATGGTTGTAATATAAAATCAAATTCAACTATTACTTTTGAAAATAAGGGCTTTAATCAGTCTGAAAAATTATCCAATGGCGGTGATGACGGAATTTCCCGTACAACTGACGGAATAGATGGAACAAATTTAACTAATGACCATAATCAACATTACATGATGCAATGCGGACTTTTCAGAAATGAAAATGGAGCTGTTACCATAAGTGGTAAACTGACCTTTAAGGGAAATATCGGTAAAGTGAATGGTGGTTCAGGTGCATTGGTTTGCGGCTCGGTTGCTGACGACACCAATACTACAAAAAAATCTGTCAAAATTACCGGCAGTATCGTTCTTGATGATCTGTATGTGAATGACGGTGAAACAATAAGCGACTATGCCCCTTTGCTTATAAATAAGATAGGCAACATGACAGAGATCACTATACAGAATGTGTCACAGAAAAAACACAGTAGGACTACTGCTAAATATGATAAAGGCGGTCAGAATTATGCTGCAACAAGCCTTATAGGCAATGTAGGAAGCAAAAAGGGTCAAAATATATCTCTGACTTTCTCAAATATCAAGTTTGACGCAAGTAATGAAAATTCAATTTTCAAAAATGCTACTTTGCTTGAAAGCTTTCAGCATTCTGACGGAGCAGGCTCTTCTGCAATATACAACTATAAATGGGACGACGATTGGGGTACAGAAGAAAAGCATAATGTAACCTACGGAAAAGAAGTGTCTGACACCATAAAGAATCGTGTAGATAATGTGAGCAGGCAGAATAAGTATCATGGCGATTGGAGTAGAGATGACAGGTATACTTCCCCTGTCAAAAATAACGCAAAAGAGGAATATAGCTTTACTGAATACAAGCCATATGTTGCTAAATCGTATGATACCACCCAAAACTATGATGAGATAGACGTAAACCTTGAGCGACCATATCTTGACAAGGGTTGCGGAACATACTCTGATCCATATATCCTTGACGCTTCTACACTTGCAGAGGTCGCACGAGTTATCAGTACAGCCGCACCTACAAATGGCTGGCAAGTAAACTATAATGCAAATGTTTCTGCCGATACATCGACTGTTAATGCTAATAGTGCTTTTTGCAAAGGCACTAATCATAAAACTTATACTTATGATGGAACAGGCAATTTCGTAAGCGGAACGGAAAAAGTTTCAAAAGATAACATGATCAAATATCTTTGCGAGGCTTATTACAAGATAAATGATGATATAGTTCTCGGCAGTTCTTTTGCAGGTCTTGGCGGAACATCAAACAGTTACGTTTTCAGGGGCGTTATTGTTGGACAGCAGAGATCCGACGGAACATATCCAACTATCACCAATAATTCTGCAAGCCCGCTCATCAGGTTCAGCAGCGGAAGTGTTGTAAAAGATATCAATATAGTATATACCAAAGAAGTAACGCTTTCAAAAAACAATAATTATAAATTAAACTATAGTACCGGAAAGACGGAGTATTATGGCGGTGTTATGGGCGTTGTGTTCGGTGGAGATAATATCATTGATAATGTCAAGGTAACAAATCCTAAGATAACATTTGCAAATAACGATAACAGCAAACAACATCTCATTACTGCAGGCGGATATGTTGGTGCCATAGTTTACGGCGGTGTTATTTTCAGAAATATGGGCAACGTTGCCAAAGATAGTGCGCTTACAATCAGCGATACTGAGGCGGTGGGCGAAAACGTATATACCAATCTTTTTATCGATCCATATATAGGCAGAGTTGTAAACGGCTTTGCTATCGAAGAGGGAACAACGTTTGGTAAGTCAACTAACCTTAACAATGGCAGGAAAAATTATCTCATCACGCAGTTTAAAAGTGAGCTAAGTGATGATGAGAAATTAAATGTTATTGCCGGCACGACCAATACCATTGAAGTGCCTAATGCACAGGCGTTGTTTATGCTGTCTATCATATCACAGTCCGGTATGGGATATACAGACCGTAATAAAAATACTTGCGGCTATGGTCACTATACTTTTACCCGAAATGCAGAATATTCAAAGGTCGGTGCAGGTACATTGACTTCTGATGACAAAGATTACAAAACTGCGATCTCAGATTATCAAAGACTTGAAAAGGCTACAAGCAGGGAATATGAAAAGAAAAATTCTGTAATGCTAAAAAAATATACAAAGCCAAGTGAAAAAGGTCTTTATGAAGCAAAGTGGGCACATGAATTAAATAAGAACTTTACTGTTAAACTCACAGGAAATGGAACCTATGACCTCACCGGAACCGGTTTTCGTGGTATAAATCAGTTGTTTGATGCAACAAATAGTAACTTGGGCGACATTAAATGTGATTATACTTTGTCTTTGACAGCTATCGAGGGAAATAATCAGACTATAAAGCTCGATACAGATATAAAAGCCTATGCTGTGAAAATAACGGATAACAAGAGCGGTAGCACTATTGAATTCCAAGATGTGGATAACTATAAATATCGTACCGCATTTGCCTCCGTAAAAGGAGTTGGGTTGATAAACTGTTCAACGTATGCTTTAACTGTAAAAAACCTTAAGCTTTCCGGCAAGATCAGCGTTAAGACGTATAACTACGATGGACAATCGTATGTTAATGAAGACCTTTCTACAGGTGGTATCGTTGGCGGAGTACAGAGTTCTTGCAAGTTTATCGGAATAACATTGACTGATCTTGAAATATATGGCGCATATACTGTGGGAGGACTTATAGGAAAGTCAACAAATACTATCAATATAAGTAACGTTAAGTCTGAAAGCAGTGGCGTTTATGTGTATGGCGGATTTGAAACAGGCGGTCTTGTGGGAAATTCTCAGAAAGGCAACGAATTCGCTGTTAAGGATTCTAAGATAAAAATTAATAAAGTTGAATTTGCTAATCTTGATAAAGGCACAAAAACTTGGTTTGGCGTAGGTGGAATCGCAGGCACTGCAAATATCAAAACGACAATAAGCAATGTTCAGCTTACAGCCTATAATGAAGACAGCTTTATCGGTTCAAAAAAAGACAATAAACCCCTTGCAACCCAGACAATGAACGAGGGCGGTCTTATAGGACTGTCTAACGGAGCCTGCACAATAACAAACACAAGCGTCAGCGTCGATGTTTATGGAAGTAATGCCGGTGGATTCGTTGGAATAAACAAAAACCAGTTGTCTATCAATGACTGTTACTATGGAGGAACATCTGAAACATCAGCTTGCGGTGTTTATGGTTATACAAGCTCAGGCGGAATGGTCGGCACACAGAATGCGGCTGTGACCATATCAAAGTCTGCTGTAAAAAATGCAACGATAGGTATACCAACTGCTAAAAATGGTGATGCAGGTATCGGAGGTTATGTTGGTATAAAAGCTAACGGTGATCTGAAGATAACTGATTGTGAAGTCAACAATGTTACTCTGTCAGCAGAAGATAAGTCCAATGGTGCAGGTGCAGGCGGTGTGATAGGCCATAATGACCGTGGAAGCACATATGCTTATGATATTTTCATAAATAAATTAGGCTATGTAAGAGCCAACAACAGTGTGTCTGTTTCTAACTTGATAGGTTGGAACATGGATAAAAATCTATCATCTAAATTTATTGGAGTATCGGTAAATAACACGGATTGTTTACCTGATATACAGTATAATGCTTCACAGATACCTGCCAGCTTCACCGCAGTTCATGCTGACTATAACGGCGATCAGAATAATACTCAAAATATCGGTGAGGGAAGCGGCACGCACGTTGATATCAATTCGCCTTATGTCAATATAAACCCAAGCATTACTGTCGGTGGTAAGACTTTCACAGGCGATCTTGTTGGCGGAAATATGCAGACTATCATCAGTGACGCTGCTTCTTATACGAATGGCACAAAGACAAAATCCTATGGCATAAACAGTACCATAAAGACATATGCAGAGAATTTGGCTAATTCAAAGCTTACAACATTTCGTCAGGCATCTGAGCTTGATGTTCAGGAGCTGAACGATCTTCCTGTTCTGCTTATTGATGATAACTCATCGTTGAATATCACGCAAATGCTCGCAAAGTATATCTCAGTTCTGACAAATTGTGATGTTTGCGACAGCAGTTCAAATAAGCTGAAAACAACAGATCTTATGAATGTAAGCACAGCGACTTATGTGTATGATAACGATGTTTTGAAAAAATCAGACAAAAGCACTCTTACGTTTAACAGCAAGACAGGATATTTCAAGGTCACAGATGGTCTGTACGACAATGACGGCACAAACAGATTTACTGTTATTACTCTTGATTATATCGACCCAACGGGAAGTGACAAAACTGCTCTTAGACTTCATATTCCTGTTTTTGTAAGAAAGGTGCTTGATTTCAGCTTCCAATCTTACGTTATCTCAGGCACAGACTATAACCATTCTCACTATACGGATAAAACAAAGCTTGCTTTTGAGAGCTTTGATGCACCTGTTACTACTTATTTTAAATATTCCTATTACAAATCCGCTAACGAATGGGAAAAAATGCTCAATAACGGTGACAGTCTGCTTTGGAGCTTTGATAAAAAGCTTTATCTTATTGGTGATAGCGCCACTGACAGTGGTGTGCTTACCGATGATACAAAGCTAACTCTTGTTGATGCAAATAACAATGATAAGACTTATCATTCTACCGCAAGTGATGCTAAGTTTAATAAAACAACCGGTGAGCTTGACTTGACAAATATAAGTGGCTTTAAACCGGTTACAATGAATGATGTACTGTTAAGATATGCGTCGGTAACAGCTATAGAATCATCTGACGGAACACTTGTTGAGGCAGATGATGAAGCTACAGCTACTGTAAAAACAAGCGACGGCAAGTATTATAGACCTGCTGGGGAGGCTGAAACAGGCACTTATAAGATAGTTGTTTCAGCGAATAGTAATACACCTAAAAATGATAATGACGAAATGATAATAAGCGAGAACTATTATCTCACTATCAATATTCCGGAAACGGGAAGCTCGAAAAAAGTCATTAAGAACTTTGTGAATTATTATAGCGGTAATAAGCCAAGAAAGCTCAATGGCAATATTCCTACAAATCTTGTCCAAGTGACAAATAATGACACTGGCGCATATGTTATTGCAAACTTTTTTACACAGCGAGTAAGTGTCACGGCTCATGACCCAGAGGAGATAACAGCGTCAAATAATTTTGTCCGTGCGACAATGACGTCAAAGATAAGTATTGAACCGAGCCTTAGAGATACATTTAATGGCTATAAGAGTGACGATTTCAATATGTATCAGGCGTTTAAATTCTCTATGAAGAACTTTGATGAAAACGATGCGGGAGCTAATGCAAAGATCATTGCAGGAACTTCGGTGAATGTTGATTACAGCATTTTAAACAGTTCAGACACAGAGTTATCAAATGCAAAAATAAGCAAGACTGAGACACTTTCAGAAGCTAAAGACAGCTATATGCTGATGTATCCCGATTCGGTCTACGATTATATCAATAGTGACACAAATGGCTCTATAACTGTCAAGGCTGATATCAGCTTAACTTATGGTACTGCAGGGATCATAGATCAGTTTCCTGAGCGTAAGGATGGGGATACAAAAACCGGTATTGGCGTAAATGCGGCGTCTTATGTTGCATATAGCCAGAACAATATTGAGAACAGCTCTATCTCTGCAAGTGGAGTTATGCCTGCCAGACGCTACTATAGAAAGGCAATGACGGTGGCACAGCTAAACTATAACGTTGCAGAGTCAACGGTTCTTGAGTCGAAGGATTCACCATTTTCGCAGCTTGGTATCAATGCCAAAGATATGACTACAGAAGAAATGGCAATAACAGCAAATGCTATCTATGATCTGTCTGCTTTGAGTCGATCAACAAAGGACAGCGGCAAAAAAATACAGTATACAATGAGGTTGTATGTTAAGGACAATAGTGGCGATTATAAGCAGACAAACGATATTAGTAAATACCTCAGTAGCTTTACTTTGGAAAACGCCACATCAAGCAGCGGCCTGAATGGTAAGGAGTGCGTTTTTACCGCTGACTATAATGGCGAAGAACAAAACACAGCCGTTACGAAATTTACAGTAAAAACAGGCAAGGCTTTTGAGGAGCAGGGACTTGCCTATGCGAACTATAGAGTTGAGCTTACCGCAGTATTGCTTAATGACAACAACTCAGTTGTTAATGGAACTACCTCAAGCGACTATGTTGTTTACACAAACGCAAAAATAGAAACAGGCTTTATAAATTCATAATAAGCAGGCATTTTCAGGAGAAAATTATGACAAAAAGCATTTTTGGAAAATTCAGAAAATTAGAAAAAAAGAAGAAGCTCCAGCTAGTCATAGCAGTATCCATCTCGGTGGTACTGCTTGTGGCACTGCCTGTTTATGCATGGTTTACTCACAAACGTTCTATTGCTCTTACAACAAAAATAAATGCCCCTACTCAGCTTTATATCACCGCAGGAAACAAAGAATCTGTGGCAAATCTTGAAATGGCAGATATAGACGTTGAGAACGGCAGTTATAAAGACTTTGTTTTCGGCATAGGCGGGGCAGACGTGCAACAATATCAAATACAGCTTGCACATACAACGAATATCCCTTTTGAGTATGAGATATATCGTGCGAAAAGCGTCAGTGAAACTGAAAAATCAGAAGCTGTCGTTTATGTTTCAGATGAAGAGAATAAAACGTTTTATTACAAAATAGACGGCAATAAGATCTCGGGACATTATCTCAATCAGCAAGGCTCGGAGATACTTGCTAACAGCACACTTCACGAAAAGTCCTATGACACTTATAGCAATGTTCAGAAAAATGCCGAGGCGCTTTATTGGCAATCTGATGGTCTAAGTGTAAATGATGCAGAAAACCCATTTTGCGATTATTTTATAATCAGAGTAAAATGGAATAAAAACGTCCAAAACAATAAAGAAACTGATATGGTCTACCTGACAGTTCAGAGAAAGTAATAAATCACCAAATAGAGAGGAGGGTGGCTGTTATGAAAGACAAATTTATAAAAAAGCTTAAAAGATCGTGGCTTGCATTATGGATAGCTTTTGCGGCAGCCGCACTCAGTACTATTGGCGTCCTGGCGGCTTATACCAGCGTTTCAAGTGTAAAGCGAGTTGTGTCCACACAAAAGGGAGCTGGCATGCTGTTTTCATCTAATTATCTTACAACAGATGAAAATGATCTTCCAAGGATGATAACTTTTAGCAGTATGGAAAACTCGCCTTGTGTGACAGTCAATGTGTGCAACTATCCGCAAACATTGATAAAGCATAATGACAAGGATATCACATACACTTTGACAGTCGAGCTTGTGGACAGCAACGGAAATGCCGTTACCGGAGAAGAAACTGCAAAATACTCAGTTGAATATAACGGTGAAAAAAAGACTTTTGGAAGCAATTCAAAAATAGAGTTTTCACTTCTGAAACTTATGGCTGACGATTTCAACAAGCATGAATTTGTGCTGACTTTTGATAAGTCACAGCTCACAAAGTCTGACATATACATGAGAGTGACAGCCACTCCTACAGATCAGGCTGAGTTGAAACCGCTCTCCGCAAAGCTTGGCGTTATCTATATAAATAATAACACATCAGCAACATGGACAGGCACATTCATCGACAATGCTACCTCGCCTAAAGATCTTGACGGCTTCAACTACCGCCTGTCAGGCAGTGGCGAGGGTACTGTCACCATGACTTGGAATACAAACTATGTTGATATCAGCCCATGGTTTAAGAATACTTATGATCTGACTATTTCAAAGGACAGTTCTGGCATAGCCACTGCCACTTTAAAAGTCAATTCTGCTGAAAAAAATCAATATGACATTCAATTCTATCGAACGAACGGCATTAACAGTGCAGAACAGTGGTCTGACGGTAATCATACCGATATTACGGTGACTGGTATGGGATTTGTTTCAATGAGTTTCACTCAAAGCACAGCGACAGAAAATTAGAATATGTACAAAAAAACGGACTGCAAACAAAATGCAGTCCGTGTATTTTTTCTGTAGGGGCGAACAGTGTTCGCCCGTTTTTTTATATCCGTATAATGTCCAAGTACGAAAGCTTAGAGTGCAGACTTCAAAGCCTCAGCAAGCTGAGCAGGACATGATGTGCCACGTCCGTTGCAGTCGATACCCTCAAGTCTGTCAATAACGTCTTGGACCTTCATGCCCTCAACAAGCTTTGATACACCCTGTGTGTTGCCGTTACAGCCACCTGTGAAATGCACTTTCTTTACGATACCGTCCTCGACCTCGATATCAATTTTTCTTGAACATACTCCCTTTGGAGTGTAGCTGATCGTTGCCATTTGAAAAACCTCCTAAATTCTTGCTACGCCTGTTTCTCTTGCAGCCTTTGCCACAGCCTCAGCCACAGCGACCGGTACTGACCTGTCAAAAGAGTTTGGCAGTATAAATTCCGCATTAAGCTTGTCCTCAGGAACACAGCCTGCGATAGCCTTTGCCGCAGCCATTTTCATTTCCTCATTGATGTCAGAAGCTCTTACTGCAAGCGCACCCTTGAAAATGCCAGGGAATGCGATAACGTTGTTTATCTGGTTAGGGAAGTCTGAACGACCTGTGCCAACAATAAACGCACCTGCCGCCTTTGCCTCGTCAGGCATTATTTCAGGAGTCGGGTTAGCCATTGCGAAAAGTATAGGCTTATCGTTCATGGATTTAACCATTTCAGCGGTCACAAGCTTTGGCTTGGAAACACCTACGAAAGCGTCTGCACCCTTGAGTGCATCGGCAAGAGAGCCGTGGAGCTTGTTCTTGTTTGTGACCTTAGCCATTTCAGCGTGAGCCTCGTTAAGATAATTGTCGCCCTCGCAGATTATGCCCTCACGGTCTACCATGATAAGGTTTCCGATACCAAGAGAAAGCAAAAGCTTTCCTATAGCACAGCCGGCTGCACCTGCGCCGTTTATAACAAGTGTAATATCCTCTATCTTCTTGTTTGCCACCTTGCAGGCGTTCATAAGTGCCGCACCGACAACGATAGCAGTTCCGTGCTGATCGTCATGGAAAACAGGAATATCAACTTTCTCTTTGAGCTTAGCCTCTATCTCAAAGCACCTTGGAGCGGCGATATCTTCAAGATTTATGCCACCGAAGCTGTCTGATATCATAGCGATAGTGTTTACTATCTCGTCAACGTCATTGGACTTTATGCAAAGTGGAAAAGCGTCAACGTCTGCGAACTCCTTGAAAAGTGCACACTTGCCCTCCATAACAGGCATACCTGCCAGACCGCCAATATTGCCAAGACCAAGCACAGCAGAGCCGTCTGTGATAACAGCCACAAGATTTGCACGTCTTGTAAGCTCATATGAAAGGTCAGGATCTTTCTGTATCTCAAGGCAAGGTTGAGCAACGCCAGGTGTGTAAGCCAGCGTCAGGTCTTTTGCATTATTTACCTTTGCTCTTGAGCAGACCTCTATCTTGCCTTTCCATTCTCTGTGTTTCTGTAGGGATTCTTCCATTACGTTCATTTTATACAGTCCTCTCTATTACAGCCAAACTAGGCTTTGTTACGCATTAAAGGAACATTACCGCATGATAATGTCCCTTTATTATACCATATTATTTCTCTGTTTTCACAGCCGCTTTGTTAGCTTTTTGTGAATTTATATGAATGAGCTTGAACAGCTTATCAAGATTTTCCTTGTCAGTGGTCATGCTTCCGATATGTGTCATAGTCTCATTATACAGACCGTGGAAGTCAGAGCCACCAGTCACTATCAGGTCATGTTCCTTTGCAATATCCACAAGCTTCTGCTGTTGAGTTGGAGTAGCAGAGTAATGATAAGCTTCAATTCCGTCAAGCTTGCCTGCCTCGATAAGTTCAAGGAGCAGTTCGGTGTTGTTGAACATAACAGGGTGTGCCATAACAGCTATGCCCTTTGCGGAATGGATAAGATCAAGCACAAAGTTTACGTCAGGATATTCACGGGTCACAAGACATTCACCGTTTGGATATGCAAAAAGCTTGTCGTTCACAGAGCCGTAAAGCTCAGTGGCATAGCCGTAATTCACTAATGCTCTCATGATATGCTGTTTAAAAATGCTCTTTGAGCTTTTGGTGTAGTGCAGTACAGCATCGGCAGGGATAGGATATCTTGCCATTACCTTTTCTATCATTTCCTTTGCACAGTCTTTTCTTATCTGGCATGACTTCAGGCAAAGACCTTCCAGCCTGTCAGGTTTCTGCGGTGCATAGCAAAGAATGTGTACTTTTGAATTGCGCTTCTTGTCCCATGCGGAAAGCTCTACCGCAGGAATGACCTTGACCCCATAACGTTCGCCAAGTATTTGCGCTCTGTTTGATGATGAAAGAGTGTCATGGTCTGTTATCGCAAGAAAGTCAAGTCCCATTCTTTTTGCCTGAACAATGACCTCTTCTATACCAAGCGAGCCGTCAGACAGTGTTGTGTGACAATGCAGATCTCCTGTCATACCTTTGTTCCTCCAAATCTATAAAATATATCTGTCATTTTCTGTATATATAGTACAGCCGTTAAATTTGACTAAATAATTATAACATATTTTATATACATTTGCAAGCACTTTTGAACAATTTACACAAAATTTGCATGAAAATTATATTATTTTGTCGTATATGACAAATCCACAGTGTCGAAATAGTGCGATTTAACGAAATATCAGAGCTTATATCCGAAGAATTTTTCGCAAAACCATACGTCTTTAACCTGAAAGCTCTTGCCGTTTAGATATTCAAGTATGCCTGCGTCAGTGGTGAATTTAAAGGTGAGCTTGTACGAATAAAGCGCCTGCGTTTTCACATTGTATGCACGGTTGACTTTATTTATTCCATATTTTCCGTCACCGAGAAGTGGATAGCCGATGTGTGCAAGGTGCGCCCTTATCTGATGCGTTCTGCCTGTGATGAGGTCAACTTCGAGAAGAGCAAGGTCATCAGCCTTGTTTTCCGCAAGCACACGATAAGAGGTTATCATGGTGCGGCTGCCCTGAAACTTTTTGTCAGATACCTTGACAGTTTTTGTGTTTTCATCTTTCTGATGATAAGCCGTGAGCCGTGCAGACTTTTCCTTTGGTATGCCAACGGTCACACAAAGATAAAGCTTTTCAAGTTCTCTGTCTTTCACCTTTTGATTAAGCACACGCAAACTTTCAGCATTTTTCGCACATATTACAATGCCCCCTGTGTTGCGGTCGATCCTGTTGCAAAGGGCAGGAGCAAAAGACAGCTCCTCCTCAGGACGGTATTCACACTTTTCATAAAGATAGTGCTGTATCCTGTTTATGAGCGTGTCCGCTGAACCGCTTTCGTCCTCATGTACCACAAGTCCGCACTTTTTGTCGCAAAGGATAATATTCTCGTCCTCGTAAATAATATTCAAAGACGTTGGCGCACTGAGAAAAGCAGGTCTGTCAGCAACTTCGCCCTCGAAAAATTCGTCATTGATGTAAAGCTGCATGACGTCACCGCAAGCAAGCCGTGTGGATATCTCACAGCGTTTGCCGTTGACCTTGATACGCTTCAGGCGCAGATATTTGTACAGCAGATTTTTAGGCAGTTTCGGCACAGCCTTTGTGAGAAACTTGTCAACACGCTGACCTGCATCATTCTGATTTATGGTAAATTCTCTCATGCTATACCTCAGAGCTTCACACGAGCGGAGAATCCTCCGTCAATAAGCTCGTCAAGGCCGGTGCTGTCAGCACCGCTTTCACGAAGAAGCAGAAGAATTTCTGACATATCGCAGGCTTTGCCTTTACGGCGAGATATTTCCTCTTCACATTTGATAGCATATTGTAAAGGCTTTTTGTCAGCAGGGAAGTTCACATCTGAGCCTTGAGCGATGAGCCATTTGATGAAATCAACACTTCGCTTGTCAGGCTTGAGAACGCCGTCCTGCTCAACAAAGTCAGCACTTTCGATTGCAGTGAGCAGGAAAGTAAGCCCGTTGCTGTCAGTGTCGTTGTAGTCCACATCATCAGAGATGAATAAGAATTTAAGCTCTTCCAGTTCACGCTTTGAGAGAGTGTAGTTGTATTCGTCATATGATCTATTCATGTTACGTCCTCCTGAAATTATTATTATAGTGATATTATAACCTAAAGTGTGGGAGAATGCAAGAGGGGAGCGGTATTAAGTGAGGAGTGAGGAATGAGGAGTGAGGAATGGGCAAAGTTGAACAGAGATGTGGACAAGCACCGAGCGTAGCGAGCACTTAAACGCAGGCTCAAGCCCGGCGTTAGAGGGCTTGTGGGTTCTTAGGGCAAAGCCCTGAGCGGAGTTTGAGGCAGAGCCTCAATAGGCGTAAGCCTACTAGGTGCAGATTGAATTATAAAAAGCAGAAGAAGGTTGTGCTCTATTATAAAGTAATATCGGAGCAAAAATCTGCACCGCTTACCCTTTCCCTAATCAAATGTAACCCCGCAAAGAGCGTAGCGATTTTGCGGCAGAAGAACCTCTCCAGAACAATCTGTAGGGGCGAACAGTGTTCGCCCGTGCTCAGGATTTGCTGTAAATTCAGGATTGTCGGGGAGAATTTTTTGCTGCCGAACCTTGTTGTTACCGTGGGTTTGTTTCTTCGACGGGCGAACGGTGTTCGCCCCTACACATACATCGAGCTGATACCGCAGGTTGAGTAACAATACCAGTCCGAAAAATCGTACATATACGCAAATTCAAAAAATATTGATAAAAAAGCCTTTACAATTAAAAATAATTGTAATATAATGATTAAAACAACTGTTCGATTGAGGAGGCATTTATGGATAAGTTTCAGCTTGTTTCAGATTATAAGCTTTCAGGTGATCAGCCTGAGGCGGTGGACGCTTTAGTAAAGGGCATTGAAAGCGGTATGAGAGAACAGACCCTTATGGGCGTTACAGGTTCCGGCAAGACCTTTACTATGGCAAACGTTATTGCTAGGATAAACCGTCCAACGCTCGTGCTTGCCCATAATAAGATACTTGCCGCTCAGCTTTGCTCTGAGTTCAAGGAGTTTTTTCCGAACAATGCCGTGGAATATTTCGTGTCCTACTATGACTATTATCAGCCTGAAGCCTATGTGCCTAGCAAGGACGTTTATATCGAAAAGGACAGCTCCGTTAATGACGAGATAGATAAGCTCAGACATTCCGCTACCTCCGCTATCGCTGAACGCCGTGACGTTATTATCGTTGCCAGCGTTTCTTGTATCTATTCCCTCGGCGACCCTGAGGAGTATAAGTCCATGGTCGTGTCTATCCGTCGTGGTATGGAGAAATCCCGTGACAGGCTTATCGCTGACCTTGTGGGTATCCAGTATGAGCGAAACGATATAAATTTTGTGAGAAACAAGTTTCGTGTCAGGGGAGATGTGGTGGAGATATTTCCTGCAAATTCTACTGATACAGCTATCAGAGTGGAGTTCTTTGGCGATGAGATAGACCGTATCACAGAGATAAATGTTGTCACAGGCGAGGTGCTTTGCTCCCTTGCCCACGCTGCAATTTTCCCTGCTTCCCATTATATTGTCAGCCGTGATAAAATGCACGACGCTATCGAGGAGATAAAGCAGGAGCTTGACGAGCGTATCAAGTATTTTAAGGATAACGATATGCTTATCGAAGCTCAGCGTATCGCTCAGCGTACCAACTATGATATTGAGATGTTGGAGGAGATAGGCTTTTGCAGCGGTATCGAGAACTATTCCCGTGTGCTTGCAAGACGTCCCGCAGGCTCTACGCCGTTCACTCTCCTTGACTTTCTGCCTGAGGACTTTGTGCTTTTTGTGGACGAATCACACGTTTCTCTGCCGCAGGTGAGAGGTATGTATGCAGGCGACAGAGCGAGAAAGCAGACTCTGGTTGACTATGGCTTCCGCCTACCGTCAGCAATGGATAACAGACCGCTGACCTTTGATGAGTTTTATTCTCATATCAATCAGGCGGTTTTCGTGTCAGCTACCCCCGGACCTATCGAGCAGGAAAAGTCACAGCAGATAGTGGAGCAGGTAATAAGACCAACAGGTCTGCTTGACCCTGAGATAATCGTAAAGCCGACTGAGGGTCAGATAGAAGACTTGCTCAGCGAGATAAATATGCGCACAGCTAAAAATCAGCGTGTTCTGGTCACAACGCTCACAAAGAAAATGGCTGAGGATCTTACAAATTATCTTAAGAGCTTTGATGTTAAGGTGAGATATATGCACCACGATATAGACACTATCGAGCGTATGGAGATAATCCGTGACCTGCGTCTGGGCGAGTTCGATGTGCTTGTGGGTATCAACCTTTTGCGTGAGGGTCTTGACCTGCCTGAGGTAACTCTTGTGGCTATACTTGATGCTGATAAAGAGGGCTTCCTGCGTTCTGAAAGCGCACTTATACAGACCATAGGCAGAGCCGCACGAAACGCCGAGGGCAAGGTAATAATGTATGCCGACACTGTGACACGTTCAATGGAAAAGGCTATCACCGAAACGGAGCGCCGTCGTGCAATACAGATGAAGTTCAACGAAGAACACGGCATAGTTCCGAAAACTATCGTCAAGGATATAAGAGACGTAATAGAAATATCCACCAAGGAAGAGGTGGAATACGAGGCAAGGCAGAAAACAAAGCTTTCAAAGCAGGAAACTGCAAAGCTTATAGAAAAGCTCACAAAGGAAATGAAAGAGGCGGCAAAGCTGCTTGAATTTGAGCACGCCGCATTCTTGCGTGATAAAATTGCGGAGTTAAAGGGTGAGAAGAAATGACAGAGCTTTATTTATCCGATTTGATGAAGCTTGGCGGTATCGACCCTGACGAAGCAGTGCTTATAAGACACTCTGTCGGCGACATAGCATTTGCAAAATGCTATGAAAACGGCTCTGAGAGCATTGAACAGTATACACGCCTGCAAGCGGAGCATTTTTCTGACGGCTTTAAATATTGGCTGGTTTTCATTGGCGAAAAGGGCAGAGGTGCTAGATTTTTCGGGGCTTATACAGTAAAAGGCAAACACCCTGCCACGCCTGATAATATGCCCACAGGTTTTCCTGTGCCTGAGATGTTTGAAAGAAACGTTTATCAATATGACCTAGAAGCAAACGATTTTCTTTTGGATTATCAGGGAAGATTAGTCATAGATTGGGGCAACGCCGCAGTTGCATGGCACCAAAAAGCCACAAACCCTAAGAAAATAATAGCTGTGAACTCACAAGATTTTGTGGGCTATGATAACTTGATATTGAGCTTTGGACAGCTTAAAGATATTGTTAAAAAGCCTAATGTCTATGATAAATACATCTCAGCCCTGAGTGCTGTAAAAGCTGTTTATCTTATCGCTGACCGAAAAACAGGCAAGCAATATATAGGCTCTGCCACAGGTTCTGACGGACTTTTCGGCAGGTGGAAAGAGTATGTAAAAACTTTTCACGGCGGAAACAGCGGTATAAGAGATTATCTTGCGATATCATCAGATAGCTACAAAGATTTTCAGTTTTCCATTCTTCAGATATTTTCAATGAATGAGTCAAAAGAGAAAATACTGAATTGTGAAGCCTTGTGGAAAAATAAACTTCTGACCAAAGATTTTGGTCTAAATGATAATTAGTGAGAAAATGTAGGGGCGAACAGTGTTCGCCCGCCTGTATACCAATATGTGATTTTTCAATACCAAAAGGAGAGTAAAGAATACCAATGCCAATTAACGAGATAGTTATAAAAGGTGCAAGAGAGCATAATCTCAAAAATGTCGATGTTACCATACCGAGAGATAAGCTTGTTGTTATGACAGGTCTTTCGGGTTCGGGTAAATCTTCTCTTGCATTCGATACCATATATGCCGACGGACAAAGACGTTATGTTGAGTCGCTGTCCTCTTATGCGAGAATGTTTTTGGGTCAAATGGATAAGCCTGATGTTGACAGCATCGAGGGACTTTCCCCTGCTATATCCATAGATCAAAAGACTACTTCCAAAAATCCACGTTCTACTGTGGGTACTGTCACAGAGATATACGACTATCTCAGACTACTCTATGCCCGTATAGGCGTTCCTCATTGCCCTGTCTGCGGAAGAGAGATACGTCAGCAGACTGTTGACCAGATCGTGGATAAGATAATGGAGCTTGAAGAGGGCACTAAGATACAGCTTTTAGCGCCTATCATCAGAGGACGTAAGGGCGAGCATACAAAAGAGCTTGAACGTGCTAGAAAGTCGGGCTATGTGAGAGTGCGTATAGACGGCATAACCTATGACCTTTCGGAAGAGATAAAAATAGAGAAAAATAAAAAGCACACGATCGAGATAGTCGTTGACCGACTTGTTATCAAAGAGGGCATAAAGTCCCGACTGACAGACAGTATCGAAACTGTTTCTTCGCTTACAGGGGGACTTGTAGGGGTTGACGTTATCGGTGGAGAGGAAATGCTTTTCTCTCAGAACTACGCCTGCCCTGAGCATGGCGTTTCTATCGATGAGCTGACACCGAGAATGTTCTCTTTCAACAATCCATTTGGAGCTTGCGAAAAGTGTACTGGTCTTGGCGTGTTCAAGAAGATAGACCCTGAGCTTATTATCCCTAATAAAGACCTTTCCATAAGACAAGGCGCAATCAAAGCCAGTGGCTGGAACAGCCTTGAAGAAGGCTCTATCGCCATGATGTATTTCAACGCCATTTCCGAGACCTACGGCATATCCCTTGACGAGCCTGTGAAAAATCTCGACAAGGACGCTATAGACATTTTCCTTTACGGCACGCAGGGTCAGAAGCTTCACCTAAAGCGTGGCAATAAGTTCTATAAGGCTGACTATCAGGCTGAATTTGAGGGCGTTATACCAAACCTTGAAAGGCGTTACAAGGAATCCAACAGCGATTGGGCAAAGGCTGATATAGAAGCTTATATGAGCGATGAAAAGTGTCCTGCCTGCCATGGTGAAAGGCTTAAAAAAGAAAGCCTGAGCGTTACAGTCGGCGGAATAAATATCGCAGAGCTTTGTCATAAGTCGGTGGCAAAGGCTCTGGAGTTTTTTGAAAACCTTGAGATAAGCGACCGTGACAAGCTTATCGGTGAGCAGATAATAAAAGAGATAAAGTCACGCCTTGGCTTTCTCAAAAGCGTTGGACTTGAATATCTCACCCTGTCACGTTCTGCAGGTACTCTCTCAGGCGGTGAGAGCCAGCGTATAAGGCTTGCAACGCAGATAGGCTCATCACTTGTGGGCGTGCTGTATATCCTTGACGAGCCGTCTATCGGTCTGCATCAGCGCGACAATGACAAGCTTATCTCCACGCTGAAAAGACTTCGTGACCTTGGCAACACTCTCATAGTGGTCGAGCATGACGAGGACACAATGCGTGCGGCAGATTTCGTGGTTGACGTTGGACCGGGAGCAGGCATTCACGGCGGCGAGATAGTCTGCGCAGGAACTGTTGACGATATAATGAAGTGCAAGCGTTCTATCACAGGACAGTATCTCAGCGGTGCAAAGAAAATACCTGTCCCTGAAACACGCAGACAGGGCAACGGCAAGTATCTGAAAGTTATCGGTGCAACACAGAACAATCTGAAAAACATAGATGTTGAGATACCTCTCGGCACTTTCACCTGCGTAACAGGTGTGTCAGGCTCAGGCAAATCATCACTTGTGAACGAGATAATCTACAAGGAACTTGCAGGCAGGCTCAACCGTGCGAAAATACGCTCGGGAGCATTCAAGGAAATGCAGGGGATAGAGCATCTTGACAAGGTAATAGATATTGACCAGTCGCCAATAGGCAGAACGCCAAGGTCTAATCCTGCCACTTATACAGGCGTTTTCACCGACATCAGAGAACTTTTCGCTCAGACCGCTGATGCAAAGATGAAAGGCTACGGTGCAGGACGTTTCTCATTCAACGTCAAAGGCGGAAGATGTGAAGCCTGCGAGGGCGACGGAATAATCAAGATAGAAATGCACTTTTTGCCTGACGTGTATGTGCCATGCGAAGTCTGCGGTGGTATGAGATACAACCGTGAAACGCTGGAGGTAAGATACAAGGGCAAGAACATTTATGACGTGCTTGAAATGACAGTGGAAGAGGGCGTTGAGTTTTTCAGTGCTATCCCTAAAATAAGCCGTAAGCTTGAAACACTGTATGAAGTTGGTCTTGGCTATGTGAAGATAGGGCAGGCGGCTACAACGCTTTCAGGCGGTGAAGCGCAGAGAGTCAAGCTTGCAACAGAGCTTTCAAAAAGAGCCACAGGCAGAACTATATATATCTTAGACGAGCCGACTACAGGACTTCACACTGCTGACGTGCATAAGCTTATAGAGGTCTTGCAGAAGCTTGCAGACGGAGGAAACACAGTGCTTGTTATCGAGCATAATCTTGATGTAATAAAGACCGCAGACCATATCATAGACTTAGGTCCTGAGGGTGGCGACGGCGGCGGAACTATCGTTTGCACAGGCACGCCTGAGGAAATTGCGGCTTGCGACAGGTCTTATACGGGACAGTATTTGAGGAAGATGCTGTAACAAATGAGGAATGAGGAGTGAGGAATGAGGAATTGGCATAGCTGACCCTTGTGGTTCTTCAGTACGAGGTAAATGTATGCACCGAGTTTATTCTGCTATGTAGTGCAGAGGGGTGCAGAAATGAAACAACCAAACTAAATAATAATCAAAGCGGTGTCGAGAAATAAAACTCGCACCGCTTTTTCTATTATCACAAAAGCACCGGCAAAGAGCGTAGCGATTTTGCGGCAGTAGAACCTTTCCCGAATAAAATGTAGGGGCGAACAGTTCGCCCGTGCTCAGAACTTGTACAAATTCAGAACTGTAGGGGAGTTTTTTACGTTTGCCAAACAGCGTAATAATCAGGGTTTATTTCTTCGACGGGCGAACAGTGTTCGCCCCTACACATTATTTTAGCAAATACCGAATATAAATATCTCGGTGATGAACTTGTTTAAAATAAAGATAAAAAATACCACCTACGGCGTGTCGTTCAGTTTCTTTTTCGTCGTCGCACTTGTGTCTGTCTGCTCAGGTACGCAGGCGGATATGCTCTTTGTTACGCTTATGTGCTGCGCACTCCACGAACTGGGTCACCTCGTACTCATGACCGCTTTCGGAAGCTCACCGCAGGAAATTGTTGTCTATGGAGGCGGTATCCGCATTACTCCTGATAATAAACAGCTTTCTAAAAATCACGAGCTTGCTGTGCTTTTCGGTGGTGCAGCAGTAAATTTTGCCCTCTGCCTGCTGTCATATATGGCAAATGGTGGTGGCTTTTTCTGTCAGGTGAATTTTCTGCTTGGTGCGCTGAACCTACTGCCATTTCGCTATTTTGACGGTGGCAGGATACTCGCCTTGCTTGCCAATGGCAAGGTCTGCGAACTTTTCAGAGCGGTGTTTATACTGCTCTCAGCGGTGGCTATGATATATATGATTCTCCACGGCACCGTCAGCATATCCTTTGCCGCAACTTTTTGTTTTATCGTCCTCTCTGAAGTCATATATTAACACTTTGCTTATTGCTTTTGTAATAAATTTTTGGTATAATAATATGAAATGCTTATGTATCTGTAGGGGCGAACAGTGTTCGCCCATTTAGTGCTTGAATGCTTGTTATGTACATTCAATATCGGAGGATAAAACTTTGGAAGAACTGAAAAAGAAAATAGAAAAGCTGCTGCTTAAAGTGCAGCGTCCGTCAAGGTATATCGGCGGCGAGGTTGGCAGCGTGGTGAAGGATAAGGATAAGGTGGACGTGCGTTTTGCCTTCTGTTTTCCTGATACCTACGAGGTGGGTATGTCACACCTCGGCATGAAGATACTTTATGGTCTGAAAAACGCCCGTGAAAATTGGTGGTGCGAGCGTGTCTTTATGCCTGAGGAGGACTACAACAAGCTTATGCGTGAGAACGATATCCCACTTTACGCACTGGAGAGCCTTGACCCTATAAAGGATTTTGATTTCATCGGCTTTACGCTCATGTATGAGCTTTCTTATAATAATGTGCTTGAAATGCTTGACCTTGCAGGCGTGCCGGTGCTTGCAAAGGACAGAACTGAGCTTACACCACTTGTTATCGCAGGCGGTCCGTGTGCCTGCAACCCTGAGCCTATGGCTGACTTTTTCGACCTGTTCATTCTTGGCGAGGGTGAGGAAGTCAACGTGGAGCTTCTTGAACTTTACGAGAGAATGAAGCCTTTGAAGCCTACTAAGCAGGAGTTTCTAAGAGAAGCCGCAAAGCTGGAGGGTGTTTATGTTCCGTCTTTCTATGACGTGGATTACAATGAGGACGGTACTGTGAAGTCTATCACGCCAAACGTCCCTGAGGCACCTGCTAGGGTCAAAAAGCGTGTTATAAAGGATTTTGATAAGGTATATTACCCTGAGGGCTTTGTTGTGCCGTTTACTCAGATAGTCCATGACAGAGCGGTGGTTGAGGTACTGAGAGGGTGCATAAGAGGCTGTCGATTCTGTCAGGCAGGCTTTATTTATCGACCTTTCAGAGAGAAAAGCATCGACACCATAAAGAACGAAACTAAGTCCCTTTGCGAGCAGACAGGCTATGAGGAAGTTTCTCTTTCGTCACTGTCAACAAGCGACTATACAGAGATAAACAAGCTTTTGGAAAATCTTGTGGAATATACCGACGGCGAGCAGATAAACCTTTCACTGCCTTCGCTGCGAATAGACAATTTCAGCGAAGAGCTTTTGGAGAAAATAAAGTCTGTAAGAAAAAGCGGTCTGACCTTTGCACCAGAAGCTGGCACACAACGGCTTCGTGACGTCATAAACAAGAACATCACCGAAGAGGAGATAATGCGTACCTGCCGCACTGCCTTTGAGGGCGGATACAGCACTGTAAAGCTTTATTTCATGCTTGGTCTGCCGGAGGAAACGCTGGAGGACGTTGAGGGTATCGCAAAGCTTGCGCAGAAAGTCCTTGACCTTTATTACGAAACTCCAAAAGAAAAGCGTGGCAAGAGCGTGCAGATATCAGTTTCTACTGCAACATTCGTACCTAAGCCTTTTACTCCGTTCGAGTTCGAGCCACAGGCAACTCCCGAGGAGATAAAAGAGAAACAGGAACACCTTTTCAAAAGTCTTACAAGCCGTAAGATACGCCTTAGCACTCACCAATCATATACATCTATATTGGAAGCGGTTCTTGCAAGGGGTGACAGACGTCTTGGCAAGGCGATATACACCGCATGGAAAAAGGGTTGCTATCTTGACGGCTGGGACGAGCATTTCAAGGCTGACAAGTGGCAGGAAGCATTTGAGGAGTTCGGGCTTGATACAAGCTTCTATGCTCACCGCAGACGTTCTTATGACGAGATAGCGCCGTGGTCGCACCTTGATTATCTTGTGAGCCACGAGTTTTTCGTTCGTGAGAACAAGAAAGCACATCAGGCAGTGACTACACGAAACTGCAAAGAGGGCTGTTCAGGCTGTGGCATAAAATGCGAATACGGAGGTGTTTACTGTGGCAAACGCTGAGCCGAAGAATGTAAATCTCCGTTTGGAGAGATTTGAATACAGAGCGGTATTTTCCAAAACAGGCAGGGCGAAATACATTTCTCATCTTGACCTTATGAGAGCCTTTCAGCGAGTGTTCAAAAGGGCGCACCTGCCAATTTGGCACACTCAGGGTTTCAATCCCCATGTGTATATAATGTTCCCGCTTGCATTGCCCCTTGGCACTGACAGCAGGGTAGAGATAATGGACTTTGCTCTCACTGAGGATATCCCATACAGCGAGGTCTTGGAGCGAATGAACGCACAAACGCCTGTTGGTCTGGAGATAGTGAGCGTTTCAAAGCCTGAGCATAAGCATACCGATATTACAGCGGCGGAGTATGTGGCAAGGCTGAAAACAGATAAGAGCGTACATGAGGCGGCAAAGCTTTTCGGAGATTTCATGTCACTTGACAAGATAGAGATAGAAAAGCGAACCAAGAAAAAGACTATCAATCTTGTGGATATAAAGCCACATATCACAGTGCTTGACAGCAAAGAGCTAGAGGACAGCTTTGAGGTGACATTAAAACTGCCGTGCGGAAGCTCATTCAATCTTAATGTGAACGTAGTCATAGACACGTTCTGTGAGCGTTATGGCATAGAAATATCGGAAATTTATACAGAACGTACAAAAATACTCATGGCAAATGGCGAAAATTTTATATAAATATCCTTGCAAAAGGTTTTGAGATGTGGTATAATATTAAAGCATTTGAATTACCGTCGGTTCTTCCGACGAGAGTTAATGCCACGCCTTTGAACGAAAGGCACGACATTAAAGCGGGCAGTCCTCTGGCTTTGCAGCGATAGCTGCTATAAAGCGAATGAATGTCTGAAAATATTAAGGAGGAATTTAAAGTGGACGCTTTAAAGCAGATTTCTAATTCAAGCCTTAAATCCGAGGCACCTGTTATCAATGTTGGTGATACAGTAAAGGTACACGTAAGAATTACAGAGGGTGACAAGTCCAGAATCCAGGTATTCGAGGGCACAGTTATCGCTAAGAAGCACGGTGGAATCCACGAGACATTCACAGTTCGTAGAGTAGCTCACGGCTGTGGAATTGAGAGAGTTTTCCCTGTTCATTCACCTGTAGTTGAAAAGGTAGAGGTTGTACGCAGCGGTAAGGTTCGCCGTGCTAAGCTCTATTATCTCCGTGACAGAGTTGGTAAGGCAGCTAAGGTCAAGGAAGCTATCAGATAATTCTTTCTATAAAAACGAGTCGGCTTTGGTCGGCTCTTTTTTTATATCCACGACTGAGTTGTTCGCACGATATACGGTAGGGGCGAACAGCGTTCGCCTGCATATATCGCCCGACAATTTTATGATATTCGTACATTCGTTATATTTTCACAAACCATGTAGGGCGTCGTCCCCTACAGTTCTGAATTTGTACAAGTTCTGAGCATGGGCGAACACTGTTCGCCCCTACAGATTATTTGGGATAGTTTGTCTTGCCGCAAAATCACATGACATTTCACCGTCACATTGCACAAAATATCAGTACTTGATTTGTGCAAACAAATGATTTATATTTTAATTTGGCAACATTTCTGCAATTGTTGCATTTTTTATGCAACAAAACGCCCTTTTTTCTGGATAAGTAGAGGGGGATAATTTCCTCTGCTTCACAGAGAAAGGACGATAAAAATGGCAAAGAATTTTCACACAGACAACAAAGCGTTCATGCTTTACAAAGACTGGGAGGACATTTTTCAGGCGCTTGACAGCAGCGAAGAGATAGGCGAGCTTGTCATGGCGCTGTTTGCTTATGCAAAGAGGGGAGAAACACCAAAGCTGTCAGGCGGAACAAAGATAGCGTTTCTTATGATGAGGGCCGCTATCGAGCGTGACGGCATTGCATGGGAAGAGATGTGTGCTCAAAGGAGCGAGTGCGGTAAAAAGGGCGGCAGACCTAAAAAGTCTGATGAGTCAGGGAATACTGATGAAAAAGCTGAGCAGACAGCTGCATCAGCAGATAATGCAGAAGAAAAACCTCAGGGTATAAATGATACCGCAGAAAAACCAAAAGCTTTTTCACAAACCAAAAGGTTTTCAGAAAAAGCAAAAAAAGCTGATAAAGATATAGACATAGATAAAGACAAAGATACAGATATAGATAAAGACAAAGATAAAGATAAAGCTATAGATAAAGAGAAAAAGAAAGACGCAGGGACAGCGAAGTCTGTCGTCAGGTCTTTCGGCACACACAAAAATATAATGCTCACATCAGAGCAGTATAACGAGCTTGAAAGCAGGTGTCGGTCTGTCGGTCTGTCTTTAGAGAGCTATATATCTAAATTATCTCAATGGCTGTTTACCAAGGGCAGGCACTGCACAGACCCATACCGCATAATCTCAGGCTGGCTTGACAATGATTCAAAGGGAAAGACTGCGGCAAAGCCCAAAGATAGACAAGGCTGCGATCTGTCGTGGTATGATGACTTTGCCATGAATTTTGATCTGTCAAAGTTTTTTTAGGCAATATCAAAAAGAAATTTATCTCACCCCCTTGTAATTTGTTTTGAAATTTGATATAATAAATCTATATGAGTATTTGACGGCTTTTGCCGCCTTTGGATAAAGGATCGAGGCTTTTATGGACGATAATAAAAAATTCGGCGACGTTTCTCAGGAGGATATTGACAAGGCTAAAAAAGCCGCCCCTGACGACCTAAAGGAAAAACAGCCCGTGAATGTTATGGACGAGGTCTTTGAATGGGCTGAATCTTTCGTGTTCGCTATGTTTGTGGTGATCTTGATATTTACTTTTTTCTTCAGGATAGTTCTTGTTCAGGGTCCTTCTATGCGTGAGACCTTGCAGGATCAGGACAGACTTATAATCACTCACATAAATTATACACCCCAAAAGGGCGATATCGTTGTTATCAACAGCGAAAAGCTCGGCAAAACTATCATCAAGCGTGTTATCGGCACCGGTGGAGATAAGGTTGTCGTTGATTATAATAACAACACCGTTACAGTAAACGGTAAAGTCATTTCAAATGACAATATCAGGGAAGCTATGTATAACACTAATCTCTTTGATGAGGAATATGAAGTGGAAGAAAATGTTTTTGAGTATGACGTGCCTGAGGGCAAGCTGTTCGTCATGGGCGATAACAGAAATAATTCCACAGACAGCAGAAGGATAGGCTTTATCGACCCGTCTGACGTGCTTGGTAAGGCAGTTTTAAGGCTTTATCCATTTGACAGCTTTGGTAAGGTAAGTTGAAAAAGCAGGGTAAAAGAGCTGTTGATAATCTGTTCGACTTTCTTGAGATCATAGTCATGGCAATGTTCGTGGTCGTGCTTGTTTTTACTTTTGTGTTTAGAACAGTGAATGTACAAGGACAGTCAATGCAGGACACTCTTTTTGAAAATGATTCTCTTGTTATATCAAAACTGCTTTATACGCCAAAGCAGGGGGATATAGTTGTGGTCAACTCGTCTGTTCTTGACAATAGGATAATCAAACGTATCATTGCCGTAGAAGGGCAAAAGGTCGAGATAGACAACAAGTCGGCTATAGTCAAGGTCAACGGAGCAGTGCTTGATGAGAGCTATATTAAGTGCGACGGCAGCTTTGATGACGAGTATTTTGATGAAAGATACTATAATAAAGAAAGTGAAGTTTATGAATATGAAGTGCCTGCGGGATGTTGCTTTGTAATGGGCGACAACCGAAATCATTCCACAGACAGCCGTGTAATAGGATATGTGCCTTATGACGAGATAGTCGGCAGAGTTCTGTTTCGATTTGCGGCAGGCAATGATGAGGGCGTTGGTAAGGTAGATTGAGTTAGAGTAAGGAGGAAGATATGAGCGAAGTATCTCACGTTCAGTGGTTTCCTGGACATATGGCAAAAACGCGCCGCATAATGGCGTCAAACCTGAAGCTTGTGGACGCAGTGGTGGAAATAACTGACGCTCGTATCCCGTTTTCAAGCAGAAACCCTGAAATGAAGCGTATCGTAGGCTCAAAGCCAAGGCTTGTGCTTCTCAACAAGGCTGATTCAGCCGATCCGGAAGTAACGGCAATGTGGCTGGACTATTATGCAAAACAGGGAATAACAGCACTTGCTACAGATTGTAGGAGTGGCAAAAACGTAAGCAAGTTTTATGGAAAGCTCAAAGAGCTTTTAAAGGACGATATTGAGAAATGGAATGCCAAGGGTATGTCTGGCAGACCTATAAGAATAATGATAGTGGGTATACCAAACGTTGGCAAGTCGTCATTTATAAACAGACTTGCAGGGTCAAGGCTTGCAAAAGTCGAGGACAGACCCGGTGTTACAAGAGGTAAACAGTGGGTGAAGCTTGACGAGGGTTTTGAACTTTTGGATATGCCAGGTGTGCTGTGGCCTAAGTTTGAGGATAAGCTTGTTGGCGAAAGGCTCGCATTTACAGGTGCAGTCAAGGACGATATCATGGATATGGAATATCTTGCCTGCCGTCTGCTGGAGTTTTTGAAAGAGAACTATCCTGAGCTTATCGAAAAGCGTTACGGCATCAGAACAGATGATATAGAGCCTGCTGACGAGGAAACTATCGGCTGTGTGGTAGGCTTTGAGCTTCTTGAAAGAATAGGCAGAAAGCGTGGCTTTTTAGTTTCTGGCGGAGAGATAAATACCGAAAGGGCAGCCATTACAGTTATGGACGAGTTCAGAAACGGCACTCTCGGCAGACTTACTCTTGAAAAGCCAAAGGGGTATTGATATGACGCTCAGCGAGTTTGACAATGAGATAAGAAAAGATTATAACGTGGTGTGCGGCTGCGATGAAGCTGGCAGAGGTCCTCTTGCAGGAGATGTGTTTGCAGCGGCTGTGATATTTGATAAGGACACAGTTATAGAGGGGATAAACGACAGCAAAAAGCTTACAGCGAAAAAGCGTGAGGAGCTTTTTGATGAGATAATGGAAAAAGCAGTTGACTTTTCTATACAGACCGCAACAGTGGAAGAGATAGAGGATATAAATATACTTAACGCCGCAATGCTTGCAATGAAAAGAGCGGTGGAGGATATGGACACAAAGCCTGATGTTTGCCTTATCGACGGGAACAAGACCCCTGAGGGGCTTGAATGTCCTGCCATAGCGGTGGTAAAAGGAGATGCCAAAAGTCAGGCAGTGGCGGCGGCTTCAATTCTTGCAAAGGTCGCAAGGGACAGGTATATGGAGCAAATGGCTGAACAATATCCTGAGTATCGGTTTGAGAAGCATAAGGGCTATGGCACAAAGCTCCACTATGAGATGATAGACCGGTATGGACCATGCGGTATACATAGAATGAGTTTTCTGAAAAAGTATTATGCAAAGAAAAACGGGCATTGACCATACCCAGCGCCGAAAGGCAGGCAATATCGGGGAGGACGCAGTTTGCGGCTTTCTTGTAAGACACGGGTATGAGATAATAAAGAGGAATTTTACCGTCAGAGGCGGTGAAATAGATATAATCGCAGAGAAAGCGGATATCATAGCTTTTGTTGAGGTGAAAACAAGAACTATAGGCTCTATGACCTCGGCGGAGGAAGCTGTCGATCCGGTCAAGCAGCGGCGTATCGTTCAGACAGCACAGGCTTTTTGTAAGGGGATTTTAGAGCCTGTGTGCTGTCGGTTCGATGTTGCGGCGGTGGAGCTGGAGAACGGCAGAGTCAAAAAGCTAAGATATTATGTGAACGCTTTTGATGCAAGTATGAAATAAAGACCATGGGTCGGATATGCCGAACGAACTGTGTCTGTAGGGGCGAACACTGTTCGCCCGTGACGTGGAATGTTAGACGTTATCTGAACAAATGGTCTGTAAATAGCCGACACCTGTCGGACATCTAAAACAAGAAGGGTTGTTGTTTATGTTTTACAAAAGTACAAGAAACAGCGAAGTAAAGGTTTCGTCTGCACAGGCGATAGCACAGGGCATTTCTGAGGACGGCGGTCTTTTCGTACCGTCTGAGATACCTGCCATAACACTTGATGATATCAAGGCTCTTGGCGAAAAAAGCTACGCTGAGAGAGCATTTTTCGTTTTCTCAAAGTACCTCACAGATTTCACAGAGGCTGAGATACGCTACTGTGTAGAGGGTGCTTACAACACAAAGAATTTCGACACAGACAATATTGCAGAGCTTGCTCACCTTTTTGACGGCACTTATATGCTTGAACTGTGGCATGGTCCAACTTGTGCATTTAAGGATATGGCTCTCCAGATACTTCCATATCTGCTCACAACTTCTATCAAGAAGCTTGGCGTTGACAAGAAGGTAGTTATCCTCGTTGCTACATCAGGCGACACCGGCAAGGCTGCTCTCGAGGGCTTCAAGGACGTTGAGGGTACAGAGATACTCGTGTTCTATCCTGAGGACGGCGTTTCAGCTATGCAGAAAAAGCAGATGACAACTCAGGAGGGCGGCAACGTCGGCGTTTGCGCTATCAAGGGCAACTTTGACGACGCTCAGACAGGTGTTAAGACTATCTTCACAAGCAAGGAAACTGCTGACAAGCTTGCTGAGAACGGCATGATGTTCTCTTCTGCAAACTCTATCAACTGGGGCAGACTTGCACCACAGATAATCTACTATGTATCTACATACGCTCAGCTGGTGGCTGACGGCGAGATCGAGCTTGGCGACAAGATAAATATAGTTGTTCCAACAGGCAACTTCGGTAATATCCTTGCAGGCTACTATGCAAAGCATATGGGCGTTCCTGTTAATAAGCTTATCTGCGCTTCAAACGCAAATAACGTCCTCACAGACTTTATAAAGACAGGTATTTATGACAGAAATCGTCCGTTCCATACAACTATCTCACCTTCTATGGATATCCTTATCTCTTCAAACCTTGAAAGACTTCTCTATCACCTTAGCGGCTCTGACGACGCTCAGATAAGAGAGTGGTTCGGCAGCCTTTCCAAGACTGGCAGATATGAGGTAACAGACGAAGTGAAGAAGGCTATCGCTGACGAGTTCTATGCAGGCTGCTGCGACGATGAGCAGACAAAGGCTTGCATTAAGGAGATCTATGACGAGTATTCTTACACCTGCGACACTCACACAGCCGTTGCAGTAAAGGTGTACAAGGACTATGCGGCTGCTACAGGCGACAAGACAAAGACTGTTATCGCTTCAACAGCAAGCCCATATAAGTTCTCAGGCTCAGTTCTTGCAGCTATCGGTAAGGATACAAACGCTGACGAGTTCGGTCTTGTTGACGAGCTTGCCGAGGTTTCAAAGATACCTGTTCCTGCTTCACTTGCTGCACTTAAGGATAAGGAAGTAAGATTCACAAAGGTGATCGACAAGGCTGATATGAAGGACTACATCTATTCAGCTCTGGGTATTTGATATGTACCCGTCCGACTATTGTCGGGCGGAGGTCAGCGCACAGCGTATGTCCACTGACCATGGCGAGGGGAATTAGCCTCTTGCCTTGAATGTCTTGCACTCTGTTTCGTCACAGCAGTTAGGGTCGGTGCAGGTACAGCCTACATTGATCTTGCCTGCGGTACATTCGCAGTTGTTGCTGTTGTAAACGCAGTTGTCTACGTTGCAGTGGATACCGTAAATTCTATCCTTCTCCATTTGTACATCGCTCCTTCTGCAGCTTTTTGCTGCAAAAGTAGTATGTGCATGAGTGGTCGGGATAATACATGAAGTTTCTGGAATGGAGGAAAAACCGTGAGCCTATTTGCCATTGCCGACTTGCATTTGTCGCTGGGTACAGATAAACCAATGGATATATTCGGTGGCTGGTCTGACTATGTGACAAAGCTTGAAACAAACTGGCAGAACAAAGTTCGTCCTGAGGACACTGTGGTGATACCTGGTGATATCTCGTGGGGAATGAATTTTGAGCAGTCGAAAAAAGACTTCGAATTCATAAATAAGCTCAACGGCAGAAAAATAATATCCAAGGGCAATCACGATTATTGGTGGAACACCAAGAATAAAATGGATAAATTTTTCGCAGAAAACGGTTTTGATACCATAAATATCCTGCATAATAATCATTACAGCTATGAGGGCTACGGCATATGCGGAACGAGAGGCTGGATAAGCGATAACGGCGAGCCTGCGGATCAGAAGGTTCTGGCAAGGGAAGCAGGCAGACTTGCACTCTCTATTGAGTCTGCGCAAAAGGCAGGCTTAGAGCCTGTGGTGTTTTTGCATTATCCGCCGCTTTTCGGCAATAGCTGCAATTATGATATGCTTGAAGTGCTTCATAAATACGGCATAAAAAAGTGTTTTTACGGACACCTTCACGGAAGAGCCCACGCTTATGCAATAAACGGCACTCGTGACGGAGTGGAATATCGGCTTATAGCTAGTGATTTCTTGCATTTTGACCCATTGGACATAACGAAAATTGTGCAAAGTGACAATTTATAAAAAAATGCTGGAAATGACAATATATTTGTGCTATAATGTATAAGATACATTTATATAATGGAGGAATAATAAATGAGTTTAAAAGCTACAAACAATGTTGAAACCAATAAGTACGAGCTTGAGATCGAGATCTCTGCTGAGGATTTTGAGGCTGCAATAGAGAAAGCTTATCTTAAAGCAAGAAAGAATATCGCTATGCCTGGCTTCCGTAAGGGTAAGGCTCCTAGAAAGCTTATCGAAAAGGAATACGGCGAGCAGGTATTTTTTGAGGACGCTGTAAATCTTCTGTATGCTCCTGTTGTAAACGGCGCAGTTGAAGAGTCCGGTCTGGAACTTGTTACTCGCCCAGAGGTAGAGGTAACTGAGATCAGCAAGGAAAACGGCGTAAAGCTCAAGGCAACTTGCATCACAAAGCCTGAGGTTGAAGTTAAGGACTATAAGGGTATAGAAGTTGAAAAAGTTGTCAATCCTGTAACTGATGAGGATATCAACAAGCAGCTTGACGCTCTCAGAGAGAAGAATGTAACTGTTGAGACAGTTGACGACAGAGCAGCTGAGAACGGTGACGACGTTGTTATCGACTTCGAGGGCTTCAAGGACGATGTTGCTTTCGAGGGCGGTAAGGCAGAAGATTTCACACTGTCACTTGGAAGCGGTCAGTTCATTCCTGGCTTTGAGGATCAGATCGTTGGTCACAACGCTGGTGAGGAGTTCGACATCAACGTAACATTCCCTGAGGAGTATCAGGTAAAGGAACTTGCAGGCGCACCTGCTGTATTCAAGATCAAGCTCAAGAGCATATCAAAGAAGGTTATGCCTGAGCTGGACGATGATATGGTAAAGGATTCAACAGAGTTCGATACAGTTGACGAATACAAGGCTGACGTTAAGAAGAAGCTTGAGGAAGCTAACGAGAAGCACGCTGATTCTGAGGTAGAGGCTAAGATATTCGATAAGGTCATCGAGAACATGACAGCTGAGATCCCACAGGTCATGTTTGACAACAGAGTAAACGAGATGATCAGCGAGCTGGAGCAGAGACTTGCACCACAGGGCATCTCACTTGATCTCTATATGCAGTATACAGGTCAGACTATCGACACTGTAAAGAAGGCATATGCTGAGCAGGCTGAGAAGCAGGTCAAGCTCAGACTTGCACTTGAAAAGATCGCAAAGCTTGAGAATATCGAGGTAACTGAGGACGAGCTTAAGGCTGAGTTCGATAAGCTTGCTGAGGCTTACAAGCTTGACGTTGACCAGATCAAGCAGTTTATCCATGATGACGACCTTAAGAAGGATATTGCAGTTGGCAAGGCTGTTGACCTTATCAAGGACGCAGCAGTTATAAAGTAAGATAATTTATGCTTTCGCCCGCATGACCTTATGCGGGCGAAAATAGATTAAGGAGGCAATTTTATGGCATTGGTACCTTATGTAGTGGAACAGACAAGCAGAGGCGAGAGAAGCTATGACATTTATTCCCGCCTGCTCAATGACAGAATAATCATGCTCTGCGACCAGATAGATGACGCAGTGGCAAGCGTAGTAGTGGCACAGTTGCTTTATCTTGAGGGACAGGATCCTGAAAAGGACATCGACCTTTATATAAACAGCCCCGGAGGAGTAATCACTGCCGGCATGGCTATCTATGATACTATCCAGTATATCAAGTGTGACGTGTCAACTATATGCATGGGTATGGCTGCTTCAATGGGTTCATTCCTGCTTTCAAGCGGCACAAAGGGTAAGAGATTTGCTCTGCCAAACAGTGAGATACTCATTCATCAGCCTCTTATCGCAGGCGGCGGAATTTCTGGTCAGTGTACAGATATAAAGATACATTCTGACCACATGGTAAAGACCAGAGAGAAGCTCAACAGGATACTTGCCCAGAACACAGGCAAGCCTATCGAGCAGATCAACATCGACACTGAGCGTGACAATTATATGACAGCTCAGGAGGCTCTTGAATACGGTCTTATCGACAAGGTAATAACTAACAGATAGGTTCGGTGAAATAAATGGCTAATGATACAATAAGAAAATGCTCGTTCTGCGGCAAGCCTGAGGACAAGGTTAGAACACTTTTTTCAGCAGGCACGAGCCACATTTGTGACGAGTGTGTACTTTATTGCTATAATGTTCTGGCTGAGCAGGAGGGACTTCCTACAACGAAGCAGCGTGGCAAGGGTAAAAATTCAGCTGACAGCGGTATAACCCTTAAGAAGCCTGCGGAGATAAAGGCAGTTCTTGATGAGTATGTTATCGGGCAGGAGGAAGCAAAGATAGCGCTTTCTGTTGCGGTATACAATCATTACAAGAGAATTTTGTCACTTAATGACGATGATGACGTAGAGATACAGAAAAGTAACGTTTTGCTTCTTGGACCAACAGGAACAGGAAAGACTTTGCTTGCACAGACTTTGGCAAGGCTTCTGAACGTGCCTTTTGCTATTGCTGACGCTACTACGCTCACAGAGGCAGGCTATGTAGGCGACGATGTTGAAAACGTGCTTACAAGGCTTATTCAGGCGGCAGATTATAATGTTGAAGCGGCTCAGAACGGTATTATTTATATCGACGAGATAGATAAGATATCAAGAAAATCGGAGAACGTTTCTATCACAAGAGATGTAAGCGGTGAGGGCGTACAGCAGGCGCTTCTTAAGATAGTAGAGGGCTGTGTGTCCAATGTGCCTCCACAGGGTGGCAGAAAGCACCCACATCAGGAGTTCATACAGATAGATACGAAGAATATTCTGTTTATCTGTGGCGGAGCTTTTGAGGGACTTGACAGTGTTATCAAGAAGCGTACAGAGTCATCATCACTTGGTTTTGGCGGAAAGGTCAAGAGCAAGGAGGATGATAACAATGTGATGAAGAGGGTAGTACCACACGATCTTGTTAAGTTCGGTATCGTACCGGAGCTTGTGGGCAGACTTCCTGTTATCACGGTTCTTGACGAGCTTGACGAGGACGCACTTTGCAGGATCTTGACAGAGCCAAAGAACTCGCTTATCAAGCAATACACGAAGCTTTTCAAGCTTGACAACATCGATTTTGAGATCACAGAGGACGCAAAGCGAGAGATAGCCAAGAGGACTATTGAAGAAAAGACAGGAGCAAGAGGACTTAGGGCGATAGTTGAGAAGATACTCACAAAGCTCATGTTTGAAGCGCCGTCTGATGATGAGATAGTTGGCATAAAGATAACGGCTGAATGTGTTCGTGGTGAAGCAGAGCCTGAGATAACTCGTGCGGTAAGCTCGGCCAGAAAGAAATAATAGTACAAATCTTTGTACAGATAAATGAGAGGTGGAGTATTCTGCCTCTTTTTTTTGTTGCATTTCTGCGTTATCCGCACATTATTTATTTGTTTAACAAACCATGTAGGGGCTGGCGCCCTCGACAGCCCGCTTTTTGGACGTTACATTTTGTAATTTATTACACAAACTTTGAGAAAACACATAAATTGTGGTAAGGACGAGCATTGTTCGCCCGTTTCGGTCGCTTGCATAAATTTGTCACAATCAAAAAATTTCGACACTTCTATATCGGGACGTCGGGGGCGCCGTCCCCTGCATTTTGTTGTTTACGATACGAGGTCATGAAGCTAATGGGCGACACTCCCCACTTTGACCGCATTTTCCCTTGAATTATGCGGAAATATGTGCTATACTAAAGAAAATACACTATAGGGGGTATCCATATGAATGAACTTATCCAACAGTTTATTACTGATGAAGTCACTGCTCTCACTTACTCCGACCTTTGGAACTTCGTCAACTCCAACTCCATTTGCCGTGGTACTTTCGAGGGCAATAATCACATTATCATGAAAATCTCCTCTAATCAATTCATTATTTATCGCATTTGCCTTGGTATGGAAAACACCAAATATCAGGAAGCTGTTCTTGTTGCAAAAACCTACCTGCTTAAAAAGATAAACAGCATGGCTTATCAGCTTCATTTAGAGGATATTCAGAACATTTTAGACTAATTGCTTTTTAAGGAGATCATAAAATGAGTGTGCCTTTGGCTGAACGAATTAGACCCAAAACCCTTGATGATATTGTGGGACAGACCCACCTGTTAGGCGAAAATAAACCTCTCAGACGTATTATCGAAAGCGGTAAAATACCGAATATGATTTTTTATGGTCCGTCAGGTGTTGGCAAAACTACGGTCGCAAGAATGATAGCAAATAATGCTAATATGACTATGCATAAGCTTAACGGCACAAGTGCTTCTATTGCTGATATAAAGCAGATAGTTGCTGAAACTGAGACGCTCAGCGGCATTAATGGTATCTTGCTTTATCTTGATGAGATTCAGTATCTTAACAAAAAACAACAGCAATCGCTTCTTGAATACATTGAAAACGGCAAGATAACGCTTATCGCTTCTACCACTGAAAATCCGTATTTTTATGTGTACAATGCTATAATCAGCCGTTCAACTGTGTTTGAGTTCAAGCCGCTGACTTCGGAGGAGATCTTGCCTGCAATAAAGCGTGCTTTTCAGCTTATGGCTGATGAGTTGGGACTGAAACTGCGTCTTGAAAATGGTGTGTTGGAGCATATCGCAAGGGGCTGTGGTGGTGATGTGAGAAAGTCAATAAATACAGTGGAGCTTTGCATACTTTCGGCAGATAATGACGGTGAAAAGCTCACCGTGAACCTTGATAATGTGAAGCTTCTTACTCAGCGCAGTAATATGCGCTATGACCGTGCAGGCGATGAGCATTATGATATTCTGTCAGCTTTGCAGAAGTCCATAAGAGGTTCTGACGAGAACGCCGCACTTCATTATGCCGCACGGCTTATGGAAGCTGGGGATATCATTTCTCTGTGCAGACGGCTGCTTGTTATCGCAAGCGAGGATATAGGACTTGCGTACCCTATGGCGGCAGTAGTGACGAAATCCTGCGTTGATTCGGCGTTGCAGTTGGGACTGCCTGAAGCAAGGATACCATTGGCGGAAGCTGTGGTTCTTCTTGCCACTGCTCCAAAATCAAATTCTGCTGAATCAGCAATAGACGCAGCTTTAGCAGATGTGAGAAATGGTGATTTTGGAGATTATCCACGGCATTTGCAGAATAAGCATTTTGACGGCGAGGGCGCAAAAGTGAAAGGACAGCACTATCTTTATCCCCACGACTATCCAAACCATTGGGTAAAACAGCAGTATCTGCCTGATAAGCTTGTGGGGAGGACTTATTATCAGTATGGTGAGAATAAGACGGAGCAAATGGCGAAAGCCTATTGGGAGAAGATAAAGAAGTGAGAAATTGAAAAAACGTAAAGAGCGAAGCAATTTTGCGGCAGTAAAACCTATTCTCCACAAAAAAATTAATCGCCGCAGACGATACCTTAATTCCTCACTATAAAAAATTTTCGTTGACATCAAAAGAAAAATACGCTATAATAAAAGAGAACGGAATGTCCGTAAAATTTTATGATGGGAGTAATTTCGATGAAAATAATGGATACTATCGGCTTTGTTGAAAATGTCGATAAAGAAGTCGGCGAAGCAATGGAAGCCGAGCTGGCAAGACAGAGAAGAAATCTTGAGCTTATCGCAAGCGAAAATATCGTTTCACCTGCCGTTATGGCTGCAATGGGTTCTGTGCTTACTAATAAGTATGCTGAGGGATATTCTGGCAAGAGATATTATGGCGGCTGTCAGTGCGTTGACGTTGTGGAGGATATAGCTGTTGAAAGAGCCTGCAAGCTTTTCGGTGCTAAGTATGCTAACGTTCAGCCACATTCAGGCGCTCAGGCTAACACTGCTGTTTATTTTGCTCTTCTTAAGCCAGGCGACACTGTTATGGGTATGAGCCTTGACGCTGGCGGACACCTTACACACGGCTCACCTGTAAACCTTTCAGGTAAGTATTTTAATTTTGTTCCTTACGGCGTAAATGACGAGGGTTATATCGACTACGAGGCTCTTTACAAGCAGGCTAACAAGTGCAGACCTAGACTTATTGTTGCCGGTGCAAGTGCTTATCCAAGAGCTATCGATTTTGAGAAGCTTTCTGAGATAGCAAAGGCTGTTGGTGCATATCTTATGGTAGATATGGCACATATTGCAGGACTTGTTGCCGCAGGCTGCCACCAGTCACCAGTACCATATGCTGACGTTGTTACAACAACAACACATAAGACCCTGAGAGGTCCAAGAGGAGGACTTATACTCACAAACAACGAGTATATAGCTAAGAAGATAAATTCTGCTATTTTCCCGGGCACACAGGGCGGTCCTCTTATGCACGTTATCGCTGCAAAGGCAGTTTGCTTTGGCGAGGCTCTCAAGCCTGAGTTCAAGGCATACGGTGAGCAGATCGTAAAGAATGCACAGGCTCTTGCAAAGGGACTTCTTGACAGAGGATTCAATCTTGTATCAGGCGGCACAGACAATCACCTTATGCTTGTTGACCTCAGACCATTCCACATCACAGGCAAAGAGTTTGAGAAGAAACTTGACGAGGTTTACATCACTGTAAACAAAAATGCTATCCCTAACGACCCTGAGAAGCCATTTGTAACCAGCGGCGTAAGAGTTGGTACAGCGGCAGTTACCACAAGGGGACTTGTTGAGGAGGACATGGACGTTATTGCAGAGTGTATGTATCTCACAGCAACAGACTTTGACAATAAGGCTGATGAGATCAGAGAAAAGGTAAACGCTATCTGCAAGAAATATCCACTTTACGAATAATTGTACGGATTTATATACTGTTGATACACAAAGGGAGCGGCTTAGGTCGCTCCCTTTTTCTCAATAATATATGAATAAATCTCTCTTTTGGTTGATTTTTAACAGAGATCGTGTTATAATAATCTTTTAGAGTATAATTAAAAGGTGGGATATACTTTGCCAATTAAAATACCAAATGACCTTCCTGCGTTCCAAACGTTGGAAAATGAGAATATATTCGTTATTCCCGATGACAGAGCCGCTCATCAGGACATTCGTGCCTTGAAGATCGCTATTGTCAATCTCATGCCTGACAAAATTGCGACAGAAACGCAGCTTCTGCGTCTTTTGAGCAACACACCTCTTCATGTTGACATCGACCTTATTCAGATGAGCAGTCATATGTCAAAAAACACCTCTTTGGAGCATATGCTCGCTTTCTACAAGAACTTTGACGAGGTGTGTGATAATCGTTATGATGGCCTTATAATCACCGGTGCGCCTGTTGAGCAAATGGAGTATGAAGACGTTGATTACTGGGACGAGCTTTGCAGAGTTTTTGAATGGTCAAAGACCAATGTTTTCTCAACTATCCACATATGTTGGGGAGCTCAGGCTGGACTTTATTACCATTATGGCGTTCCCAAATATCCTTTGAAAGAGAAGATGTTTGGCAATTTCAAGCACCATATCGACTATCCCGAAAGCATTATTCTTAAAGGCTTTGGAGATGTTTTCCATTGCCCGCACTCACGCCATACTGAGGTGCGCCGTGCAGATATCGAAAAGGTGGACGACCTTATAGTGGTGGCAGTGTCAAACGAGGCGGGTGTGCATCTTGTTTCAGATAAGACGCAAAGACAGTTTTTTCTGTTCGGTCACTGGGAATATGATCGTGAGACCCTTGCAAAAGAGTATTTCAGAGATAAGGAAAAGGGGTTGCCTATACAGATACCATATAGCTATTTTCCTGACGATGATCCAGAAAACAAGCCTATTTTCAATTGGAGCTGTTCGGCTAATCTGCTTTATTCAAACTGGCTCAACTACTGCATTTATCAGAAAACGCCATATGATCTTAACGAACTTGAGCCACTGGGGGCTGCGCAATGAAGAACGGAAGACATATAGCTGAGTTTTACGGTGTTGGAGTAATGCTCGCAATAGTGGGCGGCTATCTTGACGCTTATACCTACATCAGCCGTGACCACGTTTTTGCAAATGCACAGACAGGTAACATGGTGTTGTTGGCTATCAATATCAAAGAGGGAAGCTGGCTGAAGGTCTTTCTTTATCTCATGCCTATACTGTCCTTTATGCTTGGCGTGCTGATAGTGGAAGCTGTGAAGCTGAAATTCAATGAACACCCGAGGATACATTGGCATAGGATCATAATCGGTGTGGAGCTTGTGGTGCTGACTATTGTGGGATTTATCCCTGACGGTACGCTTAACACATTGGCGAATATCCTAGTTTCTTTTACCTGTGCAATGCAGGTGGAGGGTTTTAGGAAAATGGACGGAAAGCCTTTCGCTACCACGATGTGTACTGGCAATCTTAGAAGCGGTACGGATAACCTGTTTCAGTATTTGAAAACTAAGGATAAGCTAAAGCTTAGTAATGCAATGCAGTATTATGGCATAATCCTTTGCTTTATAAGTGGAGCGGCAGTGGGTGCATTTGTCACAGAATTGCTTGAAACTAAAGCGGTGTTTGTTGCTTTGACAGGTCTTGTTATCGCACTCTGCATTTTAAGAAGCGACGACGATAAATTAGCAGATGGTAAGTGACAATCACCGAGCTAAGCCTTGTCAGGACTTGAGGCAGAGACTGAATATGCGTAAGCCAGACAGTAAAATAAGAAAATCAAAAAAAGCAAAGCAGTGCTTGGAAAAAATCTCAGCACTGCTTTTTTCTATTTCATTTTGCAAAACCACCTTTCAAAGCACAAAGTGAATTGGTGGCAAAACAAAGTAATATGGATATCCAAATAATAATTGCAAAAAATATAACGTCACAAAAGCGAAAATGATGTTATCTGACTGTTTTTGATTGAATGTTGTTAAAATGCACAAACATCTTATTCATAATTTAAAAAACGACCAAAAATAATGCTGTGTGAATGATTTTGAGCGGAATTGCTTGACTTTTGCTGTACAATATGTTACTTTAATATCAGAAACAATCAATATCGTTCAATTGACGTCAAAAACATTTTTGAAATTTGAAAAGGTGATAAAATGCTTACAGAGGAAAGGTACTCTATTATATTAGAGATAGTCAAGCAGAATAAAAGTGTGAAGCTTCTGGAGTTGTGCGAGCTTTTAAAAGCTTCTGAATCAACGATACGCCGTGACTTGACGGTGCTTGATGAAAGGGGTCTTTTGAAAAAAGTTCATGGTGGTGCTATATCTGCCGAGGAACATTCTTTCAATCCGGAGGAACAGGACGTTGAGTCAAAGTCAAAGCTTTTTACCGATGAAAAGCTTGCAATTGCTAGGTTTTCAGCATCTCTTGTGGATGACGGCGATTTCATTTTTATCGACGCCGGAACGACTACAGGCTATATGATAGACTTTCTGCCAGATAAGAAAATTACCTTTGTGACTAACGCTTTCGTTCATGCCAAAAAGCTTGCTCAGCGTGGCTTTAAGGTCTATATGCCGGCAGGGGAGATAAAGCTCACAACTGAGGCTATCGTTGGTGCTGAATGTGTCAGCAGTCTGCAAAGCTACAATTTCACCAAAAGCTTTCTTGGAGCAAACGGAATTTCGTTGTCAGGTGGTATAACAACACCTGACAGAAACGAGGCAAGAGTGAAGTCTACCGTGGTGTTAAACAGTCAGACTGTTTATATTCTTGCAGATCACTCTAAATTCGATCAGATATCTGCGGTCACTTTCGCTCAGCTTGGACGTGTGAAGATAATCACCGACAAGCTTCAAGACAAAAAATATCTTACAAAAGCAAATATTAAGGAGGTAATGTAAAATGGTATATACTGTAACATTCAATCCTGCTATCGACTATGTTGTTCATACAGGGGAAATGAAGCTTGGGTCTACCAACCGCTCAGATAGGGAAGAGATGTATTTCGGTGGCAAGGGTATAAATGTGTCTGTAGTTCTTAGAGAGCTGGACATTCAGTCAAAGGCACTTGGCTTCACTGCAGGCTTCACAGGTGAAGCTATCGAGAACGGACTAGCGGAAATGGGAATTGATACAGATTTTGTTCATCTCAAAAAAGGTAATTCCCGTATAAATGTGAAAATAAAATCTGCTGAGGAAACAGAACTGAATGGTCAGGGCCCTGATATAGATGATGAGGCTGTGAATAAGCTTTTTGCAAAGCTTGATAAGCTTCAGGACGGAGATACGCTTATACTCGCAGGAAGCATACCTGCCTCACTGCCTTCAGATATCTATGAGAAGATACTCGAAAGGCTCGCGCACAAGAATATCAGAGTAGTAGTGGACGCAACAAAAGACCTGCTTCTCAATGTGCTTAAATATAAACCTTTCCTTATCAAGCCTAACAACCACGAGCTTGGCGAGATGTTCGGAGTGACACTCACTAATGATGAGGAGATAGAAAAATACGCACGTAAGCTTAAAGAAATGGGTGCTGTGAACGTGCTTATCTCAATGGCAGGGGACGGCGCAATGCTTATTGACGAAAACGGTGAAATACATCGCTGTGGAGTATGTAATGGTAAGGTGAAAAATTCCGTTGGTGCAGGCGATTCAATGGTGGCAGGCTTTACCGCTGGTATATTGCAGGGCGATTATGAATATGCTCTTAAACTTGGCACAGCCGCTGGCGGTGCGACTGCTTTTTCTGACGGGCTTGCTCAAAAAGAAAAGATCGCAGAGCTTCTTGAAACGCTCTGAAAAAATATAGGGACGCGGAGCAATGGCAGTTTCAGGTGCAACTTTTGCTGCTCCTGATTGCCTGCAGGTTTCCTTAGGAAAGTTACGGAATAGTCTTTACAAATATAAGAAAATATAATATAATAATATTAACAATCATAAATACATTAAGTTTCAGAAAAGGAGGGATTTATTATGGTATCAAAGGTCGTAAAAGTAGTAAATGCAGAGGGACTTCATATGCGTCCGGCAGGTATCATTGCAAAGGCTGCTAAGGAGCATCCTGAGTGCGAGATCATGATGAAAGCAAACGGCAAGGACATCAAGGCTAAGGCTGTTATGCAGATAATGGCAGCAGGTATCAAGAATGACACTGAGGTAGAGATAATCGTAACAGGTGAAAACGAGCAGGCTGTGCTTGACGAGTTCGTTAAAATGTTTGAGGACGGTTTCGGCGAATAATTCCCTATATTTCCAAAAAAGCCAGACAAGACCGTAGCGTAAACTGCGGTCTTTCTGAGTAATATGACGTTGTAAAAAATCCAAAAGAGAGAAATACATATGGACAAAAAATATCTTTTACTTCTTGCACAAAAATTTCCTACTATAGACAGTGCCGCCAGTGAGATAGTAAATCTATCTGCAATACGCAGTATGCCAAAGGGTACGGAATACTTTTTCAGCGATATCCACGGGGAGTATGAAGCCTTTTTGCATATGCTAAAAAGCGCATCGGGCATGATAAAAAACAAGATAGACCTGACCTTAGGAAAAACAGTTTCCTCGGCAGAGCGTGAAGCCCTTGCCTATCTTATCTATTATCCCGACAAGCAGCTAAAGCGTTTGCGGGATAAAAACGGGCTTTCAGACGAGTGGCGCAGACTTACTATCTATCGTCTGATACTTGTTTGCGAGGCGGTGTCGGCAAAGTATACACGTTCGAGAGTGCGAAAGAGCATACCAAAGGATATGGTCTATATACTTGACGAGCTGCTTAATGTCACTGATGATGTGGTAAAGGAATATTACTATGACGAGATAATCACCACAATTCTTGACACTGGAATCGCAGACCGCTTTATAAAGTCCCTTTGTGAGCTTATACAATCTCTTGCTATCGACAAGCTGCATATTATCGGAGATATATATGACCGTGGTCCAAGAGCAGATATTATTATGGACGAGCTTATGAAAATGCACGATGTCGATATACAGTGGGGCAATCATGATATTTCGTGGATGGGTGCGGCTTCAGGTAATCTTGCTCTTATTGCAAATGTTATCCGTATCTCCATGCGATACAATAACTTTGACGTTCTCGAGGACGGCTATGGATTAAATCTTCGTGCGCTGGCGGTCTTTGCAGGAGAAACATATAAAAACGATGAGTGCGCAATTTTCATGCCACAGACACTTGATGATAATATCTATGACCCTGTTGATGCAAAGCTTGTGGCAAAAATGCACAAGGCTATCACAGTTATACAGCTAAAGCTAGAGGGGCAGCTTATCAGGCGGCACCCTGAATGGAAACTATCTCACCGTGACCTTTTCAGCATGGTGGACTTCGCAAATGGCACTATAACAATAGACGGGCAAATTCATAAGCTTCTTGACGGCAATTTTCCTACAGTTGATCCTGCCGATCCTCTTGCGCTCACCGAAGGCGAAAATGAGCTTATGACGATTCTTGCAAACTCGTTTATGCACAGCGACAGGCTCAACACACATATGCGTTTTTTATATTCAAAAGGCTCAATGTATAAGACCATAAACGGCAATTTGCTTTTCCACGGCTGTATCCCTCTTGATGAAAATGGAAAGCTTCTGAGCTTAAGTATAGCAGGAGAGCAGTATTCGGGTAAGGCAATGCTAGATAAGCTTGACGAAATAGCCAACAAGGCGTATTTCTTACAGCCTTGTGAGGAGAAAAGCAACTGCGCAGACCATTTGTGGTATCTGTGGAGCGGCGCACGTTCGCCTCTTTATGGCAAGGACAAAATGGCGTTTTTTGAGCGATATTTCCTTGAAGATAAAAAGCTTCACAAGGAAAATTATAATGCCTATTATCACTTCTCAGAGAAGCCCGAGATATGCGGAAAGATACTTGAAATGTTTGGGCTTGACCCACAGCGTGGTCATATCATAAACGGTCATGTACCTGTGAAGATAAAAAATGGTGAAAGCCCTGTCAAGGCAGACGGCAGGCTGTTCGTTATTGACGGTGGTATCTCAAAGGCTTATCAAAAAGCCACCGGTATCGCAGGCTACACTCTTATTTATGATTCCCACAGCCTTAATCTTGCGGAGCATAAGCCGTTTATTGCAGGAGAGAGTGAGCATACTCCTGAGATACATATGGTGGAAAGACTTGACCGTCGGGCAAACATTTCAGATACCGACAAGGGAAGGGAACTGCTTTTGCAGATAAACGATCTCCGTGACCTGTTGGACGCTTATCGCTCTGGAGATATCAAAGAAGGTTATAAGGTATTTTAGACGTTTTGAAAGGAGCTTAACACATGGAAAAGGGAGAACTGAATTGGGCTGTTATCGGCTGTGGCGTTATCGCAAACGAAATGACAAAGCTTAGGAAAGAATGGGGACTTAAATACCCAAATGAGCTATGGTGATATCCTCTTAATGATTCTAACAAGTCAAAAGGCACTGGCTTCAATTGTAAGCCAATGCCTTTTTTATCTCTTGCTTTGCTGTGAAAACAAGTACAAATTATAGTACAAATAAATTACAAGTACAAAAATATGTACGTTTATCACACGAATTCAGAACATATATTTTTGTAACATTCATTGGTGGAATAGACCCATTTTGTGAGCCTGCCGCTGGTGATGAAATAGTTTATCTTTGAGGGAAAAACGCTGTTTTCAAATACGTCTACGATAATGAGCTTTACTTTCATTTTTTCGGGGATAAGAGCTTTTATGTAAACGCTTGCTGCCTGCCCCACACGCACATTTTCTCTTGGTTCTGCAAGCCCTGCAAGGTTCGGAGCAAGCTCTATAAAAATGCCGTATGGTTCAATGGAGCGTACTATCCCGCCTACGGTTTCTCCTGTGGAGAACAATGCTGCATTTTCTTCCCATGTGCCTAAAAGTTCCTTGTGAGAAAGGCATATCCTGTCCTCGTCACAGCTTTTTACCACAGCATATATGTCCTGACCGTTGAAAAATCTGTCGTTGGGGTGGGTGATGCGTGAGACAGATATGGCGTCTATTGGTATAAGTGATGGAAGACCACAGCCTATGTCAACAAAGCACCCGAAAGGCTCAAGGTGTGTTACCTTTGCCGGTATAACGTCCCCTGATGTGAGTGTACTTATATATCGTTCAATGCACTCTTCCTGTGCAAGACGCCTTGACAACCTGCATATGACCTCGCCCTTTTCGTGAACAATATCTGTCACCTTGAAGCATACCGTTTTGTTTACCCTGGAAAGTAATGCTATGTCTTTTGTTTTGCCTTCTTGTATTCCGATTGCTCCCTCTGATCTTGGGATTATTCCTTTGCCAAAGGGAAGCTCTACTATTATGTTGTGTTCGCTGTCACAAAGCACAGCATGACCCTCCAGTATCGATCCCTGAGCCATTGCCTCAGCCATTGTTCGTTCGCTTTGAAGATAATATCGGTTTTCAGGGCTATTGAAGATCTTGCCCTCAGGTAAATATTTTTTCATTATTTTGCCTCTTTCCCCACAGATTTTTTTAAAACAGCAGGATCTCTGTGGTTGATCCGTCGATTTTGTTCATATTCTGCACATATTTTCTTTGTGATAATTGTGCGTGAACTCTTGCTGATACAGTAAATTAATATTCAATGTGCTGAAATATTAGTACAATTTTTATATTCTTTGCTTCAAATTATAAACAAAAATCAAAAAAACTATAAAAAAGCTTGACAAATGCAATTATGCGTGTTACAATAGTGTAGTAATTTGTAATCAGTTTGTAACTTTCTTAACCGTTATCGTTACAGATTGATACATAATTTTAATCGACCGTAATAAAATTAAATAGCGGCACAGACATGACCGCCGCTAATTAAAAGAAAGGGTGTGAATTGGCAATGCAGCGTGTATGCGTTGTAAAGCCGTATTATTAATGGATCATTCAGCAAATTTTATTTCAGCAAAGAATAAGTCACTGAAAGTTATAGTGATGTTCATTGCAGCACTTATGACATTTTTGGTAATGACAGAGGGATTTAGTGCCGACGCTGCTGCGGCAAAGCTTTCGACTCCTAAGATGACCGCTCAGATAAACTATGGAAGTGAGTTCACTCATCCGTATAACAAGCAGACAAACACTATCAAGGTGCATTGGAGCAAGGTAAAAGGTGCTTCAAAATATGAGCTATACATCAAGGGTGGCAAATATAAGAGTTGGAAGAAATACAAGACAGTCAAGAACACGAACTGCACTGTTACAGGTCTTCAGAGAACGACTTCATATCAGTTCAGAGTTAAGGCTGTAAATGGCTCTGCCGCTTCTGCTTACTCAAAGACACAGACAATAAAGACAGCAAGAATGGACTTCAATAAGGCAGGCTGGGAAGCAATGTGCCGTATAGTTTATCATGAGGTTGGTAAGATGTCAGGTTCAGAGTGGGATAAGCCTATCGTTTATGTTGCAGATTGTGTTGCAAATCAGTATGTTGCCGCAAAGTACACAAAGAATGCAATGTGGAGATCCTACTATGCAAGATATAACAATGTTCAGGATATAATTTATAGAAGCGGCGGATTTATGTCATCTGCACAGCTTTCAAGGGACGGAGCAAATTATTCAAACGTTTCCAGAAGAGTAAAGCAGGCTGTTTTTGGTGCAGTATATGGCAAAACTCACCTTAACGGTATTGCTAATGACTATAATGTTTACTTCTGGTGCAACAGAAGCTACAAGACAAACAGCAGTAAGATAGCTTACTCATTTAAAATTCCTTGGGGTTACTTCAATGTTTGGAGAACCTATTGGGGATAATTGTAATACTATTATAGAATTATGTGAAAGAAGAGCAGAACAAAGCGTCTGCTCTTTTTTCGTTGACAAGAATGTAGCGGTGTGGTAAAATAAAGTTGATAAAAGCAGGGAGGGATCAGAATGCTTGTGGGTGCGGTCGGCTATAATTATCGCCATAGAAAAGATTTTATTATGGATTGCCCTCACGGGGTGGGCTGTCCCCTTATATTGCTCATAAAAGAACCATCGGTGTTCGTTATAAACGGTATCGAGCATAGGGCAGAGAAAAATTCTTTTATCCTGCTTTCACCAGATACCCCTGTGAAATACCATGCCGCAGAAGAGTTTTATACCGATGATTGGCTGTATTTCAATTATGAGCAGGGCGATAATGAAAAATTTGAAAAGCTTGATGTTCCAAAAGATACACTGGTATACCTTGGAAATATCGATGAGCTTAGTCAGATAATGCGTTCGGTAGCATATGAGTATCAGCTCATGAAAGAGGGGCATGAGGAAGTAACACGGTGCTATATGGAGATCTTTTTGTTAAAGCTTGCAAGACAGCTAAAGTGTACAGACAAGAAGTCCTGTATTATTACTGACAGGAATAGCCGCTTTATGCAGCTTAGAGCATACATATACGCAATGCCTGAGGACATCGCAGACGTAGGCAGCATGGCATGGGATATGGGTATAAGCAGGTCAAGTTTTCAGCATATGTATAAGAAAATGTTTGGAGTGAGCGTCATGACAGACGTTATAAGCGCACGAATGGAAAGAGCCAGTCAGCTTCTTGCAACGACAAATCTCAGCGTAAGGGAAGTGGCTGAGAGGTGCGGTTATACTAATGAATATGGTTTTATGAAGCGGTTTAAAATGCACTTTGGAAAAACTCCAACGGAGTTTCGGAGTATGCTCTGACAACGGCGGATAAACTTTAGACGGCATAATAAAAGAGGTCAAAGAATGTGAAATGTGTCCCTGACCTCTTTTATGTTATTTTATTCTTCAACAAATACAGCGGTCGAGCCTTTAATAATGAGCTTTCCGTTTTCAAGGCTTGCGCCATGACCTACTGTATAAATTATCTTGCCATTGACGTTTTTGATCTCTGTCGTTTCGTCTTTTGGATTTATGACCGCCAGTATGCTCTGTCCCTCGCCCTTACGTCTGTATACCAGAGGATATCCGCTTGACAAAAACTCTATCTCGCCCCTGCTTTGCAGTGCAGGATTTTTCTGCCTGAAGCTTATAAGCCCTTTGACTTCGCTTCTAAGCGATGTGCTGTCCTTGGATTGGCTTTCAGCGTCAGGTCTGTCTTTACTGCTGTCCAGCGGTACATAGAGCATTTCAGCCTTAGCTGATGAGAAGCCTGCATTAAGCCCCTTGTTCCACTGCATAGGCGAACGTGAGCCAGTTCTGCCATAGCCACCCTCAACTGATGTCAGATTCTCCACATATCTCATGCCTATTTCGTCACCATAGTAGATAAATGGTGCGCCCGGCATTGTGAGCAGGAAAGCAAATGCAACACGCATTTCGTCTGTATCAAGGGTTCTTGCAAGTCTGTCCATATCGTGGTTGCCTGACGGGATACAGATAAGACCCTTGCCGTCTGTCTTGGCATAATTGGTTTTGTATGCTTCAACAAATTCTTTAGCCGTACCCTTGCCACGCTTTGAGAAATAAGGCTCTTCACAGCGGAAAAGGTCATTATAATGTGACGGACCAAAGTGCAGCAGGAAGTCCATATGGAAACCGCCGATTATAGATTTATCAGGCTCGCCCCACTCTGATACCATAGCGGCATATGGGAACTCCTTATCAAGAAATTCTCTTACGTTTTGCCAAAGTGCAATAGTGCCTTTGCCGTTCTCGTCATTCTTTACAAGAGAGCCTGCCATATCCACTCTGAATCCGTCTGCACCGGCACTAAGCCAGAAGCGCATTATATCCTTGAGAGCTTCAAGTGTGGCTCTCGGACCCTCGTCATTCATAGACTGCTGCCACTTTTTATCAGGATCAGGCTTATAATAGCCGTAGTTAAGTGCAGGCTGGTGTGAGAAGAAATTCACGGCACATGAGCCGTCCCTGTCGGAGATACCACGGATACTAGCCATGCCGTCAGGCTCTACCCATATGCTGTCTGTCCACACATAGCGGTCTGTGAACTCGTTCCTCTCGGCTTTCATTGATTCCTTAAACCACTTGTGAGTAACGGCAGTATGACCAGGTACAAGGTCGAGGAGGACGTGCATATCACGCTTGTGAGCTTCGTTAAAAAGCTCAACCAAGTCCTCGTTAGTGCCATAACGTGGAGCGACTGTGTAATAGTCCTCAACGTCATAGCCTGCATCGCCAAAAGGTGATTTGAAGCATGGGTTTATCCAAATAGCGTTACACCCCAGCTCGCAGATATAGTCAAGCTTTTCTGTAATACCCTTGATATCACCGATACCGTCTGAGTTTGTGTCATTGAACGATTGCGGATAGATCTCGTAGAAAACTGCGTTGTCAAGCCACTTTGGCTGCTTTGTCATGATAATTCCTCCTGAATATCGTCAGAATATATTTATTAGTCTTCCATGCCCTTCATGTATTCCACGAACTGCTTTGCAACTCTCGGTGAACGTCCTGCTCTTGAAAGCGCATAAGCCTCAGCCTTTTGAAGCACCTCATCAATAGGAGTTTTAAGCTCGTATTGCTTTGCAAGCTTCTCAACTACATCAAGGTAGATCTTCTTGTCAGGCTTCTGATATGTGACAGTAAGTCCAAAACGGTCTGACAGTGAAAGAAGCTCCTGCATAGTGTCTTTGAAGTGTATCTCGTCACCCTCTCGTGAGGAGAACGTCTCGTGTACAAGATGTCTTCTGTTTGAGGTAGCATAAATGCAGAGATTGTCCGCAGTTGATGAAACGCTTCCCTCGAGGATAGCTTTCAGTGCCGCAAAATCATCATCGTCCTCTGTGAATGAAAGGTCGTCTATGAAGATAATGAACTTCAATGGATTTTTGCTTACCGTTTCTACAATGGCTGGTATCTCATGGAGCTGTTTCTTTTTAAGCTCGATAAGTCTGAGACCCTTGCAGGCATATTCGTTTGCTATGGCCTTGACAGTTGAGGACTTGCCTGTACCGCAGTCACCATAAAGCAGAACGTTGTTGGCAGGCTTGCCTTTCAAAAGCGCAAGAGTGTTGTTGATGACCTCCTGACGCTCACGTTCGTAATTGTGCAGGTCGGAAAGCTTTATATCGTCAGGATACTCCACCGGAACTATCTTGCCGTCTTTTATGACAAATACATGATACTGTGAGTAAATGCCATAGCCGTACTGCCCAATAGCGTGTATACGGTCGGCATATATCTGTGAGAAGTCAAGCTTTTGTGTAGCATATCTCGGCAGAAAGCCGTCATAGTCTATCTTTGAGATTATCTCGTTACTTGGTATCTGTGAAAGCTCCTCGATAACGGCAAGCTCGTTTGCAAGACATTCCTCCAAAAGCGCACCTGTCTCCTTGCCCTCTCCCTTTTTAAGCATAAAAAGGTTTTCATTTTCAAGAACCAGCTTGAGCATATATTCTGTAAGATTATCCGAATATGCAAAAAGTTCAGCCACAAAATCTGAGTATTTTTCTATAGCCATGTCGCTGTCAGATTCGCATACAGCAAGTGTTTCAAGTAGCTTTTCAAAGACAGGAACTTCATGTAAGCTCTTGAATATTACTAATGTGTGTGCCTGACGGCAGAGTGCCTTAAAATCGTGCATTATGAACACTTCTTTCTTCATATTTTATATTTATTCTTTATTATACAACATATCATTACTTTTCGTCAACATCTACATTGCACGATTTTAACAAAAAACATTACCGCTTTTTGTAGCTTAAAGCAAAATATTTTTGCCCGTTATGATTTACTTTTGTTTTGAAAAATGCTATAATACTATAATAGACCATTATAGAAATAAAAGGAGAAATGGATATGACAGACAAAAACGTATCTATCATGAATATCGGCAGTATGGGTTATCTTCCACAGGTATTCAAAAAGATAGAGAATGAAAAAAAGCTTAACATTGTTTATTTGGGTGGCTCAATAACAATGGGCTGTAATGCTACAAAAACTGAGTTAAGATATGTTGACCGCAGTGCAAAATGGTGGCAGACGAATTTTCCTGACGCTGAGATAAGCTACTTCAATGCCGGTATTGGTGCAACTACCTCGCAGTTTGGGGTGGCAAGAGTGCAGGAACACGTCCTTGACAAACAGCCAGACCTTGTTTTCGTTGAGTTTTCGGTAAACGACAGCAGTTCGCCCCTATTTATGGAAACATACGAGAGCCTTGTAAGACGTCTGCTGAAAGCTGATAGCGTCAAGGCAGTTGTGCTTATAAACAATCTTTTTTACGATACAGGCACAAATGCACAGGGTATACATAACGCTATCGGTCTGCACTATGACCTGCCTATCGTCAGTGTAAGAAACTACATTTTCCCTGAGATACAGCTTGGCAACGTTTGCCTTGCAGACTACACAGCGGATATGCTCCACCCTACAGACCTAGGTCACAAGATGATAGCTGATCTTATCTGCAATCTGCTTGATACAGAATATTCATACTATAAGAAGCTTGGCGCAGAGAAGAAGCCTTCACTTCCTGAGCCATTTACAGCAAGCAGATATGAGGACGCACAGCGTTTTCAGAACTATAGCTGTTCGCCCGTTATGGAGGGCTTTGAGCCTGATACTCATGCGGCAGAGCAGTGGAGCGATCCATTCAAGGGCGGTTGGATAGCTCACAAGCAGGGAAGTTGTATTAAATTCAACGTGAGTGGAAGTATTATAATGCTGCAATATAGAAAGACTATCAACAAGCCTGCACCTGTTGCATATGCTGTCATAGACGGTGACAGGCAGAACAAGGTTCTTCTTGACGCAAACTTTGACGAGGATTGGGGAGACCTTTGCTGTCTTGAGGAGATATACAGTGGAGCAAAGGGAGAACACACTGTTGAGATAGTTATTGACACAGAGGGTAAAGAAAATAGCGATTTTATGCTTATTTCTGTCATTACAGCAAACAAATAGAAACGTAAATAAGTGAAAAATTTTACTCGAATCTATTGACTTTATGACATAACGATTGTATAATAAATATATATTATTAAATTAGGAGGCATTCTCTAATGAACGATTTTTTCAAAATTGCTGACAAGTACCTCAAGCCGGTAACTACTGGTGCAGGTGTTGTTCTGGGTCTTGCAGTTACATATGCAGCAGGAAGCTATCTTTCAGGTATGAGCAAGCTGTATGGCGGTTTCTACACATTCATGTATGTACTGTTCTGGATAGCATTTGTTCTTCTTGTTATCTGCGGTATCTACACACTTTTTAAGAAGTATGCAGGTTCTGTTCCACAGCAGAACGCTCCACAGCAGACATATGCACAGCCACAGGCTCAGGCCGCACCACAGGGTGAAAAGTTCTGCCCTACTTGCGGAGGCAAAGTTCCGGCTGGAAATCAGTTCTGCCCTAACTGCGGCAACAAGATAAACTAAATCTTAAAGTTTTGCAGATAAAACGCCCTTGATTTTCGGGGGCGTTTTTTTGTTAGAAAACGCATAAAAGTATGCCAAATGGGGAATAAATATGTGCAGTTTGGAAAAAGTGAAAAAATTCTCGAAAACCTCTTGACAAATGGGTGGAAAATTGGTATAATAATTAAGTCGTTGCAGGACGATATGAGTTATTAGCTCAGTTGGCAGAGCATTTGACTTTTAATCAAAGGGTCCGGGGTTCGAATCCCCGATAGCTCACCACTAGGGAAATATCCTTAGTCAAGATCACGCCTTACTTTGTTAGGGCGTGATTTTTTATGTCTGTTATATGTGATGATAAATGAACAAGCAAGTGGTGATGAGCGAGCGACATCAGGACGCCACTACAACGCATTTATCCAACAAAAAAAGCAGCCCCTGTGGACTGCTTTTTTCGAGCGTATAGCTTGATCCTTATATGACAAAAAACTATCTGGTTACGTTAAATGCACCCATTTGTGGATAAACTGCGCTTTCGCCAAGTTCTTCCTCAATTCTGAGAAGCTGATTGTACTTTGCAACACGCTCACTTCTGCTTGGTGCGCCTGTCTTTATCTGGCAAGTGTTAAGGGCAACTGCAAGGTCAGCGATAGTTGTGTCTGCTGTTTCACCTGAACGGTGTGAAGAAATCGCAGTGTAGCCTGCCTTGTGAGCCATTTTGATAGCCTCGAGTGTTTCAGAAACTGAGCCTATCTGATTGAGCTTGATAAGGATAGAGTTGCCGCAGCCGAGGCTGATGCCCTTTGCAAGTCTTTCTGTATTTGTTACGAACAGATCGTCGCCAACGAGCTGCACCTTGCCGCCAAGCTCCTTAGTGAGAAGCTGCCAGCCCTCCCAATCTTCTTCGTCGAGAGCGTCCTCGATAGAGATGATAGGGTATTTTTCGACGAGTTTCTTCCAGTGTTCGATAAGCTCAGCAGAAGTGAACTTTGTGCCGGCCTTTGGCAGAACGTACTCGCCCTTTTTTGAGCCTTTCCACTCGCTTGAAGCAGCGTCCATTGCTATCATGAAGTCCTTGCCAGGCTCATAACCTGCGTTCTTAACAGCTTCGAGTATATACTGGATAGCTTCCTCGTCGCTTGCAAGGTCAGGAGCGAAGCCACCCTCGTCGCCTACAGAAGTAGCAAGTCCCTTTGATTTAAGCAGGGCAGCCAGAGCGTGGAAAACCTCAGCGCACCAGCGGAGAGCTTCCTTAAAGCTTGGTGCACCAACGGGCATTATCATAAATTCCTGAACGTCAACAGTGTTTGCAGCATGAGCGCCACCGTTAAGAATGTTCATCATAGGAACAGGAAGTCTGTTTCCTGATATGCCACCGAGAAATCTATAGAGAGGGATATCCAAAGAGATAGAAGCCGCTCTTGCAGCAGCGATAGAAACAGCGAGGATAGCGTTTGCACCAAGCTTTGACTTATCCTTAGTGCCGTCAGCCTTTATCATAGCCTTATCAACGGCATATATGTCAGAAGCGTCAAGTCCGCAGACTGCGTCATTGATAGCAGTGTTGATGTTCTCAACTGCCTTTGTTACGCCCTTTCCACCATATCTGCCCTTATCGCCGTCACGAAGCTCAAGGGCCTCAAACTCGCCTGTTGACGCACCGCTTGGTGCAGTGCCTCTGCCCACTGTTCCGTCTGCAAGATATACCTCAGCTTCAACAGTTGGGTTTCCTCTGGAATCCAGAATTTCACGTCCGATTACTTTTACGATCTCAAGATAGTTCATAATATAAGCTCCTTTTTAATATTATGCAGACTACCCGAACGCACCACCATTCGGGCTGATGACATTTCGCTCTTGTCATCATAGAGAAGTCTGCATGATCTATTCTCACGTGGTTAGTAACTACTAACCATATTTATTTTACCACGCGCGAGGCCGTATGTCAATCTTAGTTAGTCATATCTAATATATTTTATAGGTATGCACAAAAGGTGTACTGCCTGCAGGCATGGCTATTGACTTTTTGAACAACAGATAAGCTTTGCGAAACTTTTCGTTTGTTATTATTGACAAGCTTTGTGAGAATATTCGTTTTGGGCATGATCTTATTTATGCCGAAAACCGCACAAAGCATAGTAGGGTATAGAAAAAAGCGGTGCAGAGATTGTTCTCCAACACCGCCTTGATTTATTTTTCATTTCTTACTTAACTCTGCAAGAGCATTCGCCATTCTTAGATCGCTATCTGTGGTTATCTTGAAATTCAATGCGTCCCCGACAACAAGGTATATATCCTCATTGCAGGCTGTAAAAACAGAACAAGTATCCGTCAGCTTTTTATTTTGCTCCTCGCTAAGCGAATAATAATTCCTCCTCAGATCCCCAAGTCTGAAAGTTTGCGGAGTTTGCGCCTGATAAAGCTCGCTTCTGTTAAGCGTTTCCCTGACCTTTTCGCCGTCAGATCTTATTATGGTATCAGCCGCAGGCATATAAGTTCCGCAGGCGGAATGTTTCGCCATTGCACTTATATTGTCTCTTATTATTTTCTCTGTCACGAACGGTCTTACAGCGTCATGGGTGAGTATTATGTCCCACTCATTCTTACCATGTTCAGCGACTATTGCCTCAGCTATGTTCATTACAGTGCCGTTTCTGTCAGCTCCGCCGTCTATGACTCTTACACGCTCTTTGTCTATCCCGAAGCGTTCAAAAAGCTCGTCAGTGTATTCGTGCCAGTCAGGTTTTATGCCAACGTACACCATATCTATCTCTTCCACCGCAAGAAAAGCTCTCACTGTTCTGACGATAACAGGCACTCCGCCTATCTCTATAAACTGCTTTGGTATAACCGCACTTTTTACCCTAGAGCCACAGCCCCCTGCAACTATCCCTGCAAATATCATTTTATCTTCTCCTCATATAAAAAAGTTCGGGACAGCCGTCCGCCCCGAACTTTATCGTTGTGTATTGAATTTACTTTATGCCGTATTTTTTCAGCAGAGCTTCGATCTTTGTGTGTGGGTCGATGACCTGTGAAATTGACTTGTCATGATTGAGTGACGCAATGAAGTAAGCAATGTACTTAGAGCAATCTACCTCGTAGAACCATGGGCTTGAAAGCAGCTCAGGAGTTCTGTATGTGAGGTTTGTGCCGAATACGCCGTCGATGATGCCGTCAGCATAAGCCTTGTTGAATGCTTCAAGACCATTTGTGAAAATTGGATAAGTAGCATAGCAGTAGATCTTGTTAGCTTTACGCTTTTTAAGCTCTACAGCAATATCCAGCATAGACTCGCCTGATGAGATGATATCGTCAGCAATGAAAACGTCCTTGCCGGCAACGTCATTACCCATGTATTCGTGAGCAACGATAGGGTTTCTGCCGTCGATGATAGTTGAGTAATCTCTTCTCTTGTAGAACATACCAAGGTTTACGCCAAGAACAGACGCATAGTACATATTTCTGTTGATAGCGCCCTCGTCAGGGGAGATTATCATGAAGTGATCCTTGTCAGGTCTGAAATCTGAAAGGTTTTTAAACATTGCCTTGAGAACCTGATAGGAAGGGATTATGTTGTCAAGACCCATGAGTGGAACAGCGTTCTGTACTCTTGGATCGTGAGCGTCAAAAGTAAGGATATTTGAAACGCCCATAGACTGAAGCTCCTGAAGAGCAACTGCACAGTCAAGAGATTCTCTGTAGTTTCTTCTGTGCTGTCTGCCGCCGTAAAGGGAAGGCATGATGATGTTTATTCTGTGAGCCTTACCGCCTGCAGCCTGAATTATTCTTTTAAGATCCTGATAATGATCGTCAGGTGACATACTGTTTTCCCTGCCGAAATAGTTGTATGTGCAGCTATAGTTTCCTACGTCGCAGAGAATGAAAAGATCGTCGCCTCTGATAGATGACTTGATAAGGCCCTTGCCGTCGCCGGAAGAAAATCTAGGACAAACAGCCTCAACAAGGAAAGTATCCTTAACAAATTCGTTTTCATTAGCCCATTTTGTAAGATAACCGTCTACCTTCTTGCCAAGCTCGGAAGCGCCTGCCATAGCAATAAGACCAAGCGGTGCAACTCTTGAGTCATTGTCGAACAATACATTGTCAGCATTACCCATTATTATCATATCCTCCAATACTAATTGTTGTCTGACCTCAGGTCAGTACGAAACATACCAATATACATATATTATACTTTATAAATCCCGATTTTACAATAGTTTTTTCGCAAATAATAAATTTTTCTCACTTTTCACAAAAAACACACTGTTACTGCAGCACATTTAGACACAAAAATCAAGTAAACGTTTGCTGACCGCACGACAGGTAAACTTTTTTTGCATATATAAAAAAGTCCTTGCGTTTTTGGATAAAATGATATATAATAAAATAGAATAGGTATGTGTGCAGTATATTGCACACAACTGACAGAATTATTGAAGGAGTTAATGATATGACAAAAGCACAAAGATATTTCATGGAAATAAAAGATAAGAGAGTAGCGTTCATAGGCACGGGCGTAAGTCACCTTGAGCTTATAAAGCTTTTTCTCTCAAAGGGCATAAGATGCGTTGTCTGCGACAAAAAGACAGAGGACGAATTTGATGAGCTTATCTATGAGGAGCTTTCCGCAAAGGGCTGCGAGTTCTCATTGGGCGAGCATTATCTTGATATCATCTTCAACTGCGATATAGTTTTCAGAACACCTGGTATGTACTATAATGATGAAACTATCACAAAGGCAAGAAAAGCAGGCGTTGCCATTACATCAGAAATGGAAACTTTCTTTGACCTCTGCCCATGCAAGATATACGGCGTAACAGGTTCAGACGGAAAGACTACTACTACTACCCTTATCAGCGAAATGCTCAAAGCCGAGGGCAAGCGTGTCCATATCGGTGGAAATATCGGCAAGGCTCTTCTGCCTATCGTTGAAACAATGTCCGACAGCGATGTTGCAGTAGTTGAGCTTTCAAGCTTCCAGCTTATCTCAATGAGACAGTCGCCAAACGTTGCCGCAATCACAAACATCACTCCAAACCACCTGAACGTTCACGGAACAATGGAGGAGTATATCGGTGCAAAGGCTAACCTTATCGCTCATCAGAACGGATACTCAAGAACTGTTCTCAACGAGGATAACGAGGAAACAATAAAGCTTGCAGACCTCGTAAGAGGAAAGCTTGTCACATTTTCTCTAAAGCACCCTGTTCAGACAGGCGCATATCTTAATGACGACGGTATGCTTTGCTACACGGAAAAGGGCAGAACTACAGAGATAGTGCACAAGGACGATATAAGGATACCTGGTATCCACAACGTTGCGAACTATCTCACAGCTATCGCCGCAGTATGGGGCGAGGTATCTATCCAGAGCATAGTTCAGGTAGCAAAGAACTTCGGTGGCGTTGAGCATAGAATTGAATTTGTAAGAGAGATAGACGGTGTTAAGTGGTATAACGATTCTATCGCCACAAGCCCTACAAGAGTTATCGCAGGACTTAATTCATTTAATCAGAAGCTTATTGTTATCGCAGGCGGCTATGACAAGAAGATACCATTTGAGCCTCTTGCAGAGCCTGTGAACAAGAACGTGAAAATACTCATTCTTCTTGGTGCGACAGCAGACAAGATAGAAAAGGCTGTTACAGAAAGCCCGCTCTATCCTGAAAGCGGTCTTAAAATAGTAAGAGTAAAGACACTTGAAGAGGCAGTCCTTACAGCACAGAAAATGGCTGAAAAGGGCGATGTTGTCACACTTTCACCAGCCTGCGCAAGCTTTGACCTCTATCCTAACTTTGAGGCAAGAGGCAGACATTTCAAGCGACTTGTGAACGAACTCTAATTTTATAAAAAGCAGGGATATGTATTATGGATACATTTGAGATACTGTCACAGCTTTGCTCTGCGGCAGGTGTATCGGGAGCGGAAGGCTCAGCGGCTGAGGCTGCGGCAAAGCTCCTTGAAAAGTATGGCGAAGTCACCTTGGATAACGCTCTTGGCAGCGTTATCTGCAAGGTTGGAAGCTGGGAGGACGGCAAGCCTGTTATGCTTCTTGACGCCCATATAGACGAGATAGGCATGATAGTCACATACATCACAGAGGACGGATTTTTGAAAATATCAGGTTGCGGTGGACTTGATACAAGGCTTCTTTTGGCTCAGCAGGTGACAGTTTACGGCAAAGAAAAGCTCACAGGCGTTGTAACTTCAACTCCGCCTCACCTTGAAAAAGACAGCTCTGTCGCACCTGACCTTGACAGCGTTTTCATAGATATAGGTTTCACGAGCCGTGAAAATGCAGCAAAGTATGTTTCTCTTGGTGACAGAGTGCTTATAGAAAACAAAGCCGAAAGGCTCGCAGGAAGCCGTGTGACATCTAAAGCAATTGACGACAGGTCAGGCTGTACGGCTATCCTAAAGACTTTGGAGCTTCTCAATGGTCAGCAGACAGCTTATAATATCGAAGTGTGCTTTTCAACTCAGGAAGAAGTTGGCGAGCGTGGTGCAAAAACAGCCGTCTTTGATATCAGTGCAGACTATGCGATAGTGGTGGACGTTTCCTTTGCAAAGACTCATTATGAGAGCGAGGAAGAGTGCGGCATAATGGGCAAGGGAGCGATGATAGGCATTGCTCCGTCCCTTTCACGAGAGATGTCAGATAGCTTTATTAGCCTTGCAGAAGAAAAGGGCATACCATATCAGCTTGAAGTCATGAGCGGAAAAACAGGCACGAACGCTGACGCTATCGGTGTGAGCGGAAGCGGAACAAAAGCCGTTACCATATCCATTCCAGAAAAGCATATGCACACGCCTGTTGAGATAGTGGATATAAATGATATTGATAATACGGCTCTGCTTATTGCAGAATATCTGAAAAGAGTGTAGATATTTATGTTGGATAAACTGAAAGACCTCTGCCTCCTTGACGGCATTTCAGGCGACGAGGGAGCGGTAAGAGAATATATAATAGATAAAATAGGCGATAAAGCTGAAATAAGGGTGGATAACCTTGGCAATGTCATAGCTTTCTGTAAGGGCAAAAAGACGCCTAAAAATAAGATAATGGTGTCGGCTCATATGGACGAGGTCGGCATGATAGTCACCTATGTGAACAGTGACGGCACGCTGAAAGTGTCCTCAGTCGGCGGCGTTGACCCAAGAGTTGTTTTCGGCAGACGTGTCAAAATCGGCAGGAATAACGTCCTTGGCGTTGTGGGGGGAAAGGCTATCCATAACCTTACTGCCGAAGAGAGAAAAAAGTCTGTGCCTTTTGATAAGCTTACCGTAGATATAGGTGTTGACAGCCGTGAGGAAGCCTTAAAGCTTGTACGCCTTGGGGACAGTGTGAGATTTGTTTCCGATTTTGTGGAGTTCGGCGAGGGCTTCGTGAAGTGCAAGGCTATAGACGACAGAGCAGGCTGTGCAATAATGCTCAGAATGATAGAAGAGGGCATGGAGTATGACACATATTTCACCTTCGTGGTGCAGGAGGAGATAGGTCTGCGTGGCTCGACCTGTGCGGCGTTCACTGTTGCGCCTGATTATGCAGTGGTGCTTGAATCCACAACTGCGGCGGATATTCCATCGGCTTCTGGAGAGAAAAGAGTCTGCGAACTTGGAAAAGGTCCTGTTGTTTCATATATGGACAGACACACAATGTATGATCGTGAGCTTTTTGAGCTTGCATTTTCTGCGGCAGAAGAAAAATGTCTGCCGTGCCAGACCAAAACAATGGTGGCAGGAGGAAATGACGCAGGTGCGATACACGTTTCCCGTGGTGGTGTAAAGACTGCCGCAGTGTCGCTCCCTTGCAGATATCTTCATTCTCCAAGCTGCGTGATAAATAAGGCGGACTTTGAGAACGCTTATGTTCTTACAAAATTGATCTTGGATAGGACTTATAACAAATGATCTATGAAACCAAAGAGATCAGCTCAGAACTGCTGAGCGGTCTTAAACCTAACAATTATACAAGGCGTATAAAGTCGCACTTTGCGGCATACGGCACAGGGTATGATTTTCTGCATTTCTATGCCGTTGAGGAAAGCGGAGAAAAGCTTGGTATCATATCAGTATTCAACGCCTCTATGATGATATCGACTTTTAAGGATAAGAGATTTGACGATAAGGTATTGGGCGAGCTTGCAGGGTTTATCCTTATGAATAAGCCTGCCGCAGTGGAGTTCGAGGCGGAGTATTCAGATAAGCTTGCAGAACTTACTAAAACGGAGTATAAGGGTGACAAACGGACGGAGTTCAGCTTTGTTGCAAAGAACGATATCCCGCCCCTTGACGTGAACGAGCTTCCAAAACTCGATGATGTTTTCAGGATACTCGCACCATGCTTTCCTGCCATAAAAAATTCCTATGAGCTGTGGCTTACGGATACTTCCCACAGAGTAAGAAGAGGACTTTCACAGTCATTCCTGCTTGGAAACTACACCACCGCCACCATACAGTATATCATAGACGGAGTGGCACTTGTGGGACACGTTGGAACAATACCTGAGGAGCGTGGAAAATTCCATGCAAGACAGCTTTTGTATTGGATAGGTGAAAAGCTCACACAGGACGGCTTTCAGGTTAGATTATTTGCAAGACCCCATAGAGTGAGCTATTATGAGGAGATAGGCTTTAAAGCCTGCGGAATAGATCTTGTATTGGAGAGAATTGAAAATGAATGAATGTATATTTGATATAGACCCAAAGCTTTTATCTCTTGCCTCCGAGGCAGAGAATGAGTGCAGGGAGATGTTTGAGAAAATAGACAGCAACGCCGAGTATAACGGACAGAAAGTGCTGAAAGCTTTTATCGACAATCGTGTGAGCGAGGGCTGTCTTAAAGGCACGACAGGTTACGGATACGGCGACATGGGCAGAGATACTATAGACAAGGTGTTCGCTCAGGCACTGGGCGGTGAGGACGCTTTGGTAAGACACACTTTTGTAAACGGCACTCATGCACTGTCAACAGCGCTTTTCGGAGTGCTTAGAAGCGGAGACACAATGCTTGCCTGCACTGGAAAGCCATATGATACTCTTGAGGAGATAATCGGTATCAGAGGTGAAAAGGGCAGCGGCTCACTTATTGATTTCGGTGTAAAGTATGAGCAGGTAGACCTTGTGGACGAGATGTACCCTGATTATGACGAGATAGCAAAGAAAGCCGTTGGCGCAAAGATAGCCTATATCCAGCGTTCAAGAGGCTATTCTCTCAGACCGTCACTGACAGTGGAGATAATCGGAAAGATAATAGAAACAGCAAAGAAAGCTAATCCTGATATAATCGTCATGGTGGATAACTGCTACGGCGAGTTTGTTGAAAGAAAAGAGCCACTGAGCGTTGGTGCAGATATCATAATAGGCTCGCTTATCAAAAATCCAGGTGGTGGAATAGCCTCCACAGGCGGATATATCTGCGGCAGAGCAGACCTTGTGGAAAAGTGTGCCGACAGGCTCACCTGCGTTGGCATGGGCAAGGAAGTTGGTTGTTCACTTAACCAGAACAGAGAAATGCTCCTTGGCTTTTTCTTAGCACCGCAGGTGGTCGCATCAGCACTGAAAACTTCCGTTTTTGCCTGCCGTTTCTTTGAAAAGCTTGGCTATAAGACTCTCCCTGAGAGCGGAGAAACAAGAACGGATATAATCGCATCTATACTTCTTGAAAACGAGGAGAACCTCGTGGCTTTCTGTCAGGGAATACAGAAAGGCTCACCGGTTGACAGCTATGTTACTCCAGAGGCATGGGATATGCCGGGTTATGACAGCAAGGTTATAATGGCGGCAGGAGCATTCACAATGGGTGCGTCCATAGAGCTTTCAGCAGACGCCCCTATAAGACCGCCGTTTGCCGCATGGCTTCAGGGCGGTATCACATACCCAACAGGCAAAGCAGGCGTTATGCTTGCCGCACAGGAGATGTATAACAAAGGTTTACTTAGAATATAAAATTTGACTGGAAAGGAATGATATTCAATGGCAGAGATATTCAGCGTTACTGTCGAGGAGATAATCAAACAGCTTAATATGGAGATAATCTATGCTCCTGAGAACATCAGCAGCCTTGTTGTTACTGAGAATGATTGTAACAGACCTGGACTTCAGCTTATGGGATTTTATGAGTATTTCAATGCAGAGCGTGTTCAGATATGCGGAAATATGGAGTTTGCTTATCTTGCTTCACTTGACGAGAAAACAAGATATGAGAGGATAGACGCTCTTTTTGCTACAAAGATACCGCTTTTTATCGTGGCAAGAGGTCATGAGCTTTATCCTGAAATGGTTGAGATAGCCAAGAAATACGGCGTGCCTATCGCAAGAACTCAGGACAGCACGACAGCATTTATCGCTGCACTTATCGGCTACCTGAACGTTGAACTTGCTCCAAGAATAACACGCCACGGCGTTCTTATCGAAGTATACGGCGAGGGAATCCTTATTGTGGGAGAGAGTGGCGTTGGTAAGAGCGAAACAGCTATCGAGCTTGTAAAGAGAGGTCACAGACTTGTGGCTGACGATGCCGTTGAGATAAGAAAGACATCAAACAGAACACTTGTCGGCTCATCACCTGATAATATTCGTCACTTCCTTGAGTTGAGAGGTATCGGTATCATCAATACAAGACGTCTGTTCGGTATGGGTGCTGTAAAGGTAAGCGAGAAGATAGACCTTATCGTAGAGCTTGAACCATGGGACAGCACAAAGATATACGACAGAATGGGCGTAGACAACGAGTATACAACTATTCTCGGAATCAAGATACCGAGCCTTACAATTCCTATAAAGCCGGGCAGAAACCTTGCTGTTATCCTTGAAGTTGCGGCTATGAACAACCGTCAGAAGAAAATGGGTTATAACGCTGCCGCTGAACTTTTGCAGAATCTTGGTCTGCAAATGGACAAGAAAGACAAGGTCAAGAACTGGGATAATTTCTAAAAACACGCATATACTTTTTTAAATAGGAGATAGATCATAATGCACTTACAGGGAGATATGCACACGCACACTATAGCTTCAACTCATGCTTACTCCACCATAACAGAGAACTGCGAATGGGCGGCAAAATACGGAATGAAAGGCATAGCAATGACAGACCATGCCATGAAAATGCCTGACTCGCCACATATCTGGCACTTTGTGAACCTTGGCATACTGCCGAGAAAGATAAACGGGATAACCGTCCTCAGAGGAATAGAGGCTAACGTTGTGAGCGATGACGGAGAGCTTGATACTGACGAAAAGCTGCTTTCAGGACTTGAATGGGTGGTGGCGTCTATGCACAGTGCCTGCTATACTCCCTCGACACCTGAGAACCACACTAAAAGCTGGCTGAAAGTCGCACAGAACCCTCAGGTGGATGTCATAGGTCACTGCACCACCGCACCTTTTATGTTCGATTATGAAAAGGGCGTAAAGGCGTTCAAGGAGTACGGCAAGCTTGTGGAGATAAACGAAAGCTCATTTGCGTGCAAAAGGTCGCCCAGAAGAAACGTAGTGGAGCTTATGAAACTTTGCAAAAAGTATGAAGTGCCTGTGGTCTTTGACTCTGATTGTCATTTCTGTCAGCTTATCGGTCAAACACCGAAAGTGGCAAAGATAGCGGAGGAACTTGATTTTCCTGAGAAGCTTATCATGAACAGTGATTGGGAAAAGATAAGGGAATATGTTCTTGCGAAAAGACCAAACCTCGATATTTAAAACGATGAAAGGAGAAGCCCTCACAAGGGCGTTTTACAGATATATATGAATACACAAAAGCTGCTTGATCTTGCCTCAGAGCTTGAATGTAATGTTGTCTACAACGAGCCGCTTTCAAAGCATACCACATTCCGCACAGGCGGAACGTGTACTGCAATGGTGGATATAAGCTCAGAGGAAAGCCTTGCAAAACTTGTTAGAGCTGCACACGAATGGAACGTAAGATATATTGTTGTTGGCAATGGCTCAAATCTTTTATTTGACGATAAGGGCTATGAGGGCGTGGTGTTCCTCATGGGTCAGTCAGTGGACGAGATAAAAATGATGAACGAAAACACCATATACGCCGAGGCTGGGTGCAGCCTTATAAAGCTGTGCAGATTCGCTCTTGAGCATAACCTCACAGGACTTGAGTTTGCCTATGGCATACCTGGAACTGTGGGCGGTGCGATATACATGAACGCAGGAGCTTATGACGGTGAGATTAAAAACGTTATAACCTCTGCGAACTCCGTGAGGGCAGACGGTACTGTACATACTACAGAGGCAAATAAAATGGCTCTTGCTTATCGCAGCAGTTGCTATCAGAAAAACGGCGAAGTCATAACCTCAGGAGTGTTCAGACTTGAGGCAGGAGCGTATGACGATATTCAGGACAAAATGGTGGAGCTTATGGGCAGACGCCGTTCAAAACAGCCACTTGAATATCCAAGTGCAGGCTCGACCTTTAAAAGACCTGAGGGACAGTTTGCAGGAAAGCTCATTGAGGACTGTGGTCTGAGGGGATACACAGTGGGAGGAGCCCAGGTGTCTGAAAAGCACTGCGGTTTTGTGGTGAACAAGGGTGGTGCAACAACTGAGGATATTATGTCGGTGATAAGACACGTTCAGCACATTGTCAAAGAGCAGACAGGCTATCTTCTTGAATGTGAGGTAAAGATAATACCTTACAAGGAATAATTTAAATAGGGATCAATAAGTGATGATTTTTTTCAGCTTTGTAAGAAAGGAATGAACGTTATGCAGTTTGTGATAATTACTGGTATGTCAGGATCGGGAAAATCAAGTGCCGTGAATGTGCTTGAAGATATAGGATATTACTGCGTTGATAATATGCCGCCTGAGCTTATCCCAAAGTTTGCAAACATATGCAGTCAGTCTGACGGAAAAATAGACAAGGTAGCGTTTGTTGTTGATATAAGAGGCGGCGACCTTTTTCTGAAGCTTCAAGACACAGTAAATCAGCTTCAGGGCGAGGGTGTGAGTCTTAAAATACTTTTCCTTGACAGCTCAGATGACGTTATCGTGAGAAGATACAAGGAAACAAGAAGAAAGCACCCTCTTGACGAGGTGTCATATGGAAACATAAGAAAAGCTATTGAAACTGAGCGTGAGATATTAAGACCTATAAAAGCACAGGCTGATTTTTATATAGACACGTCCAGAAGCTCAACAGCTCAATTTAAGGAAAGGCTTTATTCCATATTCCTTGGAAACAACGAGTTTATGCATATTGACGTTCAGTCGTTCGGGTTCAAGTTCGGTGCAATGAGCGAGGGCGACCTTGTATTTGACGTAAGGTGTCTGCCTAATCCGTTTTATGTACCTGAGCTTAAGAACAAAACAGGTCTTGACAAGGACGTTTATGATTATGTTTTGAGCTTTGACGAAGCCAAAGTGCTTCTAGGCAAGCTAACAGATCTTATCGACTATCTCATACCTCTTTACGAAAAAGAGGGCAAGTCACAGCTTGTTATAGCGTTCGGCTGTACGGGCGGAAAGCATAGGAGCGTTACCTTTGCAGAAGCAGTTGCGGAGCATCTGAGAAAGCAAGGTCACAGGATAAGAATAACACACAGAGATATAAATAATCAGTAAGGCGGTTTGAAAGTTGGAGGACGTATCCTTTTCATACAGAGCAAAAGAAGAAATAATCAGCAAGATAAATTCAAAGCCAAAGGCTGACGTGTGCATGATGGGTATGCTCACGTACTGTAACTGCCTGTCAGATGATGAGATATCTTTTCTCACTGAAAACAAAGCGGTAGCAGACTTTTTCGTGTTGAACACTGGCAGGATAACTGGTAATGAAAACGCAGTGTTAGTCACAGAGCAGAAAAAGCGAAACGGCGTTGTGCTTTATGCTTTGGATATTCCTGAGCGTGAGGACAGGCTCACACTTCTTGACTATTTCAGGATGGATAAGAGCAGGCGTTTGGAAGAAGCTGACCTGCCTAAAGAGAAGTTTTACCCACAGCTCGTGGCTGGTATATTTCTTGCCTGCGGTTCGGTGAACAATCCTGAGAAAAAATATCATATGGAGTTCGTTATGCCAACGCTGGAGCTTTGCAACGATTTCGGTATGCTGCTTATAGATAATTACGATATCACTCCAAAGCACGTTGAACGTAAGAACGCACAGATAGTTTACATAAAAGAGTCTGAGAATATCATAGATATGCTTACTCTTATGGGTGCGCCTATGTGTTCGCTTGAACTTATGAACGTAAAAATGATGAAAGATATGCGCAACAAGATAAACCGAGCGGTGAACTGCGATAACGCCAATATAGAGAAGTCGCTGAAAGCAGCGGAAAAGCAGATAAGCGATATCGAGCTTATAGACGAGACGGTGGGGCTTTATTCTCTTCCTGATAATTTGCAGGAGATAGCTGAGCTTAGATATAATAATCCTGACTTCAATCTTAAAGATCTTGGTGCAGCCATAGATCCTCCTATCTCACGTTCGGGGGCAAACCATAGATTGCAGAAGATAGCAGAGATAGCTGACAGGATAAGAGTTGAAAAAGGTCTTGCACTGAAAGAGGAATAAAAATGCCTGAGTTTGTACATCTACATCTTCATAGTGAATATTCGCTCCTTGACGGCGCCTGCCGTATCAAGGAGCTTGTTTTGCGTGTAAAGGAGCTTGGACAGAAAGCAGTTGCGGTCACAGACCATGGAAATATGTTCGCAGCAGTGGAGTTTTACAACGAATGTCTTGCTCAGGGCATAAAGCCTATAATAGGCTGTGAGGTGTATGTCGCACCAAGAACACGATTTGACAAGCTAGCGAAAATAGATAGTTCGCCTTACCACCTTGTGCTTCTGTGCGAAAACAATGAGGGTTATCAAAATCTTATAAAGCTTGTGTCGGCGGCATATACAGAGGGCTTTTACAGCAAACCGAGAGTAGATGTTGAATTGCTTGAAAAATATCACAATGGGCTTATCTGCTTGTCAGCTTGTCTTGCAGGTGAGATACCCAGAAAGCTTACCAATGGCGATTATGAGGCTGCAAAGCAGACTGCTCTTAAATATCGTGATATATTTGGCAGGGATAATTACTTTATAGAGCTTCAAAATCATAAGTTTGCAGACCAGCAGAGAATATTGCCTATGCTTATAAAGCTTTCACGAGAAACAGGAATACCGATGGTCTGCACTAATGACGCACACTATCTCAGACGTTCAGACGCTAATGCGCAACGTGTGCTAATGTGTATCTCAACAGGCACGACACTAGACGACCCAAGCAGGCTTGAATTTCCGACAAACGAGTTTTATGTAAAGTCAGCAGAAGAAATGGCGGCGCTTTTTCCCTCTCAGCCTGAGTCGCTGGAGAATACAGTAAAGATAGCTGACAGATGTAATGTAAGCTTTGAGTTTGGCAAAACAAAGCTTCCGTATTTCCATATAGACGGTGTTTCAGATAACGAAAAGTTTCTTCGTGATATGTGCATGAAAGGGCTTTATAAACGTTATGAAGATCCTACAAAAGAGGCTTTGAAACGTGTTGACTATGAGCTTGACGTTATAACGAGAATGGGATATACTGACTATTATCTCATCGTGTGGGATTTTGTTCACTATGCAAAGACCCACGGTATACCTGTTGGCTGCGGACGTGGTTCAGGTGCAGGAAGCCTTTGCGCTTATTGCATAGGCATAACGGGTATAGACCCGCTGAAATATGATCTGCTTTTTGAACGTTTTCTTAATCCAGAAAGAGTTTCCATGCCTGACTTTGATATAGATTTCTGCATGGAAGGCAGACAGCGTGTTATTGATTACGTTGTGGAGAAATACGGTTCTGACCACGTTGCGCAGATTGCGACCTTTGGCACACTTGCGGCAAAGCAGGCAGTGAGAGATGTGGCAAGAGCAATGGGTCTGCCTTATCAGACCGGAGATATGCTTGCAAAGAAAATACCAAGAGGTCAGCCACTGAAATATTCCATAGAGAATATACCTGAGCTTAGTTCCCTTTATAAGACTGATATGAAGATACGACAACTTCTTGATATTGCCATGAGCGTCGAGGGTATGCCACGAAATGTATCTACCCACGCAGCAGGCGTTGTTATCACAAAAGAGCCTGTGGATTTTTATGTGCCGCTCTATGCCCGTGACGGACAAGTTTCCACACAGTATACAATGACAGTGCTTGAACGATTGGGACTTCTTAAAATTGATTTTCTCGGACTCCGCAACCTTACCATTATAGACCACTGCCGAAAGCAGGTGATAGAAACTCACCCTGATTTTGACTTGGAGAAGATACCTCTTGATGACAAAAAGGTATATGAAATGCTGTCACAGGGCAAAACGGAGGGCGTTTTCCAGTTTGAAAGTGCAGGAATGACTGCAACTGTCATGAAGCTTCGCCCTGAAAGATTAGAGGACCTTATCGCTGTTATCTCTCTTTATCGCCCGGGACCTATGGACTCGATCCCAACATATATCCGAAACCGTCATGAACCTGACAGGATAGTGTATAAGCACCCATTGCTCAAAGGCATACTTGAAGTGACATACGGCTGTATAGTTTATCAGGAGCAGGTAATGCAGATATTCCGCACTCTCGCAGGATATTCATACGGCAGAGCGGATATCGTAAGGCGAGCAATGGCTAAAAAGAAAGCGGCTGTTTTGGAAAACGAGCGAAAAGCGTTTATCTACGGTGAGAAAGGGCAGTGCTGTGGTGCAGTGGCAAACGGTGTGCCCGCTAATGTTGCCAATGAGATATTTGACGAAATGACCTCTTTTGCAAGCTATGCCTTTAACAAATCTCATGCGGCGGCTTATGCAACTATCGCATATCAGACAGCGTATTTAAAATGTCATTTCTATAAAGAATACATGGCGGCACTTATGACTATCACGCTTCTTGACAGCACCGATAAGCTTTACGGATATATCGCGGATGTTGGCAAAAGTGGCGTTAAAATTTTGCCGCTGGATATAAATAAGAGCGAAAGCGGTTTTGTGGCAGAGCCTGAGGGAATACGCTTTGCACTTCTTGCGGTTAAGTCGCTTGGTGAGGGGGCTATCGACAGGATAGTTTCTGAGCGTAAATCAGGTGGAGCGTTTCGTTCGCTTCAAGACTTTTGTACACGAGTTTCGGGCAGAGATATCCACATGAGAACAGTGGAAGCACTTATAAAGAGTGGAGCTTTTGACGGCTTTGGATACACCAGACGTGAACATCTCAATGCTTGCGAGGACATAATGAAAAGCGTAACTCGGTCAGACGGAAGTGTGATTGAGGGTCAACTTGACTTGTTTGGCATGGGTGCTGCTTTGCCAATGGAAAAGAAGATAGAACGCTGCGGCGAGTTTGACGAACAGCAGCTTCTTGAATTTGAGCATGAAGCTCTTGGTATGTATATATCCGCCCACCCTATAGACCGCTTTGACTGTGTGATTTCAGCCGCAAGGTGCGTCACCTCTGCACAGCTCATAAAAGCCTGTACAGACGAGGGCGGAATGGCTGATAAACGTTTTGCTGATGGGGCGGAAGTAGACTATGCAGGAATGGTCAGGGGCAGAAAAATGCTAAAGACCAAAAAAGGCGATATGATGTGTTTTGTGGAGCTTGAAGACAAGTTCGGAACATTAGAGATAGTGGTTTTTCCGTCAGTTTTTCAAACTATGGGAGGCCTTATAAAAGACAGAGCGCTTCTACACGTCAAAGGCAAGATATCATGTAAAGAGGAAGAAGAACCTAAGATACTTGCGGATATGCTCGAGCCTGTCGATAGATTTTGCTCATTACAGCTTCAAAGGGATATTTGCGTAAGGCTTGTTTCAAGAGATGCAGAGGGCATAAAGGCTGTTAGAACTATAGCCGAGAAATACAAAGCACAGACTGGTTCAAAGTTTGCGGTATTTTTCAGCGATATACGCAAAATGACAGGCATAAAGTCTGTTCATGCTGTGAAAATGTGTCCTGAACTGCTCGTCGAACTTGAAAACAGACTGGGTGCTGAAAACGTGGTATTTATGGACAGAAAAGGAGAATAAAAATGGAGCCAAGAACATATAAGGTAACAAAAATTGACGGCGATTATGCACATCTTCTCAATGTGGACACAGGCGAAGATCTTCTTATGGCAAGAGCGCTTTTGCCTGACGAAACAGACGAGGGAACAATGCTTCACTGGGAAAATTTCATTTATACGGTAATAGAATAAGTGTATTTATGAAATTCTTGTGAAAAGTATGGAAATCTGCACAGGAATGTGATATACTATATTATTATCGTGTTATCACGAAAAATTTTAGCGTGAAAACGCTTGAAGGAGTAATCAAATGGCTGTATCTTATAGTAGGGAAGAACTCGGCAGAGGGATATCTCTTACAAGAATATATGACAAGAAATTTAAGTCAAACTGCGTGAAGATAGCATTTATATCACCGCTGAACGAAAAAACAGCCTGCGTAAATGCAATGCTTCAAACAGTGCTTGTGACATCAAATGCAGAGATACCTTCACGAACAAAGCTTACTTCTACACTCACAGGGCTGTATGGTTCGAGTATAGGTACTAACTGCGGCACTATAGGCGATTATCAGTCTGTCGGTCTGTCTGCGAGCTTTATCGGCGACGATTATACTATAGACGGCGAAGTAATATCCGTTCAGGTGGTAAGACAGCTTTTGAACTGTCTGCTCAGACCTCACCTTGTTGACGGAAAGTTCTGTGAGAAGTATTTTACGTTGAGAAAGCAGGAGCTTATCGACGCTATTGTTGCCACTGTCAATGACAAGCGTGGCTATGCACTTTTGCAGGCGAAAAAGGTCATATTTGAGGGCGAGCCTGCGGCTGTGTCTGCAATTGGAACTGTGGAGCTTGCCGAGAACATAACTCAGGAGGATTTGTTAAGACAACACAAAAAGCTTCTTGAAAGTGCAAAGATAGAGATAACCATATCAGGCGGCGGAAACACGGCTGCTGCGGAAAAGCTTATAAGAAATGAAATGGCTGCCCTCGAAAGAGTTTCGCCTGTGGAGAAAATAGACTACAGACACAATTCACCTGCAAAGGCAGAGCCTGTTTATAGAGAGCTTAAAATGCAGGTAAGCCAAAGCAAAATGGTCATGGCATTCAAGTCTGATTATAAGGATATCTACACCGCAAAGCTTTTCTGTATGCTTCTCGGAGCAACGCCTTTTTCAAAGCTTTTTGCAAATGTGAGAGAGAAGCTAAGCCTTTGCTATTATTGTTCTTCCGCATATGCCGACAGAAAGGGCACTCTTTTTATCGATAGTGGCGTTGAAAGCTGTAACATAGAAAAGGCAAAAAAAGCTATCGAAGAACAGCTCGAAGCCATATGTAATGGCGATTTTACAGACGAGGAGCTTGAAAACACAAAGAAATCTCTTTGCGGAGGTTTTAAGTCAAATTATGACAGCATATATGATATCATGGGTTGGTATGCTGCACAGAACACACGAAACACAGCTTTCACCCCTGAGGAGATAAACGAGCGGATAGCAAAGCTTACCCGTGAGGACATAATAAGCTGTGCAAAGACTTTTAAGCCTGATACTGTTTTCGTGATCAGGGGCGAGGAAGAGGAGGACTGTGATGAATAGGGAGATCGTAAAGAGCGAGCGACTTGGCGAGAGCTACAGCGTTTTTCATCACCCGTCAGGACTTGACGTGCTTGTGTGGAAAATGGAGGGCTTCACAACTACAGAAGCCATATTTGCCACAAAGTACGGCTCAATTTACAACTGTTTCAAGACCAAGGACAGCAAAGATTTCATCACTGTGCCTGAGGGCATAGCCCATTTTCTTGAGCATAAGCTTTTTGAAAACGAGGACACAGATGTTTTTGACTTATATGCAAAAACTGGTGCCAACGCAAATGCTTTCACGTCTTTTGATGAAACGGCATATACGTTCAGTTGCTCGGAAAACTGGGAGGATTCTCTTGAAATACTTCTTGACTTTGTTCAGAAGCCTTATTTTACAGAGCAATCCGTGGCTAAGGAGCAGGGAATAATCGGTCAGGAAATAAAAATGTGTGCAGATTCTCCTGAAAGGCAGTGCTTTTATAATCTGCTGAAAGCTCTGTATGTAAACCACCCTATAAAGATAGATATTGCAGGAACTGTTGATACTATTGCTGAGATAACCCCTGATCTTCTTTATAAGTGTTACTACACTTTCTATAATCTTCACAACATGGTCCTTGCCATTGCAGGAAATGTTGACGAGGATAAGGTCATGGAAATATGCGATAAAATGTTGAAGCCATGCGAGAATATGGAGCTTGAAACAAAGCTTCCTGATGAGCCTGAGAATGTAGCGCAGAAAAAGATATTTCAGAGCTTCCCTGTGGGTCTGCCACTTTTCAATATCGGCTTCAAGTGCAAGCCTTATGAGGGCAGAGAACTTTTCAAAAAGGCTGGAGCAGCGTCAGTTGCGCTTCATCTGCTCATTGGCTCGTCTTCGCCACTTTATAAGCAGCTTTTTGATGACGGACTGATAAATTCGCAGTTTTGCGTCGAAGTGTTCACAAGTGGTGGAGTATTCTCTCCAATAATATCAGGTGAATCCCATGACCCCGAAGAGCTTTATCGCCGTTATCTAGCGGAGATAGAACGTGTAAAGACAGAGGGCTTTGACAAGTCGCAGTTTGATATGATAAAGCGTTCTATGTACGGCGAGATAGTAAGAGGAATGAATAATCCTGAAAGAGCAGCAGATTATCTTGCAGAAAGCTATTTTGAAAACTCTGACGCTTTCTATGAAGCACAGGTTCTTGCAGAAATGACTGTGGAGGATTGCGAAAACGCCGTAAGAGAAATGTTCGACCCTGAAAAGTCGTCTATCTCCGTGGTAGATAATAAGTAGGTATTTTGAGCCACAGACTCAGTGAAAGGAATGATAAATTTATGACAGCATTGCAGTTTCTTGCCGACTCTACGGCAAATGACGCAATAAGGGAAAAACTCAGAGAGTTTCCGAACAGAGTTTATTTCCCCAATTTCGGAAAGGGTGACAATATCTTCAAAGAGGGTATTGATATCGACAGAGTGCTTTTTACAGTGCCAGGCACGAATTTCAAGATATATTGGTATGGCTTTTTAATAACCATCGGTATTCTCCTTGCGATGATATACGGCTTCAGAAGAATGAAGACCGTAGGCATCGACCCTGATAGAGCGACAGATGCCGTTATCGGCGGACTTATTGGAGCTATCTTTGGCGCAAGATTTTATTATATCATCTTTAATACAGAGGGCATGAAATTCTCAGAGTTTTTCGATATTCGTGACGGAGGTCTTGCTATCTACGGCGGACTTATCGGTGCGATAATCGTGGGCGGAATTATAGCAAAAGTAAGAAAGCTAAAGCTTACTGCGCTTCTTGATGTGGTCGCACCATGTTTTCTTATCGGTCAGTGTATCGGACGCTGGGGCAACTTCTTCAATCAGGAGGCCTTTGGTGCAAACACAAAGCTTCCTTGGGGCATGATAAGCAACACCACAATGGAATATATCTCAAACCATTATGACGAGCTTGGCGGCAAAGTGTCGGCTCTTGACCCTATCCACCCATGCTTCCTTTATGAATCTATTTGGTGTCTTATTGGATTTATAATCCTGCATTTCTATCTTAAACACCGCAAGTTTGACGGCGAAGTATTCCTTATGTACACAGGTTTGTACGGTCTGGGAAGATTTTTCATCGAGGGTCTGAGAACAGATTCGCTCTATCTTGGAAACATAAGAGTATCACAGCTTGTTGCAGGCACTTGTGTTCTTGCTTCACTTGTACTTATAATCGTGTTCAGAGGTATCACAAAGAGAAACAGCGATTACAAACTGTTCGTTGACACTGAGCTTTCAAAGGCTCAGCTTGAGCAGTATAACAGCTATAATGATATGCAGAAGGAAAAGAAAGAGCTTAAACATAAGATAAAAGAGGCTAAGGATAAGGGCGAAAGCTTTATCGAGCTTCAAAAAGAATATGACGAAAAATTCGGCAAGCAGGCTCAGAAAGATAAGCTTAAAGAAGCCGAGAAAAAGGATAAGGAGTCACACACCAAAGCCGAGGAAGAGTATAAGTCCATACTTGACGAGGACTCTGAGGACGCTGACAGCGAAGTAAAAGATACAGATGAAAAGGATACGGAGGAAGAATAAATGGGACAGATAATTGACGGCAAGGCAGTATCAGCCAAGGTCAAGGAAGAAATAAGACTTGAAACAGAGAAGCTTAAAGAGCAGGGCATAGAGATAGGTCTTGCAGTGGTCATCGTCGGTGATGACCCTGCTTCACAGGTCTATGTAAGAAACAAGGAAAAGGCTTGCGAAACTGTGGGCTTTAATTCATTTAAGTATGCTCTCCCTGCGGAAACAACAGAAGAAGAGCTTCTCGACCTTGTCAAAAAGCTCAATGATGACGACAGTGTGGATGGAATACTCGTTCAGCTCCCACTGCCAAAGCACCTTGACGATAAGGTGATAATAAATAACATCAGACCTGACAAGGACGTTGACGCTTTCCACCCTGTAAATGTGGGCAAAATAATGATAGGCGATTACAGCTTTCTGCCATGCACACCTGCCGGCGTTATGGAGCTTATCAAGTCAACAGGTACTGACATTGCAGGCAAAGAGTGCGTAGTGGTTGGCAGAAGCAATATCGTTGGTAAGCCACAGGCTATGTTGCTCTTGCATAATAACGGCACTGTTACTATCTGCCATTCAAAGACAAAAGATCTTAAAGAAGTTTGCCAGAGAGCAGATATACTGGTTGCGGCTGTTGGCAGACCAAAGATGATAACCGCTGAATATATCAAGGAAGGCGCAGTAGTTATCGACGTTGGTATGGATCGTGATGAAAACGGCAAGCTTTGCGGTGACGTTGATTTTGAGGACTGCAAGGATAAGGCTTCATTTATCACACCTGTTCCGGGCGGAGTTGGCCCTATGACCATTGCAATGCTTATGAGAAACACACTCACAGCAGGCAAGGCTCATCACGGCATAGAATAGTTGTAAAATTTCTGTTAAGACTATTTACAATTTGTCTGAAATAATGTATAATATATGAGTTGCTTACTGCAACATATCCATGCAACAGAATATGGGTCGCGCCCGTAAGTGGGAAAGTTACCTGCCATATTCTTTTACATCGGAAATATTTTAACGAAAGAGGTACAAAAAAATGCTTAGAAAAGACGAAAAGACAGCTGTTATCGAAGCTAACAGAACTCACGAAACAGACACAGGTTCACCTGAGGTACAGATCGCTATCCTTACAAAGAGAATCAGCGACCTTACAGAACATCTTAAGACACACAAGAAGGACAATCACTCAAGAAGTGGTCTGTTCAAGATGATCGGTAAGAGAAGAAATCTTCTCAACTACCTCAAGAAGAAGGATATCGAAAGATATAGAGCTACTATCGAAAAGCTGGGTATCCGTAAGTAATCATGTAACTGACATCAAGGCAGAGGCATTTATTGCCACTGCCTTTTGGTGTTTATTTGAACTGTAGGTGAAAGGTAACTTAGCATTAAACAGAATGTATGAAGCTCGTATGTCCTGTTTATTGCTAATGCTTTCACCATACAGAAAAAACTAAATTTCTAAAATGGAGGAAAGACAATGTTTGAGAATTTCAAAACTTTTGAAACGACATATGCAGGCAGACCTGTAGTAGTTGAAACAGGTAAGACCTGCGGACTTGCTAACGGCTCTTGCTGGGTAAGATACGGTGAAACGGTTGTAATGGCTAACGTTACAGCTTCCGCAAAGCCAAGAGAGGGTGTTGACTTTTTCCCACTTTCAGTTGACTTTGAGGAGAAAATGTATGCAGTAGGCAGAATACCAGGTTCTTTCACAAAGAGAGAAGGCAAGGCTTCTGACAAGGCTATCCTTGCTTCAAGATGTGTAGACAGACCTATCAGACCTCTTTTCCCAAAGGATATGAGAAATGACGTTTCAGTTGTTATGACAGTTCTTTCTGTTGACCCTGACAACTCACCTGAGATCACAGGTATGATAGCTACATCTATCGCACTTTCTATCTCTGATATCCCTTGGAACGGACCTGTTGCTTCTATCAACGTAGGTTACGTTGACGGCGAACTTGTTCTTAACCCAACTCTTGAGCAGAGAGCAAAGAACAGACTTAACCTTACAGTTGCAGGCTCTGCTGAAAAGATCGTTATGATCGAGGCAGGTGCAGACCAGATACCTGACGATCTTATGCTCAAGGCTATCATGACAGGTCATGAAGAGATAAAGAAAATGGTAGCTTTCATCAACGATATCAAGGCTCAGATCGGTAAACCTAAGTTTGAGTTTGAGTCAATGGAAGTTGACCATGATCTGTTCGACGCTGTTGAAGCAATGGTAGGCGAGCAGGTAAAGGTTGCTCTTGATACAGATGATAAGAATGTAAGGGACGCAAGACTCCAGCCAATAATCGACGCTGTTCATGAGAAGTTCGACGAGCAGTGCGAGGATAACACAGCTGTTCTTGACGAAGTTATGTATAAGCTCCAGAAGAAGATAGTTAGAAACTGGCTCTATGAGGGCAAGCGTGTTGACGGCAGAGGTATCGACGAGATAAGACCACTTGCTGCTGAAGTTGGCGTTCTCCCAAGAGTACACGGTTCAGGTATCTTCACAAGAGGTCAGACACAGGTAATGACTATCGCAACACTTGGCCCTGTTTCAGACGCTCAGAAACTTGACGGTATCGACGAGGAAACTTCCAAGAGATATATGCACCAGTACAATTTCCCTTCATATTCTGTTGGTGAAACAAGACCTTCAAGAGGTCCGGGAAGAAGAGAGATAGGTCACGGCGCACTTGCTGAAAGAGCACTCGTTCCGGTTATCCCTTCTGTTGAAGAGTTTCCATATGCTATCAGATGCGTATCTGAGGTTCTTTCTTCAAACGGTTCTACATCACAGGGTTCTATCTGTGGTTCTACACTTGCACTTATGGACGCAGGCGTTCCTATCAAAGAGCCTGTTGCAGGTATTTCATGCGGTCTTATCACTAAGGAGGACGGCAGCTGGATGACTATGGTAGACATTCAGGGCCTTGAGGACTTCTACGGCGATATGGACTTTAAGGTAGGCGGTACAAAGAACGGTATCACAGCTATTCAGGTGGATATCAAGGTAGACGGTCTGACTCCTGAGATAATCGCAAGTGCTTTTGAAAAGACAAGAAAAGCAAGAATGTATATTCTTGATGAGATAATGCTCAAGGCTATCCCTGCTCCTCGTGCTGAGGTAAGCAAGTGGGCACCTAAGATGCTGGCAACAAAGGTACCGGTTGACAAGATCAGAGAAGTTATCGGCTCAGGCGGAAAGGTAATTCAGAAGATCTCTGCTGAGTGTGACGTTAAGATAGACATATCTGAGGACGGTAGCGTATTCGTTTCAGGTATCGACAAGGAAAAGGCTGAACAGGCAATCAATATCATCAATACTATCGCTAATGACCCTGAGATAGGTGCTATCTACAGAGGTAAGGTAGTAAAGATCATGAACTTTGGTGCTTTCGTTGAGATAGCTCCTGGTAAGGACGGTTTGGTACACATTTCTAAGCTTGACAAATCAAGAGTAGAAAAGGTGGAGGACGTTGTTTCAGTTGGCGACGAGATCGTTGTTAAGGTAATGGAGATCGACGATCAGGGCAGGATCAATCTTTCAAGAAAAGACGCTCTTGCTGATATCGAAGCTAAGAAGAACGCTAAGTAATAAGTTTTTAAGAGCGGGCGGCTATGTGCTGTCCGCTTTTTTTGTTGACAAATTTGTTGACAAAAAAGAAGAAGTATGTTAATATAAAAGTAATAAATTTTTATAGGGGGTATCTTTATGAGATGTACAGTATGCGGGTGCGATATTCTGCCTAACAGCATTTGCTGTCAGAATTGTGGCACAAGAGTTATTGAAATGACAGGGGTAAATTCGGCACAGCCGAGGTATGGCAATAGTTTCAATAATAGCTTTAACAATGGCTTTGACAATGGTCTTAACAGCAATGTGAGGGCAGTGGGAAAGAATATGTCTATAGGCAAAAAGGTGCTTATCCTTTTGCTGGCATTGTTTGTGGGCGCAGCTATCGGTTTTGGATATTGGTACTATCACAATGTTTCAACCCATACCATTAGAGAGGAGAACTTTAGCGTTGAACTGCCAAGGTCACTTGAAAAGGAAACCACAATAGATTATGCGGCACAGAGCAGTGATGGAACTGTAAAAGCCAACGGAAAGTACGCCGATGATAATAGCGATTTTCAGTATATGATCCTTGATTACTCTTCACTTGCCGGCGAAACAACGGATATTCTTACTGAGAAACTGTTTGTCACCTACATGAAGGGCAATTTGAAAAGTCAGTTTGGAAGCAGCTATAAAGAAGTGTATGCTGATGGTAACAAGATTAAAATGACCTATCGTTCAAAAACGGGCGACGAAGTTTATAACTATGCTTTATGCAAAAAGTCAGGTTATAAATATTATTGGTTTGTTTTTGGCTGTAAGGCTGATGAAAAGGATTTCTATGACCCGAAATTTGAAAAGTGGGCAAGCACTATCCATATCAATTAATACAAAATTTATAAAATCGATTTGTTAAATTATTGACATAATAAACAGCATATGTTAGAATAAAAGCATAAATTATATGAGGGAGAAAAGAATATGAAATGTCCTATTTGTTCGGCAAAGATCAGTGATACTGACGCTTTTTGTCCTAATTGTGGGTCGGCTGTGAAGTCTGAAACAAGCGGTTATATGGATTCTATCGACACATCAAACCTTGGTGAGAATGTTGGCTTTGGCAAGCGTAACACAACAGGAGCACAGCCTGTGAACGCAGTACCTCAGCAGAATTATGCTCAGGGTCAGCAGTCTTATGGTCAGCCACAGAACGGCTACGCTCAGCAGAGTTATCCGCCTCCGCAGAATGGCAATGCTCAGACGCCTTATGGCAGTGCATATGAGCCTTATAAGATAGCGCCTGTTACATCTGCTAAAAAGGGCATACCAAAGCCTTTGATGTCAGTTCTTGTGTTTATCCTTGCGTTCTTGGTGGCTTTCGGCGTGAGATATTTTTACAAAAACACAGCTACGAAAACATTGCAGGGTACAGGCTATACAATGACCGCTCCTGCGGATATTGAGAAATCTAGCAGTAAAAATCTGTATGCCCTTGATAACTTCTCCAACAACGAGGTGGGCATAAACGCTGTTAAGCTTTCATATTCTGATATTGCACTTTACGGCTATGGCAAGGGCGAGTCTGCATCGGATATCTTTGATTTTATCCTTGAAAACGGCTCAACAACCTTAAAAATAACAGGCAAGGATTCAAAATATATTTATTATACTCAGAGCATAGGAGATAAACATTATTATGGCATGAGTTCTATAACAGAGGGCAACGGTGGCTACTACATTTTTGATTTTCTCTGCGAGCAGAAAAATAAGTCAAAGTATGAAGATAAGTTCAAGGATTGGGCTGCTTCAGTTGAGATAAAGTAAATAATTCAAGCTGTCCTTCGGGGCAGCTTTTTTGTTTTGCATAAAAATCTTGCTTTTTTCGTCAAAAAGGTGTAAAATGAATCATATGACACAAAATCTGCTTTCCGCATAAAATGTACTAATAATATGTGGAGGTGATCTTGTGTTGAATCTTATACTTCTTCTGGCTCTTGTGCTGGCGGTCGTTATTTGTTTTTGGGTGAAATGGTATAAGGTGCGAAATGTTGGCAAGCGTGGAGGATATTTGCTTATCCCATGCAAAAAGAATACACATGAGCTTGAACATATGGTAAAAAGCTGTTATTGGGAAGAGTTTTTTCAGCCTGAATATTATGGAAGAGAAATAATCCTCGTTCAGCTTGACAAAAGCGAGATAAATTATGTTTCAAAGCGTTTGGAACAGGATTATAGCATCGTTCACTGTGTTGATATAACTGAACTTGCAGATTTTATCAAGCGCAGAGAGCTGAAATGCCATGAAAAATAGATCATTCGGAGAATAATATGGAAGATTTAAAGACCCTCAAGGGTGAGGTTGACAGCATAATATTTAAAAGTGAGGACACAGGTTTCTGTGTGCTTATGCTTAACTGTGACAATGACCTTATCACAGTTGTTGGCGAAATGGGTGACGTTGAGGAGGGCGAAGATCTCGTTGTAACAGGGGAGTTCACTTCACATCAGAAGTTCGGCGAGCAGTTCAAGGTGCATATCTTTGAGCGTTCTTTGCCTACTACCTCTGCAGCGATTCAGCGTTATCTTGCAAGCGGTGCTATATCAGGCATAGGACCTGTACTTGCAAAAAAGCTTGTGAACAAGTTTGGGGATGATACCCTTGACATAATAGAAAATACGCCCGACAGGCTCACGGAGATAGACGGGATAACAGTGAAAAAAGCGGAAAAAATATCTCAGGAGTTCAAAACCACTTTTGCCGCAAGGTCTCTTATGTCATATCTTAACAAATTCGAGATAGAAACTTCTTATGGCATAAAGGCGTGGAAGCGTTGGGGCAACACTGCCGAGCAGATCATAAAATCAAACCCTTATGTGCTTTGTATTCAGGGCGTCGATCTGTCATTTTCCCGTGCGGACGCAGTTGCGGCAAAGTCTGATATCCCTGCTGACAGCGAGTGCAGGATAAAGGCAGGCATTACATATATTCTAAGACAAAACGCTGACCAAGGTCATACTTGCCTGCCTTTAGACAGTCTTGTGAAAACAGCGGTGAGTTATCTTGATGTTGATGAAAAGCTTATAAAAAAAGTAATCGAGGATGAAACTGAGGAGGAAAACCTCTACTATTACAATAAGCATGGCAGACGTTTTGTTATGCTTGCAGATTTTTACAAAGCTGAGGACTACATAGCAAGGCGACTTGCCATAATGCGGCAGATCTCTTATGACAATAGGATAGATTTTTCCGAAGTAATTGATCTTGAAGAGGAAAACAATGGTATACAATATGAAAAAATTCAGCGTGAAGCCATAAATCTTGCACTGTCAAAGGGCTTTCTTGTGCTGACGGGAGGACCAGGTACAGGAAAGACCACAACGCTCAACGCTATAATTTCTCTTTATCAGCAGCAAGGGCTTAACGTTATGATATGTGCGCCAACAGGCAGAGCCGCCAAAAGGCTTTCTGACCTTACGGGATTTGACGCAAAAACTATCCACAGGCTTCTTGAAGTGAAGCATACAAGCGGTGACACACTTGCGTTTATACATGATGAAAACAATCTTCTCGATTGTGACGCTTTGATAATCGACGAGATGTCCATGGTGGATTCCTGCCTTTTTGAAGCCGTTTTGAGAGCTATAAGCGTTACCTGCAAGCTCGTTCTGGTGGGGGACAGCGATCAGCTTCCGTCAGTAGGTGCAGGAAATGTGCTAAAGGATATTATTGACAGCGGAGTAATGTCTGTTGTAACACTAAAAGAGATCTTCAGACAGGCACAGGAGTCTGATATTGTTATGAACGCCCATAAGATAGTAAACGGCGAGCATATCGACCTGGCCAGCAAGGACAAGGATTTCTTTTTTATGCAACGGCTTGAATACGGAGAACTTCAGGATCTTGTGGTGGAGCTTTGCAAAACAAGGCTGCCAAAAGCCTACGATTACTCGCCCATAGACGACATTCAGGTGCTTTCGCCTACACGAAAAGGTCCTGCGGGTACTGTGGAGCTAAACAAGCGTCTACAGCAGGAGCTTAATCCTCCTGCCGCAGGAAAATCAGAGGTCAAGACCCCTGTTTATACTTTCAGAAAAGGTGACAAGGTCATGCAGACCAAGAATGATTATGAAATTCTTTGGAAAAAGTATATAACCGAGGACAAGACCGAAAGTGGCGCAGGCATTTTTAACGGCGATATAGGCATAATAATTGCAGTGAACAAGATACTTAAAACTGTGACTATAGATTTTGAGGGCAGAATAGCTGTCTATGACAAGCAAATGCTGGATAATCTGGAGCTTGCCTATGCCATAACAGTGCATAAAAGCCAAGGTTCTGAGTTTGATGTTGTCATTCTCACTGTATTCGGTGGATTTGACAAGCTTTATTACAGAAATCTGCTTTATACGGCTGTGACAAGAGCTAAAAGAATGCTTATAATAGTTGGCTCGAAAAAGCGTGTTGATTTTATGATAGATAATAATAAACGCACTTTGAGGTATACTGCGCTTAAAAATATGCTAATGGAGCTTGTAGAGGGTGACGACAGTGGTCAGCAGACGCTTGATATATAAATTTCTGCTTGATTTTGTTTATCCTAATCGTTGCCCTATATGTGGAAGTTTTATAAAATGGGACGAGCTTTTGTGCAAAAATTGTGAATGTAAGCTGCCTTTTCATAAAGAAATATTGTGCGAAAAGTGCGGCAAGGATAAGTGCCTGAATCATGATTCACTACATTTTGATAGCATTTATACTCTTATGAGATATGAGGATATCTGCGTGAAAGCAATACATCAGCTTAAAGACGACAGACAGCTTAATTTTGCAGAATATTCTGCGAAGCTTCTGGGTAATGTGCTAAGAGAAAATGGTATCTCACAGCAGGCGGATATCATCACATCAGTGCCAATGCACAGATCAAAACGCCGTAAAAGGGGATATGATCAGGCACAAAAGCTTGCACACTTTACGGCTATGGAGCTTGGTATAAAAGAGAACTATCGTCTGCTTGGACGGACAAGGGATACCGCAGAACAGCATACTTTAACTGCCGCTCAACGAAAAACTCATGCGGAGGATATTTATTATTCTCTAGCGAAACACGTTGACATAAAAGGTAAAAATGTCCTGCTATTTGATGATGTTTACACAACAGGTTCAACGCTTAACGTGTGCAGCGGACTGCTAAAGAAAATGGGTGCAAAAAACGTCTTTTGTGCAGCTATCGCCACCACCTTGCTCGATGAAAAATACAAAGAATAAAACAGACCGCCTTTGGTATAATAATATCGGGAGGCGGTCTTTATGATAACTGAGGAACAGTTTGCAGCGATAAAAAGACTTATCGTGTCTGAAAACTGCATGATAGACAGGTTTGAGCATTATGTGAGTGAGATAAAAGAGCCGCAGCTAAAGGAAGATATGCAAAAGCTTACAGCGGCTTTGAAAAATCAGCGTTCAGGGTTGCTCACAAGTCTGGAGGATAACAATGGTAACTGACGGAAATATAATAAAAGAAGCAAGATTTTTTGTCAAGGCGTATTCAAAGGAGTTTTGTCAGACCTACAGTGATCTATGCGGAAGTCCTTTTGCGGAGTGTATAAAAAGTGCGCTTGACGGTCAGCTTAGAATAGCAGAGAAGCTTGAAAGTCTTGAAAAAACATACTGTGACAAAACCAAGCTGCCAATTGCAGACAGTATTGATGTGAACAGATTTTTATATAAGAACAGGGAAGATATGAGGTAAAAAGTCCGCAGATGCTCGTCTGCGGACTTTTGTTATTTTGATATATGTACGTCAAGTTGGTCGAATGGTATGGAAATGCCGTTTGCGTCAAAGCGTTCCTTTGCCTCTTTGAGAAATTTGTATCGTATCTCCCAGTAAGCATCGGTCGGTATCCATACACGCATGATAAGGATTATAGCACTTGCGCCATGCTCGCAGATAGCCACAAGCGGCTTGTCAGGCTCGTTTATTACCCTTGGCTCATCATCCAGCATTTCTCTAAGAATAGCCATTGCCTTGTTGTGGTCATCATTGTAGCTGATAGAGAATTTCAGTTCAAGGCGACGTTTGTCGTCAGCAGTTATATTCGTAATAGTCGATTGTGAAACAACTCCGTTTGGTATAAATATCATCTTATTCTCAAGGGTCTTTAGGGTGGTGTAAAGTATAGAGATAGCGTCAACAGTTCCCTCTGAGTCGCCTATTTTTACATAATCACCGCATTTAAAAGGCTTTGAAAAAAGTATGATAAAGCCGCCTGCGACGTTTGAAAGACTGTTTTGAAGAGCAAGACCGATAGCAAGACCTGCTGCACCGATAGTTGCGACTATTGATGACATAGGTACTTGAAGTGCAGAAAGTGCCATTACTATTATTATAATAAGCAATACAGTGTGTACCACAGATGTGAGAAATTTATGTATAGTCACATCTGTTCGACGCATACTCAAACCTTTGTGCATGACCTTCAAAACAAGCTTGTCAAGAAGTATTCCTAAAAGAAAAATAACAGCCGCCGCAATAAGATGTGGTGTAAATTCCTCAAGCCAATTTAAAAATTTGTCAGACAAAAAAATCATCTCCGTAACATTATTATGTAAAGATATTATAACATCTTAACATGATATTTGCAAGTGTGCCCAATATATAAGTTTTTTTGCGTATTTATGCACTTTTATCAGAAATCATAACAAAAATAGGTGTTGACTTGGAGATAATTTTGTGAAAAAAATGTGGGAAAAAGTCTTGCTATTTGTGTGGCTTTGGTGTATAATAATATTAAGTTTTATTATACTTACAGTAAGGAGAATTTTTATGATCAATTTTCTTAACACTGCAGCTCAGATGGTTGCGGCAAAGAGTACGATCAGTCCAGACCAAAAAGATCTGGGTGCTGGAACTGTTGCCTCTGTCGTTATCACGGGTATAGTTGTGGTATTTATCGGACTTGTTCTGCTTATTCTGCTTGTGTCGATATACGGCAAGATATTTGACGTTATCAACAGCAGAGCTGCAAGAAAGGCTGAAGAGGCAAAAAAAGCTGCTGAAGCTGCAAAGGCTGTTGCTAAGCCAGAGCCAATAAAGGCTTCTGCTCCTGTTGTAGAAGACGGCATTGAAGAAGAAACAGTTGCTGTTATCATGGCTGCAATTTCGGCTATGAGCAGTGCAGAGGGCAAGAAGCTCGTTCTTAAGAGCGTTAAAACTGCCAAGCCTCAAAGACCGGCATGGTCTACCGCAGGCATAATAGACAATACAAGACCATTTTAGTGCAGTTGACGTGAAAGGAACGTGATAATAGATGTCAATAATTAATTCATTTCTTGATACCATGGCGTCTTTGGCGTCACAGTCGGGTTTTGCGGGTTTCCTCGTAGACGGCGGCTGGAAAAATATCATAATGATACTTATTTCATTCGTATTTATGTATCTGGCTATTGCAAAGGGCTTTGAGCCGCTTCTGCTTTTGCCTATCTCATTCGGTATGCTGCTTACAAACCTGCCATACGCTGAGATGTATCATCCAGACTTCTGGAACTATAAAACGGTTGCAGGCAATGACCACTATATAGATTACGGTCAGATACTTCAAAAGGGTGGTCTGTTGGATATTCTTTACATGGGCGTTAAGCTTCAGATCTATCCACCACTCATATTCCTTGGAATCGGTGCTATGACAGACTTTGGTCCGCTGATCGCAAGCCCTAAGAGCTTTCTTATGGGTGCTGCTGCACAGGGCGGTATCTTCTTTACATTCATCGGTGCGGCTCTCTTCGGCATGAGTGCTGCTGAGTGCGGTTCTATTGCTATCATCGGCGGTGCAGACGGTCCTACATCTATTTATGTATCTTCAAGACTTCTAACCTCAAACAGTAATATCGGCGTTGGTACTATTGCACTTGCAGCCTATACATACATGGCTCTTGTTCCTATCATTCAGCCGCCTATCATGAAGGCTCTCACAACAAAGAAAGAGCGTTCAGTAGTAATGGGTCAGCTAAGACCTGTTTCTAAGGTAGAAAAGCTTATTTTCCCTATCCTCGTAACTATCGTTATCTCACTCATGGTTCCTTCAGCAGCTCCACTGGTTGGTATGCTCATGTTTGGTAACCTTCTTAAAGAGAGTGGCGTCTGCGACAGACTTGTTAAGACTGCTCAGAACGAGCTTATGAACATCATCACTATCTTCCTTGGCGTAACAGTTGGTGCAACAACACAGGCAGATAAGATCATGAACATTCAGTTTGCAGAAGTTATGGCACTTGGCGTTGTAGCGTTCTCAATTGGTACAGCCTGCGGCGTACTTCTTGGTAAGCTTATGTATGTTCTTTCAGGTCACAAGATCAATCCACTTATCGGTTCAGCAGGTGTATCTGCCGTTCCAATGGCAGCCCGTATCTCTCAGAAGGTCGGTCAGCAGGAAGTTCCTACAAACTATCTGTTGATGCACGCTATGGGTCCTAACGTTGCCGGCGTTATCGGTTCAGCCGTTGCTGCTGGTGTTCTTCTTACAATTGTAAGATAAGATCAGAAATTTTTCGGGACGATGAAAAGCATCGTCCCGATTTTTGTGTATAGTTTAGGAGTGTTGATATGTCAGAAAGTAAATTTTTTGCAGTGATATCTCGTATGAAATATATAAATCGTTGGGCACTTATGAGAAACACGATCAATGAGAATATTAGCGAGCATTCCCTTGAAGTTGCTTTTATCGCACATGTGCTTGCACTTATCAGAAATAAGCGATTTGGCGGTAATGTTTCTCCTGAGAGATGTGCGCTGCTTGCTATGTATCATGATGTCACCGAGATAATCACAGGTGACTTGCCTACGCCTATAAAATATTACAGCCATGAGATAAAGGGCGCATATGATGAGATCGAGCATAAAGCCAAAAATACTCTGGTGTCTTATCTTCCTGATGATTTGAAAGAGGACTTTGAGCCGCTTTTCTGTAAAACTCCACAGGAAGAAGAAGCATGGACTCTTGTTAAAGCGGCTGATAAGCTTTCTGCACTTATAAAGTGCCTTGAAGAAAGACAAATGGGAAATACTGATTTTGCATCAGCTGAAAAATCTACACTTGAATCTATTGTCGCAATGAATATTCCTGAAGCAAATGTTTTTCTTGATGAATTTATTCCAGCTTATACATTAACTCTTGACGAACAAGCTTGACAATGCCCCAGTGGTGTTGTATAATAGAAATTGAAATTATAGGACAATATTAAGTGGGAAAATATTGAATTAACGGAGGTTTTCAATTGGATATTATCGTTTCTGCGTCGCTGCTTGCCTGCGACTTTTCAAACCTTGCGTTCGAGATAAAGCGTGCTGAGGACGCTGGTGTTGACTGGATTCATTATGATGTCATGGACGGAATGTTTGTGAGAAATATAAGTTTTGGCGAACCGCTTTTGAAAAGTGTGGGCAAAAGCATAACTGTTCCAGTAGACGTTCATCTCATGATTTGCGATCCTATCAGATATATTGATAACTACGCAGATCTTGGAGCTGACCTTATAACTTTTCATTATGAGGCGGCTGATGATCCGCAAGCTGTTATTGACAAAATACATTCTAGGGGGATCAAGGCAGGAATCTCCATTAAGCCTGCAACACCTGTAAGTGCTATCCAGCCATTTCTTAAATCTGTTGATATGGTACTCGTTATGACAGTAAACCCAGGTTTTGGCGGTCAAAAGTTTATTCCTGACACTCTTGAAAAAATAAGCGAAGTGAGATATCTAATTGACCAGACGGAAAGGGATATCAGACTTCAGGTTGACGGTGGCGTAAATCTCGAAACTGCTGGTTTGCTTAAAGAATCGGGTGCAGACACTTTAGTAACGGGAACATATGCTTTTAAGGCAAACGATATGCCAGAGGCTGTTAAGCTTCTAAGAGAAATAGTTTAGTTTTTCAAAAGGAGTACTGCTCAATAATGGGCTGTACTCCTTTATTTTGTTTATAATCACGTTGTCAGTAGCACAGGTTTTCAGTAAAGCTTTTTTCGCAACTGTTGAGCGTGCGTATCCTATGGTGAAGATTAGAGCATAACCACTAGGAAGCTGATATAGACTGCTTTTTATAATCTTTTCAGAGTATTTTTGTTGTATTTCAGTAGCTTTTGATATTAGCTCGTTTGGATCGTAGCTGATTATGGCAAGTTCAGTGGTGTGATGATTGTCGTTTTTAGGTAGTATAAAATATATGTTTATTGTTTCTTCACTTGTCAAAGCAACATCAACTTCAATATTTCCTTCGGATATTTTTATAAGTCCTGTCTCCTTGAGTATAAACATGAGTTCAGATAAAAAATCTTTGCTCCTTTTGTTGTTTTTCTCAAAATCTTCAAAGGATATATTCATTATCCGCATATCCTTTTCGTTGAGAATAACTTTTATTTCATACTCTGACAGCCTTTTTATCTCCAAAATAAACACCCCTTATGTATAATGTCAGTCTGTGCTGTATCATTATACTCATAAGGGGTGTTTTCTGTGAAAATTTGTTTATGAAAGCTGATCTGAAAGTTCTGCCCATTCGTCCATCTTCTGGTCAAGGGCGGTTTTGACTTCTTCAAGCTCTTTGCATTTCTCGCTCATTTTGCTGTAGTCAGAAGCTATCTCAGGGTCAGATATGGCATTTTCAAGTTCAAATATCAGAACTTCTGTATCTTCGATCTCCTTTTCAAGTTCTCTTATGCGGTTGCGTTTTTGAGCGTCAGCGGCACGCTGTTCCTTACTGCGATATTGTCTTGCTTTGTTTTCTTTGTACGCTTTTTCCTCTTCGGCCCGCTTTATCTCTGCTTCGCTCTGCATCTTGAGCTGACGGGCAGCGTTCACCGCTTCGCTGTATGCGTCAAAGTTGCCCTCGTATGAGTTCACCTCGTCATGCTTTATCTCTATTATCCTGCTTGCTACCTTGTTGAGTAGATATCTGTCATGAGATACAAGGATTATCGTTCCACCAAACTCTGCCAAAGCGTCCTCCAGCACTTCTTTTGTGCTTAGGTCAAGGTGGTTTGTAGGCTCGTCAAGCACAAGTACATTTCCACGATTGAGAGCCATTATGGCAAAGCAAAGCTTCGCCCTTTCGCCACCGCTGAGAACAGAAATAGGCTTGAACACATTCTCGCCTGTAAGCAGAACTGCACCTAGCACGCTTCTTGCCTGTTGTTCTGATAATCTTGGATAGCGATCCATTATTTCTTCAAGCACTGTCTTATGGGGATCAAGTATAGCGTGTTCCTGTTCAAAATAGGATATTTTCACGTTTCCGCCCCAGCTTATATTGCCGCCCTCATGTGGGATAATGCCTTGGATAAGTTTCAGTATGGAAGTTTTTCCGATACCGTTTGCACCGATTATAGCAACGTGCTCTCCACGGCGAACGTTCATGGTAAGTGACTTTATAAGCTCCTTTTTGTCAGCACCCTCGCCAACGACCAGCGGACAATCCACAACTCGCACGATATCCTTTGTTGGCTCAATATCATATTCAAGCTTTATCTTCGGAGGTTTTGTGTACATAAGCGGTTTGTCGATACGCTCGATACGGTCAAGCATATGCTGTCTTGACTTCGCCATTTTTGAGGTTGAAGCCCTGACGAGATTTTTCGCCACATAGTCCTCAAGCTTTGCTATCTCTTTTTGCTGTGCTTCATATTCTTTCAGCTGACGCTCTGAGTTCATTTTCTTTTGCACAAGATAGGAGGAATAGTCCCCTCGATATGATGTGAGCCTGCCTTGTTCTATCTCACATATTCTCGTACAGACCTTGTTTAGAAAATATCTGTCGTGGGAAACTATGATTATTGCACCCTTGTAGCCTTTGAGATAGTCCTCTAACCACATGAGCGTTTCAAAATCAAGATGGTTGGTAGGCTCGTCAAGTATAAGCAGATTAGGCTCTTCAAGAAGAAGCTTAGCCAGTGCAAGTCGTGTTTTTTCACCGCCTGAAAGGGTAGAGATGACTCTGTCTGTAGGTGTTGAGTCAAAGCCCATGCCGTTAAGCACCTGCTTTATTTTTACATCTATCCTATATCCGTCCCGAGCCTCAAAGTATGAAGAAAGCTCGGCATATTCGTGGCTTATACTGTCAATATCTCCGCCATCTGCCATTTTCTTTTCAAGGACTTTCATTTTATCCAGTGTTTCAAGGAGGGGAGCGAAAGCGTTCTTCATTTCCTCACCTATGGTTAGTTCAGAATTAAGTCCGCTGTTCTGCCTTAAAAAACCAATGGAAGCCTTGCCTGCGATATTCACAGAGCCTAGTCCTTCGGGGGTCTTGTCATAGCCCTCACTGCCTGTAATGATATTAAGCAGGGTAGACTTTCCGCAACCGTTTATGCCGATAAGTCCAACGGCTTCTCTGTCTTCAACTGTGAAATTTATATCCTTGAGCAGCGCCTGCCCATTGAAATATTTGTAAAGATGTTCAACATTCAATAACATTGTATATTTCTCCTGTAACAATTATCAGAACTTATTATACACTATTTTCTTCTTGATTTCAACCTTTTTTATTTTATTGCCACACTTATGCCATGCTTAATAAAAAAATATGAAAAAAGTGCGTAAAACTATGTACTTTTTGATCGAGATGTGGTATAATGAAAACAAGTCTATAATTTTAGTCTTGATAGGCTGATTATTTTATCCGAAAGGACGGGTGATGTTAGGGTTGGAGCAGAAGCTTTCTTTGTATGGTTTTAATAATCTAACCAAGACCCTTAGCTTTAACATATATGATGTATGTTATGCCAAAACTGAAAGAGAACAAAAGGAATATATTGCTTATATTGACGAGCAGTATAATTCAGAAAGACTTACGAAAATTCTTTGCGACGTTACTGAGATGATAGGCGCAAGGATACTTAATATATCAAAACAGGATTATGAGCCGCAGGGTGCGTCTGTGAACGTGCTTATTGCTGAAAAAGCACTCGATGAGGACAGTATCGACCCTTCATGTAATCAAGGAAAAATAGGCGGCGATGTGCCTGAAATGATACACGCTCACCTTGACAAAAGCCATGTAACTGTTCACACATTTCCTGAATATCACCCAGATAACTCCATTTCCACATTCCGAGTGGATATAGATGTTTCTACTTGCGGAACTATTTCTCCGCTGAACGCACTGAATTATCTTATCAGCAGCTTTGACTCTGATATTATCACTATTGACTACCGAGTAAGAGGCTTTACGAGAGATGTTTTGGGAAAAAAGTTTTTTATCGATCACAAGATAACTTCGATTCAGGATTATATAGATAAAAATACGCTGACTAAATATGACGCTATAGACGTCAATGTTTACCAGTCAAACATTTTCCATACCAAGCTTCTCATTAAGGATATCGACTTGCAGAATTATCTTTTCAAGCAGGACGTATATGAGCTTACGCCGAAGCAAAGGCTTGACATAACAGATAGTCTGCGCCGTGAGATGATCGAGATATACAGCGGCATGAACATATACTGATAAGGTAGTGATAGATTTGAACTTAACACAGAATAATGCACCTGTGTATGAGGCTTTAAAAAAACATATGAGGAACAGAGTGGTGCGTCTTGACGTACCTGGTCACAAGGGCGGAAGAATGAATAAAGAGCTTCGTGACTTTTTGGGCGTGGATTGTTTGAAGTGCGATGTAAACTCCATGAAGCCGCTTGACAACCTTTGTCACCCTGTTTCTGTGATAAAAGATGCTGAAATGCTTGCCGCTGAGGCATTCGGTGCTAAGCACGCATTCTTTATTGTAAACGGCACAACTGCCGCAGTTCAGACGATGATATTTACAAGCTGTAAGGCAGGAGATAAGATAATAATGCCGAGAAACGTTCACAGAAGTGCTATCAATGCACTTGTTGTGTGCGGTGCTATACCTGTTTATGTAAACCCAGGCACAAACAAACAACTTGGAATACCTCTTGGAATGTCCGTTAAGGACGTTGAAAAAGCTATCAAGGAAAATCCTGATGCAAAGGCTGTTTTGGTGAATAACCCGACTTATTACGGAATTTGCTCTGATATAAAAAGCATCGTCAAGCTTGCCCATGAGCATGGTATGTTGGTGCTTGCGGACGAAGCACATGGCACTCACCTTTATTTTGGTGAGGGTCTGCCTTGCTCTGCAATGGCGGCAGGAGCAGATATGGCGGCAGTATCAATACACAAAACAGGAGGAAGCCTAACACAGTCATCGCTCCTTCTTTGTGCAGACACTGTTTCAGAGGGTTATGTAAGACAGATAATTAACCTCACTCAGACCACGAGCGGCTCTTATCTGCTTATGGTATCCCTTGACCTTGCAAGAAAAAATCTTGCGCTCAACGGCAAGGAGCTTTTTAAAAAGGCAGTTGACTATGCCGATTATGCAAGGGAAGAGATAAATAAGATAGGTGGCTATTACGCTTTCGGTCGGGAGCTTGAAAACGGTGACGATATCTTCGCATTTGACAGCACAAAGCTTTCCATTCACACAAGAGCCATGGGATTGGCAGGTGTTGAGGTCTATGACATTCTCCGTGACGATTACGACATTCAGATAGAGTTCGGTGATATCGGAAATATACTTGCTATAGTTTCCGCAGGAGATAGAGAGCTTGAGATAGAGCGTTTTATATCCGCACTTTCCGAAATTAAAAGGCTTTATTCAAAAGACCCGTCAGGAATGTTTGACCACGAATATATCAATCCTATCGTTGAGATACCGCCGCAGCAAGCTTTCTACAGCGAGAAAAAATCAGTGCCTATCGAAGAAAGCAACGGTATGATATGCGGAGAGTTTGTTATGTGCTATCCGCCGGGAATACCTATCCTTGCCCCTGGTGAGAAGATAACTTCCGACATACTTAATTATATCGCATACTGTAAAGAAAAGGGCTGTTTCCTTACAGGTACGGAGGATCTTGAGATAAACAACATAAACGTAGTGGTAAATTCATAGAGAGGAGATACATTTTATGGATCTTTGGTTTACTGAGAAACATACGGACGATGTTAATTTCACCATTCGTGTAAAAAAACAGCTTTATTCTAAAAAAAGCTATTATCAGGAAATAGACGTTTTTGACACATATGAGTTCGGCAGGGTATTGGTGCTTGACGGCTTTATAATGCTTACCGAAAAGGATGAGTTTATCTATCATGAAATGGTAACTGCAGTTCCTATGGCGGTCAATCCTGAGATAAAAAAGGTGCTTGTTATTGGTGCAGGCGACGGTGGAACTATCCGTGAGCTTTGCAGATATAACACTATTGAAAAGATAGATATGGTGGAGATAGATGAGCAGGTAGTAAATGTGTGCAAGGAGTATCTTCCACAGACAGCCTGTGCATTTGACGACCCTAGACTTACCCTCTATATTGAGGACGGTCTGAAATTCGTTCGCCGCAAGGAAAATGAATATGACCTTATTATAGTTGACTCCACCGACCCGTTTGGACCGGGAGAGGGACTTTTTACAAAAGAATTTTACGGAAACTGCTCAAAGGCGCTCACAGATCAGGGAATATTGATAAACCAACATGAAAGCACTTATTATGATTCCTATGTGGATATGGTAAAGCGCACACACAGAAGAATAGGCAGTGCGTTCCCAGTTTCAATGGTTTATCAGACACATATACCGACTTATCCGTCAGGTCATTGGCTTTTCGGCTTTGCCTCGAAAAATCTTCACCCTATATATGACCTTAAGGCTGATGAGTGGAAAAAGTTCGGCATAAAGACAAGATATTATAACACAGAGCTTCACAAGGGCTGTTTCGCACTGCCGAATTACGTCCTTGATGTACTTGAGGACTGTGACTAAAGGAGAGAAGTATGGAAAAGAATGTTCATACCTTTATAGGCTGTGACTGTGAATATGATGACGCAAAGATAGTCCTTTTCGGCGCACCATATGACAGCACAACTTCGTTCAGACCGGGTACAAGATTTGCAAGCTCTGCAATGCGCAATGAGAGCTTCGGCATTGAGACTTATTCACCATATCAAGATAAGGACCTCCTTGATGTGAATGTGTTCGACAGCGGCGACCTTGAACTGCCATTTGGCAATCCTGAGGGCGCTCTTAGAGATATCCAAAGTCGTACATCAGAAATACTTGATGACGGCAAGATACCATGCATGATAGGCGGCGAACATCTTGTCACTCTCGGTGCGGTTAGAGCTGTGGCGGAGAAATATCCAGATCTGCATATCGTTCACTTTGACGCTCATGCCGATCTGAGGGACGATTACCTTGGAGTGAAAGAGTCACACGCCTGTGTGCTACACAGATGTTGGGATATCGTAGGCGACGGAAAGATATATCAATTTGGCATCAGAAGCGGTGACAGGGATGAGTTCAAGTTTGCGAAAGAGCATACTTTTATGGAAAAGTTCGGCTTCTTCAGACTTGACAGCATAGTAAAAAAACTTCAGGGAAAGCCTGTTTACTTTACACTTGATCTTGATGTGCTTGATCCCTCAGAGTTTCCCGGCACTGGTACTCCAGAGGCCGGCGGAGTTACTTTTAAGGAGCTTATGTTCGCAGTGGAGGAAGTTGCAAAGCTCAATATCGTGGGCTTTGATGTGAACGAGCTTTCACCTGTTTACGATCAGACAGGACGTTCAACAGCACTTGCCTGCAAGCTGCTGAGAGAGATACTTTTGTATTTTTATAAATAAAAGGGGAAAACATGGGGTTATTTGATATTTTCAAGAAAAAGAATACTGACGCCAATGTGCAAAATGAATCAGCGGAGGAAACTTTAGACCACGAAACAGAACTTAAAGTTGCCGAGCAGGCACTTAAAGCTGTTGAGAAAAAGACGTTAACACCTTGCGTGAGGCTAGAACTTGTGAATAATAGACCCTCTATTTTTGAAAGCAAGGTTGGCGGAATGGGCTATGTTCCACATGACGGCACTATCCCAGAGGACAAAAAAGGCAGGCAGTTAAGGCTGCTGGCTCAGTTAGATTGTTCGCAGGTGGTTGGTATCGAAGATTTTCCTAAAAGCGGACTTTTGCAGTTTTGGATATTAAATGATGATGTTTACGGAATGTCTTTTGATGATATTACTTGTCAAGATACGTTCAGAATAGTTTATCACAATGATATCGACAATACCGTTACCGAGGAAGAAGTCAAAGCCAAGTTCAAGGAAAACGGACTTGACGGAGAGTACAGTATGCCGGTAAATGGCGAGTTTGGCTTGAAATTCACTTCAAGTACTGATGTTATGAGCGAATCTGACGTTAGGTTTGAGAAGATGTTTTGTGAGTACTATAATGCTGCTCAACCGAAAAAAGAAATTAATTCTCTTATGGACATGGATATCGCTCCTGCTGATGAGATAGAGGCTTATGAGCAGAACTATCAGAACGCTTATGGTCATAAGATAGGTGGCTATCCTGCTTTTACGCAGTGGGACCCTCGTAATGAAGATACCAAGTATGACTTTTTGCTTTTGCAGCTTGACAGCGAATTCGGCAATGGCGATGAGAAGATAATGTGGGGAGATGCAGGTATCTGCGGATTTTTTATAAACAGACAAAAGCTTAAAAATCTCGATTTTGATGATGTTATCTATAATTGGGATTGCTGTTGATAATAAATTTAGAAAGGAATGATCTAATATGTCAAGAGCATTGATAATCGGTGCAGGCGGAGTTGCAGGTGTTGTTATACACAAGTGTTGTCAGAACAGCGAGGTATTTACTGATATCTGTATCGCCAGCAGAACAAAGTCAAAGTGCGATAAATTCAAGGAGGAGCTTCAGGATAAGACAAAGACAAATATCACAACTGCACAGGTGAACGCAGACAACGTGCCTGAGCTTGTGGCTCTTATGAAAGAATATAAGCCTGATATTTGTATCAACGTGGCTCTGCCTTATCAGGATCTCCATATCATGGACGCTTGTCTTGAGTGTAAAGTTGACTATGTTGACACAGCTAACTATGAGCCAGAGGACACTGCAAAGTTTGAATACAAGTGGCAGTGGGCTTACAGAGAGAGATTTGAAAAGGCTGGTATCACAGCGCTTCTCGGATCTGGCTTTGACCCAGGTGTAACAGGTGTTTTCTGTGCATATGCTCAGAAGCATTATTTTGATGAAATAAACTATATAGATATCCTCGACTGCAATGGAGGCGATCATGGCTATCCATTCGCAACGAACTTCAATCCTGAGATAAACATAAGAGAAGTTTCCGCAAAGGGCTCTTATATTCAGGACGGCAAGTGGGTAGAAACTGAGCCAATGGAGATAAAGAGAGTTTATAACTTCGATCAGGTGGGCGAAAAGGATATGTATCTTCTTCACCACGAAGAGCTTGAATCACTGGCTCTCAATATCAAGGGTATCAAGAGGATTCGTTTCTTTATGACATTTGGTCAAAGCTATCTCACACACCTTAAATGCCTTGAGGACGTGGGCATGACATCTATCGAGCCTATTGACTTTGAGGGCAAGAAGATAGTACCGCTGCAGTTCCTTAAAGCAGTTCTTCCTGATCCAGCTTCACTCGGTCCAAGAACAAAGGGTAAGACAAATATCGGTTGTATCTTCCAGGGCAAAAAGGACGGCAAGGACAAGACATATTACGTTTACAACGTATGCGATCATCAGGAGTGCTATAAGGAAGTCGGTTCACAGGCTATCTCTTATACAACAGGCGTGCCTGCAATGATAGGCGCAATGATGATACTCACAGGCAAGTGGAAAAAGCCGGGCGTACACAATATAGAGGAGTTTGATCCGGATCCATTCATGGACGCACTTAACAAGTGGGGTCTGCCTTGGACAGAGAACTTTGATCCTGTTCTTGTTGACTAATAGGAGAACAAAAAAATGAAGATCGAAGAAGCTTTTGCGAGATACCTCGGACAAGAGGTGCTTGTTTATACAGTTTCGCAGGGAGGCTCGCTTTCATCAGTTATAGACTGCACACTTGAAGAGATAGGCGAAGGCTGGGTAAGAGTTACTCAGGGTGATGACAGAAACGAAAGTATCGTGAATACAGCCAATATCATCAGGATAAGAGAGTATCCACGAAACAAAAACGGAAAAAAGAAAATGGTTTTTGATTAAAGGTGACGAAAAGTGAAAACCAAAACAAAAAAAATGATAGCACCAGTTGTGATAGTTGCTTTGATATCTATTTATTATATAGCTATTGGCGTTATTTTTGCATATATGAATGGTGTTCCTATGCTTGCAAAGATAATTGCTCTGGTAGTTCCTGCATTGCTGTCAGGCGTTGCGATAACGGTGCTTATTCAGCGTATAAAAGAAATAAAGAAAGGCGAAGATGATGATCTTAGTAAATACTGATTATATTTCTGGCAAAAAGCTTGAAATGCTTGGGCTTGTCAAAGGCTCAACTATCCAGACCAAAAATGTCGGAAAGGATATCATGCAGAGCTTTAAAAATCTTGTTGGCGGAGAACTTACAGCCTATAATGAGATGATGAATGATGCAAGAGCTCTTGCCACGAAGAGAATGGTGGTTGAAGCTGAACAATTGGGTGCTGATGCAGTAGTTAATATAAGATATGCTTCATCTGCTATTGCGGCAGGCGCGGCTGAGGTCATTGCATATGGAACAGCAGTAAAATTTATGGGGGACGAGTAAATGATATTGATGATAGACGATGTTAAAATGGTAAATGCTGATATGTTTTACCCATATGTCAGCAAGGCGCTTGCTCATGATATGGATTCTATAGCTAACGGCGACAAGCTTTATGAGAAGCTCTGTGAAGTCGAAGAGCCATTGGAAATAATGATACATGACTTTGACGATATTCCTGAGGAGAGTCTTGAATTTGCCAAGGGTGTTCTTAGTGTTTTTATGGACGCAAGAATGAAAAACAAAAATATTACAGTAAACTTTATCAACGATGGTTCATATAGATGAGCTGTGGAGGAAAAGAATGTTTGATATTTCTAAGGTGAAAACACCTTGTTATGTTGTTGACGAAGCAAAGCTTCTAAAAAATCTGACTATCTTGGATAATGTCATGGAGAAAACGGGTTGTAAAATACTTTTGGCACAGAAAGCTTTTTCCATGTATAGCACATATCCTATGATATCACAGCACTTGAAAGGCACTACCGCCAGCGGTCTTTATGAGGCAAAGCTTGGCAGGGAAGAGTTTGACGGAGAAGTTCATGTTTATTCTCCTGCATACACAGAAAAGGACATGAATGAGCTTGTTCAGATATGCGACCATATCGTGTTCAACTCACCAAAACAGTGGCAGAAATTCAAGGGCATTGTTGAAAAAAGCGGCAGGAAGATATCCTGCGGAATAAGGTGCAATCCTGAGTATTCGGAGATCGAAACGGATATCTACAATCCATGCTTCAAAAATTCAAGGCTCGGAACAACTTTAGATAATTTTGATGACAGTCTTATCGATGGCATAGATGGTCTGCATTTTCATACTATGTGTGAGCAAGGCTCTGATGTGCTAAAAAGAACGATACCACACATTGAGGAGAAGTTCGGAAAGTATCTTTACAATATGAAATGGATAAATCTTGGTGGTGGACATCACATAACCCGTGATGACTATGACCTTGATACCCTTATCGAGTGTGTGAATTATCTTCATGACAAATATGGTGTTCAGGTCTATCTTGAGCCTGGTGAAGCTGTGGCACTTAATGCAGGATATCTTGTTTCAGAGGTGATAGACACGGCAAAAAACGGCATGGATCTTGCTATTCTTGACGCATCAGCAGCCTGTCATATGCCTGACGTTCTGGAAATGCCTTACCGACCGAATATCATCGGTTCAGGGCAGGCAGACGAAAAGGCTTACACATATCGCCTTGGCGGTCCGACCTGTCTTGCAGGTGACATAATCGGGGATTATTCCTTTGATAAGCCGCTTAAAGAGGGTGACAGGCTTGTTTTCTGCGATATGGCTATATATTCCATGTGTAAAAACAACACTTTCAACGGAATGCCTTTGCCGTCAATATATCTTCAAAAGCTTGACGGCGAGTTGGAGCTTATAAAAGAGTTCGGCTATGATGATTTTAAAATGAGATTATAAGAAAAAGCGGTCTGATTTTTGGTCAGATCGCTTTGTTTATGTTTTATTTATGCAAGGCAGTGTTTTTCGATTTCTTTCATAACGCTGTTGTCATTGTTTGAGCCTGTCATGAAATTTGCTACCTTTTTAATAGACTCATGAGCATTTGACATTGCAAAGCTGTAGTAAGAATTGTTGAGCATATCAACATCGTTAAGATAATCGCCGAAAGCCATGGTTTCTTCATATCGTACTCCAATGCGGTTTTCTATGGTTCGCAGTGCAGTGCCTTTTGTTACGCCTTTATTCATTATATCCGTCCAGTATTTACCTGAAAGCTGCACGTTGAAATTTTCGCCGAAGCGTTCTTCAAGCTTGCAGTAGCCGTCATTTTCAATGCCGCTTTCTTCAAAAACGGCTATCTTGAAAACATCATCGTCAACAAGGGTGAGATCCTCCATCTTTACTTGATTTACATAGTATGAAGCTATTTCTTGGTGCTGACTATCATTTCTTGAGTTATGCCATGTGCCATTTTTTCCGCAAAGAAGGACTGTAAGTCCTAATTTGTCGCAAAACCTAACAGCTTCTTTAACGGTATCCTTTGGCAACACTGAAACCGAAAGAAGTTTTCCTTTATCAACAACATATGCACCATTGTCGCAAATAAATGTCATGTCGTCAAGATATTCAGAAAACTGTTTTTTTAGCGTGCAGTAGCTTCTGCCACTTGAAATAACAAATCTGATATTTTTATTAAACAGCCGTTTTACTATGTTGTCAAAATTTTTGGGAAGCTGCTTGTTATCGTCAAGCAAAGTGCCGTCCATGTCAGTTGCAATAAGTTTTATCATTGTTTTCCTCCGTGTCATTGTTATGCTCAGACATTCATATTATAATGTATTTCCATACTATTTTCAATTATTTTTGATTTTTGACAAAAAACTTTGTCGATTTTAATATATTTATTTCATATAAACAAAAGCACATTGATATTATTATACAGTTAAATTATTTGAGCATACATAAAATGTAAATTGTTTTACGCGATTATTACAAAAGTGAAAAATAGCTGAAATTTCAGCTTAATTTGTTGACATTAAGGTTCAATGGGAGTAAAATATACTTTGTTCAAGGGATATTGCCTTTAAATTAGTTGGCTAGTTTGAGGAAAGTTTTGTGTATTTCACTGAAAAGGTTTTAATATGCTTGACTTTTATCAGAAAAAATTATACAATATTCTTTGCGACTGAATAAAGTAAATAGAAAAGGAGATATAAATGAATAAGGTCATAACAAAGATCCGCAGCGGAATAGGCGGATATCTGAAGGATAACATCTTGTTTCTAACATTTGTATTTGCATCTGTTCTGAATGGATTTCTTCTTAGAGCATTTACTGTTAAGTTTAATTACAGCCAGATAAAACCTCTCATGGCTGATATGGCAGTTATACTGTTGCTTGCTCTAATTTCATATGTGTTTAAAAAGCCAAGAAAGCAATTTGTATATTTGCTTATACTCACCATAATTTTTTCTATTCTTTGTACGGCAAATTCTATATACTATACAAATTATAAGTCGTTTATCTCAGTGTCGCTTATTTCAACGGCTTCACAGCTTGGCGGAGTAATGGACGCTGTTACTGAGAACATCATGGAACCAAAGGATCTTATTTTCCTGTGGGATATCCCTGTGATCGTAGTTGTGTACATACTTCTTAAAAGACGTACAAGAGACTATATCACCGAGGTCAAGGAAAAGAGAAAGCGCCGTGGATATGCTCTTGGAACATTTTGTGTTTCCATAGGTCTTGCAGGAATATTTTGCTCAACACTTACCGGCACTGATTATTCAAGACTTGCTAAGCAGTGGAACAGAGAATATGTTCTTGGCACTTTTGGTCTTTATACATATCAGTTCAGCGATGTTATTTCCTGCACTCATGCGAAAATAAATATGATGTTTGGTTACGAGGAAAGCGAGGAGGTTTTCAATAAGTTCTATGACGATAAGTCAAAGACTGAAGAAACTTCCGAAAAGAGTAACAAGTACACCAATATTTTCAAGGGTAAGAACATTATAGTTATCCATGCTGAAAGTTTTCAGCAATTCTGTATGGATACATATATAAACGGAGAAGAGCTTACACCTAATATGAACAAGCTTGCGAGAGAGGGTCTTTATTTCTCAAATTTCTACGCTCAAGAGAGCGTGGGAACAAGCTCAGATAGCGAGTTTACCTTTGCTTCTTCACTTATGCCAGCTTCAAGCGGTACAGTTGCTATCAACTATTGGGACAGAGATTACACAACTACCCAGAAAATGCTTAAGAAGAAGGGCTATTATACTTTCAGTATGCACGGCAACAACGGCTCTTACTGGAATAGACTTAATCTACATCATTCCCTTGGTTATGATGATTTCTTTAACTATAACAAAGATTTTAACATTGATGAAACTATTGGTCTTGGTCTGTCAGACAAATCGTTCTTTAGACAGGCAGTGCCAAAGATTGAGAAGATAAACAAGGAGCATGATAAGTGGTATGGTGCGTTCCTTATGCTCACAAACCATACGCCGTTTACTGACATTGAGCGTGTGAGCGACTATGAGGTAGATTTCAAGTATAAGATGTACAACGAAGAGGACGGGATGTATGAGGAAAAGTCTGCACCGTTCCTTGAGGGTACAAAGCTTGGATCTTATTTTAAGTCTGTTCACTATGCAGATCAGGCTATCGGTCAGTTCATGACAGACCTTGACAATGCAGGACTTCTTGATAACACTGTAGTTGTTATTTATGGTGACCATGACGCAAAGATAAAGGCAGAGGAGTATGACCGATATTTCAACTATAATCCATTTACTGATTCTGTTCTTACTGAGGATGACGAGGGATATGTTCCTGTTGATGATTTCTACTATAACCTCAACAGAAAAGTGCCGTTCATAATATGGTCGAAAGACGGCGGATATGAGCCTACAGAGGTCAAGCAGATAATGGGTATGTATGACGTTCAGCCAACACTTGGAAATATGTTTGGCTTCTCAAATGTTTATGCACTTGGTCATGATATCTTTTCTGTTGCTGATAACGAGGAAAATGTTGTTATCTTCCCAAACGGCAATTTTGTAACAGATACTGTTTACTATGATAGCCAGAAAAACACATATTTTGATCTTACGGATTACAAAAATGTGGCAACGGCAGTGTCATGCAATCAAGTATATAAAGATGATCCTAACCCAGTGTATATGGACAACGATCAGGGTCTGTTCAAGACCACTGTGAATGAAACGTACTGTCAGGATTCTTGTAATGCACGAATAAACGATGGTATTGTGGACGAGGATTATATCAGTAACTATTCTAATTATGCCGAGGAGCGAATTAACATCTCCAATGCTATAATCTACTATGATATGATATATAAGACCGACCACGGTTTCAGCAACAACAATATGAACAGTGACAATTCATCGTCAGGTGCTAATTCTGTTTTTGCACCGCCTGAGAATAAGAGAACATTTGGCAGACACGCTGCATAATAAAAATCGGAGCAGAGTATGACACTCGGCTCCGGTTTTTTGTTGTATCATAAAAAGCATAAAAAAAAGACTAGCCAAGCTAGTCGATTTTTTGGAATATTCAAGCATTAAGCTCTTTCTACCTTACCTGAACGCAGGCATCTTGAGCAAGCGTAAATGTGACAAGGAGTGCCGTTTACAACAGCTTTAACTCTCTTTACATTTGGCTTCCAAGTTCTGTTTGTTCTTCTGTGTGAGTGTGATACCTTGATACCAAAAGTAACGCCCTTACCGCAGATCTCACATTTTGCCATTACGCTGCACCTCCTTTACCCTTAAAAATGCAATACTATTATTCACAATATTTAATATTATAGCATAACTGAAAAGAAATTGCAAGGGCTTTTTGAGATTTTTTTTGAAATTTCCGTAAAATCGCATATATTTATCGTTTTCGATTAAAAATAAAGACAAAATGCCTTGAAATTTCATTGAAAATAGTGTATAATTACACTTGTGATTTGTGTAATTTTGTTTTGAAATGACAGGAGGTCATGAAAATATGGATCCGCAGAAAATTCTTGATTACGGTGCAAAGCTCATCGTAATTTTCATGTGTATACCTATCCATGAGTACGCTCACGCATGGGCGGCAACAAAGCTTGGGGATGATACCCCACGCTATCAGGGTAGACTTTCCCTTAACCCTCTTGCACATCTTGACCCTATTGGTGCATTGTGCATATTCTTCATAGGTTTTGGCTGGGGTAAACCTGTACAGGTAAACCCTATCAGGTTTAAGAATTACAGGAAGGGCATGGCACTCACGGCAGCCGCAGGTCCTATCTCAAATATCATAATGGGACTTATCGGAATAGTTCTTTATAAGCTTTTCTATGTGCTTTATATAGTGCATTATTCTATAGCTCTTTACTATGTGTCGCTTATATTATATTACTTTACAGCTATAAACGTGGGACTTGCAGTGTTCAACCTTATACCTATCCCACCGCTTGACGGTCAGAAGATACTTTCTTACTTTACAAGCAGTAAGGTAGACCGCTTTATGGCGCAGTATCAGAACTATATCGCTATTGCATTTATGATACTTGTTGTAACAGGCGTTCTTGATACGCCTATAGGTTGGTTGCAAAATGGTATGTTCTGGATAATGGATAAGCTTACGTTCTGGGTTGACCCTATACTAAAAGCGATATTTTTGAAATAAAACTGTTCATGAAAGGAAAAACGTAAATGAGTGCTGCTCAGTTCAAGCTGGATATGTTTGAAGGACCGCTTGACTTGCTTCTTCACCTTATCAGCAAGCACAAACTGAATATTTACGATATTGAGATATCTTTGCTCCTTGAACAGTATATGGACTATATCAATGATCTTGACCACGAGGATTATGAGGATGCCGCTGATTTTCTTGAAATGGCGGCACGCCTTATATACATAAAGACCTGTTCGCTTCTGCCTCATGACGAGGAGTCAAAAGAGCTTAAAAAAGAGCTTGAAGGCAGGATCATCGAATATTCTCTGTGCAAACAGGCTGCACAGACTCTCCGTGAAGTTTACGTTGGCGACCTTGTTTTTATAAGGACGGCGATAAAGCTTCCTGTAAACAAGACCTATACCCGTGAGCATGACCCTCAGTGTCTTTATGACGCTTATATGGGCATATCAAAGAAAGCCCGTGAGAGCGTTCCGCTGAAAGCGAAGATGTTCGAGCCGATAGTTTCACATAAGATAGTATCGGTCACATCGAAGATAATCCATGTCCTTAAAAGACTTTATAAGCATGGTGAATGCGATATGGGCGACCTTTATGACGGCATGACGGAGAAAAGCGAGAAAGTCGCTACTTTTCTTGCTATATTGGAGCTTACAAAGTCTGGCAGGATATTTCTCAATGACGATAACTCAAAGATTTTTTTCAACAAGGCTTCAAAGAACAAAAAAGTCGAGTCCGACTTCGATAAGCCTGTTGTTATCGAAAGCGAAACGACAGAAGCTGTCCCCGAGCCTGAGCCTATAGAAAATATACTTGACGATGAGCCTGCAGATGAGATAGAAGAAGTTGCTGATGTTGACGCAGAGCGTGAAGAAGCTTCTCAGTCAAAGCGGTATATATCTGCAAAATCCGAGCGCATATCAGGTGAAGTCATTGCGGCGTATGCTCCTGTGAAGTCAGCTGAGGAGGTCATGGCAGAAATGGAGCAGATATCTGAAAAGATAGACAGTATTGATTTATATACCGAGCCTGCTATGGCAAAGCCTGAGCCCGAACAGCCTGATGAAGCCACTATGGAGGAGATAAGGCTAATCGAACAGCTTGCGGATATCACCCCTGATACTGTATTCAAGCCGAACTATTGGGCAAAAAGAAGATATTATTGGGGATATTCACCAGTGGGCGATGACGGAGACAATAATTTCTGGTGCTACGGATAAAATAAGAAAAGGGATAATCTATGGAACATTCAAATATACAGGCAGCCGTCGAGGCTGTGCTTTTTGCAAGCGGAGAGCCTGTGGAGAGCGAGAAGCTATGCGAGGCAGTTGGTATCGTCAAAGATCAGCTTGAGGAAGCTCTTGGCTCTTTGGCGGATAAATACAGCAAGGCTGAAAGCGGAATTACGCTTCTGAGCCTTAATGGGTCATATCAGCTTGCCACAAAAGAAGAGCTTGCGACATTCATAAAGGCGGCTTTGGAGATAAAGAAAAACTCTGTTCTTAGCCCTGCGGCAATGGAGGCGTTGACAATAGTCGCATACAATCAGCCTGTAACAAAGGGCTTTGTGGAGCACGTCAGGGGAGTTGACTCCTCGGGAGTTGTAAATTCTCTTGTGGACAAGGGCTTGCTTGCAGAAGCGGGCAGACTTGACCTGCCTGGTAGACCTATTGCATACAAGACGACGGACAATTTTCTCCGTTGTTTCAGGCTGTCAAGCCTGGACGATCTGCCGCCTATCCCTGATAAGCAGGAGCAGATAACCATTGACGAGATAACAAAAGAGAATGATACGGAAGAATAAAGTATGACCGTGAGGGGAGATGATAACGATAATTGTTTTATGGATACTGCTTGGTATTATAGCGGTTATTGTTATCCTGCTGCATTTTTCCATTACGGCACAGATAGATCTGAATAAAAAAGGCTTTGATCTTAAAGTGCGGTATATGTTTTTTGACATTTATCCAAGAAAGCCTAAGAAGAAAAAACAGAAAAGATCAAAAAAAGCTGAACTGCCTGAGGATAGTTTTGATGATTTTGAGGAGTTTGAGGACAATATTGAAGAAAGCTTACCTGTCCCACAGACTGATGATACGCCTGATAAAACAGGAGAAGTGTCCGAGCAAATTATTGAAGCTAAGCCTGAAAAAATAGAAAAGAATGAAGCAGATGAAAATGTCAGCGTGGCTGAGGTAGAGGATAAGCAGGAAGATATCTCTGATATTGATAATGATACCAATGTTGAAGCTGGTGCAGAGGACAAACCCGAGGAAATAACTGTGAAGCATGAGAAAAAGGGCTTTGTCGGAAAGCTTTTTCATAAAAAGGATAAGGGTGAAAAGAAGCCGGTTTCCAAATCTAAAGAAAAGAAAAAAAGCAAGTTCTATGAGCTGAAAGCGCAGTATAAAAAGGTGAAGCCTTACATTCCAATGGGCTGGAAATATTTTAAAAAGCTTCTGAAAGCTATACGCTTTACAGACACAAGGATAGTTCTTGACGTTGGAAAAGAGGACGCTTACGAAGCGGCTATGCTATACGGCAAGGTGCAGGCAGGGCTTTTCAATACCATTGCAATACTTGCGGGTGTTTTTACAGTAAAGCTTAAAAAAGCTGATGTGAACTGCATTTTTGATGAAAAAAAGTTCGGATATGACGTTCATACTTTAGTCAGGGTAAGACCAAGCACTTTGATAGCAATAGGGTTTTGCACGGGCGTTAATTTTCTTAAAATATATCTTTCAGGCAGACGTAAGAAAAAGCGTGCTGCCAAGCGTCGCAGTAAAGAGCTTGCGGCTAAGAAGAATGAAGTTAAAGCAACAAATTGAAATACGAAAGGTTGAGAAAAATGAGCGAAAGTACAAAGATCGAGGGACTTGTTAAAACTGCAATGGACAAAGTCCGTGAAATGGCAGACTGCGAAACTGTTGTGGGCAAGCCTATCGTTACCGCAGATGGTACTACAATAATCCCAGTTTCAAAGATATCAGTTGGCTTTGCGTCGGGTGGCTCCGACTTGCCAACAAAAAGCACAAAGGAAACGTTTGGCGGTGGCTCAGGCGGAGGAGTAACTATCCAGCCTATCGCTTTTATCGCTGTTTACAAGGGCGAAGCAAAGCTTTTACAGCTTTCAATGAATGCGACAAAGGAAAACGCTATCATAAATATGGTACCTGAGGTAATAGATAAGATAACAGATTTTCTTGGCAAAAAGTCTGACGACGAGAACGAAGACGAGGAATAATTTTACTGAATTTTAAATGTGTAAGTGAGCAAACTAATCCTTGAAATTGATTTTAAGGGTGTGGTTTGTTTGAAATGCGTGACGGTATTTATTTGTACGGTCATGATGATGTGCTTTTGCTGTATGAATGTCAGCGCTGACGATCTCAGTGAGATATCGGCGAAGAGTGCTATAGTTATAGACGGTGAAACAGGTGATGTGCTGTTCGAGAAAAACGCCTATGAAAGGCGTCCGATGGCAAGCACTACCAAAATAATGTCTGTGCTTCTTGTGCTTGAAAGTGGTGAGGATCTTGACAAGCAGTTCGTGGTAGACAGCGAAGCTATAAAGGTCGAAGGCTCGTCCATGGGTCTTCAAGATGGTGACAAAGTCACTCTACGCGATCTATGCTGTGGCATGCTTCTTCCAAGCGGAAATGACGCTGCAAATGCTGCTGCGGTAAGAGTGGCAGGAAGTATCGGCAAGTTCGTTCAGCTTATGAACAAAAAGGCTGAACAATTGGAGCTTAATGATACTCATTTTGTAACGCCGTCAGGGCTTGATGATGATACAGATGAGCATTATTCCACTGCAGCGGATATGGCAAAGCTTGCAGCGGAAGCAATGAAAAATGAAGATTTCAGGGCTATATGCCACCTTGAAAAGGTTGAGTTGTGCTATGGAAACCCACCGTATGACCGCTGGCTAATTAACTCAAACAAGCTTTTAAAAAGCTGTGAGGGTATTGTGGGCGTAAAAACGGGGTTTACGGACAAGGCGAGGAGATGCCTTGTTTCAGCCTGTGACAGAAAGAATAAAGAGCTTATATGCGTTACCTTGAATGCTCCTGATGATTGGAATGATCACTCAAAGCTCTATGATTATTGCTTTGATTTTGTATCTAAACAGAAGCTTCCACTGGATAAAAGTAGTTTTGATGTTGCAGTTGTTGGCGGAGTGAGCGACAGTGTGAAATGTAAGGTAGGGCATGCAAGTGCGGTACTTTTGAACGGCAGGGCTTACAAAGTCAAGACAAAGATATATCTGCCAAGGTTTGTTTATGCGCCTGTGAAAAGTGGAGATAAAATAGGGCTGGCATTGTTTTACTACAATGATGTGGAAATAGCCCGAACGGATATCACGGCGGTGGAAGATGTGATACTTGCAGAGCCTGAAAAGCCAGATATATTCCACTATTATCTAGATAAGCTGAAAAAATTGTTTGCATAACGGCTCAATGTGAGCCGTACATAAATAAGGAGAAAATATGGAAAAGATTCGTATACAGAAAATAATGTCTGACAGTGGTGTTTGTTCAAGAAGAAAGGCAGAGGAGTATATCTCAGAGGGAAGGGTAAAGGTCAATGGCAGACCTTGCAAGCTTGGCGACAAGGCTTTGGCAGGTAAGGATGTAATCACCCTTGATGGGGAAAAAATATATGTTGCCAAGAAAAGACAGCTTTATTATATCATGCTCCACAAGCCAAGAGGATATGTTACCACAATGAGCGATGAGCTTGATAGAAAGTGCGTAACCGAGCTTCTAACAAAAGTGCCTGAAAGAGTTTATCCTATCGGCAGACTTGACAAGAACTCAGAGGGACTGTTGCTTTTTACAAACGACGGAAACTTTGCCAATGATATCATGCACCCTTCAAGGCATGTCGCTAAGACTTATCGTGTTACAGTAAGACCTGACATAAACGATGAGCAACTCATAAAGCTTGCTTCAGGAGTTGAAATAGACGGCAAAATGACGCAGGAGTGTTCAGTTGTCGTGCTCGACAAACAGCCTGGCAGGGTTGTGCTTCAAATGACTATCCATGAGGGCAGGAACCGTCAGATAAGAAAAATGTGCGAAGCTGTGGGACTTGAAGTCGCAAGACTAAAGCGCACTGCCATCGGTCCGATTAAACTTGGTATGCTAAAACCAGGTGAGTATAGAGAGCTTAAACCTGACGAGCTAAGGGCTTTAAGAAATGCTATCACCAAAAAATAACGCTTATCGAGGGTCTCTTTTTGTCAGGAGACCCTTTACTATTGTGCAAAATGCTTAATAATATGCGTTTATCGATATTGATTATGCTACTAAACGTAAAATATGCTGAAATAGGTCAATTTACTCTTGTAAATTTGGCAAAAAAATAGTATAATATTAAGTGTATAAATATGATAAAATCCAGTAGTTTTGCGTTATTTTATCACAAAAATTATTTGAATGGAGGAAACTGTATGTCTGATTCAATTTCTACTCTTGCTGAGCTTAAAGCTGCGTCGCAGACTCCTACTGCTGCAAGAAACAGGCTGACATATTTGTTTGACGAAGGAAAATTTACAGAGCTTGACGCTTATGCTGCTGCGGGTGACTCCCTTGCTGGAGTTATTACTGCTTTTGGCTATGTTGAGGGTAATCCTGTATATGCTTTTTCTCAGGACGTGACTGTTAAGGACGGTGCTTTGACAGAGGCACAGGCAAAGAAGATAGCAAAGGTTTATGACCTTGCTGCAAAGACAGGAGTTCCTGTTGTCGGAATATTCGATTCTTATGGTGCTGACGTAAGCGACGGTTCAAAGGCTCTCAATGCTTATGGTGAACTGCTTATGTGGACTTCTAACCTTTCAGGTGTTGTTCCTCAGATAGCTGTTGTCGCTGGTACTTGTGCAGGATGTGCAGCAATGCTCGCTGAGTCTGCTGACTTCACTGTTATCGCAAAGGATGCTGAGCTTTATGTTGCACCAAACGCAAATATAAAGAACTCTGCTGAAAATGCTGCTGAAAACGGCACTGCTGCTGTTGTTTGTGAGGACGATAAGGCTGCTGTTGAGGCTGCAAAGAATATACTTACAAAACTTCCACAGAACAACCTTTCACCAGTACCAATGTATGAATTTGCTGATCCAACTGAGGCTGTCGGTGATAACGCTGATGGCATTGCAAAGGCTGTTTGCGATGGCGACAGTGTAACTGAGCTTAATGCTGAGTATGGCAAGGCTTCTTATACAGCACTTGCAACTCTTGGCGGTGCCACAGTCGGCGTTGTTGCTACTAACAAGACAGGCGACAAGCTTACGTCTGCTGATTGCTCAAAGATCGCAAGATTTGTAAGAACTTGCGACGCTTACGCTATCCCTGTTGTAACTTTTGTTGATACTGAGGGCTTCAAAGCTGATGATGAAACTGAAGCTTACGGCGCTGTTAAGGATATGGCAAAGCTTTGCCACGCTTATGCTGAGGCTACTACTATTAAACTTGCTGTTGTTACAGGTAAGGCTTATGGTCCTGCATTTATTGCACTTGCCGGCAAGGGTTCAAATGCTGACCTTTCATTTGCACTTGATACAGCTGTTATCTCTGCACTTGCTCCTGTTACTGCTGTTGAATTTCTTCAGCATGACGAGCTTAAGGGCGCTGCTGATCTTACTGCTGCAAGAAACACTCTTGCTGATAAGTTTGCTAAGGAAAATGCCTCTGCTGCTGTTGCTGCAAAGAATGGCTGCGTTGACGGCATAATCGCTAAGAACGAGATCAGACAGACACTTATGGACTCTATCGAGGTAATGGCTGGAAAGAGAATTTCCAGACTGCCTAAGAAGCACAGCAATATTCAGTTGTGATAAACATATCAAATTAAAAAGATTGGTGGTTTTTTAAGATGAAAAGATATAATATTACAGTAAACGGAAAAGCTTATGACGTTGCAGTTGAAGAAGTTGGCGGAAGCACCGCTGCTGCTCCTGTAGCCGCTGCCCCTGTTGCAGCCGCTCCTGCTGCTCCAGCTCCAGCCGCTGCACCTGTTGCAGATGGCACAAAGGTAACAGCTCCAATGCCTGGTACTATCCTTGACATCAAGGTAGCTGTAGGTGACACTGTTAAGTCAGGTCAGGCTATCTGCGTACTGGAAGCTATGAAAATGGAAAATGACGTTAACGCTCCTTGCGACGGTAAGGTACTGAGCGTTAATACAACTAAGGGCTCTGCTGTTGAGACTGGTGCAGTTCTTGCTGTTATCGGCTAATAACATTCCTGAAAAATAACGAAAGGATCGATTTAAAATGGCAAAGCTTAAAATAACTGAAACTGTCCTCCGTGACGCTCATCAGTCACTTCTCGCTACAAGAATGTCAATGGACGATATGCGTGAGATACTCCCTGAGATCGACAAGATTGGTTTTTATTCTGCTGAGTGTTGGGGCGGTGCTACATTTGACTCATGTATCAGATTCTTAAATGAAGATCCATGGGAAAGACTTCGTATACTTAGAAAAGAAATGCCTAACACAAAGCTCCAGATGCTTTTCAGAGGTCAGAATATGCTTGGCTACCGTCACTATGCTGATGACCTTGTTGAGTATTTTGTACAGAAGTCTATCGCAAATGGTATTGATATTATCAGAATTTTTGACGCACTGAACGATATCAGAAACCTTGAAACAGCTATCAAGGCTGCTAAGAAGGAAAATGGTCACGCTCAGGTTGCTATCTCGTACACACTTGGCGAGGTATTTACTCATGAGTATTACATGAACTATGCAAAGCAGATCGAGAATGCAGGTGCAGATTCTATCTGTATCAAGGATATGGCGGCTCTTCTGACTCCATATGAGGCTGAAACACTTGTTAAGGACCTCAAGTCAGCAGTTAAGATCCCGATCCAGTTGCATACTCACTACACATCAGGTCTTGCTTCCATGTGCATCCTCAAGGCAGTTGAGGCTGGCGTTGACGGCGTTGATACTGCAATGTCACCACTTGCTCTTGGTACATCTCATGCACCAACTGAGTCTATCGTTGCCACATTCAAGGGCACTGAGTATGATACAGGTCTTGACCTTGTTAAGCTCAACGTGATAAGAGATTACTTCATGAAACTCAGAAAGAAGTACATCGACAACGGTCTGCTTGACCCTTCAATGCTCGCTACAAATACAAACGCACTTCTTTATCAGGTACCAGGCGGAATGCTTTCAAACCTCCTTTCACAGCTGAAACAGGCTGGCAAGGCAGATCAGCTTGATGATGTTCTTAAGGAAGTTCCAAAGGTTCGTAAGGACGCAGGTTACCCACCACTGGTTACACCTACATCACAGATCGTTGGTACACAGGCTGTGTTCAACGTAATCATGGGCGAGAGATACAAGACAGTTACTAAGGAGTTCAAGGGACTTGTTAAGGGCGAGTACGGTAAGACACCAGTTGCTATCGACCCTGAGTTCCAGAAGAAGATTCTTGGCGACGAAGAGCCTATCACTTGCCGTCCTGCTGACCTTCTCCAGCCAGAGTTTGAAACAATGAAGAAAGAGGCTGCTGAGTGGACAGAGCAGGAGGAAGATATCCTCACATATGCAATGTTCCCTAAGGTTGCACCTAAGTTCTTCAAGGACAGACGTGATAGAAAGTACGGCGTTGACGGTAAGCACTCAGACGCTGAAAATAAGGTTCACCCAGTTTAATAACAATTATCCCACAGTTTCGGCTGTGGGATTTTTTTGTCTGTGGCTCTTGAAAAATCTGTACATTTGTGCTATAATTAATATACATTTTTTCGGGAGGACGCCAAGATGAACAAAAAGGAAATAAATGAAATTAAGAAGAATTTCAGCGATGACTGCGGCTTTTTCACCGTAAACCACGTTGTTACGGCATTTGTGGATGCTGAAAAGAACATAAAGTGCAAGACCAATCAGCTTTACAACACTATTTCGCAGGACGAGGCGGAGCTGATAATGATAAACCTGAAAAAGGTGCTCAGTGGCTCTATCGGTAAAAATCTGCTGGAATATTCGTTTCCAAAGGACGCATATCTTGAGGGTGGTGCACAGCCTTTCATGTATGAAACATTGCAAAGCAAGCTTCTTGACGAAGAAAAGGTTGATAACTTTCTGAATGCCATTGTGGAAAAGGTTGAGTATGTGTCAACATATACCATTTTCATGGCACATTGTACATATTCTGTGCTGAAAAAGAACAAAATGGACGAGTTTGAGGACGAAGCTGACACAGATTACAATTTTATAGTGACAGCTCTTTGCCCTGTAAATCTGCGTATTGACGGGCTTGTGTATGATGAACAGGACAACTCTATCGCTAAGAAAGAGTCATGCGACAGAATTGTTGAGCTTCCAAGCGATGGCTTTTTGTTTCCTCTTTTCAATGACCGTGCACCTGATATCAACGGCGTGCTTTACTACACGAAAAACGCAAAAAAGCCGAACACTTCCGTTGTGGAAGAGCTTCTGGGTTGTGAGTTCTCAATGACCTGTCAGAACGAAAAGGAAACTTTCAAGGATATCCTCACAAGCGTTGTGGGCGATGAGCTTGACTATGACCTTATCACTACTGTGAATGACAAGATTTCCACATTTGTTGACCAAAATGCTCATGAAACTGAGATACCGACAATTGACGAACATAGGCTTTCGTCAATTCTGTGGGAGGCTGGAGTTAGTCAGGATAAGCTTGATAATCTTCCTAAAGTTTTTGACGCTGCGGCTGGCGGGAAGCCACTCACAGCGGTAAACCTTGTGGAGAAAAGGACCGTAGTTTCTGCTCCAAGCATAACCGTAAATATTGGCAAGGACGCAGTTGACAAGGTAAAAACTCAGATAGTCGATGGCAGAAAATGCCTTATAATCAATCTTGATGACCCTGAGATAGAGGTCAACGGGCTTGAAACTACAATAAAATAGGCACAAAAAAGGCAGCTCAACGCTGCCTTTTCTTTATATAAGCTCGCCAAACGAGAAATTGCCGTTTTCCAGTATCAGATAGCTGTGTGCTGAATTTTCTTTCGGTATGGAAACAGAGCCGGGGTTTATGTAGGTGTAATCGCCACAGTCTTTAATAACCGGCACATGGGTGTGACCGTGGAGGAGAATATCGCCCTTAGACAGCGGTGGCAGATTGTCGCAGTTGAATTTGTGTCCATGTGTGGCGAATATCCTCAGTCCGTCACAGCATATATAAGCATATTCCGCCATAACAGGGAAGTCAAGCACCATTTGATCGACTTCTGTGTCACAATTACCACGTACGCACAGAAGCTTGTCTTTTAGCGGATTGAGCATGGCTATCACCTGCTTTGGTGCATATTCCTCTGGAAGGTCGTTTCTTGGTCCGTGATAGAGGATATCACCCAAAAGAATTAGTTTTTCCGCGCCGTTTTGCTCAAAGGCTTCAAGCATTTTTTTGCACCAGTAAGCCGAACCATGAATGTCTGACGCTATCATAAGTTTCATATTTTACACTCCTTTATTTTATGATCTCAGATGCAAGCTTGTGCAAAGACACATACTCTGGCTTTATTTTGTTATATATATCGCAGCCTTTTTCCTTTTTGAATTCTTTTACCATTCTGATATAAAGCTGCTGTTTTGTTGTGGCGTCAATGACTGCTTCTCTTATAAGCGCCAGTTCGTCTTTGTTGCATTTGCCGTCGAGTAGCTCATCAAGTTTTACGGATAGTACATCATGGTAAACAACCTTTTCAGTTTTCTGATCCGTCATCGTTTTATCTTCATCAGCGGTGCATGTATTTTCGGATTCCTGTAGTCCTTTAAGTCGCAGATATCTTGGTCTGAGAATCTTGTAAAAATCTGTAGCCTGCTTTTTATATACCTTTGCAAGAGAGTTGTGAAGCTCCTCTTTTGTGTTAGACTCAGCTATAAGCTTGCTGATCTCTTCTATTTGCTCTTCGCTGCAAATGTTTGCAAGTATGCTTTGGAGATCGTTGTTTTTTTGTGCGGTACACTTTTTTCTACCCTTTTTCACTTTGACGATAGTTTCAACAACAGGATCACTTTCTACTTCGACAATATCAGATGCACAGGCTTCTGGCTCTTCTTCGACTTCTTCTGTATTACCATTCATATTTTCGTTTAGTGTAACAGAATAATCTATAGCCGCAGACTCAGGATTTGGCTCATCAGCTTCGTCAAGAGTTATCTCTGACTCTGTCTGAATTTCTGCTGTTTCTTGTATTTCCTCTGCTTTTTCGACTATATGATTAGTCGATTCTTCATCTTCATTGTTTTCGGTCGGATTAACCTTATGATTAGCGAAATTAATAGCGGTTTGTATTGTCCTAGTTCTGTAGACCATAGCATTTGGGCTGTCAACATACTTACCGTGCCAGAAATCATGAAGAAAGTCAAAACCTCTGTCATTGCTGATAACAAAAATATTCGTATAAGTATCCTTGGCTACCAGATAACCCAGAAGTGTTGAAAGCTGAAAATCCAGGGCATTTTTGCCACCAACGTTTACCTTGAAGTATTCAATATCAGCCTTTGATGTAAGAACTTTCTGGTGCATTTCGAAGTTAATGGTATCGGAATTTTCACTGTAAAAAATTATGACGGTATCAGTTTCAGTTAAATTGTCTATGCCTTGAAGTCCTTTGGATTTGACATTTTCAAAGTCTACCAAATAAATTTTCATGTTGATCTATCCTTTCTTTTTGTGTCGTATAAGAATCGTAGCTGCGATTATAACAATAAGTCCGCCTGTCGCAGTTGCTACCATAAGTATGGCATTTTTGCCCTTTTCATCGTTCTCACTGCTGTCAGGAACGACCTCCTCATAGGTATAAGTTTTTGTCCTTAACGCCTTGTCTATACAAGAAGCAATAAGTGCGTGACCTTTTTCATTAGGGTGTATATCAAAGTCATTTATGTTGGTCAGTTCCTTTCCGTGACCGCTGAATTCACTAAAAACATCTGCCACTATGTATCTCTCATTTTCATTTTCGTCAGTGGAGTGTTCTTTGATAATGTTGTTAAGTTTTGAAATTTTATCCTTCGATATACTCTGGAAAACAGCAGCCGCAGTGAAATTATCAAGCGGATCATATAGTGTCTGAACGATTATTTCACCATTACTTTTAGCTTCAACAGCGTTAATTATATCATCTAGAGTGCTCGTAAAATTTTTCAGCGCCTTATCCATATCATCAGACATATCCTTCATATCCATTGCAATGCCAATAATATCCTTGGTTTTATCCATCAAATCAGACATTGTGCTTTTAGAAGTAATGCCCAGATCGTTCATCAAAAAATCTATGAAAAGACCTAGAATGTCATTGCCACCTATGGATATAATAACAGCGTCGCTGTCTGCAAGGTCAGCGTCAAATTCGCCTGAATTAATGCGGTCAAGAAGCTGTTGTGAAGTGTCGCCCACAACAGCAGAGTTCACAAGCTTACAGCCGCCAGCGTTTTTAAGCTCAGCGTCATACTGGTCGTGAAGAAGATTTGCATAAGACGCACAAGAATATCTGTTTTCACTGTAGCCTTCCAGACCATAGCCAGCGGCGATTGAATCCCCAAGCACAAGTATATTAGGCGGAACATTTACTTCATGCTTTATAACTTCAGCGTTACAGGCAAGAGGTGTGGCACATGCCATAACGGTTGCCGTGAAAAAAGCCGTTAATTGTTTTAACATCTTATCATCTCCTATATGAGAATATTAACCTTATTATATAATATATTGTACCACATTCAGGACAATTGTACAACATATTTTTTTGAAATTTCTTGACTTTTTTAATGTGTTGTGATAATATATAATAAAAGAATATGAAATCAGTTTGGAAAGCGAGATTTATTATGACTGACTATTATTACCCTGTCCTCAGCGATGAAACGAGCCTGCCTTTGTATGTGCTTGGAATCGGTGCGAGAGATAGAGAATTTCATTTTGTAAGAGAAGATGGCTATCCTAATCATCAGATAATATACTGCACTCGTGGTCAGGGTCACGTTATATTTGATGGTCATGAGTATGATATAAAGCCGGGGGATGCATTTTACCTGCCGCCTTCGGTGCCGCATGAGTATTATCCTGTTGGTGATATATGGGAAACCCACTGGATAACCTTTGAGGGCAGGGAAGCAATTGAAATGCTCAAGCATATCAAGCTTGAGAAGGCTAAAGTGTTTCACATAAATGATATCAATGCTGTTGATGCCATATTTAAGAAGATACTTTATCTTATGAAGACTAATTACTACTACTGTGGTCACCAGTGTTCGGCATATCTATATCAGTTTCTTATTGAGCTGCACAGAGTCGTAAACCTACAAAATGGTAGTCAAGACGGACAAAAACTCAATCAGCTGCAGCCTGTAATTGATTATATTGATAAGAATTTCAGAAAAGAACTTACACTTGTGGAGCTTGCTGATCTTATTGACCTTTCACCGCAGTATCTTTGCAGACTTTTCAAGGAGTGTCTTAGTCTAAGACCTTTTGAGTATCTGGCAAGAAAGCGTATACAGCAGGCAAAGCTTCTTTTATTGGAGGATAAGCTTAACATCAATGAAATCGCTGCGGAGGTAGGTTATAACGATTGCAGTTATTTTTGTGCGGTGTTCAAAAAGCATGAAATGCTTTCCCCTGCAGAATTTCGTTCTCTTCATAAAAAAGCAGGTAATTAAAAACATGATGCCCCACGGAAATGGATTCCGTGGGGCTTTTTTTATAATATAGTTCCGCCTCCGATAACGTATTCACCGTCATAGAAAACCACTGCCTGTCCCTTTGAGATAGCTTTATGAGGTTCTTTAAAAGTCACGAGTACCTTGCCATCATTCATTGGTGAAACTGTACATTCAGCGTCCTTTTGATGATAACGTGTCTGAGCAGTGCAGGTTATAGGCTTTGTGAGGGTGTCAAACGGAATAAAGTTCACATCTCCTGCCACAAGGCTGTCACTGTATACTTCATCAGCCTTGCCCATAATAAGCCTGTTATGCTCCATATCCTTTGCAACAACGAAAAGCGGTTCGCTATATGAAATGCCTACGCCCTTTCGCTGTCCAATAGTATAGTGTATCAGACCTTTGTGTTTACCAAGCTTTGTGCCGTCAGAAAGAACGATATCTCCCGACTGCTGTTCACCGCAGCGTTTTGTGATAAAGCCTGCGTAATCACCGTCAGGGATAAAACAGATGTCCTGAGAGTCAGGTTTGTCTGCATTTATAAGCTTGTTTTCTTCTGCGATATCACGGATCTTGTCCTTGTGCATCTCGCCAACGGGAAAGAGAGTGTGAGCAAGCTGTTCCTGCGTCATACTGTAAAGCACATAACTTTGATCCTTTGACCTGTCAGGTGAGCGTTTCAGAAGCCACCTGCCTGAATTTCCGTCATATTCTCTGGCTGCGTAATGCCCTGTAGCTATATGGTCAAAGCCCAGCAGTTTTGCACGCTCATAGAATTTTGCAAATTTCAGATGTTTGTTGCACTCGATACACGGATTAGGCGTGCCGCCTGCCAGATATGTATCAACAAAATTGTCTATAACATAGTGCTTAAAATCATCAGAAAAATTGAATACATGGAAATCAATGCCTAGTTTAAAAGCAACAAAACGTGCGTCCTCTACATCATTGAGAGAACAGCACGTTCTTGTTTTATCCAGACCGATGTCCTCATTGCTGTAGAGCCGCATGGTAGCCCCTGCCACGTCATAACCCTCATCAAGAAGGAGCTTGACCGAAACAGAGCTGTCAACGCCGCCGCTCATTGCCACAAGAACTTTATCAGCCATTGCAGTTCTCACAATCAGGAGCAGACTGCTTACCTACGAACGGAGTTGGATCGATACCCTGTCTTTTATAGTAGTCAGAAACAGCGGCTTTCATTGCTTCCTCCGCAAGAACAGAGCAGTGAAGCTTTGCTGGTGGAAGACCGTCAAGAGCTTCAACAACTGCCTTGTTTGTAAGTTTCAAAGCGTCTTCAAGCTTTTTACCCTTTATCATTTCTGTAGCGATAGAAGATGTAGCAACAGCCGCACCGCAACCAAAAGTCTTGAACTTAACGTCAGTTATAACGCCGTCATTGACCTTGATGTACATTTTCATTATATCTCCGCACTTTGCGTTTCCTACCTCGCCGACACCGTCAGCATCTTCAATCTCGCCGACATTTCTCGGATGCGCGAAATGATCCATTACCTTTTCGCTGTATATCATTTTTTATTCCTCCTAATCAAGTGTATAGTCGTGAATATTCTCAGTTCTGCAAATTCTTTCCCAAAGTGGTGACATACTTCTCAGGTGCTTTACGATAGGTGGAAGAACCTCAAGAATATAATCAACATCTTCCTCTGTGTTCTCGTCATTGATAGAAAGTCTGAGTGAGCCATGTGCTACTTCGTGTGGCAGACCAAGTGAAAGCAGAACGTGTGACGGGTCAAGTGATCCGCTTGTGCAGGCTGAGCCTGATGAAGCTGCAACGCCTTGAAGATCAAGTGAAAGAAGCAGGCTCTCGCCCTCTACTCCACGAACAGATATGTTTACGTTTCCTGCAAGTCTGTGTTCTGTGTCACCATTAAGTCTTGACTCAGGTATCTTGAGCAGACCCTCGATAAGTCTATCTCTCATTTTTCTTACACGCTCGTTCTTTGCAGGGATATCCTTAACAGCATCAGTGATAGCAACGCCGAGAGCCACGATAGAAGGTACGTTCTCGGTACCTGCACGCTTATTTCTCTCCTGTGCTCCACCGTAGATAAGGTTAGGCAGATTGATGCCTGTTTTTACATAAAGCGCGCCAACGCCCTTTGGAGCGTGGAGTTTATGTCCTGAAAGTGAGAGCATATCAATGTTCATATCTTTAACATTGATGTCAATATTTCCTACAGCCTGAACAGCGTCAGTATGGAACCATACGCCATGCTTGTGGCAAACTTCGCCTATCTCAGCGATAGGCTGTATAGTACCGATCTCGTTGTTAGCTGTCATTATTGTAACAAGGCAGGTATCCTCACGGATAGCGTCCTCGACCTGTTGTGCAGTAACAAGACCCTTGTCACCTACAGGAAGATATGTTACCTCAAAGCCAAGCTTTTCGAGATACTGACAAGTGTGCAGAACCGCATGATGTTCAAAAGCAGTTGTGATGATATGCTTCTTGCCCTTTTTTTCTCCAAGCTGTGCACAGCCTCTTATAGCCCAGTTGTCAGACTCAGAGCCGCCAGCAGTGAAATAGATCTCGTTGACCTTCGCACCAAGAGCGTTTGCGACCTGTTCTCTTGCTTTAAGAACGGCTTTTGCACATTCCATTCCCAAAGAATATATACTTGACGGATTTCCGTATAGCTCAGTGAAATAAGGCAGAGCGGCGTCAAGAGCTTTCTGAGATACTCTAGTCGTAGCTGAGTTATCTGCATAGACAAATCTCTTTTCCAATTAAATCATACCTTTCATATATAGATTTCTATTTTATTATATACTAAATTACTACAAAATGCAATAGTTTTCCCTAACTTAATAAAAAATTAATATTTATTTAATTCTATTTATACTGTTTAGAGCCCATTACTGCAAGTTCGTCGCAACGTTCGTTTTCCGGATGTCCTGCATGGCCTTTTACCCAGTTGAAATTGACCTTATGCACCTCCAGCAGATCAAGAAGCTTTTCCCACAGATCACTGTTTAGAGCCTTTTTCTTGTCCGATTTCACCCAGTTGTTTGCACGCCATTTTTTTGCCCAGCCTTTTGTAACAGCGTCGATTATATACTTTGAGTCGCTGTAAAGCTCTACCTCACATGGCTCTTTCAGTGCTGAAAGAGCAGTGATAACAGCGGTTAGCTCCATGCGGTTATTGGTAGTTGAAGGGTCGCCGCCCCAAAGTTCTTTTGATGTGCCTTTGTATCTTAGTATAACACCATATCCACCCGGTCCAGGATTTCCAGAGCAAGCACCGTCAGTGAAAATTTCTATTTTCTTCATTTATTTATCTCCGTTTTTGTGATGATTATTATGCAAAACATATTATACTACATTTCTCTCTTTTTTTCAAGTACCTCTCAATGTTTAATATTTTAATATTTATTACTTTTGAAATGTTCAAATTATACAAATGACTTGAATGTCTTTGTATAATTTGAGAATTGACTTAAAGGACATTAAGCTTTATAATTGTAGTGTAACATTGGTTGTTAAGACAGAAAATCATTTGATTTGGAGGTCAATTATTTTATGAAGATCAAGAAGATTCTTGCATTGGCAGTAGCGCTTACATCTGTTTTTGCAGTTGCAGGTTGCGGCTCCACAGGCGACAGCAGTTCAAAGGTATCAACAGTAAAGAAAGTTAAGGTCGAGGATACACAGGAGATAGAGGCTATCCCTGACGACGCTCAGAAAACTATCCGTTGGATGGGTACATATGACCTTAATCCTAACGAGAAAAAGGGCGAGGATAAGTCCGTTGAGATGACCCTTTTCAACAACAAAGGTGGTAAAGTAGAGTACACAAGAGTAACTGATAGCGAAAAATTTGACCAGCTCGCTAGTGCTATCATGGCTCAGCAGAATGTGCCTGATATCTTCAAGTATGAGTGGATGGCTTTCCCTGCACAGGTGCTTAAGGATATGTATCAGCCTGTTGACGATATTGTGAACTTTGACGATCCGCTGTGGGCTGATGTGAAAACAGCGGCTGACAAGTTCGTTATGGGCGGCAAGCATTATGTTGCTCCTATAAGCTTCACAGTCGGCACACTCATGATGTATGATCAGGACGTTATTGACGCTGAGGGTCTTGACGATCCATATGAGCTTTATCAGAATGGTGAGTGGAATTGGGATAACTGGTATGACATGATGTCGGAGTTTGTTTCAAATGCTCCTGCTGATGTTGAGAGATTTGGTATCAATGGTTGGTTCCAGACACAGGTCATTCAGCAGACCGGTAAAACAATGGTAAATTATGACGGTGAGAAGTTCACAAACAATATAAATGACCCTGATATCGAAAGAGCAGAAGATCTGCTTTATCAGGTAGGTAAGAACAACCTTGTAAACGGAAACTGGCTTGGCAATGCTAAGCAGGCGCTTAAAGACGGCAATCTGCTGTTTTATTGCATGGGTACATGGGCTATGACAGGCAATAACGGACCTTCTGACGCTGACACTTGGAGAGTGGTCCCTGTTCCGTCTGATCCTAACACTGATGAAAAGTACATGACATCTGATATGACGGCATATATGTGGGTAAGAGGTTCAACAGCTAAAGAGGCTGTAAAGTGCTGGTATGAGTGCTGCAGAATGGCTAACACAGATGAAACATATAAGGAAAACGGCAAGGAGAAATTCCTCAACGCTAACCCTAACTGGACAGAGGATATGTATCAGGTGATCGTTGATTGCTCATCTTCTGAGTACAATCAGGTGTTTGACTACGGCTACGGAATTTCATCAACAATGTCTGATGACAATGCAAACGAAGACGGCAACTGCGTAACAAGAAAGCTTTATGAATACACAAACAAGGCTGACGATAATGGCAAACAGTTCTCATGGACAGAGCTGAGAGAATCATACTCTGCAACTGTTGACGCTGAGCTTAAAACTATCAATGACGCTGTTGTTGCATTCAATAAGAAAAATTCATAAGAATATTTTGCAAGACCTCGATAAAATCGGGGTCTTGTTTTTGCATAAAAAATATGGCTCTGAGAGATACATTTCTCAGAGCCTTTGCTATTGTTATGTTTAGTTGTCCATGCCCTCACGAACGGATTTGATAAACTTGCCAATATATTCAGGAGCGTCTTTACCGTGTTCCTCAACAATTTTAACAACAGCACTTCCCATGATAACGCCGTCAGCGTACTGGGACATTTTCTTTGCCTGCTCAGGATTTGAAATTCCGAAACCTATGCAGCAAGGGCAGTGATCGTTGTTTCGGATAGGTGCAAGCAGCTCGTTAAAGTCTGTTGTTATCTCAGAACGCATACCAGTAACGCCAAGGGAGGACACAACATACAAAAAGCCTTTAGATTTTTCAGCTATCATTTTTACACGCTCGTGTGAAGTCGGTGCAACTAGGAAGATAGTGTAGATACCATTTTTCTCAGCTTCGCCCTCAAGCTCTTCACGTTCTTCAAAAGGCATATCTGGAACGATAACGCCGTCTATCTGAGTTTCTTTGCAAAGCTCAAAGAACTTTGCTGTACCGAACTTGAAGATAGTGTTTATATACATCATCAGAAGCATAGGCTTGTCAGTCTGTGTGCGGAGTTTTCTTACAAGGTCAAATATCTTGTCAAGATTTGTTCCACCATTGAGTGAACGAAGAGAAGCTTTCTGAATAGTCGCACCCTCTGCGATAGGGTCAGAGAACGGCACTCCGATCTCGATAATGTCAGAACCATTCTTATACATTTCAAGAACGCACTTTTCTGTTGTGTCCATATCAGGATCGCCTGCGGTGATAAATGTCACAAGCGCCTTTTTGTTTTCTGCTTTGAGTTTTTCAAAACAAGCGTCTATCCTATTCTTCATTGAGCTCGACCTCCCTGTATCTTGCTATTGAGTAAACGTCCTTGTCGCCTCTGCCTGAAAGGTTGATGACAAGTATTGAGTCCTTATCCATTGTAGGAGCAATCTTAAGCGCAGCGGCAACTGCGTGTGATGACTCGATAGCAGGGATTATACCCTCTGTTCTTGAAAGGTACTCAAAAGCACAAACTGCTTCTTCATCGGTTATGTCAACATACTGCGCTCTGCCTATAGAGTTAAGATATGCGTGCTCAGGTCCGATACCTGGGTAGTCAAGACCTGCGGAAATTGAGTAAACAGGGTCGATCTGACCATATTCGTTTTGCAAGAAAAGCGACTTCATTCCGTGGAATATACCAAGTGAGCCTTTTGCAATTGTAGCCGCATGGTCAGGTGTGTCAATGCCTCTGCCTGCTGCTTCTGCACCAACAAGCTTGACTGACTTGTCTTCGATAAAATTGTAGAATGCACCCATAGCGTTTGAGCCACCGCCTACGCAGGCAACAACACAGTCAGGCAGTCTGCCTTCCTTTTCCATAAGCTGTGCCTTTATCTCAGCACTGATAACTTTCTGAAAATCCCTAACCATTGTAGGATAAGGGTGAGGTCCCATTACAGAGCCTATGCAGTAGAAAGTTGTGTCGATATTTGATACCCAATCTCTGAAAGCCTCATTGATAGCGTCTTTCAGAGTGGCAGTGCCGCTTGCAACGCCAGTTACCTTTGCACCAAGGAGGTTCATTCTGTAAACGTTAAGGGATTGTCTTTTCATATCGGTCTCGCCCATGTAGACCTCACATTCCAGACCCATAAGAGCGCAAACTGTAGCTGTAGCAACACCGTGCTGACCTGCACCAGTCTCAGCGATTATGCGCTTCTTACCCATTTTCTTTGCCAGAAGTATCTGACCCAGAACGTTGTTTATCTTGTGTGAGCCTGTGTGGTTGAGATCCTCACGTTTGATGTATATTTTAGCTCCGCCAAGATCTTTGGTCATCTTTTCTGCATAATAAAGCATTGACGGTCTGCCTGCATAATTGTGGTATAGCTCCTGAAGCTCTTTGTTGAACTCAGGATCGTCCTTGTATTTATCGTAAGCTTTTTCAAGCTCGTGAACAGCAGTCATGACAGTTTCAGGAATATATTGTCCGCCAAATTCGCCAAATCGTCCAATTTTACTCATTTATATCCTTCTTTCGGTATTATTTCTGATAGTTTCAACTATCCTTTTTATCTTGTTTTCGTCTTTAAAGCCATCGGTTTCCACTGAACTTGAAAAGTCAACGCCATAAGGTTGTACCTTTTCCATAGCATAGCAGATGTTATCCTCGTTCAGTCCGCCTGCAAGTAAGAAAGGCTTTGAAATACTCACATTGGAGAACACATCAAGGTCAACACGCTTGCCAGTCCCACCGTAGCTGCCTGCTGAAAAGCTGTCTATAAGCAGCTTATGGACGGGAAGTGCGTCAGCTTTTGCGATATCATCAGCATATTTCACACGAACGGCTTTCCATATCTCACAGTCGCAGTTTTCACGGAGCTTATCAATATACTCTGCGTTTTCCTCACCATGAAGCTGGATAACATCAAGCTTCTGTGCAAAGCTTTTCAGAATATTCTCTATAGGCTCGTTTACAAAAACACCCACTCGTTTGATTTCCTTATTAAGAAGAAGTTCAAGATCGTAGAATGTGTCAATGTCTACCGTGCGTGTAAAGCCCTCCGACAGTATAAAGCCTGCATAATCAGGGTGGTATGTGTTCACATAAAGAATATCGTCCACACGGCGCATACCACATATTTTGATTTTTGTCATTTATACGCCCTCTCTCAGTTCATGGAGAGTTGTACCGATATTGCCGCTTCTCATAAGCGTTTCACCTATAAGCACAGCGTCTGCACCAAGGCCGCGTACCTTTTTCATATCGGCATTTGTTTTTATACCGCTCTCTGAAACAAGCACAGCATGGTCGCCTACTATATTGCTGAGCCTGCCCGTGGTTTCAAGGTCAACGTCAAAAGTGTAAAGATTTCTGTTGTTTATGCCAAGCATATCAGGCTTAAAACCAAGCGTCTTTTTATACTCTTCCTCGTTGTGCACCTCTACAAGACATTCAAGGTCAAGCTCGTGTGCAATGTCAGAATATTCTTTCATCTGACCCTCGCTGAGTATAGCCGAGATAAGCAGCACTGCATCAGCACCTAAGGCTCTTGCCTCGTAGAGCTGATATTCGTCGATAACGAAGTCCTTGCGGAGTATCGGCAGCTTTACAGCCGCTCTTATAGCTTTGAGATATTCCCCAGAGCCTTGAAAATAGTGCTTTTCCGTCAGGCAGGAGATAGCATTCGCACCGCTTTTCTCATACTCGCAGGCGGTTTTCACAGGGTCAAAGTCAGGGCAGATAAGTCCCTTTGACGGAGAAGCTTTCTTTACCTCGCTTATTACTGAAAGGGTGTCACGCTTTACAGCCTTTGAAAAGGAAACTGTCTGATACTCTTTTTCGGCTGCCATAGCTTTTATATCCTGTCTTGAAACTTTTGATATATCTCTTTCAAGCTGTTCTTTTCTTTTGTCGCAGATATTGTCAAGTATCATTTTTTATCCTCTGTTAGTAAGTTCAACAAGTTCTTCAAGCTTTTTAAGAGCCTTTCCGCTGTCTATCATTTCAGCTGCAGTCTTTACGCCATCTTCGATGCTGTCGCATTTGCCGCAGATATAAAGTGCACAGCCTGAGTTGAGAAGAACGATATCTCTCTTTGCACCCTTGATAGTACCCTCAAGTATACCTCTTGTGATAGCTGCGTTGCCCTTTCCGTCCTCGCCAACGATGTCAGCAAGCTTGCCTCTTTTAAGACCGAAGTCTTCAGGCTTTATCTCATACTTGATAAGTTTTCCGCCGTTTATTTCACATATAGTTGTAGGAGCTGATATAGAAACTTCGTCAAGTCTGTCGTTACCGTAAACGAGCATTGCTCTCTTTATGCCGAGATTCATAAGCACCTTAGCCATTGGTTCGAGTAGATCAGGATCATATGTGCCAAGTATCATGAAGTCTGCTTTTGCAGGATTAGCGAGAGGTCCGAGAATGTTGAAAACAGTTCTTACACCTATCTGCGCTCTTGTAGGTCCTACAAATCTCATTGCTGAGTGATATGACTGTGCAAACAGGAATGAAAGACCGATCTCGTCAAGGGACTTTTCAGCTTGTTCATGTGTTGACTGAATTTTAACTCCAAGAGCTTCGAGAACATCAGCAGCACCGCTCTTTGAAGAAACGCTTCTGTTGCCGTGTTTTGCGACTTTCTGTCCTGCTGCCGCAATTACGAATGAAGAGGTTGTGGAAATGTTGAAGCTGTTTGAAAGATCTCCACCTGTGCCAACTATATCAAGAGTACCATTGACATTGACCTTTGACATTTTTTCTCTCATTACCTTTGCAAAGCCTGTTATCTCGTCAATAGTCTCACCTTTCATTCTCAGGGCTGTGAGCAGGCAGGCGATCTGAGCATTAGAAGCTCTGTCGCTCATGATGATATCCATTGCTTTATAAGCTTCGTCCTCAGTTAGCGACTTTCCATCGCATACTATTTTGAGATACTTTTTAAGCTCAACTCTTTCGCTGTCAGGAAGAGCTGCAGACTTTGTTTTTGTGGTCTTTATGCCAGCGATATCGTTCAGGAAGTTTTCGATTATCATGTTTCCAACTTCGCCAGTGAGAACTGACTCAGGGTGGAACTGAACGCCGTAGGTCGGGTGTTCTCTGTGTCTTATTGCCATTATCTGAGCTTTATCGTCAGTTGCGATAACAGACAGGCAGGTAGGAAGTGAAATGCTGTCAACAACAAGTGAGTGATATCTTGCGGCTTTTATTGTGCTTTTCAGACCGCTGAAAAGTGGGTTTGCAGTGTTAAGATTTATATCTGTCTGCTTGCCGTGAAGCTGCTGCTTTGCGTGAACTATCTTTCCACCGAATGCTTCGGCTATCGCCTGGTGTCCCAGACAAACGCCAAGTATAGGGATCCTGCCACTGAATGTCTTTATGACCTCTTCGGAAATTCCTGCGTCCTTTGGATAACCAGGACCAGGGGAGATGATGATAGCCGCAGGTGACATTTTTTCGATATCTTCTATGGTTATCTCATCATTTCTTGCTACTGTAATGTCTTTTGTGAGTACGCCTACAGCCTGATAAAGATTGTAGGTAAAGCTGTCATAGTTGTCAATAAGTAAAATCATAGTAATCTTCCTTTACAGTACAAACTTATCAATGAAAGTTTTGTCGTTGAAGTAGTTTATGCCGATAGCATTCCTTATTTCTGAAACAGTTTCGTTTGAAACCTCTATTGCACGTTGTGTGCCTTTTTTAAGTATCTCTATGAGCTGCTCTTTGTCTTTCTCATATTCCTCACGTCTTGCTCTGATAGGTGCAAGAAATTCCTGCATAACGTTGTTAAGGAACTTTTTGCACTTCATGTCGCCAAGGCCGCCACGCTCATAATGTTCTTTCATCTCTGCGAGGTTCTTATAGTCAGGGAAGTATTTAGCAAAATCTTCGTCCTTGCTGAATGCGTCAAGATAGATAAATACCGGATTGCCCTCTGTGTGACCAGGGTCGCTTACATTGATGTGTGTAGGGTCAGTGTACATTGACATTATCTTGTTTTTCAGCGTTTTTTCATCGTCTTTAAGGTAAATGCAGTTGCCAAGAGATTTGCTCATCTTTGTGTTGCCGTCTGTACCAACAAGTCTGTTGCAGCTTGCGTTGTCTGGGAGAACAGCCTCAGGCTCAACAAGTATATCGCACTTATAAATTCTGTTGAAGCTGTTTACTATCTCTCTTGCCTGTTCAAGCATTGGAAGCTGATCTTCTCCAACAGGAACATACTTAGCCTTGAATGCTGTGATATCTGCTGCCTGGCTGATAGGATATGTCATAAAGCCAACAGGAAGGTTTCTTTCAAAGTTTCTCATTTTTATCTCAGACTTGATAGTAGGGTTTCTTTCAAGTCTTGACATTGTAACGAGGTTTGAATAGTACATTGGAAGCTCGTAAAGTGCTGGGATATGTGACTGAACGAAGAATGTTGTCTTGTCAGGTTCAAGTCCTACCGCAAGATAGTCAAGCATTACCTCAAGAATGTTTTGTCTTATCTTCTCAGGATTGTCAGCGTTATCCGTAAGTGCCTGAAGATCGGCTATCATAACGAACTGATCAAATTTTCCTGTGTTTTGAAGTTCAACTCTTTTTCTGAGAGAACCTACATAATGACCAAGATGAAGTGATCCAGTTGGTCTGTCGCCTGTAAGAATAATATTATTGCTCATGTTATTAACTCCTTTTAAATTATAATTTGCTTGCTTCTTTTATTGCATTTATAACAGCCATTGCCTTGTTGCATGACTCCTGATATTCGTTCTCAGGAACTGAGTCTGCGACAACTCCGCCTCCTGCTTGGATATAAGCCTTGTTATTTTTGAAAAGCACTGTTCTTATAGCGATACAAGTATCCAGCGAACCGTCAAATGCAAGATAACCAACTGTTCCGCCATAAAGGCCTCTTTTTGTTGTTTCAAGCTCGTCGATTATCTCCATTGCTCTTACCTTCGGTGCGCCTGAAAGAGTGCCAGCAGGAAGAACTGCCATAAGTGCGTCAAGAGGTTTCTTATCTTCTCTCAGTGTACCTTTTACATTCGATACAAGGTGCATAACCTTTGAATATCTTTCAACTATCATCATGTCTGTAACAGTTACGGAGCCGAACTCAGAAACCTTTCCTATGTCGTTTCTTCCAAGGTCAACGAGCATTGTGTGTTCAGCTCTTTCCTTTGGATCGTTGAGAAGCTGTTGTTCATTGCGGATATCTTCGTCGTAGGTCGCTCCACGCTTGATAGTGCCTGCAATTGGTCTTGTTACTACCGTTCTGTTTTCTACTGATACAAGCATTTCAGGTGAAGCGCCTGCAACAGCATAATCATTGTGCTTAAAGTAGTAAAGGTAAGGTGACGGATTAGTGGAGCGGAGCATTCTGTAAACGTCAAAGCTGTCTGGCGGATTGTCTATCTCAAATCTCTGTGACGGAACTATCTGGAAAATGTCGCCCTCTTTGATGTATTCCTTAGCCTTTTCAACATTTGCGAGATAATGTTCCTTTGTGATGTTGGATTTTACTGTGATGTTGTCATCCATTGTCTTTGGAGTTTTCATAACAGGCTTGTAATTTCTAAGAGTTTCAACTACTTCGTTGCATATCTTTTCACATTCTTTGTATTTAGTTTCAAGATCATCGCTCTTATTGATGTTGAGGATTATTACAGCCTTGTTTGAAAGGTGATCGTAAGCAACGATCTTTTCAAAAAGGTGCAGGTCAGCGTCAGGAAGCTTAAGATCGTCCTCAGGTGGGTTGCACAGTGTTTTCTCAAAGTATCTTATCATATCATAAGCGAAAAATCCTATTAGACCACCTGTGAGCTTTGGATAATTATTAAATCTCGGTGACTTGTGGCCTTCGATTATCTCGGAAAAGAAAGCGATAGGATCATCGACTTTTACCGTTTCATCAGCCTTGCCTTTCTCTTTAACAGTAACAACGTGCTTGTCAAGAATATATTCGCATTTAGGATCAATGCCCACATATGAATATCTGCCCCACTGGTCTTTATTATCTACAGATTCAAGAATGAAACAATCATCATACGCCTCGTGCAGACAGTTAAAAAGTTGTATTGGCGTACATGAATCCATGAGAAGCTCATAGAATACAGGCACAGTCTTGTAGTTTTCAAAAAGTTCCTTTACTTGTTCAATAGCAGGGTACAGCATAAATATTCCTCCTAAATGCTTTTTTGTCATAAAATTGACAATAAAAAAAGTCCTGTCATCACACATAACATCTAGTTATGGGACGATAGAACCGTGGTGCCACCCAATTTCCCGATAATAAATTATCGGCTCACAGATACGCATTCTGACTGGCAGAAATCAATATCCTGTCCTTTAACGCAGGAATCACGGCGAGTGATACTCGAATAAACTTTCACACCGCTCCTCACAAATCCATTCATCTGAAGAAAATGTATCAGCTCACACCTACCGCTGACTCTCTGTGACCTTTTGCATCAAACTACTTACTTTTGCTCATAGGATTTATCGTATTAACTTTAGTTTTATTATATTCCTCTGTTTCTAAAATGTCAATATCAGAAAATGTAAATATTATTGCTATTATGTAAATATTCTTTTGCAATTTGGATTTATACCAAAATAAATAATTTTAAATTTTCAATATTCCTTGCATTTATAAATAATGTAGTGTATAATAAAGTAATAGTTAAGGTAATTGAGAAAGGAAAATATATGAAAGTACAAACTAATAAGAAATACACCACAATTGCATTTTATGCAGTTATCGTTATTGCTATAAATGTGCTTTTGGTAGTGGCTGTATTTAAATTTAATACGATCTTAAAGCTTATTTCCACACTTGTTTCTGCACTTACGCCTGTTATAGTTGGTCTTGTGATCGCATTTCTTATAAATCCTATAATGGTGAATTTTGAAAAGCTGTTCATAAATAAAGTGGTAAAAAATCCGGCTAAGAAAAAGCTTACCAGAGCCTGCTCAGTAACTGTAGCGTCACTTGTTTTTCTGGGGATAGTTGTTGGACTTACTTATGTTGTTGTTCCAGAACTTATAAATTCCATAATTGATATTTTTAACAATGCATCTAACATCGTTGTTAAAGTGCAGGGTTGGATAAATAAGCTGTTTAAAAACTATCCTGATATCGAAACAATGGCTACAGAGAAGCTCAAAGCTTTTTCAACTGATTTGGGAACCGTTATCGAGAAGATACAGCCGATGTTTGAAAATATTCTTTCGGGTGCATGGGGCGTTATCAATGTTCTTAAAAACTTTGTATTTGGATTTATCGTTTCTATCTATATGCTTTGCAGCAAGGAAAAGCTTCTTGCTCAGGCTAAGAAGATAATCATTGCAAACACAAAAAAGTCTACATGTGAGAAGATTATGAGAGTTTGCACTGAAACAAATAAAGTTTTTGCAGGTTTTTTGAGCGGAAAGATCATTGACTCGGCAATAATCGGAGTTCTTTGCTTTATAGGTCTGACTATCATGAATATGCCTTACAACATCATGATAAGTGTTCTTGTGGGTGTAACTAATATTATCCCATTTTTTGGACCGATAATCGGTGCGATACCATCAACTGCACTTATGCTTTTTATTGATCCTAAAAAAGCCATTATACTTCTCATTTTCATAGTTATTCTACAGCAGTTTGACGGCAATATCCTTGGTCCTAAGATACTTGGTGATTCTACTGGGCTTCCGGGTTTTTGGGTGCTGGTATCACTGTTCTTCTTTGGAAATTTGTTTGGTTTCATAGGTATGGTCATTGCAGTTCCGACTTTTGCATTGCTTTATACTTTTACACGAGAGAGCGTTGTTCAGCGGTTGAGAAAGAAGAAGCTCCCTGTAGATACCGACTATTATATGGAGGATGTTGAGCATTTGTATAAGAAAAATGAAAAGCGTATTCCGCTTACGCCTGAACAGCTTGACGCCATGGTAATTCCAAGTGCTGATGAGGTAAATGAGGTCAACAGAGAGGATGATCCAGAAATAGTTGACGATCACAACGAAAATAAAGATCAGTAAACGCAAAAGAGCGGCCTGTTCACAATTCATAGTGAGCAGACCGCTTATTTTATTTCATGTATTTTTTCTGTATTTTTGCAATATGTATCACAGAGTATATTACTATAAGTGCAATAAGTATTGTTAACGTGACCTTGAAAACAGACGATTCAAAGTATGACTTAGCTATTTTAACCTTCGCTTTGACTTGGGAACGTTCTACTTTAGTTGTGGAAACGAGATCTATAGTTGCAAGCACCTCACCTTTGTAGACAAGTTCCATTTTACCAAGCACATCGCCAACTTCAACAGGTGCAACAACGTTGTCAAAAACTGTTATTTTCTTTTCCACATCATTTACTGATATATCTACAGGCCACAGCCTTGTAAAACCATTTGCAGGTTTTAGATTTGCATAATCTATGCCGTCACCGTAGCTTACCTTTACATCACGGACTTCGCTGTTTTTGTCCACAAAATCCGTTGCTACAAGACTTGAAAATGCCCATTTGTAAAGACTGATGTGATCAAGGAGGTTGTAGTAAACATTATCTCCACCATATATGGAATCAGGATCTTCCTCGCCCTTCTTCACATCTTCTTCAAGCTTATCCATTGGTGCACCCATTGTCACAATAAGATATGTGGTGCCTTCATATTCCGCATATGAAGCTAAACATCTTCCAGCGGAGTCAAGGGTGCCTGTCTTTATTCCTTTAGCATAGGAGTAGTAATAATCGGTCATTGAGTCAAGCATAAGGTTTGTATTATAAATATCTGTACCATCTGAGTGATAAGAGGTGGATGCCATATGATAGCTTGGCAGACAGACAATATCACGAAATACCTGATATTTGCTTATGGCATATTCACAAAGAGTTGCCATATCCTTGCAGGACGAATAATTCTGTTGCGCCCACAGACCATGTGCATTTGAAAAGTGTGTATTTTCCATGCCGAGTTTTTCAGCTTTTTCATTCATAAGGTCTGTAAATTCTGTTATGGAATCGGACACATTCAAAGCGATTATATTCGCTGCTTCACATGAGGATGGGATAAGCAGTGCCGCCAGGAGATCATAACAGCTTACTTCTTCGCCTGGTTGTATATCAGCTGTTGAAGCACCAGTATCATATAGTTCATCAAATGCTTCCGAGCCTGCTGAATAGTATGTATCTTTCAGCTTTTGTTCATCACCTTTGAATTTGTCCAGAAGCACCACAGCAGTCATTATCTTTGTTAGGGAAGCAGGCACACGCTCGTTCTCACCGTTTATGTCAACGATAGCTTCACCGCTGTCAAGATTGACCATATAGACCGCTTCAGAGTAAAGCTCCAACGGTATCGCTTTTCCGTCATCGTCATAGCCTGATGTAGGTGTAAAATTGAATGCGTCTGCACACATCGCAGGCACAAGCAGCATTATTGCCAGCGTCATGGATAATATCCTGCTGATTTTTCGTTTTAGTTTCATTTACAGCTTCCTTTCGCACTGTATGTAAAGAGCCTTGCTCATTCAGTTTTCTCATAAAGTATATTAGCACCCTGTTTGCCCACACGTTTCACTCTTTCAAGATATGTGAGTATATTAAGCGTTACCTGTGCATATTCACGAGATATCTTTGCATTAAGGGCAAAGTCTTTAGAAGTGAACTTTTTTGGCAGGTCCTCCGGTAGGAACATATCAAAGTCGGCAGGGCAGTCAAGGTGTATCTCGTCAATAAGTCCCTTTGGTATCCTGTCATGACGTGAAGATCCACGCTTTTTGTTCTTTGACCAGCCGTTAAGCAATCTTATCTCCTCGGTTTCAAGCATACAAAGGCACAAATGAAATCGGGGGTTATCAAGGGTGTATTTTATTTTGTACAGTTCGGGCATGACTTCATAGATAGTGTATTTTCTCGGTGATTTGTGCTTTTCTGACAACTCTCCTGTTTCAGTATCTATCCAACGGACATATTTGACCGCAGGGATAGGGTAGACCACTGTCACGTCGCAGTAGTCAAGAAAGGCTTCAAGTTTTTTCAGCAGTTTGTTGAACTGTCTTGTTTGTATCTCGATAACACCGTTCTCGCCTACGATATCAGCCACATATCCGCCAATGCGTATCTCCTGATTTTCGCCATATGGCTCAAAATAGTTTTTCAAAACAGCATGAAGCGTTTTCTCGCCTAGAGTTCCGATGCCGTTGCGTTCACGGCTTTTGCCTATGATTTTATCGCAAGCATCTTGAAATTTCAGCCTGTCCGTAAGATCACCTCAGTTTTTATTATATCAGATATTCACTCTCACGTCAATCACAAAAACGCATAAAAAGAGCCTGAGATCTGCTCAGGCTCTTTAATCATACCATGACCCATCAGGTTATGCTGTCCGCAGTTATCTTGTCCCACTGGTCGCAATACTTGACTTCCATTTTGTCCATTCTTTCGTTGTAAAGCTTTGAGATAGCAGGTGTATCATATGAATAGATCATATCGTCTATGTTCTGTTCTACATAATCCATATCAACCGGCAAACGCTTGATTATGAAATATCCATATGTGTCATTCTCTGTAAGTTCAGTGGAAATGCCGTTTTCTTTCAGTTTGAAAGCGTCTTTTACAAGCTCTTCAGGATATCCAGTCGTATCTTTATTGAAATAATATCCTGTTGAAGGATCTTCAAGACCGAGATCCCAGCCGTACTCCTCAATAAGCTTGTCAAAGTCTTCTCCGTCCTGAGCTTTTTTCAGAACTTCTTCTGCAAGCTTCTTAGCTTTTTCCTTAGCTTTCTTTACACCGTCATCATCAAGCTTCGCATAAGCTGACTGCTTTGCGCTCGCTTTGTCTGAAAGTGACATACTGTCATAACTGTCAGCGGTACTGTCATCAAGATCTACCTGTGCATAGAAAGGGATCATAACGTGAATCTCACGGCAATACTCGCTTGTATCCTTGACTATTTTTTTAAAGTCCTCTTTTTTAGTTGCATACTTACCGTTATTCTTAAAAAGAGTATCGTTTACTTTAGTATAAATAGTAGCTGTTTCAAGCATTTTCCTGTAAAGATCCTCTGTGAGGTAAGCCGACTTAATGTCATTAAGATAAGCTTCATCAGAATCATAGTTTGCTTTTGCTTTAGCTATCTGCTCATCAATTGTCTTGTTGTCATCGTCTGTAAGCTTAATTCCGTTTTCTTCTGCAAGCTCAGGTGCAACAAGTTCCTGCTTAAGTGCAGTGATAACGTCCTCCATAAGAAGCTCAAAACCACCGTCAGTTGACTTGATAGTGTCAAGGGTAGCTCCGTAAGTGGAAGTGTACTTGCTTATAGTATAATAATAGTAGTATCTGAAAGTATCAAAATCAATATCATTGCCGTCAATGGTGCAAACGATAAAGTCCTTAGTATCAATGGACTTGCCGTCAATTGTAAGGGACGGCTCAGGTGTCTGTTTTTCAGTTGTGCTGTCAACAGCTGAAACAGAAGAATCCACTGTGGAAGATACGGTTGATGAGCTGTCGTTATTTTTGCTGCATGAAGTAAAGCTGCAAATAGCTATTGTGAGAGCTGCTGTAACAGCGGCTATTTTCTTTATCATAATAATTGTCCTTTCCTTTGAGAGAAAATCCTCTGCATAACATAGGTTTAATTATATCTTATTATTGTGATGATACTGTGTGATAATTCTTAAACTTTCTGTGAATGAAATATATATTATCCAGCGTGATACAGTTGACAATCTAAGCCTGGGAGAGTATAATATAAATGACTTTAATACGAAAAGAGGTATCCCATATGGATTTTGGTAAATATATTGCTCACAGAGGTCTTCACTCAGAACTTGTTCCTGAAAATTCTCTTACCGCATTCAGGCTTGCGGTTGAAAAATGTCTTTCTATCGAGCTTGATGTACGTCTAACAAAGGATTGCCGCATTGTGGTTTTCCATGACAATGACCTTATGAGAATGTGCGGCATTGAGGGCAAGGTGTTTGATTACACATATGAACAGCTTTCTGCCTTTAAACTTAAAAACAGTGATGAAAAGATACCGCTGCTGTCAGAGGTGCTGAAAACTGTTGACGGCAAAGTGCCACTTCTTATTGAGCTTAAAGGCGGTGCGCCATTCGGTGAGCTTGAAAGCCGAGTTGACCATATGATGAAGAAATACAAAGGCGAATTTGCAGTACAGAGCTTTAACCCGTTCTCAGTGATGTGGTTTAGGTTTCATTCACCAAAAGTCACAAGGGGACAGCTTATTTCAAAATATAGAAAAAACATTGACTTTGAATATATCGAAAGGTTCATTTGTGCTCAGCCATTTATCTGGAGAATTATTTCAAAGCCTCAGTTCATTGCTGCCGACCTCAGATCTATAAGCCTTGAAACCGCATTTCAGGCTGTTGATATAGATGCAGACTTGCTCACATGGACGGGAAGAGGCAAAGAGCTTATAGAAACTGCTTCACAGTTTTCAAAGACAGTTATAGCAGAGCAGTTTCCTGAAGATTTTGACTTTTCTGACAATTGGGAGGATAGCTGTGAATAAGATGCAAGACCTTCCATTGTGCGACCTTAACGAAGTCAAACGTACTGCAAAACGCACTGACAGCGATATTTCACGCTGTAAATTTAGCGGAGAATATCTTGAAAGCGAAGATCTCTCCTGCCTGTCATTTATAAACTGTATGTTTGAAAACTGCACCTTTACCGATTGCGATTTTGAGCGTTCCTCATTCGTTGATGTGACGTTCATATCCTGCGATCTGTCAAATTCATCACTGGACTCATCCTACCTCAGCAGATGTGAGTTCCGCTCCTGCAAGCTCGTTGGCGCAGAGTTCAAGGATTGCTCCATTCAAGGTGTAGCCTTTGAATCCTCAAACTGCGGATATGCCATATTTGATAAATGCAAGCTGTCTGAAACCCAGGTGAAAAACAGTGATATGTCCTCGGCTGAGCTTGTTTCCTGCAATCTCAAAGCATTCAAGACCAGCGGCAGCAAATACCTCGGCACATCATTTTTCAGAACGGCTCTCGGCGGCGTTGATTTTTCTACCTGTCTTGTAAGTGGACTGCGCGTTTCTGATACATTCAGAGAACTCCGAAACGCTGTTTTTTCAGCCAATCAAGCTGTGGAGCTTTCAATGCTCCTTGGAATAAGAATAAAATAATTTTAGCCGCTATGACAATTAACGTCACAGCGGCTTTTTTATCACTTTTTATCCTGTTCTATCAGTATTTTCACAGCGTTCACCGCACAGTGGATACCTCTTGTGGTGTCGTCGCTCACATTGTCTTCAAGGTCTGCCTTTGAACGCTCCACGTTCCATATAGCTGTTATAACAGCTCCACAGCGGACGTGTCTTGTGATACCTACTGAGAAAACTGCGGCACATTCCATTTCGGAAGTCATACAGCCGCACCTTAAATATGCGTCCCAGCGGTAATTTATATCGCCGCTCACAGGCATTGAGTCAGGCTCTACTTCTCCATAAAAGCTGTCCTTGCTGTGGACAACGCCCACATGATAACGCTTGCCAAGCTTATCTTCTGACAGTTCAGCTGCAGCTTTTGCAAGGGCAGTTGTTACAGTGAAATCTGCTACAGCAGGGTAGCCATCAGGGAGATACTCTTTTGACGTACCTTCGCCACGAACAGCCGCCGAAGCTATAACAAGGTCGCCACCGCTAACGGAAAGATCCATTCCTCCGCTTGTACCGATACGAATAAATGTGTCTGCGCCGCACTTTACCAGTTCCTCCACTGCAATTGCCGCAGATGGTCCTCCGATACCGGTCGAGCACACAGTTACTTTTTCGCCGTCAAGATAGCCTGTATAAACATTGTATTCTCTGTTTTGAGCCACCTGCTTTGCGTCATCAAGAAGAGCCGCTATTTTCGGCACTCTTCCAGGGTCACCCGGCATAATAACATATCTGCCCACTTCATCAGGGATAGTTCTGATGTGAAATTGTCTTTCACCGTCCATAATGCTTGCCATAAAAATTCCTCCTCTCAGAATTATTCGCCGTATGGATAATTATTTTCTTCGTATAATTCATTTTCTGCAAAATTTTTTCCGGATTTCTGCTTTTTCTTTATATGTATAAGCACTATGATAAGCACTATTGCTATAATCGCAAACAGCCCGCCTAATCCACAGAAAACAACTGTTAATATGGTATTGGTTGTATCATTTGGTGCATAAAACGTTTCAGGGTCGTCAGGGTCACAGAATATCTGGATCGTTTGTCCTCTTCTGTAACTGCTGTTGCTGGAATATGTATTGCTGTGAGTGGTGTAGAGCTGTCCGTCAACGTTATATGAATACACTGGTGTGTAAACTGTGCTATATGTTACGTGTCCGTCATCGTCCTCATGTCGTTCATCTTTACTGAGAATGTCTGATATTATAGCGTTGACTTCAAGAGTACATCTGTTTTTGAGTTGAGTTTGGTGTATTGCAAAACCTATTCCAACTGCAAGAAATGTCACGCCAACTAACATGAAAACTAACGCTATTATTTTCATTGCTGATTTGCTGTAATGCACATGAGATCTTTTGTAATAACGCATATTTTTCCCTCATTTAAGCATAAAAGCCAACACCTTAATATGGCGTTGGCTTTTGTTTTATCTTACTTTTCCATTTTCATTGAAATGTCAAACGCCTTGACCGAGTGTGTGATAGCACCGATAGAAATGATATCAACGCCCGTTTCAGCTATTGCACGGATTGTTTCAGAGGTCACGTTTCCTGAAGCTTCTAAAAGTGCTTTGCCATTTGTCATTTCAACAGCCTTTGCCATATCTTCATTTGTCATATTGTCAAGCATGATTATCTCAACGCCAAGTGTAAGAGCTTCTTTGAGTTCTTCAAGGTTTCCGACTTCAACTTCTATCTTGACAGTATGCCCCATTTTTTCTCTGAGAGCGTTTACTGCGCCTGTCATGCTGCCATATGCGTCAAGGTGAGTGTCTTTTAGCATTGCGCAATCTGAAAGATTGTATCTGTGGTTTTTTCCACCGCCTACTGTAACTGCATATTTCTGCAAAACTCTAAGACCTGGGAGCGTTTTTCTTGTATCCGCAACAGACGCCTTTGTACCCTTTACAAGCTCAACGCATCTGTTTGTTGCAGTTGCAACACCTGACATATGCTGAACGATATTCAGTGCCGTTCTTTCGCCTTTGAGCAAGGCTCTTGTTGAGCCTGTTATTCTTGCGATAATGTCGCCTTTCTTGACCTTTTCACCGTCATGGATAAATACCTCACATTTAACATTGCTGTCAAGAAGCTGAAAAACTCTCATTGCAACATCAATTCCACAAAGAACGCCTTCGTCCTTTGAAACATACTTTGCTGTTGAAACTGAATTTTCGTCAACAAGATAATCCGTTGTAACGTCTATATAGTTGATATCCTCCAGCAGAGCTGTTTTAATGATATCGTCGATCTGAAACTGCATTAATCTCATTTGTTTTCCTCCATTTTTTCTTTGGATTTGAGCTTTTCGATAGCGTCCTTTAATACGATATAAGCGACAGTTGTAAGAGACCTTGCTTCAACATAATCTCTGTCTATTTTGAAATTACCGTCACAAAGGAAATTTTTTAGCTTTGTTACTTCTTCAAGATCAGGTGGCAAAGCCTCCTTATCAGGGATAACGAAATATGCACGCTGCATTATATCTCTTATCTCTGTTCTTATGCCCTGAGGAATGTGCGGGGCTTCATTGTCTATCTTGAAATCGTAAGTTTCAAGGTCACCATTGTCAGATTTTATCTTCTCATTGATGTCAGCCGCAGCACGTCTTGAAAATACCAAAGCTTCAAGTAGGGAATTGCTTGCAAGTCTGTTATTGCCGTGAACACCTGTATGTGAACATTCGCCGCAGGCATAAAGCCTGTCAATGTTAGTTCTTGCATATGTATCAACATTTATGCCGCCCATAAGGTAATGATGACAAGGGAAAATAGGTATCATATCCTTGGTCATGTCATAACCTGCTTCGAGAAGCTTTTCATTTATCATAGGAAATCTGTTTCTGACAAACTCAGGGTCTTTGTGAGTGATATCAAGATAGAATTTGTCAGAGCCTGTTTTCTTGGCTTCAGCCATGATCGCATGAGAAACAACATCTCTTGGCGCAAGCTCTAGACGATCGTCATAGTTTTGCATAAATCTTTCGCCGTTGCAGTTTTTAAGATAAGCTCCCTCGCCTCTGACTGATTCAGAGATAAGGAAAGTTTCACGAGTGTGCTTGTTGTTAAAGCCTGTTGGGTGGAACTGGATATAGCTGAGATTTTTTATCTCTGCTCCAAGCTCATGAGCAATAGTTATGCCGTCGCCTGTTGCGATAGCGGAGTTTGTAGTGTATTCGTAAACTCTGCCTATTCCACCAGTTGCAAAAATGGCGTATCTGCAATTATATGTCGTATATTCGTTGTCATTAGTCAGCACAAAAATGGAAAAACCTGTTTCGGTTTTCTTAGCGTTGCACATAACGGCATTTTCGAGTATCTCAACATTATCTAGCTGTTGAACATTTCTTAGTAGAGTTGTTTCGATCTCCAGACCTGTGGTATCGGCATGATGAAAAATCCTGTTCATACCGTGTCCACCTTCGAGAGTGCGGTGATAAGATCCATCAGGACACTTATCAAAGTCAGCACCAAGCTCTATGAGTTTTCCGATGTCAATATAGGCTTCGTCAACAAGGACCTGAGTGGACTCAGGATCATTTTCAAATCCGCCTGCTACAAATGTATCATGTTTGTGATATTCAGGCGAGTCCTTTGGATTGTCATAAACGCCTGCAATTCCACCCTGCGCAAGGGAAGAGTTACACAAGGTCAGCTCTCTTTTGGAAAGCACAAGTACATTTAAATCACGGGAAAGGTTAAGTGCTGCATATAGACCTGCCGCACCGCAGCCAGCGATAATAACGTCATAATTTTTGTTGTTCATATTTATAACCTCTTTGTATGGCGGAGTGTCGCCAAGTGTTATGTAAAAATCACATCAGATATTGCTCTGAAATAATTTATACTTATTCCATTATACCATATATTTTTTCCTTTTTCAACTGTTATTTGAATATATAATATACATACCTTACATTATTATTTTAAGTGCAAATTAACAAAAAAATGACTGCCTGCTCCCTAAAGGGAACAAGCAGTCGGAGGTTTATTATAGATCAACTAATAATCAAATATTAGTCACTCTGCAAATTGCTTTGTCAGCAAAGATTATTTGCCGTAGTAAGCCTTGAGGTACATTTCCTTAAGCTCGCTCATCAGTGGGTATCTTGGGTTAGCACCTGTGCACTGGTCATCAAATGCGTCCTCAACCATGTTGTCGAGGGTGTCAAGGAAGTACTTCTCGTCTACACCGTAATCAGCGATAGTCTTCTTGATACCAACTCTTTCCTTAAGAGCCTCAATAGCGTCGATGAACTTGTTGAGTGTATCCTCATCGTTCTTACCAACGATACCAAGTGAATGTGCACACTCGCAGTATCTCTCAAGAGTATGTGGATACTGATACTGTGAGAAAGTACCCATCTTTCTAGGTGTTGGGTCAGCGTTGTATCTCATTACCATTGTGATAAGGAGAGCGTTAGCAATGCCGTGTGGCAGGTGATGATAAGCACCGAGCTTATGAGCCATTGAGTGGCAAACACCGAGGAATGCGTTAGCGAATGCCATACCAGCCATTGTAGATGCTGTAGCCATTTCCTCACGAGCCTTAACGTCTGTCTGACCGTTGTCATATGCACCTGGCAGATACTTGAAGATAAGCTTCATAGCTCTCAGTGCAAGACCGTCAGTGTAATCTGTAGCCATTACAGATGCATAAGCCTCAAGAGCGTGTGTCAGAGCGTCGATACCTGATGCAGAAGTCAGACCTCTTGGAGCAGACATCATCATATCTGTATCAACGATAGCCATGTTAGGCATGAGCTGGTAGTCAGCCAGAGGATACTTAGTACCTGTCTTTTCATCAGTGATAACTGCGAAAGGTGTTACCTCAGAACCTGTACCAGAAGATGTTGGGATAGCAATGAAGTATGCCTTCTCACCCATCTTAGGGAATGTGTAAACTCTCTTACGGATATCGATATATCTCATAGCCATATCGAAGAAGTCAGCGTCTGGATGCTCGTAAAGAACCCACATGATCTTACCAGCGTCCATTGCAGAACCACCGCCGATAGCGATAATTGTGTCAGGCTCGAAAGCTCTCAACTGAGCAACACCCTCAAGTGCACAAGCAAGTGTTGGGTCTGGAGCAACATCGAAGAATGTTTCGTGGAGAATACCCATTTCATCGAGTTTATCTGTGATAGCCTTTGTATAACCATTCTTATAAAGGAACTGGTCTGTTACGATGAATGCCTTTTTCTTGCCCATAACAGTCTTCAACTCGTCAAGAGCAACAGGGAGACAACCCTTCTTGAAGTATACCTTTTCAGGTGCTCTGAACCAAAGCATATTCTCTCTCCTCTCAACGACTGTCTTAATGTTCAGCAGGTGCTTAACGCCAACGTTCTCAGAAACTGAGTTGCCGCCCCATGAGCCGCAGCCGAGTGTGAGGGAAGGAGCAAAGTCAAAGTTGTAGAGGTCACCGATACCGCCGAGTGAAGAAGGTGTGTTTACGATAAGACGGCAAGTCTTCATTCTTGCAGCGAACTTATTGAGCTTTTCTCTCTCGTTTATGTTATCTACCCAAAGTACTGAAGTATGACCAAGACCACCGTTGTTTACGAGAAGTGCCTCTGCGATGTCAAGAGCATCGTCAAAGTTCTTTGACTTGTACATACCAAGGATAGTTGTGAGCTTTTCGTGACCGAAAGCCTCTTCTGGAGCTGTGCTTGTAGCCTCGCCGATGAGTACCTTTGTATCCTCTGGAACTTCAAAGCCAGCCATCTTAGCAATAGTTACAGGACGCTGACCAACGATCTTAGCATTAAGAGCACCGTTGATAAGCATTGTCTTTCTTATCTTGTCAGCCTCTTCATCGTTAAGGAAGTAGCAACCTCTCTTGATGAATTCCTTCTTAACATCGTTGTAAACTGTCTTATCAGCGATAACTGTCTGCTCTGTAGCACAAATCATACCGTTATCAAATGTCTTAGAATGAATGATAGAGTTTACAGCGTTTACGATATCAGCAGAAGAATCGATGATAGCTGATGCGTTACCGGCACCAACACCGAGAGCTGGTGTACCAGATGAGTAAGCGGCCTTTACCATTCCAGGACCGCCTGTAGCGAGAATAGTGTCAGACTCTCTCATTATCATATTTGTGAGTTCAAGAGAAGGAACATCGATCCAACCGATGATACCCTTTGGAGCACCTGCTGCAACAGCTGCATCATAAACGATCTTAGCAGCAGCGATAGTTGACTTCTTTGCTCTTGGGTGTGGTGAGATTATGATACCATTTCTTGTCTTAAGACAGATAAGTGTCTTGAATATAGCAGTAGAAGTTGGGTTTGTTGTTGGGATAACAGCAGCGATAAGACCGATAGGCTCGTAAATTCTCATTGTGCCGTAAGCCTTATTTTCCTCAAAAACACCACAAGTCTGAACATTCTTGTACTTATTGTAGATGTGCTCAGCAGCATAGTTGTTCTTGATGACCTTGTCTTCAACGATACCCATGCCTGTTTCCTCAACAGCCATCTTTGCAAGTGGGATTCTTGCCTTGTTAGCAGCGATAGCGGCAGCCTTGAAGATCTTGTCTACCTGCTCCTGTGTGTAGGTAGCGAAGATTGCCTGCGCAGCTCTTACTTCAGCGATCTTAGCAGTCAGAGCTTCCTCTGTATCGACGATGCCGACTGTTTTAGCTTCACTCTTTGCCATAAAATAAACCTCCAATAAATTAATTATTGTTTTTTACTCTTGATAACCCCCGCTCGGGTTTTATCTTACTTATATTATATACGATTGTTATTTTTTTGTCAATCTTATAAAGTTACAGCTTTTTTGATATTTTACGTCGTTTTATTATGCAATATACATAAATATTGAACATTGTTTTATGATAGATTAACAATTCATGACCGTCAAATTGCACAATAAAAATCAGTTTGATAAATATTTATCATATATGCCCCCTGAAAGAAGATTAATAAAAATAAGATAAAATCTAAACAAAAATAAAACAGTTGTGAAAATAACGAAAAAGTGCTTGACATTTAGAAAATCTGTAGTATAATATAGACATAACAGAGATACATAGAAAGCGCTGAGATGTAAAGGTAATTTTACACAATAAGGCTGTTGAAAAATCAATGTATACTCTGAAACTCGACTTAATACCATATTTTAAAATAAAAGGAGATATGACTTATGAAACTTGATAACTTTGTAGCATCCAGCGACATCTATGATGTTTATGAGTCTGATGGAATGGCAGTCAGGATCTATAAGAAGCCTGAATACAAGGAAAAGTGTCTGTATGCGGCTCTTACACACGCAAGAGTTGAAACAACACTTGGCAATTCCTTTATAAAGATGCCTGTTCTTCACGAGGTTTCCGTTATCGACGGCAAATGGGCTATTACAATGGACTTTATAAAGGGTAAGACTCTTCAGCAGCTTATGGACGAAAATCCAGACAAGAAAGACACATATCTTAACCAGTTTATCGACATTCAGTGCGAGATACACGCTCAGTATATGCCACTTCTTTCAAAGCTGAAAGATAAGATGGCAAGACAGATCAAGACTCTTGGTCAGATCGACGAGATAAAGAAGTATGAGCTTCTCACAAGACTTGATTCAATGCCAAAGCACATCAAGCTTTGCCATGGTAACTTTGAGCCAAAGAACGTTATCATCAATGACGAAGGTACTTATGTTATCAATTGGGGTTCTGCTAGACAAGGCAATGCTTCTGCTGACGTTGCAAGAACATACCTGCTGTTCTGCCTTAATAATCCTGATCTTGCTGAGGCTTATCTTGATAAGTATTGCGTAAAGAGCGGAACATCTAAGCAGTATGTACAGGCTTGGTTGCCGATCGTTGCAGCAGCACAGCTCATTAAGGGCAAACCAGAGGAGAAGGATCTGCTCATGAAGTGGATTGACGTTGTAGATTACGATTAGTCTTTTCGTCAGGTTGTAACAAATTTGTAACCTCTTATTGTGCAAATAGCTAAAAAATGATTTATCCCGATTATGAGTTTCGTCATAATCGGGATATTTTGTTACAATTCTTTATAATCCCTTTACAGAGTAATTTTCATGTGATATAATGTGAAACTGTTGAAATATGACATAATGATTTAGGACTACAGAGGTTATTCGGAGGATCAATATGAAAAAGCTAATGATAGCTGTTGCTATAGTTTGCACTATGTTTGCTTTGCCGGCTTGTGGAAAAAATGCCGATAATAAAACAGAAAATAATGTTAATCTTACAAATAATGACGTAACGACAGCTCAGACAGAGGTTACTGATGAAGTGCCAGACGAAACTACTTCACTCCCTGACAGAAGCACTCTTGAAAAGATACCAGATGAGGCTGTTGATTCGTTTAATCAGGTCGTAGATGTCTGCAAGGAGATATATCCTTTGGCTGAAAAAACCAAAAGGCTTTATGGTTATACAGGCACTAAGACTGTGAACAAAAAGAATTGTTACATTTTTGTTATATATGATAAAAATGACGATGTGTTGACAAAGGTGGCAACTGTCGCTGCCGAGGTCGCATCAGATAAGCTTTACGTTCTTGATGATGAAACAGGAAGTGCCGAAAAAATCAATACCGAGGATGTTAAAACTCAATCTACAGAGTCATGGGCAGATCAAGTAACTGAGTCTTTTGCAGAATACTATCAGAGCAAAGAGGTTAACGACCATCTTGCTGCAGTTGTTGAAACAGCCGCGGTTAAAACAGTTCGCTAATACTTTATAAAAAAAATCACACCAGAGAATTTTCTGGTGTGATTTTTTTTATTCGATCTCTTCGCTGTTGTCAGTATCAGTGCTTGTGATGATATTTGTTGCATATGTAAGTGTAAGCAGGCTGTCACCCAAATGGACATTTTCCACAACTATGTTTTCATAGTCGATGCTAAGATCATAATGTGAAAAATTCCAGAACGCTTTCAGACCAAGATTTACAAGCTGGTCTGCAATAGCCTGAGTGTTTGCCTTCGGTATACAAAGCACAGCTACAACAGGGGAGTTTGCTTCGCAAAAGCTTTCTATTTCATTAGTGTGACGAATCGGTATGTTTCCTACCACTTCACCAGTGAGCTTAGGGTTTATATCAAATATGCCTATGAGATTGCAACCCCTTGTTTCAAAGTTAATATGTGTGGCGATAGCTTTACCAAGGTTTCCTGCACCGATAAGTATGGTCTTGAAATGCTTGTCTACTCCGAGTATCTTGCCTATTTCCATTCTAAGCTCATCAACGTGATAGCCATATCCCTGCTGACCGAATCCGCCAAAGCAGTTAAGGTCTTGTCTTATTTGTGAAGCCGTGAGCTTCATTCTCTCAGAAAGCTCCCTTGAAGATATTCTTTCAAGTCCTTCTTTTTGAAGTTCACCTAAAAATCTATAATAACGTGGCAGTCGTTTTATTACTGATGCGGATATCGAACCGTCTTTAGACATATATTTACACTTTCCTTTACTAATAAACATGATTGATAAATAAATAACAATATCACATAATATAATAGCACTAATCTTTTCTTTTGTCAAGGACTTGTAAACTCTCTGCGGTCTTAAAAAAAGCAGCCTCGTTTTACAGAAGCTGCCTTATGAATATTAATTTTATTCTAGATCTTTTTTCTTTACAGAAGCAACACAGAAGTCGATGCGTTCTTCATCATCTTCTTCATTTCCTGAACCTGTGAGAGGAACTCCTTTTGTTGGATCGATCCCGTCAACGGCTGTAACAAGTCCTGTGCCCTCGCCAATAGAAGCACCCGGTACTCTGAACTTTGTAATGTCGATAGGCTCGATAGAGGTCTCAACAGGCTTTTCAAGCTGTGGTATCCACTCGTATGGTACACGATAAGCTCTGTAGATCATGTTGCTTTTGAATGTTCCAGCAAAATTCTTGAAATAAGGGTTTACAAATTCCCAAACTATTTCATAGTCAGGTGTGACCTCAAGAAGATGTCCATCCGAACCTTCCGTAATAAGAGTGTTTCCGTTCGGAAGTCGCTGTGCAGAGCTGATGTATGAGCTATAGAACTTAGAAGCGTCAGTAAAAAGCAGATTTCCTGCTTCAAGGGGAGTGTACTGCCATGTTATTTCAAGTGTAACAGGATTGAATTGAAGTACTCTTGAGTAATCTCTGTGTGCATTGTTCACTCCTGTGATGGAAGCAGGGTTAGGTGTGCCGTAGCCACCCTCGCCACCGTTATCGAATACCAACAGGTCGCCCTCTCCAGGAAGTCCCTTTGGTATCATGTGCAGGTGGTGCTGACCAATTATCCAGCCAAGCTTCTTTGTGGTTTCGCTTTCGTTGAAGTTAGGACCTACACGCCATACTATCTTACCTGTTGATTTCTCGATAATTCCGAGTATGTTTGAGTTTCTTGCGTCAAATATGATATTGTCCGGGTGGAAGCGTTTGTCGCCTGCGTCATACCATTTATTTTCGCCAAGGGTAGAGAAGTTGTTTATGTGCATCCAATCTCCACCTGCCTCACCGTGAAGACCAGGGTTTCTGAACAATGCGTTCTTTGCGGCCTCGTCAAAGCCAAGCTCATCAAAGTGGTCGCTTGCACGCCAGCTCCAAATTATATTGCCTTCCCAATCCACTTCGATGATCTTATCGTCGATAAGTCTTTTGTCTGAAATATCGTGGTTGTAGAGGTTCTCGTGAGTAAGGATAAGTGTATTGCCACTGTCTGTCTTTGGCTCACCATTTGGATAATAGTAACCCACAGTGCTGCCCTCACGCTGAAAATCATGGTGCTGTCTAGCCATATAGACCGGTTCTTTACCCGGGTCGGCAACAAGTTCAGTTTTGTCGAATTTCCATACGATATGACCGTCCCAGTCTACCTGAACAAGATCAAGTTGATCCTGATATGCATATTTACCTCCTCTTGCTCCTGTTGTGCCCATTACATATCCGCCTGGGAGTATTTTGTTAGGAAATCCTCCTAGTCCAGCCCAAAGCTTTACTTCATTGCCATTCATATCTATGAGCAGAGCACCTTTAGCGGACGGGAAGATCGTATAGCCGCTGTAGGCTTTTTCTTTGTTGTATATTGTAACTCCTGTTGGATAAATGCTTGGATAACCCATGTCTGATTCCTCCTTGTTTATTTGTCTGCTTTTGTCAGGTCTGCAGTAACGTTATCTGGAAATGATTTTTTTGCTGCATCTGGATAATAAAATTCCCTTATGTTGTAACTGTTGGGATATTTACCATTATCATACGCCCACTTATTTATTTCATCAAGATGAGATGCAGCTTCCTCAGAAAGTCCCAGTTTAATACTGTACTGTTCCCAGTTTGTTTTGAAATCATCTGGTTCGATTCCATATTTCTTTGATATTTTTTCAGCCGACTCATCTAAGTTGTCATTTATGTATTTAACGCTTTCATCAAGTGCTTTAAGATAGTTCGTAAGAGTTTCAGTATTGTTCTTTGCAAAGTCGCTTGATGTTATAAGATAAGCAGATACGTTTATCCCTATATCTTTTGCAGATGCGACCTGAGTCCAGCCCTCTGCTTCATATTTTTTTATAGCTGAGCCTGTAACGATAGCGGCTGATGCCTCACCGTTATGTGCAACTGCTATCTGAGTTGATATGGAATCTGTATTGACGTTTTTCTGCTTTGACGGGTCAAGTCCTAAATAAGTCTGAGCCTGCCAGTTGAAGTATTCTGAAACTGTTCCAATAGAAGTTATCCATCCTTCACTTTCATCTAAAGCATCAAGATCATCTTTGTATTTTGGTGCAACAAAAAGACCACCGTTATATGAAACGCTAGAACTTAGATCTGAAAAAATCACAAGATTAGTGTTATCGAGAGTATTTCCAATTCTGTTTACAGCAGCAAAATCTGCAAGCAGTCCTGTATCTGCTGTGCCTGTTGCAATAGCGTCAACTGTGTTAATGCCGGCAGCGTATTCTGATGTTTCGAGAGATATACCATATTTCTCAAATATTCCTTGCTCCATACCGATATAGTCGGCATACTGATCTGGCTGACCTGTCATGTTCGCAACTCTCAAAACGCTAAGCTCTTTACCGTTTTTGGTAACCTTCTTTGCGGTTTTTCCGCTTGATGAACTACTGCATGATGCAAGAAGAGTTGCTGTCAATGCTGTAGATGCTATTATTGCGATTATCTTTTTTATGTTCATTTTTAAATCTCTCCTGTTAAATTAATTATTTTACGTCAAAGTGTTTAAGTTTTTTCTTGCCAATAAACTGTAGGATCCTGTCAGCAGCAAAGCCAATCACAGCAAGTGTGACGATTCCTGCAAAAGCCCAGCTTGTTTTGTAATAAAGCTTCGAGCTGTTTATAAGATAACCAAGGCCATCACTGCCGACCAGCATTTCAGCTGCCACAACACAGATGATAGCTGAGCTAAGTCCTAGTCTTATTCCAGTGTAGATATTAGATACCGCTGATGGTACAACTACTGTGAAAAAAACTCTTGCTTTTTTTGCCCCCATGCAGGAAGCTGCTTCCACGAGCTGCTTATCAGTTGAAGCCACACCCGCTATAGTGTTTACGAACATAGGGAAGAATGATGCGTAGAAAATAAGTGCGACTTTTGATTCTTCGCCTACTCCGAACCACATTAGAAAGAGTGTTGTCAATGCAATAGCAGGCACAAATCTGAAAAAGCTAAGTATAGGTTCAACGAGCCAGCGTACAGGTCTGAAATTTCCTACAATAAGACCCATAGGAACAGCAAAAATTATTGAAAGTAGCCAGCCTTTTATTACTCTTCCGACACTTGCAACAATGTCACTCCAAAGAGTTCCGTCTTTGATAAGTTCCTTCATGCTGTCGATCGTTTCCTTTGGGCTTGGAAGAAAATATTCATCATATTTCAAAGATCCTATTCCCCAAAGGGCAATTATTGCTACCCATGATATGATGCCACATTTTAGTATCTTCTGTATAGCAGAGGACTTTGTTTTATTATTTTCCATCTTTAATGTCCTCCTTATTAAATGTAGTATAGCTCTGAGTCATCAAGAGCTTTGTTTACGAGAATATTTGTAGTGTTTTCATCAATAGTGTAAAGCTTCTTGATAAGTACTTTTACCTTATCACCTTTTTTCAGGCGGGAAGCGTTCAGCGGATATCTGCCTGTTACTGAGATACCGTCTATGGAAGCTTTAACCTCAAAGGCGTTTCCTCTGAATGAAACTTCTTCCACAACGGCATCCTCCATTGAGCTTTCAAACTGGTGATACTCGCTGTCTTCAAATTTGTTTATCTCGATAAACTCAGGTCTGATTATAGCTGAAGTCTTGCCCTCTGCTGTTTCAAAGCCTTTGAGCTTGCTGTAGTCCTCGATAACTGCGGACTGACCGATAAACTGAGCAACAAAAGGCGTTTTAGGTTCAAGGTATATCTCAACCGGATTGCCTATCTGCTCAACTCTGCCTTTGTTTGTGATAACAATTTCGTCTGCGACCTCTATTGCTTCGTCCTGATCGTGTGTAACGAAAATGCTTGTTATGCCTATTTTATCAATAGTATCACGAAGCCATGTTCTCAGTTCTTTTCTTACCTTTGCGTCGATAGCTGCAAAAGGTTCGTCAAGTAGAAGAAGTTCAGGCTGAGGTGCTAGTGCTCTTGCAAGAGCGATACGCTGTCTTTGACCTCCGCTGAGCTGGTCAGGATAACGCTTGCCAACGTCAGGCAAGCCAACAAGTTCAAGAAGCTCAGCCACACGTTGTTTGATAAACTTCTTATCTTTTTTCTGAACCTTCAGACCATAAGCTATATTATCGTAAACTGTCATAAAAGGGAAGAGCGCATAGCTTTGAAAAACAAATCCGATACCTCTTTCATTTGATGGAAGTTTGTTGACATTTTTACCATCTATAATAATATCGCCGCTATCCTGTTTTTCCAAACCTGCAAGCATACGCAGGATAGTTGTTTTACCGCTGCCGCTCGGTCCAAGCAGACCGATAAGCTTTCCCTTTTCAATACCAAAACTTACGTTATCCGAAGCTTTAAAATCGCCAAAGCTTTTATTAATGTTTTTTAATTCTATATACATAGCTGACAACTCCAATTAAGATATATTGCTGTGATAGTTCCAATGTCAACATCGCTGCATTCGCTTATTGATCTTTGACAATTTAAGCTCCTCACTTTCAATTCATATCAAGTCGATATGATTAGTATGCTTTTATTATACATGATTTTATGGAAATGTCAATAGTTATAAATGATTTTTGTGAAATCATACATATATGATAGGAATACTTTATTATTGTTGTACATTTTATTCATAACTAACATATATGAGAGATATGATATACAGAAATGTTTGATAATACTCTTGACAAAGTGCGTAAATAGTGATATAATCACTATATTCATAGTAAAACTATATGAATAATATAATATATATTGGAGGAAATAAAAAAATGCTTACAGAACTGACAAACCAGAATTACAACGAGCTGATATCAGCAGACAAACCGCTTGTTATAGAATTTTACTCACCTGCCTGTGTTCACTGTAAAAGAACAGAGGCAGGCCTTAACGAAGCTGCAGAAGAGCTTGGAGAAACCGCTATCATAGCTAAGTGTGATATCACCTCTCAGCCAGATCTTGCGAAGAGATATGACGTTACAGCACTGCCAACACTCCTTTTTATAAAGAACGGTGATATCAAAAACAAGCTTGAGGGTTTTACACACAAGCTGATAATTCTTGACAATATTAAGAGATTATAAAAAATCAGTCCGATGTTTTGAGCATCGGGCATTTTTTTGAGCAAAAGGTCTTGACAAAGTAGGGAGTTTATGATAAAATAATAATGTTGTTTTGTATGCGGGTGTGGCGGAATTGGCAGACGCGATAGATTTAGGTTCTATTGGCAACACCGTGCAGGTTCAAGTCCTGTCACCCGCACCATACTTGTGCAATAAAATAGATGCACACCTCGAAAAGCTCGTATTATCGCGGCACAAATAGGGAACGACCCTAAACTTATGTATCACGGAGAGTCATCTGATTTATTCAGACTAATGCTCTCCGTTTTCTTTTTGTCTACTTTACAATTCCGATATGAGTAAAGTAAATATCGATTTCCTGCGTGATACTGCCGTTATCGTCTTTCAGCTTTTCGTGAACCTCGATGCGCGATACAAACGTGTGTAAGATTTCCTGAGTTAATTCTGTAATATCTGTGTACTTTTTAGCAAGCGCAGCAAATCTTGCGGTGTTAGCCGTCTGGGATTGAAGCTCCTGCATCGTATGCTTCAAGTCTGATATTTCCGCTTTAAGCTGATTCTGCTCATCAGTGTATCCCTGCGACAGCATTCTGAACTGATCATCATCAATCGTACCAAGAACGTGATCTTCGTACAGCTTTCTGAAAATTATTCCGACCTCGGCAAGCCTTTTCTCGCTCTTTTTCAGTTTTTTGTTAGCTTCGGACAGCTCTTTTTTAGCAGCAGTATTTGACTCCCGACTGATATACTCAGCAAAATCATCTGTACGTTCTCTCGCAAACGCAGTCACATTCCGTATTTCATGCAGTACGATTTCCTTGAGATGACTTTCCTTAATACCGTGCATGGTACATTGTTCCCGACTATTTTTTCGATACGAAGAACAGATAAATTTCCAGTTTTCAGACTTCTCTCTTGCGTGTCTGTGAAAATATAACTTCTGTTTGCAGTCCGCACAGAAGACTATTCCGGCAAAAATACTTTTCTCTCCGCTCCTTGTGAACCTACGCTTGCTCTGCCTGAGTCGCTGAACTATCTCCCATATATTAATGTCGATTATCGGCTCATGAGTATTTTCAATCAGCTTGTGCTCGCTTTTGGGCAGCTTTAATTTCCGATGGTCTTTGTATGACGCTCTGCCGAACCTGAAATTACAAGTGTGTCCGAGATAGCTGACGTCCTCCAAAATATTTGCAACTGCGGTCGGATTCCAGCGGTAGGGATAGCTTGTATCAAAGTTAGAAATAACATTTCCCGTTTGACTGTACTCGTACATCGCAGGAGTGTATATCTGTTCTTCCTCAAGCCTGTGCGCGATCTGAGCCGGACCCAAGCCATCAGCGCATAGTTGAAAAATATATTTTACGACCAGCGCTGTTTCGGGATTGGGCAGAATTTTGTTGTGATCCTCCTGAGATTTCATGTAACCGTAAGGCGGACGTGAAGCGACTCTCTGCCCTCTTTCGGATTTTATTACACAGCTTGCCTTAATTTTTCTGCTTGTATCCTTGACGTGGAATTCGTTAAAAATGTTGTAGAATGCCGCCATATCGACAGCGGAGGAATCCGGATTATCGGAATCAATATTGTTATTGATCGCAATATAGCGGACATTTCTGCGCGGAAAATATTCCTCTGTGTATAATCCTACGTGCAGATGATTTCGACCAAGCCTTGAGAGATCCTTTGTAATTATTGTGCCGATCCTGCCGTTGTCCACATCGTCTATCATGCGTTTGAATGCAGGACGTTCGAAATCTACTCCCGTGTACCCGTCGTCAATGTAGAACGCGGTGTTGTAAAATCCATGTTCATCGGCATATTTTTGAAGTATATCTTTCTGATTTGAAATGCTGTTGCTTTCTCCCGCAAGCTCATCCTCGTGACTGAGCCTGCAATACAAAGCCGTTATCTTATTCGTGTCTGACATTATTAGCCTCTCTTTCCGTCCATTATGCGGACTCTGTCAAACCGATTGAGATTACAGATAGTATATCACAATCGATTCTGAAAGTCCAGCGATAATCTATAAATTTATGATAATTTTTCAGCGGCGGATCTCAGCAAATATTTCAGCTTGTCCTCAGCTGTGGATTTTGAGGTCATATCAAACACCGAGTTGATGTTGTAAACAATTCCGTCAATGATCTCGGAACGACTTTTGATATACTTATCCTCAGTTTGCGTTATGCTGCCGGAGCAACAGCTTTCGTTTCTTTCTATAATATTTGTGTCCATATACCTCCTGCTCTCCGATATATATCGGAACAAATGTTGAGAAAATTCGTGTAAACAAATCAGTTCAGTCCTTTCGTTTTAAATTTTTTGTGCGAATTTGATACGCACCGATTTTACAATTCGTTATCATCAACCTCATAGGCGTTAACGATAACATCACCTTCGCCATATTCGCAAGAATTTTCAGCTATATTTTGTTCGGCAAATTCACGGTTGTTCCTTGCAATCAAATCGTCAAGGTTAACTTTACCCCTTGTCCTGCGAACGTTACGCACCGCCTCCTTGCGATACTCCGCTATAACTTTCGGAGGAATATCAGCCAGCTCCGACAGTATCATAATCACAATTTCTAGCTCAACTGCGTATCTGAACAAGCCTTTTGAGATTTTAGTTATCCCTGCCTCGCTACCTTTCACGATTTCATCTGCAAGATTTTTTGCGATGATATTCTTCTGCCTGCCGACTTCAATTGAGGAAACATACTCCCTTATCGCCTTGGCTATAAATTCTGAACGTGAGTGCGAAGTTTTCTCCGCATACTCATCACAAAGTTCCAAAGTTTCATTGTCTAAGCTTATTCCTATTTTCTTTGCCATAATTACCTCCGTTTCCTGCGGTATTACCTTTTGGTGCACACTCCAAAGGGCGATATTTCCGCATTTTTATTGATTTTTTACTTGCTGCGACACCTCCGTTTCATACTTTTGCAAATTAAGACTCCTTTTACTCGAGAGCCGAAAACCTCCGTAATTTCGGCAAAATATTGCGGTCAGCTTTGCTGTCCGCTGTGAGTGCGACACCGTCGCTTTAACTTGCAAATTATTAGTTATGCTTACTTTAACCTCTGCATATCCGGTATTTGTGCAGATTGACAATCGCCTTTTATTATCAGAATTAAAACCTCTCCCACATATCGCCCACAGCGGCTAACAAATCGCTTGTGTCGGCTTTTAATCTGTTTCTGCTAAACTTACCCGATAGAAAAATCCAAACCCGCAAATCGGCTTACATTGCCTTACTTTGCGTTTCTAACGGCGGAATGTCAATCCCCTTATTCGCAAGCTGACTTCTTATTTTATTAGCTGACATGTGCAGCACTTCATCAAGACTCATTAACTTGACTTCATAAACCTTTGCATTGTCATCAGTGTCAGTAACAATATCAACAGGGTCAGTAGGATTGCAAACAGTGACAGCGGATCTTTCTGCATCAACTTCGGACTTACCAATCGCAAGCAACGTATTTAAAGGCTTTTCAAGCATTTCACTGTTACCGCAAGTGACAGCAGGGTCAGCGTTTTCACACTCCTTCGGCATAAGATTTCTGCCGTCACTGCTGTCACTTTTCATATCGTAATTCAGAATAATTATTCGCTGTCCGTTGCTGCGTTTGGATTCAAACGTTACTCCGTAATCCAGCAATTCATAAGCGTGTTGAATTAAATCTTTTTTGACACGATTTGAAAACATTTCTTTGTCCAGCAGAGCAGATAACTTTTCAGCAAGTTCAGTAGCAGAGCCTTTAAACTTTTTCTGAGTTACCATAAAGTCGTGAACAGCAAAGGGGAAATAGTCGGGTTCGATATTTTTAATCTCATCAGACACTTTCCATCTGCTGCTTTCAAACACAACATTGATCTCTTGATTTTCAATATCACGACCTACGCAATACAGTTTAGCTTTTCGACTTCCACGCTTGCTTTCAATCAGAACCATACTTCCGTCAACGCAACCGCTCAAACCTGTACTGCCTGAAATCATATTGAACGGATCGCCGTCGGAACACTTTCGTGTGTGATGAACCAGAACTATAGCTATACCAAGCTTGTCCGCAAGACTTTTTAGAACGGATAGTTCTTTGTAATCTGAACTGTAGCTTGACTCCGATTCGTTACGTACCTTTTGCAAAGTATCTATCACAACAATTTTCAAATCGTCAAACCGCTTCCTGCAGTATTCAATTTGTTCAGGCAGACCATTTGAAATTGATTCCGCCATAATTGCAAAATGAAGATTATCGGACGGATCGTCTGTCAGTTCGTACAACCTGTTTTGCAGACGTATCAAGCTGTCCTCTAAACTAAGGTATACCACATGACCGCAGGACGTTTCTTTTCCAAGCACCTTTTCTCCTTTTGCTATAGACAAGCACATATCAAGCGCTAACCATGACTTTCCGACCTTCGGTGCTCCTGCGAGAATAAACAATCCTTGCGAGATCAAACCGTCAACACAATATTCGATCGGTTTCATCGGAGTATTCATAATATACTCGCTGCTGTACATTTTTAATTCTTTCATTTTATCGACCTCCTTTTAATATGCAAAGCCGCTGACCTCGGTTCTGCAAACAAAAACGCACCGCAGAAAACGAAATCTGCGGTGCGTTTTTTACCCTCTGATATTATTATATGCGGAAATTCAGAAAATGAATAAAATCACATAACATTATTTTTTTATTCAACACGACATTTTCAGTTGCATATTGCGGCAAAATATGATATACTTAATTTGGAAACTGTAAAAACGACAGCCTTGAGGTGTAATTATGTTTAACGATATTTGTTTTTATGTCAAAGGGAATATGATTGAGGTCAACGGTCAGGAATTTTTATTGGGTGAGCCTTCGGAGTCGTGTATGAATATTTCTCCTTCCGAATTCGAAGAGATATATGATAAGTATAGATCGGCGGAATACATAATGAACCATGAAATCAATGCTGAAAAGGATATTTCCGTTGAATATATACCGCCCTCAAAAGAGAATTGGGGCAGGCTTAACAGCATGATGGTCGAAATAGATACGGCTTTAAAAAAACATAAAATATTTCAGGTTCTTGATACTCAGAATGCTGTCGAATTTTTCAAAGGATTTACTGATATGGACGGCACAATTATGAATTCCGAAAACTGGGAACTTTATTACAAGACCGCAAGTCTTTACAAGCCTGTGATCGATGATATTTTTAATTTCAATAAGACTATGTATTACTTTGTGAACGATTTTCTGTCACATCTTAAAAAGCTTGATCCCGAAAATTTTGCCGCCGCTTACTACGACTTCCTTACAAATCCTATGGCGTACAAGATGATTGCAAATCCTATCATGAATGAATATATGTCGTATACAAGCGCTGATTTTCTTGAAATGAATATGATCCCCAAAGAAATAACCGATGGCTGCGGAGAGTATGTAATTGCGGAATACTACCATGTTGATAGATTGCAGAGCTTTTTAAAGGTCGATTTTCTAAAAGGTCTTATGGCAGGACATCATATACGCAGATGTGAACATTGCGGACGATTCTTTCTTATGACCAAAGGCTACAAAACAAGATACTGCGACAAGGCTGCGCCTGAAAATCCGAGGTTTACCTGTAATCAGATGGCTTACAGAACGGTCAGAATTAAGGAAGAAAATGCGGATAATCCGAAATATCAGTCATATCGGCGCTGTCTTAACAGGGTTATGCGAAGCTATCAGAGAAAAGTTATTGATGAAAAACAAAAATCTGTTCTTCTGCGACAAGCAGAAGAACTGTACCATAGAGCAATGACCTCTCCCGAATTCAGCAATGAGGAATTTGAACAGCAAATGCAGTCTGAAAATCTTTACAAATTATGCGGTTTTGACGTTCCGAAGAGAGGCAGACCAAAGGCGGTTAAGAATGACAAATGAGGAACTGATATCGAAATATTATGACGGTAATATGCAAGCTTTATATGATCTGTACGAGCAGAATGTCGGGTTCATACAGAGCGTTGCTGCTGCGGTCGCAAAAGACTACAAAAATTATTTGCGTTTCAGCGATACCTTTGACGATCTTGTTCAGGTGGGCTGCCTTACGTTCTTTGAGAGGCTTAGGGCAAAACAGTATGACGCAAGTAAGGGCGGTCTGCTGACATACCTCACTCCCCGACTTCGCTATGCAATGCAGGAGTTTATCGAACAATTTAGTTCTCCCATAGGACTTTCACATTCCGATTTTTGGAACATTCAAAGATGCCGTAAGCTGCATAATGAGGGTATGTCCAATTCGGATATTGCCAAAGAACTTGGTATGGACAGGAAAACCGTGCAAAGCTGTCTTTCATTTTCCTTTAAGACGGAAACGCTGATGATCCGAACTGAAACCGAGAACGGAATAGAATACTTTGAAAATCCGAAGCTTGGCGTTAACGATCTGCACCCCGATAACAAGGTTTACATTGAAGTCTGTATCGAGCTTTTCAAGGAATTGTTTGAAAACTTATCAGCCAGGGACAGAGAAATTCTCGGCAGAAAATATGGAGTATTCGGTTATGAAGAGACCTCCGTTAACGAAATTTCGGATTATATGCTGATCACCAGAAACGCTGTGAACAAGGCTGTTAATTCTGCAATGGAGACTCTTCGCAAGTAATACCATAACGGGAGTAAGCTGAAATGGTGGCAGTTGTGTAACCGGGCGGTTAAAGAGGCTTTGGAGGGCAGGGCAGCAGAAGAGTCCCTTGAAATATCTGATGAGTTTAAGGCGAAATTACAGGGGTTGGCGGAGTTTTTGATTTTGCGGTATGAAACTGATAAACATAAATAAATGGGGAGACATTATGATTGCTTTATATTTAACATTAATTGATAATGAAGAAGATAAGAAATCATTTGAGGATTTATATAATCAAAATAGGTCTAAGGCGTATGCGGTTGCGTTTAATATTTTGAAAAATAAAGCGTTAGCCGAAGAAGCTTGTTCGGAGGCTTTCTTTAGTCTCGCAAAAAGTTTTCAAAAAATTAAAAATTTAGAATCTCACAAATTGGACTATTATATTGTCATCACTGTTAGAAACGCATCTTTGAATTTGCTGAAAAAAGAAAAAGAACATATCAAGACTATGCAATTAAGTGAGGATATTCCCGAATTAACAGACGAGTCGCTTTGCAACAGAAATTATGATAATATAGTTGGTTGTATCAGGCAACTTTCATATACCGATCAGGAAATCCTTTACCTGAGGATCACTCTTGGCATAGGTTACAGTGAAATTTCATCGGCGCTGCATATTTCCAATGCTGCAGCACGGCAGCGTTTTCAGCACGCAAAGGATAGCCTTGCAAAGCTGCTTGAAAAGGAGAGCATTTATAATGGATAACTATTCAATATTATCAAAAGCTATAGGCGACACTTTCGAACCTCAGCTTGATGAATTCATTGATTCTGTAAATTTTGATGTTAATGTCGAATTCTCAGAAAAGTTTGAACGTAAAATGGATAAGCTTATACGGAGAAGAAATAAACCGTATTTTAATTTGATATGTACCGGAGGAAGACGAGCGGCTTGTATAGCGGCTGTCATAATAATTTTGTCGGCATCCTCGCTGAGCGTCGAAGCGGTGCGTGAGGTCGTTCATGATTTCTTTATGAGTATTTTCGGAGATCACACTGCCGTTTCGGTAAGCATCAATACTGAAAAAGATTATCCGGTAACTATCGAAGAAGAATATGCGATCTCAAATCTGCCCGACGGTTTTGAATTATCTGATTATAACCGGGATAGCGGAACAATATTCGCCGCTTATTTTTATGGAGATAAATATATCTTTTTCGAGCAATTTGTTCATGATAGTTATCTGGTTAATTTTGATAACGAACATTCCGAGCTTGAATACTACACTGATGAATCAGGACAGGAATATCTTATTCAAAGTACCAACCATGATTTCTGTATTTCATGGGATAACGGCGAATATATTTTTAAAATCACAAGCAATTTGAATAAAAAAGATACATTATCTTTGTGCAAGTCTACAAAATCGAAATAAATCTTGAAAAACAGCTCACAAAAACGAATATTTTGTTGTCATTAAGAGTGTAAGAGGAAAAAATTCTCTTGCACTCATTTTTTTGTAGGAGGAGATATTATGAAAAAAATTGTACCTGTTTTTATGGCTTGCCTGATTTTCTGTTCGGTGGGAGGAACTACGGTGTTGGCTGCTGTTCCACCTGATAACGGCGGTATTGTTTCGCCTTGTTACTTGTATACTAATCAAGCATATAGCAATTTGAGTATTTCTGGTGGTGTGGCATCTTGCAAGAGTACCGTTTACGGAATATCGGGTACAACGACTAAAATCGTTGTAACTCAGACCTTGCAGGTAAAAGACGGAATGTCTTGGCGCAGGATAACCGACTGGAGCGAAACTTTTAACAGCTGGTACTGTAGTTATCCTAACTCGTACTCACCAATTGGCAGCGGAACCTACCGCGTTAAAACAGTTGCAAAGGTCTACAAGGGCACGTCCTACGAAACTATTACTGTTTACAGTACGGAAGTTTCGTAATAATCTACATTCTATGCTTTTTTGCAGAGAGGCTTGGTGATTCCAATGGACTAAGGTATATGAATTTTGGGTTTGTCTGACGTAGAACCAATATCGAACGATTACAATACGGACTGATAATATGCAGTATTCCGAATATATGGAGTTTATTCGGCGTATTGCGGAAACAGAGGAGAAGCTATGAACCTTAAAAGAAACTTTAAACGAATACTTTCCGGCGTAATGAGTGCAGCTATGGCGGCAACTCTTTTGCCGAGTTTGCCCGCAGTCGCAGAGGAGGCAGCAGAAAAGTATCCCTATACAATGTTTGCCGCTTCTGATACAGAAGGAGCTATCACCATTAATGCTAACAATTTCTGTGTGAATGGAAATATAGCGACAAACGGCACAATAGTTTCAAATGGGAATTTGAACGTTAATGGTACGAAAACTGAGAATGCAGGCAAAGAAATGATATATATCTTTGATAAGATCGATTCAGCCTATTTTTCAGGCAATAATATTGATGAATATTCACAGGATTACACTCTTGAAGAAATAAACATAAACATCAATGATCCGCTGGAGGTTGAGGGTAATGCTACTCTTACAGGCAACATAAATATCAACACGGCGCTTAAAGCCTTTGAAGATGTTACCCTTAACGGCGAGGTAAAAAACACAAACAATTCTGTCATCTTTTCAAAGTATGGAGATATTGTGATTGACAGCCAGAACGTTAATCTTAATGGTCTGGTATATGCTCCTTTCGGCAACGTTGAGATAATGGCTCAGAATCTGAATCTCAATAATGTTGTCATTATTGCGGATACAATAACTTTCAACTGTCCAAGCGTAAACGCTAACTATAGTGGCAATGCTGGCGAATTGGTTGGCACTGTTTCAGAGCCTTTGGATATACCTGTCGATGAATGGCAGTATATGAAGGATGAAAACGACAATGGCTTACCTGATTTCTTTGAAGATATGAATAATTGGGAGCTTCTCAAAGATACCGATGGAGATAAGCTTCCTGACTGCGTTGAGCAGTATCTTGGAAGTGATAGCACGTTGGTAGATACCGATGGTGATCTTCTTGATGACTATTATGAGGTGTTTGTTACCGGAACTGACCCGACTTTGATTGATACAGATGAAAACGGAATTACAGACGGTGATGAGGATTTTGATGAAGACGGATTAACAAATCTTCAGGAGTATGAACTTGGTACAGAGCCTTATAATGATGATACGGACGGCGACGGACTTAATGACGGAGAAGAAATCAATACTTATAATACTGATCCGCTAAAGAAAGACACCGATGACGATGGTTTAGAAGACGGCGATGAAATCTATCTTGAAACTGATCCTACAAATCCCGATACAAACGAAAATGGTATTCTTGACGGTGATGAAAAGCGTTTACAGACGTTTATTCACAAGGTTGAAAACGAGGATTGTGCCGTTACAGAGGTTCGTGTATCTATGGAGGGCACGGGTAATCTCCAGAAAACCACAACCGTTGAGAGCATTATGAACAAGGATATACTCTGCTCAGAGGTTGTAGGTCTTGTGGGCGAGCCTTTTGAAATCAAAACGACTTCGCAGTTTGATAAGGCTACGCTTACTTATGTGATCGACAAGTCTAAACTTGGCGATACCGAATTTGACAATCTGCTATTTTTATGGTATGATGAAGAAAATGACAATTTTGTTGAGTTGGACACTATGCTTGATGAGGAGAACTCTACTGTAAGTGTGGAGACTACACACTTCAGTAAGTATATGATAGTTAATAGGGAAGAATGGTACAAAGCATGGTCTACTGAATTATATCCGAGTTATTATGATTATGCTCCAAGTGGATTAAGCACAGTTTTGGTCATTGATTGTTCGGGTAGTATGCAATACAACGATCCATATGAAGCAGGCAGAAAAAAGGCAGCTGAATCGTTTATTAATGTTCTAAGGAATAAAGATAATGTAGCTATTTTGGCTGAAGACAGCAGGCCTCAGATACTTTGTAATTTTACTTCTGTGGGTCAGAAAAACATATTGTTAAACTCGTTGAATAATATCTACTCTACCGGAGGTAATAATTTTGATGCGTCGATAAATCAATCAATTCAACTACTAAAAACACAGACAGGTGCTCCAAAAAAAATGATCGTATTTATGTCTGATGGTGGATGTAATATTTCTGATTCATATTTAAAAGAAGCGGATAGTTTAGATATTTCGATCTACACTATTGGGTTTGGCTTAGGTTCTGATGATAAAACACTTGAACATATGGCAAAGATGACTCATGGTGAATTCTACAAAGCCATTACAACTAATGATTTAGCCGATATTTATTCCCAAATTGCATTGGATACTTTCTTTGATACAAAAGATACAGACGGTGATGGTTTGTATGATGTTTTTGAATTAGCTGGTATACGAGTGCAGAACGGACAGATAGTTAACACTAGATATGATTTGCCTGACACTGACAAAGACGGATTAAAAGATGGTGTTGAAATTGAACCTGTACCGATTTATAAGACTATTATAATGGATCACAAAGAGCAGGAAGTAACTGCTGGTTATTATTTTATAATGAATTCTAACCCTGAAAGTAATGACGATTCAGATGGTGATGGATATTCGGATATTGAAGATCCTTATCCTTTGGATAAACCTGACGTTTTAGGCGATAAATATGATTTTCTTGATGGAGAGACATATTATCTTGCTAAAATGGTAGGTATTTATCCAGAATACTATATGGATGTAAAAGACAACTCCACTAACGCAGGGGCGCCTTTGATAATGTATAATTATACAGGTAACAATAATCAGAAATTTAAGTTTGAATGGTGCGATGCCGGATATAAAATTCATGCCTTGAATAATGAAAAATTGGTATTGACCCTAAACTTAAATGATGACGGAAGTTATTCTGTATTTATGGGCAATGACTTAAACTTGCAGGGACAAATATGGGAAGTACTACCTTATAATAACGGTGCTAAAGGATTGCTTGGCGAAAATGGTCTGGTGATACGCTCAAAAGTTTTGTATTATGAAAACAACGATACTATAGGTAAACCTTTATACTTAAGCTATAAAAACAATCAAATTTCAGTATCAACAGATAGAATAAATAATGCAAGATTTATGACTTGTGCTATTGCTGATTGGACGAGGTTTGGCGATGCTTATATGCAGTATGTTGGCTGGACTTATACTTCTAATGATAAAATCAATAGAGCCATGAAAAATTACACGAATAATACCAAAATTGGTCTTAAAAAATATGGCGATGATAAAAATATATATTTTTATAACGAAAAGATGCTAGTTATTAATCAATCCAACGGAAATTTTTCAGATGATGGTGGATTAATGTTTGCAGATGTGCCTATGCATGGAGTAATATGCGAATTAATGGCAGCCTTTAATGCAGCAACATTAGCTGGTGAAAATGTTAACTTTTTCAAAACCGCAGCAGAGTTTGAATATAATGCTTTAGTTTTAGATATAGTTACTGGTGGATTATTTTCCAATAAAACCGATTATTTAAAAGATGGTTTTTATGGTAGTAACCCGGATAAAGTATCGGATTGGCTAGACTCTCTCAACCTAACATATAAAACTTACAAGAACCCTAAAATTGGTGATTTAGAATATGCATTTGATTTTGGCAATGCTTTAGCTCAAGAAATGGATAGCGAGTTTACAAATGGTAATGTTGCTTATTTTTCATATAAGTACGAAAGTTCAATTGAGTTAGGAGCATTCGCAAAAGTTGTCACATATCAAAAACAGCATTCTGTTGCTGGAATAAAAGATGATAACTCAGGTATGATAGCGACATTTAATAGATACAGCAACTATACTGAAGCACAACACAATGATGGAAATACGACCTACTTTAATTCTATTGATGAAATCGCGAATAAAGAGGGTTGTATTTTTGATGTGGGTTATTTAATACAGAAAAAATAAGGTTTTATTTCAGCGTTTCAATATGATAATTTAGCAGGCTGATTTACATTAACATTTTGCCAATCAGCCTGTTTTATTTCATTAATAGGTGCTTTTGTGAAATCAGAAATTTGAGGATTATTATGAGAAAAAAATATAGAAAAAATATGATTGCGTTTCCGCTAATATTTATAATTATCGGCTTACTTATTTTAAGACATTTATTCACAAATCAGGGCGATATTAGTATCCATGTTAAAGATAATTATTCTCATGCTTGTCATGTTAATGATTTAATTGTTTATCTTGACTCTGATGGAATCTATTGTAAAAATTCAAAAGGAAATATAGATAAAATATGTAATATCTCTATTGCAAAAACTTCTGCTGTAACAGCCGACGAGGAATTTATATTCTTTTCTCCCTCAGTTGATTCTAAAAAAATATTTCAGCTCGACTATTTTGGTAATGTTATTAAAATACATAACATATCACATAGTATTTACGATATGTATTTCGTCGATGACATATTATATGTTCTTAATTATTCCGATATTAATATGCGTTATGACATAAAAGCATATAGTAGTGTTGATGATATGAAAATAATTGATTTAGATAAATGCCCATATGACTATAATATAACTGTTGAAAAAAATTTTTTTTCTGCCAATATACAAATTATCAATAACCGCAATCATTGTTACTTGAAAATAACTGATAAAAATGAAAAAACAGTTTTTTGCAATGTATATAATAAGAAGAATGCAAAACAGATTTTTTTATCTAAAACTGATATGACAGCATCTTTATATGATAATAAATTGATATTGTTTCCGCTAAAATCAGGGAAATTAAACAACTATTATATAATAAATATAGATAATGGTAAAGTCGTAGAATCCGGGACAACTTTTAATATTGATTATTCATATCAGCCGATTAAACAATCTGATAAATATTTAATTATCATAGCACAGTATTCACATTACGCAAAAGGATTTACAGATAATGTATCTGAACAAATTGACGGTGACAGAATTATTTTATGGAATTATGAAACATCACATTTTGAAGAAAAGAAAACTAAAAATCACGAAAGAATCATTTATGCCAACTCCCAAAAAGCAATAACCTATTATAAAGGTAAATATCTGACATATTCGCTTGAGGATTGGAGTCTTATTAAAAAGCAGTCAGTTGATGAGATCAAAGAAGGCGGTTCGTACACTTTTGAATCCTGCGGTGACTACATTTTTGTGTTCGATAATAATTCCGGTGAATTGCTGAATACTATCAACATTGCTTAATTTGATTTGCTCTGTAAACTCATATGTTTGCAGAGCAATCTTATTCTTCAATTTAATATAAACAGCAAAACAACCGACCGTTTCTTAGACAGTCGATTGTTTTAACTATTAATTAACATAACTAAACCTATTGCTGATAACTTCTTCTTTCTCAATCGGTTTTTTACGTTCCTTATTGCAGCCCCGATTTTGCGAGCTTTTTTTGCGTTTTGAGGGTAAAAATTTCAGGTGTGAAACCGTGGATGCTTTTCATCGGTTTTCACCAAAAAGGAAGTCGAACCCTACACAACAAAAAAATATCGAACATATGGATGATATCGGCACTGTGCATTGCGTCTTTGATAACGGCAGAACGCTCTGAGTTATCCCTGGTGTGGACGATTTCCATATCGTAAGTGAAGATAGTGAGCCAACAGAAGATGAAGAAATGAATATATCAATGTGACGGTCAAGTTTTGAAAAAAGCTTGACCGTTTTTTTGTTGAAAAAAATCGGAAAGGAGATGATTCGTACTGATAAAATATTTTAATATCTTTGCAGGAATAGGCGGATTCCGTTCGGAACTTGAAAAAGCGGGCGGCTTTGAGTGCGTCGGATACTGCGAGATAGATCAATATGCTAAAAAAGCATATGAAACAATGTATGATACAAGAAACGAGGTGTATTACGATGACGCAAGAAAGATCGACCCTAACGAACTTCCCAATTTCGACCATGGGTAAAAACTACTATCGACGGCAAGGAATACGAACTCGATATCAGCTTCAAGAAATACAAGCAGGTAGAGAGTATTTCGGACGAGATCGAAAAACAGAATATCGATGTCGATATTTCCGATTTCAAGGATTCTTCCGACTTTTATTTGTATTTAAGCAAGTTTGACGATCAGTCTTCTGAAGAAATATCGGTTAATGTTACCGGCAAGATGATTGCTCAGAAGAATATATCAAAAATTTCCTTGAAATTGCCGTATATTTGTGGTACAATTAAAGAACAAGTTAAAATTATTTATAATACCAAGGAAATTCTTGTAGACTCCGTAAACTATATATCTACGGATAATCAAAATATTTCTGCACAGTCGCTTCTGACAGCGTATGAAAAAATGCCGCTTACCGACGATGAGCAGGCAAAGGTAAACAAAAGCAACGTCTACAACGATAAGTATATAGGTAACTTCCTCAGCCTTATCGGAACGACGTATTTCAGGCGCAGTATGGGAGTTAAATAATAAGGTTATTGCGTCAAGCGAACTTTATCAGAGATATCTCTTAAAGCAATACGCTAAAGAAGAGGTTGCAAAAGTATGCGGATATGAGGTTTCCAAAAAGATATCTCCTGAGTTGCTTGACTCAATATTCAAATCCGGTCAAGCTTCTGATATTGTTGCTATTCTTTCTAAGTATGATGATGTAGAAATTGCTGCGATAAATAAGATTTTGGATAAAGACGCTGTTGCAGCTTTGATAAGAGACTGTGGTGATGATGGCTTTAAAGTTGCTGTTAAGGGGGGCGATTATCTTGTCAAGGCAATTAATAACCTTGATGACGACGCAGCGGAATTGTTTGTAAAAACTGCTTCTAAACAGAAAGATAGCTTTTATGATTATTTAAAATCTTTAGATGAAAGCTATTAAAACGAGCTTGTTGCAAGTTCTAAGGCTGACATAGATAAAATCAGCAAATGGGATTATCAGTCTGATTACGAATTGTATGTAAGACATAAATCTGTTTATGATAATCCGAAATATTTTGAACAAGAAAAAGGTATTACTATTTATCCGGGAACAAACGGAGATACAAATATTAATGGCTTTGTTGATGGAATATTTGAGACGAAAACATTAGAGCCTGGTATGATTATAGACAGATATGGCAGCAATGGAACTGGTAAATACTTTTCACCGTGGGGAACACCATATAGTGAAAGAGCATTGCATCCATATATGAAAAATGAACCATATACAAAGTATAAGGTTTTAGTATCTTTTGAAGTGAAATCTGGAGAAATAGTGCCATGGTTTGACGAAGTTGGTGGAGGAACACAATATCTATCAACTTATTCAGTTGATGAACTTAAAAAGTTTGGCTATATCGTTGAAGTTGAATAGAGAATAGGATTAAATGATGAATATTAATGAAGTTAGAAAGCTTATTTATAAACACGGAGAGAAGATTGGTTTGCCCTATGATTCCAAATTGTATCCGATTTTCTCTTCGACGGGGAATGTTTTTAGCGATGGGGGGACAATATATATTTCAAATAATGAATATCATTATGTTATAATGGAGAGGGGCAAAGAAAATAAACATTATCGAAGCTTGGATATTAATGATATATTATATCCATTATTTGAAGGTATAACATTTTCATTAGCGTCGAAATATGAATTAAAGAACAGAAACGAAAAGGAAGATCCTAGAAAATTGCTGTGGAGTAAGCAGCTTGAGTTATTAGGAAAAATTGATCCGCTTTTTAAAGAAAGGTGTCAAAAAGAAATCGACAGCATTTTGAAAATTGCACCTTATAAAAAGTGTAATTGACAAAAAAATAGATGTATACGGGGGTTCAAGCGGGTAAAACAATTCGTTTTTCACATGATCCAAGAAATTTTACAGGAACATCGCTATATAATGAATGGGAGTATTTAAAAAATAAATACGGATATATTGATTTACTACCAGTAGGAGATTTTTGGTATGGAATTAGATGAAAAATTTAATTTACTTAGAACATTAACTCAAAAAATACGTAGTTATGACAAGCATTTAATAGATACTGTTACTTTTTGTAATAATAAAATGTATTCAATCGTTTATGATTATTATCCATTTGAGGTTGAAATTAGAGATAACAACTTATATTTTTTTATCATAACAAATCGCAGTGAAAAGAAAATGCTATTTTCGTCATCGCTTAATACCGACTTTGATAAGCTTTGTGACAGTTTGATAAAATGTATAACGACAGATGTAAAAAAGCAAATTCCAAAGAAATTTTTAAAAGCAAAGGGGTTTTTATAATGAATGAAAATCAAGCAGAAATAAAAGCCCAAGCTGTTGAAATTGAAATGAAAAAATATTTTGGTAGTTTAGTTTCGGATTTTAATTTGATAGACGCTTTTTACGGCAATGGACATGAAGAATTTAGTCTGGGATTCAAGTATTGTGACTATTTTGATATGCGCTTTAATTATGGTCAAGGTGCTTGCGGATGCTGCATATGTTATGATTGGGGTGATAATAATGAGGCTATACTTATTAAAACCTCAATTGATGGTTGGTGGGAAAAAATTTCAATTCAATGGAAAAAATATTTTCATGAACTTAAAAAAGAACTGGATTTGCGTATTCCCGATGATTATTTAAAAGAATTTTATATAAATCCTAATACCGAAACAAATGTAGTGTGAACTAATGCGAAAGCTACGGAACATATGGGGAAGTATGTTGGTCGATTTTAAAGTGTTGAAGGGAGAGATAGTTTTTGAATGATATAATCAGTACATTTAATGACTTGTATTATAAAATTCAAATATCTCATAATATTTGTTTGGCTGATGTAAGAAATATATGTTTGAAATCTTATAATAATTCTGTTGTCTGCGATGTTGATGGTGGCGCCCCGGAAATATATTACGAAATATTAGAGAGGGATTGTGGGCATTTTGCTGTTTTGAAAATAGAGCGAAACAGTCACGAGATTATATATGAAAGTGTTAATGCTGATTTCGCAGCAATTGCTCTTTTCCTGTTTCTTTCACGTCATCAAATAAAAAAAACTGATAATGATATTGAGATAGAAGAATTTATAAAAAAAGAAATTGCACACGGGAATATAGATTTGGCTAGACAGGTGATTGCAGAAAATTTTGGAGAAAAAACAATTTCGTTTGAAAAAAACGTATTCGATAAAATTTCTGTTATTACTTTGTCTACAAATAAAATTGATATTTTTTATCATGGCAATACAATTTTATTTTGTTCAGAATTTAATAAACCAGATCTTGAACGTGGATATTTAATTGCATTTAATAAATGCCGTATGATTAATATTTATCATAAAATAATGGTGAATATTACAAATATTATTCCCGATGTTAATGAAAACGAAAATAGAAGACTTAAATATCTATTTTTAGTTGGGACTATGGAAAAATAAGTATATCAAGTATAATAACGCATACAATTTTTCTTGCTGACGGAGTATTTTTAGAGCCGATAGCTAACGTATTCATGCGAATGTATCATAGTTATTTTATTTCTTGATTTTTTTAGCTTAATGATATTGGGAGGGCATTGAGTTTATCTCAGTGTCCTGCTCGCTTTTCAATGTAAAAAATATCCCCTCCAAAGCATTTGCCTTGAAGGGGATTAACTATATGCGTTTTACTGTGGCTTCTTAACGTCTGTCATGACTTCTTTAAGTCCTGTTGCAAGACCTGCAATACCCTGTATCTCACTTGGTATAATGATCTTTGTAGCCTTGCCGTCTGCTGCCTTAGCAAATGCTTCAAGGCTCTTGAGCTGGATTACCTGCTCGTTAGGGTTAGCAGCATTCAGCTTGACGATACTCTCGGCAATCGCCTTCTGTACCATGTCGATAGCCTGCGCTTCACCTTCTGCCTCAAGTATCTTCTGCTCCTTGACAGCGTCTGCACGAAGTATCATAGACTGCTTCTCAGCTTCGGCTGCAAGTATCTGTGACTCCTTGTCTGCCTGTGCTCTGAGTATCTTAGATTCTTTCTCACCCTCTGCAACAAGCACCTGAGATTTCTTCTCAGCCTCTGCCTGAATGACCTTTTCACGTCTTTCACGGTCAGCTTTCATCTGCTTTTCCATTGCGTCCTGTATTTCTCTCGGCGGAAGAATATTCTTAAGCTCAACTCTCTGCACCTTGATGCCCCACCTATCTGTGGCTTCATCAAGAATTGCTGTGATCCTTGTGTTGATAATGTCACGGGAAGTGAGCGTAGCCTCAAGATCAAGGTCACCAACAATGTTTCTGAGTGTTGTTGCCGTCAGATTTTCAATAGCTGAGATAGGTCTCTCAACACCGTATGTGAACTGCATTGCGTTTGTTATCTGGAAGAACACAACAGTGTCTATCTGCATTGTTACGTTATCCTTTGTGATAACTGACTGTGGCTTGAAGTCAACTACCTGCTCTTTGATAGATACTCTTTTTGCAACTCGGTCGATAAAAGGTACTTTTACGTGAAGTCCCGTTCCCCATGCCGCATGAAAAGCTCCAAGTCTTTCAACTACAAATACATATGCCTGCGGTACTATCTTGATGTTGCTGATAACAATGATTATAAGCAATACGATGATAGCAAGTACGATATAAATTCCAGGTTCCATTATATGCCTCCTAAAAATAAGTTTATGTAAGCTGTTACTTTTCTTCTGAAACTATCAGCTTTGCACCGTCAATACGCACTACCTTCACTGGTGTGCCTTCTGAGATCTTTGAGCCGTCCTCAGTTCTTGCTGCCCAATCTGTGCCCTCAAGAGTGACCCTGCCTTTGTTCACAGAGTTATCTATAGGCTCAATAACTATTGCAGTTTTTCCCACATCAAGCTCGTAATTTGTTGCAACTGGCTTGTTCTGTAGCTTCTTGACCACAGGTCTTGTAAGCAAAAGAAGTATGATCGAGCTTACAACGAATACGATGCACTGTGTAAGGAAAGAAAGCTTAGCTATGGCACAAAACATCGCAATAAGCGCTGCTATAGCAAGCCATATAGACACAAGTGCCGTTCCTGTTGCGACCTCGCATACAACAAAGAACACGAAAGCTAAAGCCCAGAAAACTATTTTGAGTGTAGCCATTGTCATATGATCCCCCCTGTTCCTCTCATTTATTTAAGATTTATTATAACATATTATTTTAAAATTTACAATAGCTAAGACACAATATTTTTGCTTTTTTACCTTTAATCTTCAATGATTTTACATTGACCGTACCATATTTTATTAGCTGTACTCTAATATATATGTTGATGCTACTACATAAAGAAAAAAGTATTTCTAAAAGATAGTTATATAAAAAATTACAGTAAAAGCGGTAACCCGCTGGAGGTAACCGCTTTTACTATTTGTGTAATTATACGTTGTCGCTGAAATAAACATCATACCAAACAAGGAATGAGAAAACTGTCCAGATCTTTCTTGAATAGTCATATTTGCCTGCACGGTGATCGTCAAGAAGCTGTACAAGCTTATCTGTGTGGAAGAACTGTGCCGACTGAGGAGAAGTAAACTTATCCTTTACTATATTATAATACTTATCTTCTTTGAGCCATACCCTGATAGGAACAGGGAAGCCGAGCTTCTTTTTCTTAGCTGTCTGTGGAGGGCAAGCCTGAAGTGCAGCAAGACGCATTGCATACTTCGTTTCAGTTTCAGTAACTCTGTCCTTTACAGGTATCTGCTCTGCAAGCTCCATTACCTTTCTGTCAAGGAACGGTACACGAAGCTCAAGAGAGTGAGCCATACTCATTTTGTCAGCTTTAAGAAGAATATCACCTGTCATCCAAAGGTGCAGGTCAATGTACTGCATCTGTGTTACCTGATCCTGATCTCTTACCTTGTCATAGAACGGCTTTGTGATAGCCATAGCGTCAGGAGCGTTTGTTTTTATGCTCAGAATGTCCTTGCGCTCTTTCTCAGAGAAGATGTATGCGTTACCAATAAATCTCTCGTCAAGGTCCTTAGAACCTCTTATAAGATAGTTTATGCCGTGCTTGTGAGGCAGTTTCTCAGCAACTGCACCAACAGCCTTTCTGATAGGTCTTGGTATCTTGAAGTAGCTTGCCATATCAGCAGGGTTGTGATAGATGTTGTATCCACCGAATATTTCGTCTGCACCCTCTCCTGAAAGCACTGCCTTGACCTTTTCAGAAGCTATTTGACATACGAAGAACAGAGCCACAGCAGCAGGGTCTGCAAGAGGTTCGTCCATGTGATATTGTATTTTTGAAAGGCTGTTCCAGTATTCCTCAGGGCTGATGACCTTTGAGAAATTCTCCTTGTGGATATATTTTGAAAATTCCTTAGCATAACCTATCTCGTTGTACTTTTCGTCCTCGCCAAAGCCTACAGTAAAGGTTTTGTCAACGTTGGCAACAGCGGCAACATAGCTTGAGTCAACACCGCTTGAAAGGAAAGAACCTACCTCAACGTCGGCAAACTTGTGTACCTCAACAGAGTTCTTGAAAGTGTCAGATATCCTATTCACCCAATCTTCAAGAGCAGGGCCATTGTCAGCGTGGAATTTAACTTCCCAATATCTTCTTACGTTCATCTCGCCGTTCTTGTATGTAAAGCAGTGAGCGGCAGGGAGCTTGTAAACATTTTTGAAGAAAGTTTCTGTTGTAGGAGAATACTGGAATGTGAGATAAGTTTCAAGAACGTCTGTGTTAAGCTCCTTCTTAAAATGAGGGTGGTCAAGAAAACTCTTTATCTCAGAACCCCACATAAGAGTTTCGCCCATTTTTGCGTAGTAAAGAGGCTTGATACCGAAGAAATCTCTTGCACCGAAAACCTCATTTGTGTTCTTGTTGAAGATAACGAATGCAAACATTCCCCTCAGCTTGTCGAGCATATCCTCGCCCCACTGCTCATAGCCATGGATAAGCACCTCTGAGTCGGTCTGTGTATAGAACTTGTGACCAGACGCTACAAGCTCCTCACGGAGATCCTTGTAGTTGTATATCTCACCGTTGAATGTAAGTACCAACGACTTATCTTCATTGAAGATAGGCTGGCTACCTTGATCTGAAAGGTCGATGATCGAAAGTCGGCGGAAACCCATTGCGATCTGCTCGTCAACATATTTTCCGTCGGAGTCAGGACCTCTATGTTTTATTCTATCCATCATTTTTCCAAGAACTATGGAAGCGTCATTGATTTTATTTGTAAATCCAACAAAACCGCACATATAAAAGCCTCATTTCTGTTAAATCAAATTGCCTGTATCTTAGTTAATACGGCCGCTTGTCGCCTAGTGAACGTCAAGCAATATAATATTTATTATACACTATATGCGGCTTTTTTGCAAGGGGTAAAAACAAAAATTAAACAATAAAAGAAATTGTCTTTTGTGCATTTATCACATGGCAGTGTGTATGGTATAAAAATATCTTCGATTTTGTCATTTTGGCTTGAAAAAGGCAGAGGGATATAGTATAATAGTATTAAAATCATATTTTGGAGAAGATCTTATGAACGATAACAAAAAGAAGAAAAATAGTTATAGATTGGATATTGTGTTGATAGTGAGTTTTTTTGTGATGCTTATATCTTTCTGCGCCTACATGATGAATACTACTCTCGAAGAGGTACTTGAAAATGAAACAGGCAGCTCTGTAGTTACACATGATTACACTTACGAGAGTGCTGAGAGCAGTTCAGCGGCATAGTGCAAAACTTAAAAGCTCGACAAGTTAAAGTACTTTACGCACTTGCAAAATTCGCCTATTTACGATATTTAAGAGGCATGGAGCAACACTTGAAAATGTATAAGATGACAAGTTAGCTCACTTTACAGCATCAAGAACTAAACTATATTGTATTATACAATCGTAAAGTTCGACTACATTACAACTAAAAGCATTTTACTTGACACCTAAAATCAATATCTGACGAAAATGTGGCTTTGTGCATTTAATACAAATAACAAAGTCACATTTTGTTGTATAACGCCTTGACTTTGCGTCACTTATACTATATACTTGTATTAAGCACTGCTTTTTATACAATATGTTGTGATTTGCTGTGCGAGTTGTGAGAATATAAAAAAATATAAGGATAAATTGGGAAAATCGGAGGCGGTATTGTGATAATCAAGATAAAAAAGCGTGACGGACGTACTGTAACTTTCAATATTGAGAAAATAGCTGGCGCTATATACAAGGCGGCTCAGTCTGTGGGCAAGGATAACTATGAGGAAGCTTTGGAGCTTTCGGGTAAAGTTGTTGATAAGCTTATGGAAAAACACCTTGATATGCCTACTGTTGAAGAGATTCAGGATTGCGTTGAGCGTGTACTTATCGAGGAGGGCATGGCTGATACTGCAAAAAGTTATATACTCTACCGCTCAAACAGAACTCGTGCAAGAGAAATGAATACCCGTCTTATGAAAGTTTATGAGGATCTTACTTTCCAATCAGCGAAAGATAACGATTTGAAGCGTGAGAATGCTAATATAGACGGCGATACCGCAATGGGTACAATGCTTAAATACGGATCTGTGGGAGCAAAGGAGTTCAATGAGATGTATGTTCTTGCTCCTGAGCATTCAAAGGCTCATCAGGAGGGGGATATCCACATTCATGATCTTGATTTTTATACACTGACTACCACTTGCACTCAGATAGACCTTACAAAGCTTTTTGATAAGGGTTTTTCTACAGGTCATGGCTTTTTGCGTACACCTAATGATATACAAAGCTATGCGGCGCTTGCCTGCATTGCGATACAATCCAATCAGAACGACCAGCATGGTGGTCAATCTCTTCCGAAGTTCGATTATGATATGGCTGAGGGCGTAAGAAAGACATTCAGACACCGCTATCGTGACAATATCGGCAGGGGTCTTGCTCTCCTTGGTGAAGTTTCTGATGCTCAGAGTATTGCAAAGAAAATAACTGAAATGCTTGATGAGCAGGGTTTAAAGATCACTCTCGCCAATGATAACGGCTATCAAGAGGCTGAAGCACAGTTCCTTGTGAATTTTGTTGACGCACCTATAGTGAAGAAGATACAGAGTTTTGCATATAAAAACTCTTTGAAAGAAACTGACAGAGCCACATATCAGGCAATGGAAGCGCTTATCCATAATCTTAATACCATGAACTCCCGTGCAGGCGCTCAAACGCCCTTCAGCTCCATAAATTATGGTACTGATACTTCTATCGAGGGCAGACTTGTTATAAAGAATATTCTTCTTGCAGAGGAAGCAGGACTTGGCAATGGTGAAACGCCTATTTTCCCTATACATATTTTCAAGATAAAAGAGGGCGTGAACTTTGATCCTGATGACCCGAACTATGACCTTTTCAAGCTCGCCTGCCGTGTATCAGCGAAGCGTCTTTTCCCGAATTTTTCATTTATCGACGCTCCTTTCAATCTACAATATTACAAGGAGGGCAATCCTGACACTGAGATAGCTTACATGGGTTGCCGCACAAGAGTTATCGGTAACGCATATGACCCTACTCGTGAGATAGTGACAGGAAGAGGAAATCTCTCTTTTACTACCATTAATCTCCCTAGACTTGGCATAAAAGCACAGCGTAATATCGGTGCTTTCTTTGACAGCCTTGATGAGCTTATGGATCTTTGTATCGACCAGCTTATGCACAGATTTAAGATACAGTGTTCAAAGCGTGTGAGAAATTATCCGTTCCTCATGGGTCAGGGCATATGGCTCGATTCAGAGAAGCTTACGGCTAACGATACACTTGAAGAAGTGCTAAAGCATGGCACGCTTTCAGTGGGCTTTATCGGTCTTGCTGAGTGTCTTAAAGTGCTTACTGGCAAGCACCATGGTGAAAGTGAAGAAGCAAGAGAGCTTGGCTTGGAGATAATCTCACGTATGAGAGCAAGAATGGACGAGGAAACAAAGCGTACTGGTCTTAACTTCTCGTTGCTTGCAACGCCTGCTGAGGGACTTTCTGGCAGATTTGTTAAAATGGATAGAGAACGTTATGGCGAGATAGCAGGAGTTACGGACAGAGAATATTATACTAATTCTTTCCATGTACCTGTTTACTATCCGATAACAGCGTTTGAGAAACTTAAAATAGAAGCTCCTTACCATGCTCTTACAAATGCAGGTCATATAAGCTATATCGAGCTTGACGGCGATCCGCTGAACAATCTTTCTGCATTCGAGAAAGTCGTAAGATATATGAAAGAAGTTGGCATAGGCTACGGCTCAATAAACCACCCTGTTGACCGTGATCCTGTTTGCGGATATACTGGAATAATAGGTGACAAATGCCCGAAGTGTGGACGTTCTGAGGCTGAACACAGCAAAGTGATACATGAGAGGATACCTCGTGCAAAAGCCTGCTGTGAGGGTGACAATTAGCCATGGAACTTAGGATAGCAGGCACTGTCGGTGAATCTATCGTAGACGGACCGGGTTTTAGGTTCACTATTTTTACGCAGGGCTGTCCACACGGCTGTGAGGGTTGTCACAATCCGCAGACACATGATTTTAACGGTGGCATTGTCGTTGACACAGACCAGCTTTACAACGAGATAATAAAAGACCCGCTTCTTGACGGCGTGACGTTTAGTGGCGGTGAGCCTTTCTGTCAGTGCAAACCGTTAGCAGAACTTGCAGGAAGGATAAAAGCGTTCCATGGCTTTTCGCTGAATGTGATATCATTCACGGGCTATACTTATGAATATCTAATCGCAAACGCTAACGCTGAAAACGGCTATATGGAGCTTCTTAGTCAGCTTGATTATCTTGTTGACGGACCATTTATTCTGTCACAGCGAAGCCTTGAGTTGAAATTTATGGGCAGCAAAAATCAGCGTTTTATTGATGTACAAAGGTCCTTGAAAGAGGGCAGAGCAGTAGTCGTTGAACCATATTGAACATAGAAAAGCGAGTTTCATGATGTTGAAACTCGCTTTTATTTATACCAAAAGACCTCCGCAATAAACTACGGAGGTCAAATTAATTATTTCTCAGGCTCTATTACCTCAACATCTTTTGGGTCGAGAGTTCCTGCATTATCAGCCTCGGCTGCTCTCTTTACTGCTTCTTCCTGTGACTTTTTCAAAGCTTCCTGTATGTCCTCGCCAAGAAAATCAGGGAGTGACATTCCTGCTTGCTTGAACAGATCGTTCAGCGGAGGAACTGACTGCATAAGTCCGCTTAGAAAGTTTGCTGTCGAGCCTTTTCCGTCTGCACCTGCGCCTGTATCCCACACGGTTATCTTGTCTATCTTAATGTTCTTGATAGCTTCTACCTGAATAGAGATAAGTTCTTCAAGCTTATCAGCAACTATGAGTTTGACGGCTGCATTAGCATCTCCGCCTGCTGCTTCAACAAGCTTTCTCATACCCTCTGCCTGCTTTGTGAGTATTTCCTGATTACCCTTTGCTTCAGCTTCCATTTTTGCAAAGATAGCATCGGCCTCACCCTTTGCTTTACGTCTTACTACCTCCGCCTGTGCTTCAGCTTCGATCTCGGCCTGCTGCTTTGAGATCTGAGCCTTTACGATAACATCGGCGGTCTGTGTAGCCTTTTCAAGTTCGGCTCTCGTCTGCTCGGCGGATTGCTGAGCTATGTAAGCTTCCTGCTTTGCCTTTGCTGCCTGAACAGCTTCGGCGGCTGTAGCCTGTCTGAGAGCTTCCGCTTCACGCTCACGTCTGAGGGCTTCTGACTGTGCAACCTCTATCTTGGCTTGGTTCTCACCGTCGATAGCAGAAGCGTTTGCAGCAGCAACTTGGATACGCTGGTCTTTCTGAGCGTTTGCCTGACCGATCTCACCGTCTCTGTGTTTTTCGGCAACTGACTTCTTAGCGTCATTGATAGCCTTTGCAGCAGCTTCTTTACCGAGAGCTTCCAGATATCCAGACTCATCTGTGATATCCGTTACGTTTACGTTGATAAGCTTAAGGCCTATCTTTTTAAGCTCTATCTCAACATTGTTTGATACCGCGAGCAGAAATTTATCTCTGTCCGAGTTTATTTCCTCGATATCCATTGTTGCGATAATAAGTCTCAACTGACCGAATATGATATCCTTTGCAAGCTCCTGTATCTCAATGAGTTTAAGACCGAGAAGTCTTTCAGCAGCGTTTTGCATAACGCCAGGCTCGGTTGAGATACCAACTGTAAATCTTGACGGAACGTCGATTCTGATGTTCTGCTTTGAAAGAGCGTTTTTAAGATCCACATTTATGGATATAGGAGTAAGATCCATATACTCATAAGATTGGATTATTGGCACGATAAATGCCGCACCGCCGTGGATACATCTTGCGCTTCTTGCTTGACCATTCTTGTCTGTTCCTACTTTACCATAGATAACAAGCACCTTTCTTTTATTTTTCTATTACGACAGTATCTCCTTGCAAATCGATAATACGGACCTGAGTTCCTGTCTTTATAAGCTCATCACCATTGTTTATTGCAGTGACTTCTCTTAACTGTCCGTTTATCATAACATTCACTTTACCAAGCCCATGGTCTTTAGGTGGGCAGGGAATATAAACAGTAGCAGTTTCTCCTATAGCATTTTTATAATCAGCCGTACCGTTTTCAGCAAGTCTTGAAGAAAGTTGAACTATCTTTGCTACAAGAAGCATGGTCGCCAGACCGAGAACAAAGCCGATAACTGTAGACAGTGCTGGATAAACACCTGAGCTTACAAGAACGATAGATGACCAGCTAAACACAGTGAAAAAAGCAACTATGGTCTGAAGCGTGAACATTCTCATAGAAGCAAAATCCGCAGGGTTTCCGCCGTCTACGTTGTGGTCACAGCCGATATCATGTGTACAGTGACCAATATCCACATCTCCGTGACCGCTTATGTTGGTATCAATATCAAGATCAAGACCTGACGTGTCACTGAAATCGTGACCGCTTCCGCCATCATGAAAACCGAACATAGAAAGCAAAGTCTGCACAAGCAGTATAAGCGTTGACGGAAACGCTATACAATACAGCACTTTAAGTAAAAACGACAAACCGTCCCACCATTCATTCATATAGCTTACACCTCCAATGTAAATATTATTTACGCTTATTATATACTCATTTATCTTATTTGTCAATAGATTTTCGACAATAATTAAAATTATTTTTAGATATGGATTTGCACAAAGAATTGTAAATTTTTCGTTAAACACTTGAAATCTGTTTTACTATCTGCTATTATATAAGTAAATGAAATTTACAGTAAATAAAGTGAGGCGATATAATGGAGAAAAATACTCTCGGCAAGAGGATAAAAGAGGCAAGGCTTGCAAAGAAAATGACTCAAAGCGAGGTAGTGGGTGATTTTATAACCCGCAATATGCTTAGTCAGATAGAGAGCGGCTCAGCAACGCCGTCGGTAAAGACCCTTGAATACCTCTGCAAGGTGTTGGAGATAGAGCCTAATACCCTTCTGCCTGATGAAAACGACTCCAAAAACGCCCCCGACGCAGAGGGCTATATCAGTATACGGGCAGAATTTATAAACAAGAACTATAAGGCTGTTATAGAGTATGACGCTGATGACGAATTTTCAGATGAGATATGTGCGCTTAAGGCGAAAGCTTGCCTTATGGTGGCTAGGGAGTATTCAGGCTCTGACAGTGCCACGAATCTTCAAAAGGCGATAGACCTTGTCAAGCAGGCTTCTGAACTTTCAAAGCGTGGTATTTTTGCAGATGAAAGCGTTAAAAACAAGGCTGACGAGCTTTTAAAAGCTAACGCTAAGCGTCTTAGCGACTATTACAGAAGTCTTTTGTAGGGTACAGTCATGGAATTTGTTATCATAGCCACAGTTGTTCTTGTGCTTGCCATGTGTCTTGGCGCAGACTTTGTTATAGTTCCTATAATGTTCATTGTTTTTCTTATCGTCCTGCTACTGGTTATTTTTGGTTTCTTTGTATACTCTGCTGTAAAACTTACTGGAACGAAAAGCGTGAAAGGAAAGTTTGTGCGTTTCGGCAGGGCAGAGGGCAAGAAATTTGATACAGCGTTTTACAAGGTTAGTGATAGTGAGTATCCAAACGTATTCCCATATGAGGTAGTAATGCGCTCAAAGATATACATACCCGATAAGGTCTGTAGGCTCAGATATGACAGCAAAAGAAATGAAGTTTTTGACCTGAATGCAGTTTGCTGTGTGATATTTGGACTTGTTCTTAGCAGCGTATCGGCGGTGATGATGATACTTTTTCTACTAACAGTGATAGGCGTGAATTGAATGATTTTAGGCAGTAGGTTAGCTTGCTGCCTTTTTTGTGCATTTAAAATGGCAATAGTGCGTGATTTAAAATAAAATGTTGACTTGTAGGCTTTTTAATGGTATAATATAAAAAATATGTGGAAAGGATCATATATGATGAGAGTTGAGCTTATTACCCATACACCTGAGCCTGAAAAGGTGGTTGCTACTGCTGCAAAACTTTGCTATTCAAGTAGTGATATCGCCTCGCTTAGAGAGGGTCTTACTGAAGAAAAAACAAAGAGCTTTATTGAAAGGCTCGTGTCTATTGGTCACGAAAGCCCTATGGAACACGTTTCTTTTACTTTTGGCATAGAGGGGATATCCCGTGCCTGCTCTCATCAGTTGGTAAGACACAGAATTGCGTCTTACTCTCAAAAAAGCCAGCGTTATGTAAATGAAAGCGGCTTTGAGTTTATCACGCCACCATCAATAGAGGCTGTGCCAGAAGCAAAGGCTGAATTTGACAAGCAAATGGATGAGCTACTTGAGTGTTATAATAAGATTGCCGACATACTTACAAATACACATGAAAAGGCGTTTTTAGAGCAGGGTATGTCTGAAAAGGACGCACTTAACAAGGCTAAGAAAAAAGCCTATGAGGACGCAAGATTTGTTCTTCCTAACGCTTGTGAAACAAAGATAGTTGTGACAATGAACGTCAGAACACTGTTTAATTTCTTCCAGCATAGATGCTGTAACAGAGCACAATGGGAGATAAAGGCTGTGGCTGATGAAATGCTCAGACTTTGCAAGCAGGCCGCTCCTGAGCTTTTCAAGAACGCAGGTCCGTCATGTGTAATGAAAGGCAAGTGTCCAGAGGGCGCAATGAGCTGTGGAAAAATGGCTGAAGTAAAGAAAATTTACGGAGAAATGAATAATGTTGAGTAGATCTGGACTTATAGTTCTTGAGGGACTTGATGGAAGTGGAAAATCAACTCAGTTTGAAAGGCTTTCTGCTTATTTCAGTGAAAATGACATAAAGCATAAGGCTATAAGCTTTCCTGACTATGATAATCCGTCGTCTGCGTTGGTAAAAATGTATCTTAATGGTGAGATAGGCAAAACGCCTGCTGACGTGAATGCCTACGCAGCTTCAAGCTTTTACGCTGTTGACAGATACGCTTGCTACAAACAATTTTGGGAGCATGACTATAAAGAGGGAAGTCTTGTACTTGCAGCGCGATATGTTACGTCAAACTGCATTTACCAGATGACAAAACTGCCGAAAGAGCAGTGGGAAGATTTTATAGGTTGGCTTGAAGATTACGAGTATGACAAGCTTGGGCTTCCAAGACCTGACAAGGTGATATTCTTGGATATGCCAATAGAGATATCTCAAAAGCTGATGTCGGGAAGATACGGCGGAGATGAAAGCAAAAAGGATATCCATGAAGCAAATGTGGAGTATCTGAAAAAATGCCGTGAAGCCGCTTTGTTTACTGCTGAGAAACAGGATTGGGATATTATTCCTTGCAGCGACGGCAGCGAGCCTTATACAAAAGATAAGATTTTCGGAGATGTTCTGGGGTTAATCAATAGAAAGTAATGTGTGTTTAATGTTTGATTTCAGAAAAATAAGTTTTGAGGACAAAGAATGGATAACCAAGTGTCTTGCAGTATCAGATTTCAGAGGAGCAGAATATTGCTTTGCAAATAATATGGCGTGGCAAAGACTTAATGACACTGTAATAACACATCATGGTGATTTTTATATAAGCTGTTCCTTTGAGGACGGTCAGCCGTATTTTACATTTCCTGCGGGCGTTAAAATAGACGTTGAGGGCAAAGAAAAATATATCAGGCTTTTTGATGAGCTTAAAGAATATGTTTCTGCCCAGGGAAAGCCGCTTATCGTATCTTCTGTAACAGATGATAACCTAAGCTGGATAAAAGAATACTATGGTGATAAAATCATCTGCGAGTATGATAGGGACAGTTCAGACTATATTTACAATGCTTCCGACCTTATCGAGCTTAAAGGCAAAAAGTATCACGGCAAGCGTAATCACATAAAGCGTTTCATGGACGAGCCTTGGGAATACAAAGAGCTTACTGATAAGGAAATAGACAGCTGTATTGAATTTTCGGCTGAGTTTTATAATAAGAATGACAACGCTGACGATCCTTCGGCGGTGGTTGAGCAATATGCTATTGATCTTTTTCTTACGAATATGGATAGGCTCGGACTTAAAGGCGCTGTGCTTTACAGAAATGATAAAATGACAGGCTTTACGGTTGGTGAACAAATAAATTCGGATACCTTTGTGGTGCATATAGAAAAAGCACTCGCTGACGTTCAGGGTGCATATCCTATGCTGTGTAGTCAGTTTGCGTCGCATAATGCAAAGGGTCTCAGCTTCATCAACAGGGAAGAGGATCTAGGAATAGAGGGTCTTAGAAAGTCAAAGCTTTCTTATAATCCTGCTTTTCTTTTGAATAAAAATGTAATTACTTTCATATGATCGAAAGGAGTCATTTGTTATGGTTTATGTATTTCTTGCCAATGGTTTTGAGGAAATGGAGGCTCTTGCCCCTGTGGATCTGCTCAGACGAGCAGGCGTTGAAGTTTTTACTGTAGGTGTAGGCTCTGATATGATAGTCAGCTCACACAACATTCCTGTCAAGACCGATACAACAGTGGATAAGATAGTTCTTAATGACGAGCTCGAAATGATAGTTCTCCCAGGTGGTATGCCGGGTACTTTAAATCTTGAAGCAAGCCCTGATGTGCTTGGTGCAGTTGATTACTGTGCTGATAATAACAGATACATTGCCGCGATATGTGCCGCTCCGTCCATAATCGGTCATAAGGGTCTTCTTGACGGCAGATATGCAACTTGTTTTCCAGGCTATGAGAAAGATCTTAAAGGTGCGATACATTCTGCCAGACTTGTGGCTGTTGACGGTAAGTTCATCACTGCAAAGGGCGCAGGCTGCAGCATGAAGTTTGCACTCAAGCTTGTAGAGCTTCTTGTTTCAAAAGAAAAGGCAGAAGCCCTTGAATCAGGTATGCAGAGCAAATGACAGATAAAAAAGCTTTAAGAAAGCATTTCAAAGAGATACGTCTTAGTATGTCTGCGGAAGAAAGAAAACAGGCAGATGTGGCTGTTCAGCAAGCTTTCCTGGACAGCGAGGAGTATAAAAGTTGCACAACTGTGCTTGCATATGTTTCCTCTGATATTGAAGTGTCTACGGCGGAGATAGTAAGAGAGGCGCTAAAAAGCAAGATAGTGCTATGTCCGAGATGTGAAAAAAACGGCAATATTATGTATTTTTACAGAATAAACAGCACCTATGATCTCAAAGAGGGTAGGTTTGGCATTTTTGAGCCTGATGAAAGTTGTGAGAAATACTGCGTTTTTGACAATGCATTGTGTATCGTGCCTGCGCTTTCGTATGATAAAGACGGATACAGGCTTGGCTTTGGTATGGGCTTTTATGACAGATTTTTGGCTGATTATAATGGCATGAAGCTAGGTTTATGTTACGATAACTGTATGTCAGAAAGTTTTTGTCATGACGGCTACGATATCTCTGTAGACAAGGTATTTACTGATAAGGATATATATACTATAAACACAAAGGAAAGGAAGTAAATAATGGATGATCTGAATTTTAATGTTGACGATATAATAAATGATGTCAACGCAAAGATAAAGTCTGCCGAGAAAAATGAAGCGGACGAAGAAAGCGTTGAAGCAGAGCCTATCGCTGACACTGAGGACAGTTCCGAAGCCTGTGAACAGGCAGATAATACTGACAAGAAACCACAGGAAACTCCAGAAGCGACCGATGACAAGCCTGAACCTATCCTAGCTTTTCACGAGGACAAGTCAGAGGAAGACAAAAGCGAGGAAGACGAGGATAAAGAGCCTGAGAAGCCCGAAAAGCAAGAAAAAAAGTCAAAAAGCGGCAAGAAGAAAAAGAAAAAAAGAAAGAAAAGCAAGGTGAATAATTCGGTGTTTGGCGGAATTATACTTGTTATAGTAATTCTTACAGTTTCTTTAGTGCTTGCAGTGGGCGGCATTTCTATTGGCATGGAGTATTATGGTATCGGAAAAACTGACGAGGATATCAGATTTAATATCCCTGCAGGTTCAACAAACAGTGAGATAGCTGATATACTTGTAAATGAGGGAGTTATAAAGAACAAAAAGCTGTTTATGCTTGCTTTGAAATTTGAAAAGCCTGCAGCTATATATCCTGGTGATATCACACTTCAGCCATCAAGCGGATATTCTGAAATAATCGAAAAACTTTCACAAATGAGAGAGTCATATAAGACTGTAAGCATTACAGTCACAGAGGGAGAAAATCTTCTTGACATAGCTAAAAAGCTTGAAGATAATGAGGTCTGCACTGCTGACGACTTCCTGTTTGAATTCAATAAAAATCAAGGCTTTGACTTTGAAAATGATGTTGATGATAATGGCGATATGTTCTATCGCATGGAAGGCTATTTCTATCCTGATACATATGAGTTTTATGTGAATGACAGCGCAGGAAACGTTACCAAGAAGCTTAGAGAGCAGTTTGAAAAGAAATACAAAACTGTCAAAGCTAAGATCAAAAATTCCGGTATGTCACTTAACGAAGTTATGACCCTTGCTTCTATCGTTCAGCTTGAAGCCGCTTCTGAGGACGAAATGCCAAAGGTAGCTTCGGTATTTCTGAACAGACTTGACGACCCTGACACCTATCCTATGCTCCAGTCTGATACAACAACAAATTATATTAAGAATGTTATAAAGACCGAGGCTGACAACACAGCTTCTATCGAGCATTATACCGAGTGTTATGATACCTATAAGTGCAAGGGCTTGCCGGCAGGACCAATATGCAACCCAGGTATGGCTGCAATAAACGCTGTTCTTGAGCCTAAGAAGACTGATTACTATTACTTCTGTAATAATCTTAAGACGGGCGAAACATTCTATGCAAAGACACTTGACGAGCATGAGGAAAATCTTGTTAAGGCTGGACTTGCAAAGAAAAAGTAATAAAGGATTGAAATTTTAATGACTGAAAATAATTTGCTTGAAGTTCTTGCTCCTGTGGGAGATATGGAACGTCTGTATGCGGCGCTGGATTTTGGTGCTGATGCAGTTTATCTTGGAGGTACGGCTTTCGGAATGAGAGCCGCCTCTGCAAGCTTTGACGCTGAGCTTCTGAAAAAAGCCTGTGACGAGGCTCACAGCAGGGGTAAGCGTGTGTATCTGACCTGCAATACGCTTCCTCATAATGACGAGATAGTGCATTTAGAGCAGTTTGTGAATGACGCTCTTGCGTCAGGCGTTGACGCTATGATAGCCAACGATATCGGTGTTTTTTCACTGATAAAAAAATATGCACCTGATATGGAGATCCATGTTTCCACACAGGCTGGTATAGTAAATTATGTTACTGCAAATGAATTTTATAACATGGGTGCTAAGAGGGTAGTGCTTGCAAGAGAGCTTTCTCTCGAGGAGATCGCCGAAATAAGAGCAAAGACCCCTAAAGATCTTGAAATTGAGTGCTTTGTACATGGTGCAATGTGCGTAAGTTTTTCAGGCAGATGTTTGCTTTCCCAGTACCTTGTAAACCGTGACGCAAATCGTGGCGAGTGCGCACAGCCTTGCCGCTGGGGATACCACCTTATGGAAGAAAAGCGCACCAATGAGTTTTATCCTGTTTTTGAGGACGAAAAAGGAACTTATATCCTCAACGCCAAGGATATGTGTATGCTCAACCACATTGATAAGCTTGCAGAGGCAGGCGTGAACAGCTTTAAGATCGAGGGCAGAGCTAAATCTTCGTATTATGTGTCCGTTATCACAAATGCCTACAGAAAGGCTATGGATATCTATAAGTCTGATCCGGAGCATTTTGAGTTGCCACAGTGGCTTAAGGACGAAGTTTTCAAGGTAAGCCACAGAGCATACTGTACAGGATTTTTCTTTGGTCACCCAAAGGAGAGCCAGTATTACGAAAACGGTGGGTATATTCGTGAATATGATGTTGTGGCTGTGGTTGACGGCTGTAGCGGTGGAAGAATATACTGTACTCAAAAAAACAAATTCAACAAGGGCGACGAGATTGAAGTGCTTTCACCTGTTGGTAGCCCTGTGAAGTTCACCGTGGAGGAAATGTTTGATGAATACGACAACTCCATAGATACTGCAAATCATGCAGCTATGAAGATGTCGATAAGATCAGATCTGACGTTCCCAGAACATTCTATAATTCGTATGAAAAAATAGCAAAAAAGCCATGTGATTTTCCTCACATGGCTTTTGTTTACTTCTTTTTCTTTTCAATTTCTTCAGACAATGGATTCGACTCCATGGCCTTTTTGATGTTTTCATTAGATAAATGTGTGTATATCTCAGTGGTCGCAATGCTTTTGTGACCGAGTATATCTTTCAGTACAAGAGTATCTACACCGCCGTGTTGGTACATTAGGGTTGCGGCTGTATGCCTAAGCTTGTGGGTGGTAATACCCAAATTGCTAAGTCCTGCACGCTGGAGCTGTTCATCTACTATTTGTTGAACACGTCGCTTGTTTATCCTTGTTTTGTTAGCTGACAAAAAAATGGCAGTTTGTTCCACATGGGGGCGGGTAGTGTCAATATACTCATCAAGTGCAGAAACACAAGCGTCGTTAAGATAAATAATGCGCTCCTTGCGGCCTTTGCCGAGGACACGCAGAGTTCTGTTATCTCGGCTGTAATCGCTTAAATTCAAGCCCACAAGCTCGCTCAGACGCATACCGCAGTTAAGGAACAGAGTAATGATACAATAATCACGCACCTGATTTTTAGAGTCGATATTACGCAGAAGCTCAAGGCTTTGTTCAAGGGACAGATATTTAGGCAAAGCCTGATTTATATGCGGCAATTCAAGATCATCAAGCGGATTGTTTGAAATGAGCTTGGCTTTTTGGCAAAGATAAACATAGAATTGTTTCAAAGCTGAACATTTTCTTGCACGGGTTTTTGTGGAATTATTGCGCTCATCTTTGAGATACTTTAAATAAACATAAGCATCGTTTAGTGAAAAGCATTCGAGCCATTCTATTGGCGTTTCTTTTATTTTTATTTTATTGAAAGGCGTTTCGGCCGGAACTGCATGGTGCTTGACATTAAGATATCGCAGAAATGTTCGGATATCAATAAAATAAGCTTCTTCAGTGCGGTCAGAACGGTCTTTGACAACTTTCATGTTAGTTAGAAAATCGTCAAGATAATATGGGCAATCATCTACATATGCTTGTTTCATTTATATCTATTCTCCTTATTTATCACTTCTCTAAGTTTCACTAAATTTTTATTTAGTGAAACTTTCTGTACACGCTGTGCGAGGGGCTGTTTGTGGCTCTTTTATGCTTTGTCGGCTCTCCCCGTTGTGCACTGCTTTAAGTATACACCCTACTCTGTGGGCTGTCAAGCTATGCTACATTTGCGGTAATCCCTTGACAACAAAATTTATGATATCATATAAAGCAAGACAAGGTTAAAACCTTGCTCATATGATTTTTTTGTGTATAGAAGTGGCTTACTTACGAACCTTTGTGAGCCACTTCATTATTTTTTTGAACAAATTATTTTATAAATTTCCTCCAAACAGTTGATTTTACAGCGAAAATATGATAAAATTATAGTAATATATTTTATGAAAGGAACGATAGTTAATGAACGACAAGAAACCTATGGTCATGAGAATACTCGTTCTCGCTTTGGTTGCCGCACTTATACTCGGTCTGATCGTCGGAACTGTCATTAGTGCTGTATAATGGTTCATATTGGAAATAGTTGGGACGATATTCTGGCTGATGAGTTTAAAAAGGAATATTATTTGAAACTCCGTGAATTTTTGAAATACGAATACTCACACTTCACTGTTTATCCTGATATGCATGATATCTTCAATTCATTGAAGTACACGCCTTATGAAAACGTCAAGGCTGTTATCATTGGACAGGATCCTTACCATGGTCCGGGACAGGCTCATGGTCTTTGTTTTTCCGTTAAAGCTGGTGTTAATCCACCACCGTCTTTGCAGAATATTTTTAAAGAACTTAATGCTGATCTTGGTATTTCTATCCCTAATAATGGTGAGCTTACCGATTGGGCTAAGCAGGGCGTGCTGATGATGAACACTGTTCTTACTGTTCGTCAGGGTCAGCCTAATTCTCATAAGGGTAAAGGCTGGGAGCAGCTTACTGACTCTGTAATAAAAAAGCTTAATGAGCGTAATGTACCTACTGCGTTTATCCTTTGGGGTGGCAATGCTAAGGCTAAGGCACCACTTATAACGAACCCTATTCATGCAGTATTCAAGGCAGCTCACCCATCTCCATTGTCTGCGTATAACGGTTTTTTCGGATGCAGGCATTTTTCTAAGGTTAATGATTTCCTTGTAAGCAACAATATTCAGCCAATAGATTGGACAATAAGCGATAAGTAAAAAATAACCTCGGTTTGTATCACTACAGGCCGAGGTTTTATTTTTATAGTTTTTTGATGTGCTGTATAAGCAACGCTACTCCCATTACAATGAGGTTGTAGACGATAACTAGCGTTGGAGTAAGCTGAACAAATGAACCTGCCAGCATCATTATAAGGGCTATGAGCGCCGCAAGTATCGTTGCACCATACATCACTGACGCACCAAGTTCTGCGGTAAATTTGAGCCTTTTTGCGCCTATCACAAGCATTGCAAATGACGGAAAATGTCCGCTGCAAAGCATTGATGAAGCCTGACGTGGAACGTACTCGGTCTCGCTTTCGTAGTCCTTGTGATATCTGAAGCTGAGAAGCTTAACGCTGTCGCTTTCAATATCAAAGAGGTCAGAGAGAAAACGCTGTGAAAGAAAGCCGTCAACTGTTCTTATTACTGTTGTTATACCTTCAAGTTCAAGCTCCTGAAGCCAACGTGTAACGGAAAGATTAGGCGATACCTGAATAACGAACATTGCTGCTGTTATTCCAGAAATAGAAAGATAGACAGCAACATTCCCATTTGTATACTCCTTCTCTTTTGCTTCTGACGGCAGACCGTCAATAGAGTGGTTTTCCATAAGCTCTCTTGTACCAAGAAGTACACGTTTGTTTTCTATCCAGCCCGAAAGTCCAAGACCGTCCTCATAAATGTAGCTTTCAACAGGATAAAGCAACTCAGTCTTGCCTCTGAGCATTTTGTAGAATGTAGACTTAAGAACACTTCCCGATTGACAGCTAAGGCTTGCCGCCATTAAAATGCAGTCTTCAATAGAAATAGCTGAGAGAAGCTTAAGGTTTGCAAGCTCAATGCTTCCTTTAGGGAAAAGCTGTTCAGCGTCAACAAGAAGTGAATTTGTGTCAGCAAATTCATCAACAGAAGAATATCCAAGCATTACCGCTGAATACTGCAAATACTTCTTTGTAGCTCTTGCCAAAGGTACATTTACTATAAGCATTACCGCAAACGAAGAACACATGGTAACAGTGCCTGAGAAAGCCGCAAGTGCTATAAACAAACGTTCTTTCATGTTTGACGCACCCTTATCAAATATAAGTGACAAAAGTGCTATAACAACGCCTGCAATGAGGATGTAAGGGCTTATTTTCTTTGAATACTCATCTGAGATATCAGAAGTGTAGCTGTTTTTCATGAAATCGTCCACAAACTCGGTTTTGCGCATAGCTGCTATCTTTGGCTCTGCAACAGCACCTCTTGTGAAGTTTTCTGCTATTTCCTCATCTTCAACGGATGTAACTGCATATCTCTCAAAATCTCCTGCAACGTACCTAAAATTACGCTCAGTACGTTTTACCACCATAAGTTTTCCAAGAGTATTGAATATCAGACCCACGATTGCAACGGATATGTAAACATGGTAAACACTATCACGAATAGACTCAGGGTCAAATAGATTTATTATTCCTGCAATGACTGTAATAAAAATACCTATCGCTGCTATTGTATCATTATCTGCCTCTTTTTTAAATAGGCTTTTCATTCCTGCAAGAAGCACGTTATAGCACACCGCTATAGAAATAAGACCCAAAATAGTGTTTGCAAACAGATATGCCGCAGGGGTTATCGTTCTGTCAAATGTCTTTATAAGAGGCAGTTCCAGGTCATTCGCAACCGTGATGAATGTGCTGAAAATGCCCGTAAACAGAAGTACACAAAGCCTTAGAACAAGGTTGCTCTTCACATGACGGATAGAGCCAAAGACCTTTTCGGCGTCATCAAACTTCTTAAACTCCGTCTGCCCTGCATTGTCTTTATCGTTTGTATCATCACTGTCAGGCTCGCTTTCCTGCTCGTCAGTTTTAAGAACAAAGCTGTCAACTTTCTTCTTTCTGTGCTGTGACAATATAGAGGATTTTTCCTCATAGGTGGCGTCATCAGGGATAAGTGCCTTGTCAAACTCCTCTGTTTTCGGGATTATTTTTCCCGTCAGTCCCATTTTGATATCTTTAAGGCTTGCCCTGTTCACAGGCGGAATGCTCTGCTTTGCAGCCTTGCCTTTTTTATGTTTGGTGAGATTATTTATAAGTGCAGCATTTCCCTCGTTACGTTTTTTCTCATTCGTATGATCTGCCGCCAATTCATCATCAAAATCTGTTGCTTTTATTGGATCATAGCCGTCACTATCTATATCGCTGGTATCATTATCTTTTTCAATACTCTCATCAATATTAGTATCTTCATTAGTATCTTCATTTAAAATTTCATCGTTTTCCTGTGACTCGTCAGTTTTTAAATCTTTTTCAACTTTTTCGCTGTATTCTGAAATTATATCGTCTATTGAGAATTTATCAGCCAAAGCTTTAACCTCCCTGTTCCTTATAGATTTCTCTGTCTTACGGCTTCATACATAAAAATGCCCGCCGCAACGGAAGCATTCAAAGAATTGACTTTGCCTGCCATAGGCAAACTAAGCAAAAAATCACATTTATCTTTTATTAAACGTCCCATGCCAAAGCCCTCAGAGCCGACTATCAGCCCTATAGGACCAGTTAGCTTAACTTCAGTATAGCTCTGTCCCTCGCCGTCAGTTCCATATATCCACACACCGTTTTCTTTAAGCATATCAATAGTTGCAGCAAGATTTGAAACTCTTGCAACAGGCAACCAGCTTGCTGCACCTGCGGACGTTTTGAAAACAGTTGCGTTCAATGATGCACTTCTTCTCTTTGGAATGATAACGCCGTGAGCACCTGCCGCCTCAGCCGTTCTGATTATTGCACCAAGATTGTGCGGATCTTCTATCTCATCGCAAATGATAATGAAAGGATCCTCTCCCTTTTCATTTGCGATGCTGAGAATATCCTCCGGAGACACATACTCCGCACACGCACCCATAGCAATAACACCCTGATGTGAAGCTCCCTTGCTCATATTGTTGAGTTTTGTTTCGGTAACACGCTTGACATTTATGCCTTTTTCCTTTGCAAGTCTACAAATAAGTGTTATAGAGCCTTTAGCCTCAGGGTTAATATAAATAGTGTCGATCAGCTTATTTGCTTTTAAAGCCTCGATAACAGGGTTCCTGCCAATTATAAGCTGTAGTTCATTTTCTTCGTCTAAATTATTATTTTTATCTTGATAATTACTCATTGAATTTTCCTTTTCAAAAAAAATATACTACTTGTAATTATACCACAAAAAAAACATAATGCCAATAGTAAACAGGCTTTTTATATAGACTTTCGACGATTTACACAAATTTTATCAATGATATTTATGCTTATCACATACACAATGCGATAAGCATCAGAACAAGCATTGCCACACCCATTATAGTTGATATCACTGCCGCAAAGTTGAATTTTCTGTTTGTCGAAAACATTTTGTCCCCCGTTATCGCACTTGCGATATCAACAGCATTTTTTCTTAAAATATCAGGGTGTAGATGATTTTTATTTGCGTTTACAAATAATAGAATCTTATCAAAACATTCATTTTCTGTACACTTTATTTCGATGATTTGTTTATTAATTCCTTTGAGCATGACAGCCAACTCCTCTGAATACCAATTACTTGATTATATTACTGATTGTTGGCATTTAAAAAGTGCAATATTCAACATTTCAACACAAAAATGTTGAATATGAAAAGTTTTCAACATTTGTAGGGGCATTTTCTGTTGAAAACCATGTTGAAAACGTTGAAAACTCATGGTTTTATCGGTATTTGCAGGCTGTTGAAAACTTCATATTACAACGAAAATCGACCATTCAAGCGAAAAAACGCTAACTTTTGGGAACAAATACACACGAGAATGTTACGAATATATTAACATACAAACTTGTCTGTTGAAGGTTATTTGTTAGCAGCGGAATGACCGCACTTTACATAATTTTTGAATTTGTTTGAGAATAAATTTACAATGCTAGATCCAAAGTACAAAAAAATGACCCGATCAAAGAACAATGACCTATTAAATGATATAAGCTGATCTTCTGTACATATAATTGTACTTTTACAATCTTATGCATAAAATCTTAGCTGTAACCATTGTACGAAAAGTAACGAAAATTTCTTATCTTGTGGTAAGAAATTTTATAGCACGCTCTATGGAGTCTTTTGAGTTTCCCCAATCGGCATTTGCTCCTGTGTTACGGTAGTCATACATCTTGCAGTAGTGTGATACGTCCGCTTCAAGAGTGTCAAGATATTTGCTTGTCAGCTCGCCGCAAGCGTCAATAAACTGCTTCTGATATTTCTTATCCATATTTTCAGTACACATAGACACTAAAAGGTCATAGTGCGGCAGACAAAGCATTTCCTGCTGAGCAAAAAGATCTCTGAAATCACGCTGTTGAACATACATCTCAAACAGCGTAACGAGTATCCTTGACATTCCCCAATCCACCTTGCTGCATACAAAACATTCGTTATTTACTGCGCTGACTTTCTTTTGCTTTGCTGTCTTGCCCTCGAACATTTTCTTTCGTGTGAAAATATGCTTTTGCATATCCTGCAAATGTGATTGAAGCATAAGAGCAAGTGACAGTCTATTTTTGCAGGCTCTCATCTGTTCAAAATGTGTTTTGCAGAAACCGAGCTTATTGGTCTCCATACGCACGTCTGGCTCCATCATAGCCGCTCCCATTATGTACTCAACAGTTCTCTGCTCCAACGTATCACGCAGGCGGCATATTGGACAGCCGCATTTCGGCTCAAATATATCTGTGACAGGTATTGTCAGAATGCTTTCTCTCATATGATCTATCCTTTCTTAGATATGTTTATTTTATCCGCTTGAAAAATACTAATATTTATAGTATAATATTTTTTGTAGAATTTTGCAAGTAGATTCGATGATTTTATAATAAATAGGAGCTGAATTTTATGGATTATACACAAAGCGGCAGTGACATTTTGCTGAAACAGCCTGATTTTGGACTAGATGATACACTTGATTGCGGACAGGCTTTTCGCTGGGAGAAGATAGATAAAAAAACTTACAGCGGAGCTTTCCTTAACAACAAACTTACCATAAGTGAGGAACCCGAAAATGGCGTGTTTAGGCTTCATGACACTACTGTGCAGAACTTTGAAAACATTTGGATTGATTATTTTGACCTGAATACTGATTACGGGGAGCTTAAACGCCGCTTCTCTGAGAACGAAACTCTGTCAAAAGCCTGCTCATTTGCAGGCGGCATAAGAATACTCAGGCAGGACAGTTGGGAGGCGTTATCTTCCTTTATAATAAGTCAGAATAACAATATCCCAAGGATAAAGGGCATTATAGGACGTTTGTGTGAGCATTATAGCGGCTACCCTTCTGCTGAAGATATGGCAGATGAAACTATAGACAGCCTTGCGTATCTGCGTTCAGGGTTCAGAGCAAAATATCTTGTTGACGCCATTGAAAAGGTTTTGAGCGGTGAGATAGACTACCAAAAGATAAAAGAAATGCCCCTTGACGATGCACGAAACGAGCTTATGAAGATCAAGGGTGTTGGTCCGAAAGTTGCTGATTGTACACTGCTTTTCGGCTTTTACAAAACGGACGCTTTCCCAAAAGACGTGTGGGTGAAGCGAGTGCTTGCACAGTGGTATCCGAACGGACTTCCCTCTTGTGTGAAGGGTGTTGAGGGCATTGCACAGCAATATCTATTCCACTACATAAGAAATACCCAGAAATAACAAAAGACCCGATCGTAGAGTTTTCCACGGTCGGGTCTGATATTTTATTACATAGACTCTGGGCAAGTTATCTTGAGCATATCAAGAATATTCTTTATTACCTGCTTAACCGCAAGTGAAAGTGAAAGTCTTGCCTGCATAACGCTCTCGTCTTCTCCCATGATACGGCAGTTGTTATAGAACTTGTGATACATTGTAGCAAGGTCTATAACATACTTTGTTACCTTAGCTGGGTCATAAGCCTTTGCAGCCTCATTTATAACGTTCGGTAGAGTAGCAAGGTGTTTTATCATCTCCTGCTCCTCAGGCGCTGTGAGGACGCTGAGAGCCGCCTTGTCGAGACTCTTAACTTCAATGCCCTCTTCGTTCATCTTTTTAAGGACAGAGCAAATTCTTGCATGTGCATACTGTACATAATAAACAGGGTTCTGGCTTGTCTGAGATACAGCAAGGTCAAGATCAAAATCAAAATGAGAATTAGGCTCACGGAGATTGAAGAAAAATCTTGCTGCGTCTATCGGTATTTCGTCAAGAAGAGTTGACAGAGTGATAGCTTTGCCTGAACGCTTGGAAAGCTTATACTTTTCGCCGTTGCGGACAAGGTTTACCATTTGCATGATAACAATGTCAAGTCTGTCAGCGTCAACGCCAAGTGCTGTCATAGAAGCTTTAATACGAGCTATATATCCGTGGTGGTCCGCACCGAAAATATCTACAGCCTTATCGAATTTTCTTACTGCAAGCTTGTTGTAGTGATATGCGATATCAGGTACAAGATATGTTGGCACGCCGTTTTCACGCACGAGAACTCTATCCTTTTCGTCGCCAAAATCAGTTGTCTTGAACCAAAGTGCACCGTCTTTTTCATAGGTATGACCGCTTGCTTTGAGCTGCTCGATAACTCGCTGAACTGAGCCGTCCTTGTGAAGTGTGCTCTCGTTGAACCACTTGTCATACTGTATTCTGTATTTGCCAAGGTCGTCATGAAGTTTCTGAATATTCTTAGGAAGTGCAAAATCGCAAAGTGCCTGACGGCGTTCTTCACTGTCAGCGTTCACATACTTGTCGCCGTATATCTCATTGAATGCGTTTGCATGGTCGATTATGTCCTGACCCTGATAAACGTCCTCAGGAAGCTCAGTTTCAGGCTTGTATATCTGAAGATATCTAACTTCGAGTGAAGTCTTGAACTTCTCTATCTGATTGCCTGCGTCATTGATATAGAACTCTCTTGCTACCTCATAGCCTGCCTTTTCAAGAACAGACGCAAGACAATCGCCTATAGCTCCGCCTCTTGCATTGCCTATGTGCATAGGACCTGTTGGATTTGCAGAAACAAATTCCACAAGAACGCTCTTCCCTGCGCCAAGGTCAGTTTCACCGTATTTCTCTTTCTGCTCCAAAACAGTGGCAACTACAGTTGCATACCATTCAGTAGAATAGAAAAAGTTGATGAACCCAGGACCTGCCACTTCACATCTTGCAAAGTATGAGCCGTTAAGGTCTATCTTTGATACGATAGCTTCTGCTATTTTTCTTGGATTGTTTCTGAAAGGTCTTGCACATACCATTGCGGCATTAGTGGAAACGTCACCGTTTTTTGAGTCGGCAGGTATCTCCGTATTAAATGCAGGAACAGGCTCTGATGGAAAAGTTCCGTCTGCAACAAGCTCGCCCATAGCCTTCATTACAAGCTCCTTAGCCTGAATAAATGCGTCGCTTATGAGATTAGTCATATTATTTTTCCGTCCTTCCAAATATAATTATGCGACAACATTTGCCGCTTTTACTTCTATAGCTATCTCAAAATCACCGATATAGCTTGAATTGACATCTAAAACATAGTGAAAGAAAAGCATTCCACCGTTTTCGTCAAGATCTGATCTTATGGTTTTAGCGGTTATGCCTATCATAAAATCACCGTATGGAGTGCCATAAACGCAATGCTGCTTTTCGCCTATATCAACAACAAGGTTCGCTTCAACCGTTCCGGTTCTGTTCATAGTCACCTTGCGGCAGCCTTCGGTTTCTAGCGTTGTAACGCTTCCTTCAAATCCTGTTGCCTCAGACTCCTCATACGATATGCGATATCCTTTTTCGGTTGCTTCATAAATTCCTGCTGAGATAAGCTCTGTTTCTTCTTTGGTATTACCGTCGCTTTGACGGCTAACAAGTTTTATTGATACTTCCTTGCTGGTCAAATAAAATCCTCCAGTTTACAGCTTTAGGCTGCATTTTGATATTTGTGCATTGATATTGTTTCCGAGAAAACGTTCAACATTCTCAGAAAACAGCTCAACGCTGTCGGTACAGTAAAGCTCAAGGCTCTCACGCTCTTCTCTTTTAGCCGTATCATCGCTGTATGAAAGGGAGTTGAGTGCATATTTCGCAAGCTCTGCACCTGATGAAACAAGTGTTACACCCTCGCCCATTATATCTGAAATTAGTTCAGTGAGGTGTGGATAGTGAGTACAGCCGAGAATAAGCGTATCAACGTCTTCTTTTTTCATTATTTCAAGATACTCCTGTGCGATATACCTTGCAGGCACGCAATCAGGGGCAGTATAGCCATTCTCTACCAGTGGTACGAACATAGGACAAGCCTTGCCAACCACCTTGATGTTAGGGTTAATGCTTCTTATAGCTTTGCCGTAAATGCCGCTCTTTATGGTCGCACTTGTGGCTATAACGCCTATTCTGTTATTCTTTGTAGCAGAGCAGGCAGCCTTTACAGCAGGCTCAACAACTCCGCTTATGGAGATATCTGACTTTATATCCATTGCAGGCAATACAGAAGAAACTGTACCGCAAGCAACGAGTATCATTTTAACGTTATGCTGTTTAAGAAACTCTATATCCTGTCTGGCATAGCTCATTATAGTCTCTCTGCTTTTTGAGCCGTATGGCACTCTTGCCGTGTCGCCAAGATAAACGATATTTTCATTTGGCAGAAGCTTTATAAGCTCTTTCACACAGGTAAGCCCGCCAACTCCTGAGTCGAAAACTCCAATGGCGGCGTTATTCATAATCAACCTCCGCCTTATCAAGTGCCAGTTTGATAAGCTTATCTTCCTGCTGTGCAGGGGTCATTCCCTCGTACTGCATAAGCTGTGGATACATACTTATAGGCGTGTGACCTGGGAGAGTATTTATCTCGTTAAGAATAACAGTGCCGTCTTTCATAAGGAAGAAGTCTACTCTTGAAAGTCCGCTGCAGCCCATTGCTCTGTATGCCTTGACAGCCGTCTTTCTTATTTCTTCAATGCTCTCCTCGCTCATTCTTGCAGGGATAAGCGTTTTGGAAGCGGCGTCATTATATTTTGCGTCAAAATCGTAAAACTCGTCATTTGCGGAGCATACTTCACCGACAGTTGAAGCAAAAGGCTCGTCGTTGCCCATTACCGCACACTCGCACTCCATGCCGACGATAGTTTCTTCGACTATTACCTTGCCGTCATGTGCAAAAGCAAGCTTTATGGCAGCTTTAAGTTCATCTCTGTCCTTAGCTTTTGAAACGCCCACAGAAGAACCGCAGTTTGCAGGCTTGACAAACATTGGATAGCCAAGCTTGCTTTCCATTTCGTCACACTTTTTGTCAAGATGCGAAAGCTCTGAGGTTATAATGCCTACCCACTTTGCTGTCTTTATGCCATTTGCGTCAAGAACAGTGTGTGTAAGTCCCTTGTCCATGCAGTTTGCAGAGGATATGCAGTCACAGCCTACAAATGGTATCTCAGCAAGCTGAAAAAGCCCCTGAATAGTGCCGTCTTCACCGTTCTTTCCGTGAAGGACTGGGAAAATAACGTCAACTTTTACATTCTGATATTCGCCGTTTTCGCCAAGAGCGATAAAGCCCTTGTGAAGAGGGTCAGGGCTGAGAACGCATGGAACATTATCAGGGTGCTGTTCCCATTTGTTTGACGCAATATCGTCAACATCTCCTATATATTTCATCCAGTGACCTTTTTTTGTTATTCCGATACAAATAACATCATATTTGTCCTTTGGTATACTCTTTATAACGTGAGTTGCAGAAACAACAGATACGTCGTGCTCGTTTGATTTTCCGCCGAAAATAACGGCAACTCGGATCTTAGACATAAAAATTCGTCCTTTCTGAATTAGTATCATAATATTATAACATATTTAGACTTAAATTGCAAATCTTTTTTGTGCCAAAATATGCAGCAAACAGCTATAAATATTGTGTTTATTGCATAAGGCGTGGCTATTTGCCATAGCCTGCGACTTTTTCAAAGTTCATATTTCCACCGAAAATGTCAAGGGCAGAGCCAATAGTGAAGTCTATCTTCCCTTTTCCAAGTTCTTTCAGGTTATCGAGATCCTCAAATGACGAAATTCCTCCGGCATAGGTCGATGGAATGGTGCAGTATTCTCCCATTATCTTTGCTATCTGCGGCTCAATGCCCTTTGCTTTGCCCTCTGTGTCAACGGCATGGATAAGAAACTCATCGCAGTACTCTGAGAACATTTCTAGGGTCTGGCTGTTCATTTCAATATCGGTGAATTTCTGCCAGCGGTCGGTCACAACGTAATACTTTCCGTCCCTTTTGCGGCAGGAGAGGTCAAGAACAAGTCTGCTTTTGCCAACGGACTTCATCAGTCTGTTCAGATTATCGAAATTAACAACACCGTTTTTGAAAACAAAGCTCGTCACGATAACATGGCTTGCGCCCTTTTCAAGAAATTGTGCGGCGTTTTCGTCATTTATTCCGCCGCCTATCTGCAATCCGCCCTCAAATGCGGATAATGCACTGTAGGCTTGTTCGAGGTCTGCGTTGTAAAATTCGCTGCCAACGGGGTTCAGTATAATAATATGTCCTCCTGTCAGTCCGTATGACTTATAAAGTTTGCCATAATATGCACCGTCATATTCTGAAACAAAGTTATCCACAGCATAATTGTTTTTGTCAGAAAGGCTTCCGCCCACTATCTGTTTTACATTACCATTATGGATATCTATGCAAGGTCTGAATTTCATTGCTCTCTCCTATCTGAATTTTCTCATGTATATTACCAAAACTATATCATTTCCGTTTTGGACGCGTTGACAATATACTTGATGATCTGTATGCTTTTCGCAGAAGCTGTCAAAAACTTTGCTAAGCCCTTTGATATTTTCCTCATTGAAGTTTGTGTCTATCTGGTCAGTTTCACTGAATTGGAAATCGCTCATATCTGACGTTACCGCAACGCTGTCCTGCATATTATCCAAAGCCTTTTCCATAAGACTCTCTATCTCATTCACTGAGTTTATATGCGTAATTGTCTGCGTAATATAGCTGAACTTTGTACTATCTGTATCAGGAAGCTCTGTATCGTCCCAGACGTGTTTTGTTTTCATGTATTCTTTTGAGACGTTAAAATACTTGTGCCTTACTGGTCTATCCGTAAAGTCAGGGATAGGGTCGTCCCAGCAGACGTCAACATAATACCAACTACCGCCTATCTGAACTATGTTCCATGAGTGATCGTCGCCCTCAAAATCTGTGGCGTATATGGTCTTACAGGGTATTTCCAGCATATCCATAAAAAGCTGAAACGTTGTTGAATAGCCTGAGCATATTGCTTTTCCGTTTATAAGACAGCCATATGGATTATCAGAGTTTGGCAGACCAAGACCAAGCGCATTGAGATGTGCTTCGTCATAGCTTGCACAGCCAACTATATAATCATGTACTGCAAGCTCTTTTTCGTAATCGTTCATGTCAATGGTAATAAGTTTTTCAATGGCTGAAACGGCTTTGTTGTATATTTCAAGCTGTTTATCATCAAGATTTGCTGTATTGCCTGAGAGATAAGCCTGAGATATAGGCGTGCTGTCATAGTATTTATCATTACCGCTTTCGCTGTCAGCACTTGATGATGTAGTCACGGCAGAGGAATTATCCACAACTGTTGTGGGCTTTTGTGACTCTGTACAGCCTGTAAGACATAGTATCACCGCCGATAATAATATCAAAACAGTTTTTGCTTTCATGCTTTTCACCGCCTTGTTTTCTCTGATAACACAACTATTATATAATATACGCTTTGCCGTGTCAAGTAAGGATATCGTAAGAAATGAAAATTTATACAGTAAATTGACGTATACCATGCAAAAATATGCACTAAAACGCTATAAAATCAAGCAAATGTTTATATTTACCTTGACAAAAATCGCAATTTGTTATAAAATATTAATATCAGTTATTTTTGAAAGGATTGTTGTTACAATGGGACTTACTTTAACAGAAAAAATACTTAAAGCACATCTTGTTGACGGCGAATTTGTTAAGGGTCAGGAGATCGGTATCCGTATCGACCAGACCCTTACTCAGGACGCAACAGGTACAATGGCTTATCTTGAATATGAGGCAATGGGCGTTCCTCGTGTCAGAACGGAAAAGTCTGTAGCTTATATCGACCACAACACGCTTCAGTCAGGCTTTGAGAATGCCGACGACCACAGATTTATCGGTTCTGTCTGCAAGAAGCACGGCATTTATTTTTCACGTCCCGGAAACGGTATCTGTCATCAGGTACATCTTGAGCGTTTCGGTATACCAGGTAAGACCCTTATAGGCTCTGACAGCCACACTCCAACAGGCGGTGGTATCGGAATGATCGCTATAGGTGCAGGTGGACTTGATGTTGCAGTTGCAATGGGTGGTGGTGCTTATTACATCACATATCCTAAGATAGTAAAGGTAAATCTCACAGGCAAGCTTTCTCCATGGGTATCAGCTAAGGACGTTATCCTTGAAGTTCTCAGAAGAATGTCTGTAAAGGGCGGCGTAGGCAAAGTTATAGAATACTGCGGCGAGGGCGTAAAGACACTTACAGTCCCTGAGAGAGCAACTATTACAAATATGGGTGCTGAGCTTGGTGCAACTACATCTATCTTCCCTTCTGACGAAACAACACTTGCATTTCTGAAGGCTCAAGACAGAGCTGACGTATGGAGCGAGCTAAAGGCTGATGATGACGCTGTTTATGACGAACAGATAGACATCGATCTTTCACAGCTCGTACCACTGGCTGCCTGTCCTCATTCTCCTGACAACGTTAAGAGCGTAAATGAGATCGGAAAGCTTAAGATAGATCAGGTTTGTATCGGCTCATGCACAAACTCTTCTTATGTTGACATGATGAAAGTAGCTCACATTCTTAAGGGCAAGACAGTTGACCCTAGCGTTTCACTTGCAATCGCTCCAGGCTCAAAGCAGGTACTTAACATGATCGCTGAGAACGGCGCACTTGCTGATATGATAGCAGCAGGCGCAAGAATACTTGAATCCGCTTGCGGTCCATGTATCGGTATGGGTCAGTCACCTAACTCAAAGGGTGTTTCACTTAGAACATTCAACAGAAACTTCGAGGGACGTTCAGGCACAAAGGATGGTCAGATCTATCTGGTATCACCTGAAATGGCTGCTGTTTCAGCTCTCACAGGTTACCTCACTGACCCAAGAACACTTGGAGATATGCCTGAGTTCAAGCTTCCTGAACATTTCAAGATAAACGACAATATGGTTGTTCCGCCAGCTGACGAGGCTGATATGGACAGCGTTGAGGTTCTTAGAGGACCAAATATCAAGCCTTTCCCACAGACTTCACCGCTTGATGACAGCATTGATTGTCAGGTATCACTTAAGGTGGGCGACAATATCACAACCGACCACATCATGCCTGCCGGTGCGAAGATACTTCCATTGCGTTCAAATATCCCTGCTATTTCACAGCATTGCTTTACAGTATGTGATGAGGACTTCCCAAGACGTGCAAAGAACATGGGCAAGTCAATAATCGTTGGCGGCTCAAACTACGGTCAGGGTTCATCAAGAGAACACGCAGCACTTGCTCCTCTCTATCTTGGCATAAAGGCTGTTCTTGTTAAGAGCTTTGCAAGAATACACAGAGCTAATCTTATCAACGCAGGTATCCTTCCGCTCACATTTGTAAATGAAGCTGACTATGACAAGATAAATCAGGGCGATGAGATCGTTCTTGCTGACGTTCGTGCAGACGTTGAGGCTGATATGTCTAAGCTTACTGTTGTGAATAAGACAACAGGTGTTGAGATACCAGTTCTCTGTGAGCTTACAGGCAGAACAAAGGATATTATCCTTGCAGGTGGTCTGCTTGACTACACAAGAGAACAGCTCTCAAAATAATAAAGTCTGATATGGAGGTCCCTATGGGGATTTTCTCGAAACTTTTCGGCACAAAGGACAGCACTCTCAAAGGTGCTTGCATATGTATGATAGATATTGACAGCGACAGCTATGAGCTTATTATTGCAAGTCTTGACGTTTACAAAAAGATATCTGCGATAGCTAAAAACAACGGATATTCCATTATTACTTTATAGGAGGTCTTACCAATGGCAAAAATTCAGATGAAAACACCGCTCGTTGAAATGGACGGCGACGAAATGACCAGAATTATCTGGCAGGATATAAAGGATATTCTTCTTACTCCATATATTGACCTTAAAACAGAATACTATGATCTTGGTCTTGTTCATAGAAATGAGACCGACGATCAGGTAACTGTTGACTCTGCAAACGCTACAAAGAAATACGGCGTTGCTGTTAAGTGCGCAACTATCACACCTAACGCTGCGAGAATGCCTGAATACAACCTCAAGGAAATGTGGAAATCCCCTAACGGCACTATCAGAGCTATCCTTGACGGTACAGTTTTCAGAACTCCTATCCTTGTTAAGGGTATCACTCCATACATTCCTACATGGACAAAGCCTATCACTATCGCTCGTCACGCATACGGCGACGTTTATAAGAACGTTGAAATGAAGTGTCCTGCTGGCTCAAAGGCTGAGCTTGTTTGCACTGACAAAGACGGCAAGGAAACTAGAGAAACAATTTACAACTTTGAGTGCGACGGAATCATTCAGGGTCAGCACAACAAGTCAACTTCTATCGCTTCATTTGCAAGAGCTTGCTTTAATTTTGCACTTGATAAGAAGCAGGATGTTTGGTTTGCTACAAAGGATACTATTTCAAAGAAGTATGACCACACATTCAAGGATATCTTCCAGGAGATATACGACAACGAGTACAAGGCTAAGTTTGAAGCGGCTGGTATCGAGTATTTCTATACTCTTATCGACGATGCTGTTGCAAGAGTTATTCGTTCAAACGGCGGTTATATCTGGGCCTGCAAGAACTATGACGGTGACGTAATGTCTGACATGGTAGCTACAGCATATGGCTCACTGGCTATGATGACTTCTGTTCTTGTTTCACCTGAAGGCATTTATGAGTACGAAGCTGCACATGGCACTGTTCAGAGACACTATTACAAGCACCTCAAGGGCGAAGAAACTTCTACAAACTCAGTTGCCACACTGTTCGCATGGACAGGCGCTCTGAGAAAAAGAGGCGAACTCGATAACCTGCCTGAGCTTATGAACTTTGCTGATTGTCTTGAAAAGGCAACTATCGAAACTATTGAAGACGGTGTTATGACAGGTGATCTTTATCTGCTTTCTACACTTGAAAATAAGAAGAAAGTAAATACAGTGGACTTCCTTAAGTCTGTTGACGAGAGACTTAAAAAGCTTCTGGGTTAATTTTCATATCACAAATATTAAAAGCTGTAGCACTTTGCGGTGTTACAGCTTTTTTTAATAGAATATTATGCCGAGAAAGGCGGAGCTTACGATAATTGTGATCGGTGAAAGCTTGAATTTCTTCAGTTTCAAAAGAAGCACATCTGCCAAGGTTATGAGCAGGAATATTATCAACGCTTTATAGTCAAAAGCAGGCTTTGAATTTATAGTGGTGATATTTAGCAGTGAAGATAAAGCCATTGTAATGCCAGTGGCGAGTATCATTGCAACAACGCATGGACGAATGCCTGAAAGCATTGCTTTTACCCCTGAGTATTTCAGCAAATCTTTCATGATCGAAGCTATGATGAATATTATCACGAACGAAGGCAACACAACGCCAAGAGTGGCTATCAATCCGCCTATGAAACCTGCCTGCGATGAGCCTACAAAGGTCGCCATGTTCACTGCAAGTGGTCCAGGGGTGGACTCAGATACGGCAATAAAGTTCACAAATTCGTCTTCTGTGAGCCAGTTGAACATAAGAACTTTTTCACGGATAATGGATATCATTCCATATCCTCCGCCGAATGACACTGCGCCTATTTCAAGAAAAATGAGAAAAAGTTTGAGATATATCATTTTATTGTACTTCTCTTTCTGAGGGTTTTAATCAGATACACGGCAATGCCCACAGCACCACTTATGATAATATAAAATACTGATGAAAACTTCACAGAAAAAAGTGTGAAAAGTATCATCATTATGAAAACTCCAAGCATTATAATTTTGTCAAGCAATGTGTTATCAAGTGCTTTCAACATTCTTAGTCCTGCAGTAAGTATGAGATATATTACGCCCACCTGAATACCACGGAATCCAGCGTAGACTACTTTTAAAGACAGAAATTTGTCAAAGAAAAGTGATATTATGTAGATTATAAAAAACGACGGTATGCATACACCGACAGTTGCCGCAATAGCACCCAGCACACCGCCTATTTTGTAGCCGATATATGTAGCACTGTTTACAGCAGTTGGTCCGGGGGTGGACTCTGATATAGCTGTCATATCGAGAAATTCTTTTTTATCAAGCCAATTTTTGCGCACACAAAATTCTGTTTCAAGCAAGGCTATCATTGCATATCCTCCGCCAAAGGTAAAAACGCCTATCTTAAGAAAGGTCAGAAACAATGTTTTTATATTTGAATTGTCATTTTTCAAAAAAACTCACCTCTTTGTATATTATAACGAACTTGTCCTAGTAAGTCAATGCTTTTATTAGCATTTGCTGATTTATTACGAAACATTAAAATAATCTATAATTATGTGTAAAACGGTTGACAATAGTCGATATATGGTGTATAATATATTTTGTTAAAATTAAATAGCCTTATCAAGAGTGGTGGAGGAAACAGGTCCTGTGAAGCCCAGCAACCTAGCGTTAGTTAAGGTGCTAAATCCTGCGGTTATTTCCGAAAGATGAGGAAATTGAGTAATTTCAAGCGTTTCGGAATGAAGCGCTTTTTTTGTGGCTGTTTTTAGATTAACAAATATTCAGAAAAGAGGTATTTTTATGTCAAAGTATTTATTTACATCTGAGTCGGTTACTGAGGGACATCCTGACAAAATATGCGATCAGATCTCTGACGCTATACTTGACGCTCTGCTGGAGCAGGATCCTATGTCAAGAGTTGCTTGCGAAACGGTCACTACAACAGGTGTAGTAATGTGCATGGGTGAGATAACAACAAAGGCTATAATCGACATACCACAGATCGTTAGAGATACAGTTGTCGGTATAGGCTATGACAGAGCCAAGTATGGTTTTGACGGACACACCTGTTCAGTTCTCACAACTATAGACAAGCAGTCGCCTGATATTGCAATGGGTGTTGACAACGCTCTCGAAGGCAGAGCCGAAAACGCATTCGATACAGGTGCAGGCGATCAGGGTATCATGTTCGGTTTTGCTTGCGACGAAACACCTGAACTTATGCCAATGCCTATATCACTTGCTCACAAGCTTGCACTTAAACTTACAGAAGTTAGAAAGAACGGCACTTTGCCATATCTCAGACCGGACGGAAAAACTCAGGTAACAGTTGAATATGATGATGGCAAGCCAACAAGAGTTGACGCTGTTGTAGTTTCTTCACAGCATGATGACGCTGTAACACTAGAGCAGATAAGAGAAGATATTATCGAGAACGTTATAAAGACAGTTATCCCTGCTGAACTTCTTGATGAGAACACTACTTATTTTGTAAACCCAACAGGAAGATTTGTAGTCGGTGGCCCTCAGGGCGACAGCGGTCTGACAGGAAGAAAGATAATCGTTGACACATATGGTGGATATGCTCGTCATGGTGGTGGTGCTTTCTCTGGAAAAGATCCTACAAAGGTTGACAGAAGCGCAACATATGCTGCAAGATACGTTGCAAAGAATATCGTTGCAGCAGGTCTTGCCAAGAAGTGCGAGGTTGAGCTTGCGTACGCTATCGGTGTTGCTCACCCTGTTTCAATCATGGTCGACACATACGGCACAGGAAAGGTTTCTGATGAAAAGATAGAGGCAGCTGTAGAAAAGGTATTTGACCTTCGTCCTGCTGCAATAATCAAGAGCCTTGACCTTAGAAAGCCACAGTACAAGCAGCTTGCAGCTTATGGTCATATGGGTCGTGAGGATCTTAATGTAGCTTGGGAAAAGACAGACAAGATCAATGATCTTCTTGAAGCAGTTAAATAATAAATATCAAAGCCTTGACAGGAATGTGCCTGCCAAGGCTTTTTTTGTGTTCAGCATTAATTTTGTTTTAGTCTTTGCCTTTAAGAATAGGCGACAAAGGCTTATAAATAAGAATTGTGACCAATGCACAAATAATACCCTTCACAAAAGTAAAAGGCAGATTGAAAATACACAGTGCAGAGAAAATATTCTTTACGCTGCCCATTATCTGCTGGTACATACCGAGTATAGCAGCTTCTCCGCCGAATGCTTTAAAGTATATAGGATAAACGATAAAATAATTCAACGGCAAGCTTATTACTGTGAAAACCAAAGTGCCAATGATACAGCTTATGATAGCATTCTTTCTGGTTTTTTTCTTGTGGTATATAACAGAAGCCGTCAGCACAAAAGCTGCGCTTGTTACAAAGTCGAAGATGTTGCCGATACCCATTGTTGTGCCTAGTCCCTTTATAATCAACTGGATAACGTTCTTGATAAGGCAAACGATCACGCCTGCAATAGGTCCCATTGAGAAACCTGCCAGCAGGGATATAACGTTTGAAAGGTCAAGCTTGATAAATCCTGGCATAAGTGGCACAGGGAAATCAAGGTAATATATTACAGTAGCTATGGCGCTGAGCATTGCCACCGTTACCATTTTTCTTGTTGTAAAAGTTTTATTTCTTGGCATAGTGTTATCACTTGTCATTTTAATTCCTCCAAATAATAAAATTATCGGGAGAAACAGCAGCAAAAGCAAAAGCACCCTGAAAATAAAATCAGGGTGCAATTTATGCGTTATTGATCTGTCGTTTCTTCCATCCGGACTTTACCGTCGGTTTCGGATTTTCACCGAATCAGCGCATTTCTGCGGTCGAGGACTTACGAATACTATTCGATCACCTCCGGTGTGGAATTTCACCACCCCTGAAACACATTATTAAATTTTGCTGAACACTTTTTATGAGATCAATCCTCGTTGTCCTCGTCCTCAATTTCTGAGAAATCAAACTCAAGGCTCTCTCCACAGTTTGGACAGTCAACAGAACCGTCAGCGATAATGTTCTCGCCAAGCATTATTGTGTCACCACAGTTAGGGCACACACACTCATACATAGCGTCCTCATCATCGTCATATTCGTCATCACAGCAACAATCGTCGTCACAATCACAGTCGTCATCGTCATCATCATCGCCGTAAATAAGCTCTTCTATCTCGCCGAGATCCTCGTCAAGAGTATCTACAAGCTCAACTGTTTCGTCAACTTCTTCAGCGATATCTTCAACTGTAGCAGACATCTCATCAAGAATATCAGCCATAATTGTCAATATCTTTCCCTCGTTTGTGGAATCGTCAATCTTAAGACCTTCCATAAGGCCCTTTAAATATGCAACCTTCTTTGACAGCTCCATAATATTCCCTCCGTTTCTAAAAAACCGTAAAGGCTAAAACTTATGCTCTTTCCATGTACTCACATGTACGAGTATCGATTCTTATTCTGTCGCCTGTGTTGATGAACAGAGGAACTCTGATCTCAGCACCAGTTTCAACTGTTGCAGGCTTTGTAGCATTTGTAGCTGTATCGCCCTTGATACCAGGCTCTGTCTCTGTTACTTCAAGATCAACAAAGTATGGAGGCTCTACGCCGAATACTGTACCCTTGTAAGAAAGAATCTTACATACCATGTTTTCCTTTACGAACTTAAAGTTATCTGAAAGCTCAGCCTTGTTTACTGGAACAAGCTCATAGCTCTCTGGATCCATGAAATAATAAAGATCACCGTCATTGTAAGAATACTCCATATCCTTTCTCTCAACATATGCTGTTGGGAATTTAGCTGTTGGATTGTATGTCTTTTCAACAACAGAACCTGAAATTACATTTCTAACCTTTGCTCTGACGAACGCTGCACCCTTACCAGGTTTAACGTGCTGAAACTCAACGATCTGCATTACGTTGCCGTCCTCTTCAAAAGTCACGCCGTTTCTGAAATCACCAGCAGTTACCATTATTTAGTACCTCCATAAACATTCTTAATTAATGTGTACACAGTTCAAAATGTCCGCATACCTCTATATTTATTTTACCATATTTATTTGTTTATTGCAATAGCTTTTGAAAACTTTTTTACCAAAAAATCAAAAAAAGTTACAAGCAAATAAGCTCTTTAGGGGCTTTTGTCATATTGATACAGCCGTTTTCTGTAACAACAACAAAATCTTCTATTCTCACACCAAACTTGCCCTCAAGATAAATACCTGGCTCTACTGTTACGATCGAATTTTCAGGCAATATATCTTCCCTGCTAGGCGAAGCATAAGGGCTTTCATGTATCTCAACTCCCACACCATGTCCGAGAGAATGACCAAAATTATCTCCATAGCCTGCTTCAGTTATGATATCCCTTGCTATTTTGTCAAGTGCTTTTCCTGACATACCTGCCTTTACTGCGTCAAGAGCTGTAAGCTGTGCAGTAAGAACAGTTTCGTATACAGACTTCATCTTGTCACTAGGTTTGCCTACGCATACAGTTCTAGTCATATCGCTGTGCCAGCCATCATAAGTTGCTCCGAAATCCATAAGCACGAACTCACCGCTCTCAACTTTTTTGTCAGATGGTACACCATGTGGAAGCGAAGTATTAGAGCCTGAAAGTGCAATAGTGTCAAAAGACAGAGCTTCAGCACCATTTTTAAGCATATAATAGTCAAGCTCTAGCTGAATTTCTTTTTCAGTTCTGCCGACCTTGATAAAGTCAAGCATATGTGCAAAACCCTTTTCAGCGATACGCTGTGCTTTGATTATCTTGTCTATCTGCTCTTGGGATTTAACTGTTCTGATCTCTCGTATTATTTCCGCAAGCTTTGTGTCCGCGATGACCTCAGCATTAAGCTTTTGCTGATATGCAATAAGCTCAGAAAGTGTGCAGGTATCGGCATTAACAGAAACTGTTTTTGCACCATGCTTTTCAATAAGGCTGTTTATCTGCTCATAGAGCTTGTCCTGCAAAATGACCTCGCAAGCTGTGACAGTTTTCTTTGCCTTTTCAATATATCTGAAATCTATGATAAAATACGCTTTTTCTGGAAAAACCACTAGTGTTCCTGCACTTGATTTCATTGCGGTGAAATATCTTCTGTTCACATCGTCAGTGATAACAGCACAATCCGCCGCTTCTGTTACTCGTGAACAAAGTTTTTCAAGATCAGTCATTGTCTGCACCGCTTTCATTTTTCCATTTGTAATACAAAGCGTCAACAGCCATGTAGTATGAATACTTTCCGAACCCGCTTATCTGACCCACGCATACAGGTGCGATAACAGAAATGTGTCTGAATTCGTCACGGGAGTGTATATTGCTCAGATGTACCTCAACGACAGGAATCTTTATTGCGGCGATGGCGTCTCTGATAGCATAGCTATAGTGTGTATAAGCGCCTGCGTTAAGTATAACGCCGTCATAATTTTTTCTAGCAAGGTGAAGCTTGTCGATTATTTCACCCTCATGATTTGACTGATAAACGTCGCAGTGAAACTCATATTTCATTGCATGCTCGATTATCTCGTTGTTTATGCTCTCGAATGTATCTGTACCGTAAACTCCAGGCTCACGCTCGCCCAGAAGATTAAGGTTAGGACCATGTATAACAAGTATTTTTTTCATATCAATACTCTCCTATCTTTATTTCACCGACAAATAATAATTCTTCATTGTCAGTGCATCTTTGTCCTGAGTGCCTGCGCTTTCACAGACGAATATAGGCGAAAGATCTTTCTTTGCGACTATCTCCATAAGCGGCTCATAGTCAGGTCCAAAGCCTTGATTATCGTCAAAAGTCAGGTGCTTTTTTTCACCGCCTGGATTTGTAAACATTATCTTAGAAAAATGGCTGTGGAATATTTTCAGCCTGTCGTGACCGATAGCATTTTCCACTTCATCAAGCATTTTCTCATACTCTGCCTTACCTTTTATATAGCCGAACTCTCTTGCGTTAAGATGTCCGAAATCTATTGTCGGCAGGAACGTATCATCAAGCTTGCAAAGCTCCAGCACTTCTGTTAAGTTACCAAGCTGATTTACCTTACCCATAGTTTCAGGGCAAAAGACGATATGCTCAAAGCCCTGCTCAACGGCTGTTTTTCTAGCCCTTGTGAGAGTATCTTTAGCAAGTTCCAAAGCATCCTCTCTGCTTATTTTCGCACAGCTTCCTGAATGGATAACAATTCTATCAGCACCCATTCTGCTTGCAGCGTCACAGGATTGCAGAATATAATTTATGCTGTTGTCACGCTTTTCAGCTTCAAGGCTTGAAAGCGAAATAAAATACGGAGCATGGAGAGAAAGTGTGATATTGTGTTCTTTCGCCTTATCTTTCAGGGCAAAAGCTATTTTATCGGAGACCTTAACTCCCCTGCCACACTGATATTCATAGTGGTCAAGCCCCATTGCTTCGAGATATCCCGGAGCTTGAAGTGTTGTTTTATATTTAATGGAAAACGCTTCGCTGTTTCCCGCAGGTCCGAATTTTGCCGACATTAGTATCATTCCTTTCGTTTTATGCTATTTGAGCTTTGGTAAAAACGGCTTTTCACAGGCTCTTTTAAATCGAAATGGCAAGCTCGTTTCAGGCTCTATTGGGAACACGAATATGGAGCGTATACCTTTCAGATTTGAGCCAAGCACGTCAGTGAATATCTGATCGCCCACAGCCGCAACATTTTTCTTATTAAGCCCCAGCTTAGCTATAGCTTTGGTATATCCAAAGGTCAGCGGTTTTTTGCCTTCAGGTACAAAGTCAAGCTCCAACTGCTCTGCAAAAGGCTTTACCCTTGGAGCATGATTGTTTGAAACGATCATAAGCTTTATCCCTGCCGCTTTCATCTTAGCAAGCCAATCAAGACTCGACTGCGGGGGAACGGGATTGTTATGTGTTGTCAGCGTATTATCAAGATCGAGGAGCAGCCCCTTGATATGCTTTTTAGCAAGAAAATCGGGGGTTATCTCTCCTACCTTGTCAAAAACATAAGTTGGTTTGAACATAAAAAAACTCCTGTTGTATAAAATAAAAAGCGGACATAAAAATGCCCGCCTTTAATTACATATTAGTATTTACGCTTACGAGCAGCTTCGGACTTCTTCTTACGCTTTACCGAAGGCTTTTCGTAGTGTTCTCTTTTACGAACCTCTGCGATAACGCCGTCTCTTGCACATGATCTCTTGAAACGCTTAAGTGCTGTATCCAAAGTTTCGTTCTTTCCAACACGGATTTCTGCCAAAATTATTCCCTCCCTTTGCCACCTGTGACAGAGGCAATTCTATCGGAATTTCCGAAAATCAACGGTGATAGTGAAGGTGTCTGCAAAAGCAAACTGAAACGCTTTACGTTCCCCCAGTCCTACTCTTTCGGACCGCTCTGTCTTTAATCTGCGGAATTTATAAAACCGATATAATTACAAATTTAATTATACTATATTTCCACCAAAATGTCAATAGCTTTCTGGCTCTTTTTTTGATTTTTCTGAGGAAATTTTCGCTTACTTTACAACCAGATTTACAAGCTTGTTAGGAACATAGATTTCCTTGACTATATTTTTGCCTTCCGTTGCCTTAACGATAGCTTCGTCAGCCTTAGCAAGTGCGATAACGTCGTCCTTAGCTGCGTCTGTAGGTATTGTGAGCTTGGATTTTACCTTGCCGTTTATCTGACAAACGATCTCGATAGTATCGTCCTTGCAGAGTGCTTCATCATATGTTACCCACTCCTGCTCGTCAAGAACTCCCTCGCAACCGATCATCTGATAAAGTTCTTCTGTAACATGAGGTGCAAAAGGATTGAGTATGATAAGAAGATCTCTGAACTCTTTCTTTGTGATAGAGCCAACGTTATATATCTCATTAAGAAGCGTCATCATTGCGGCAATAGCAGTATTGAACTTCATTGACTCGATATCATCTGATACCTTCTTGATAGTCTTGTGCATGAGCGATCTCAGCTTGTCGCTGTACTCGTCGCTGTCAACTACCTTATCCTGCAAAGCCCAAATTCTGTCCACAAATCTCTTACAGCCCTTAACACTGCTCTCGCTCCATGGAGCTGCCTTTTCATAGTCGCCCATGAACAGAACATAAAGTCTGAGAACATCTGCACCGTATTCGTCAACAACATCGTTAGGGTCAACAACGTTTCCTCTTGACTTACTCATCTTCTCACCGTCAGGTCCAAGGATAAGACCCTGAGCTGTTCTCTTTGCATAAGGCTCTGAAGTTGGTACAAGACCGAGGTCATAGAGGAACTTGTGCCAGAAACGTGAATAGATCATATGACGTGTAACGTGCTCCATACCACCGTTATACCAATCAACAGGCATCCAATATTTCAGTGCTTCCTGTGAAGCAAACTCATCATTGTTGTTAGGATCGCAATAACGCAGGAAGTACCATGAAGAACCAGCCCACTGTGGCATTGTATCTGTTTCTCTCTTTGCGTCACAGCCACACTTAGGACATTTGCAGTGTACGAAAGAGTCTATCTTAGCCAGAGGGCTTTCGCCGTCTGTGCCCGGTTCAAAGTTTTCAACTGGTGGCAGCTTGAGTGGAAGCTCATCATATGGCACAGCGACCATTCCGCAGTGAGGGCAATGTACTATCGGGATAGGCTCGCCCCAATATCTCTGACGATTGAAAGCCCAGTCTTTCATCTTATACTGAACGCCCTTTTCACCGCAGCCCATTTTTTCAAGAACAGTAAGCATCTTTTCGATAGCTTCTTTTTTGTTTGTTATGCCGTTAAGCTCACCTGAGTTGACCATTTCGCCGTCGCCTGTGTAGGCTTCCTTAGAAATGTCGCCGCCCTTGATGACTTCGATTATGTCAATGCCGAACTTCTTTGCAAAATCATAGTCCCTGGTATCGTGAGCAGGTACAGCCATGATAGCGCCTGTGCCGTATCCCATCATAACATAATCTGAGATGTAGATAGGTATCTCTTTGCCTGTTATAGGATTGATAGCTGTCAGACCGTCTATCTTAACGCCTGTTTTATCCTTAACGAGCTGAGTCCTCTCAAATTCGCTCTTCTTTGCACACTCTGTCTTATAAGCGTCAAGGTCAGCAATGTTTGCAATACTATTTCTGTATTTCTGGATGATAGGATGTTCAGGAGCAATTACCATGAATGTAACGCCGTAAAGTGTGTCAGGACGTGTAGTGTAGATCTTGAGCTGCTCATCCTGCTCTTTGATCTTGAAGTTTACAAATGCACCTGTTGATTTTCCTATCCAATTCTGCTGCTGGAGTTTGATGTTAGGCAGATAGTCAACTTCTTCAAGTCCCTGAAGAAGCTTGTCAGCGTATTCTGTGATCCTCAGATACCATACTTCTTTAGTTTTCTGAACTATCTCGCTGTGGCAAACATCGCAGTGACCGCCCTGTGAATCCTCATTTGAAAGAACGACCTTACAGCTTGGGCAATAATTTACAAGGGTCTTATCTCTGAATACAAGACCATTCTCAAACATTTTAAGGAATATCCACTGTGTCCACTTATAGTAGTTTTCATCGGTCGTATCAATAACTCTTGACCAATCGAATGAAAAACCTACTCTTTTGAGCTGCCCCGTGAACTTCTTGATATTGTCGTCTGTTACCTTTCTTGGGTGAACACCTGTTTTGATAGCTGTGTTCTCTGTAGGCAGACCGTAAGCGTCAAAGCCTATAGGAAAAAGAACATTATAGCCCTGCAAACGTCTTTTACGGCTTACAACTTCTAGACCAGAATAAGCCTTGATGTGTCCAACATGCATTCCATGACCTGACGGATAAGGGAACTCTACAAGTCCGTAGAACTTCTTCTTTGAGAAGTCATTGCTTGCCTCAAAGGTCTTATGCTCGTCCCAGTATTTCTGCCATTTGCTTTCTATGGCCGAAAAATTGTATTCTTTCATCTTTATCAATCCTTTGTTAAATTATAATTGTCAAAATTAATCCTGTGGCTCGTCTGGTAAGAACTGCTTTACGTCGATATCCTTGCCGTCAGACCATAGTCTTTCAAGATTGTAATGATCTCTTGTTTCCTTATAGAAAACATGAACTATGATATCACCGTAATCAAGTACGACCCAAGTTGCACCCTGATAGCCCTCTGTTCTGTTAGGTTCAATGCCAAGCTGGCTCATTTTGAACTCAACTTCCTCCGCAAGGGCCTTTGTCTGAGTGCTTGAAGTACCATTTGCTATAACAAAATAATCCGCAACTATAGTCAGGTCACCAATCTCTATTATCCTGATGTCCTCTGCTCTTTTTGAATCAAGAGCTTTAACGATAGTTGACAGCTTTTCATTCTGTGAAATATTATCCATAAAAATCTCCTTTATTTTGAATTATCGGCAAAATCATTATATGCTTCAAGTGTGGAAACAGGGATAGTATTACCCTTTTCCACTGAGTCTTTTATTGAGAATTTCAAAGCCTCAAACATTGCTTTCTCCAAGCTTTGTTCGGCATACTTTCTCATTTTCTTTACGTCTTTATAATCCCTGTCCGCAGAAATAAGGTCTGCAAGATATACTATCTGGCTAAGCTTGGGCATATTGCCACAGGCAACTGTATGATAGCGTATAGCTGAGATTATCTCAGGATCATGAATATCAAAAAGCGTCTGCACAAGCTCTGCCCCTGCAATACCGTGAAACAACGGAACAGCCTTTTTCTCTATATCGCACACATCAAGTGAAGATTTAGAAACTATAGCCGCAAGCTCCAATGCTGGTATCTCTTTTGCAACATCATGCAAAAGTCCTGCAACATAAGCCTTGTCTGCGTCAGCGCCATATCTTTTTGCAAGCTCCACAGCGGAATTTGCTACGTTCATAGAGTGTGTGTATCTCTTTTTTGATAAATGTTCTTTTAGGTATGCTTTATAAATGCCTATTGTTTTTTTATCTGCCACTTAGAAAACCTCGGTTATACAAATTTTTGTCCACTATATATTGTACAACATTTTCACTCAAATAGCAAGAGCAATCAACATTTTTTTTGAGCATTTGACGTATCTCAGTTGAAGACACCTCAAATGGGTCGGTTTTTACTATGATTATCTCTCCACCCTCGGCTTTGAGCTGTTTGGCTTTCACCTCTATGTGGTCAATGTCCTCATGCGAGCGTGCAACGCAGATAAGTGCCGAAAGTGACAATATCTCCTTATACTGATACCATTCTTCAAATGAAAGCAACATATCGCTGCCCATTATAAAAAACAGCTTATCATGTGGATATATCTCTTTTAGATGTCTGAGTGTTATCACTGAATAGCTTTTGCCCTCTTGCTTAAGTTCCCAATCGGATATTTCCACACATGGGATATCTGCAAAAGCAAGTCTGCACATATTCAACCTATCCTCAGAGGAAGCTAAGTCCTCCGCTTGCTTATGTGGAGGTATTCTGTCAGGCATGACGATCATCTTGTCAAGACCCGCCTGCTCCGCTACGCTTTTAAGGCAATTTAAATGCCCTAAGTGAACAGGATTGAACGTTCCGCCGAAAACACCTATTTTCATTACTTTGACTTTAATTTTATAACAGGCTGCTTCTCATTGCGTTTATAAAGTACCGCCTTTGAGCCTATTACCTGAACGACTTCAGCAGATATCTTTTCAGCGATCTCCTCTGCGGCTTCCCTTGCGGTGTACATTGAGTTGTCAAGCACCTTTATTTTTACAAGCTCGTGAACTCTCAGATAATCGTCTATCTGTGCCACCTGAGCGTCATTAACTCCGCCCTTGCCTATCTGAAAAGCAGGCTGTATAAGTGAAGCCATACCTTTGAGTTCTGCTCTTTGTTTAGTTGTAATCATAATCTAAATCCTTTCAATTTACTGCTTTGTGAGCTGTTCAAGCAAAGCTTTCAGTGCGTTTGCTCTATGGGAAACGGTATTCTTTGTTTCTGAGTCCACCTGAGCAAAGCTCTTGTTCCCATACATGAAAATAGGGTCATAGCCGAAGCCGTTTTCGCCAACAGGCTCGTGAGCTATCTTACCGAATACTTTTCCCTCAACGGCTATCTCTTCACCGTCTGCTTTGATAAAGTGTATTGTACAGGTAAAGTGTGCTCCCCTTTTATCATCAGGTATTTCTTTCATTTTTTTAAGCACAAGAGCGGTACGCTCATCATCAGTTTCGAGTCCGCCATATCTTGCTGAATATACTCCAGGCTCACCATCCAGGGCGTCTATCTCAAGACCGCTGTCGTCTGCAAGTACAGCACAGCCGCAAAGCTTGAATGCAGCTCTTGCTTTTAGTGCAGAGTTTTCAGCAAAAGTAGTGCCCGTTTCCTCAACATCAAGTATCAGACCTGCCTCTGATTGCGAGAACACCTCATAACCAAGCGGCTCAAGAATCTGTTTATATTCTCTTATCTTGCCTTTATTGTTGCTTGCAATAACAAGTTTCATTTTTTCTCCTTTAGCTGTGTATATAAGTTACCTTATTTTTCTTTAATTTTTCACGGCATTTGTTTGCCTTATCTTTGAAAACTGTACCGATACATTCTTCGTTGAAAACAACTTTCATTCCACATTCAATAGCACCTATTGCAGTGTTGATAACGGAGATACCACCATCAACACCTACAAATTCTATCTCTTTCACATTCCTTGCTCTCATAAAATCTTCAAGAGCAACGTTTGAAAAAGCATCGGGCTTGCTTTTGGAATAAATATTTTTGGATACAACTTTCAGCTTTGCTGGAAAGCTAGCCGCAGGTGTTCCCTCTTTTGGCATTCCTCCACCCAGAAGTCCCTTTTTGTAGCTGACGATATAAAAGACCTCCTCAGCTTTATAAGCAGAGATACGCTTGTTTATGGCGTCGATAAGTGATTCGGCATCATATGAGTATGTGGTTTTATCTCTGCCCCTTCCTACATACATTTCCTGCATATCAACTACAAACAAAACCTTATCCATAAAAAATTCCCCCTGATTTTATACTTTTAAGTGTCTAATCCAATATTCTATTATTCAAACAGTGCTTCAACAAAATCTCTTGCTGAAAACGGCTGTATGTCGTCTATTTTTTCGCCTACTGTAACAAGCTTTACAGGCACTTGCAGATCGTCGGTTATGCTGATAATTATTCCACCCTTGGCTGTGCCGTCAAGCTTGGTAAGAATAATACCCGTTATATCAGCTACTTCGTTGAACTGTCTTGCCTGATTAACTGCGTTCTGTCCCGTTGTAGCGTCAAGCGCAAGCAGGACTTCGAGAGCGCAGCCCTCTGCCTGCTGGTGAACTATACGGGATATCTTTTTCAGCTCGTCCATAAGGTTTTTCTTATTGTGAAGACGACCTGCGGTATCGCATATAACAACGTCAGCCTGTCTAGCCTTAGCCGCCGCCAGTGCGTCAAATACCACGGAAGCAGGGTCTGAACCTTCGTTGTGCTTGATTATGTCTACCCCTGCACGCTCTGTCCACACTTCGAGCTGGTCAATAGCAGCCGCTCTGAAAGTATCAGCCGCCGCAACGATAACCTTTTTGCCTTGTTTGTGAAGCTGATAAGCAAGCTTGCCGATAGTTGTTGTTTTGCCAACACCGTTTACACCGATAACCAGTATAACTGACGGTGTTGTTGACATATCGAGTTTCTGATCCTCACCGAGCATTTCTGTGATTATCTCTTTAAGCATATCCTTGATTTTTTCAGGTTCTTTAACGCCCTCCTGCTTGACTTTCTGTCTGAGCTTATCGCATATCTTTTCAGAAGTTGTAACTCCGATATCGCAGAGGATAAGCGTTTCTTCAAGCTCCTCAAAAAGATCTTCATCTATTTTGCTGAATGAATGGAGCAGACTTTCTATTCTGCCCATCATTGAGTCTTTAGTCTTTTTAAGACCATTTTTCAGCTTTTCAAAAAATCCCATTTCTTCACTCCTATTCAAGTTTCATTTGACGTGTTTCCGAAACGTCCATTTTAAGAAGCTTGGAAACACCCTTTTCTTGCATCGTTACGCCATACAGAACGTCAGCTTCTTCCATTGTTCCACGTCTGTGAGTAATGGTGATAAACTGTGTTTTATCTGTAAGGTGGTGCAGATATTGTGCATATTTACTTACGTTCACATCATCAAGCGCCGCTTCTATCTCATCAAGAAGACAGAAAGGTGATGGCGAAATTTTCAGTATCGCAAAATAAATTGCAATAGCCACCAGAGCCTGCTCTCCGCCTGAAAGGGACATAAGATTTGTTATGACCTTGCCTGGCGGCTGAACGTTTATCTCAATACCACATTCAAGTACATTGTTTGTGTCTGTGAGAATAAGCTCGCACTGACCACCACCGAAAAGCTCGGTGAAAATTTTCTTGAAGTTCGCATTTATGCGCTCAAAGCTGTCGGTGAACATATTCTTCATATTTTCTGTCAGATCCTCGATAAGTTTTTCAAGTTCTGTTTTTGACGTATTTACGTCATTAAGCTGACCTGTGAGAAATTCGTGTCGCTGTGACACTTCTGCATATTCCTCTATAGCCCCAAGGTTTACGCTTCCAAGATTTCTTATCTTTCCACGAAGTTCGTTGAGTCGCCTGTTAGCTACCGTTATATCCACAATATCCTCGGCTATCTCTGCAGCGTCGCTTCTTGTAAGCTCATAATCGTCCCAAAGCTGTGCCACAAGCTTATCAAAGCCGGCAGTAACAGATTTTTTCTGTTCCTCCGCTCTTGTAATCTGACCTGAAAGTGTTTCCTTCTCGTCCATTTTGTGCTTCTGCTTGGTGCGAAGTTTGTTTGCTGCATTGTCAAGCTCAATATGCTCACGCTGAGCCTGCTCCGCCATTTTCTGTGCCGCGGCTATCTTTTCGTCAGCACCGCTGAGTTCCTGTTTGGTTTGAAAAATAAGCTCCTTCTTCTCGGCTATTTTCTTTTCACACTCGGAGATATTATCGTTCAACTTGCCGCTGTCAGTATCACTGTCGCCGATAGTTTCTTCAAGCTGTGATATTGAAAGCTTGCAGGCATCAAGGTCTTTGGATAACTCTGCCGCCATTATCTTCATTTGCGAAAGCTCTTCGCTGAGCTGTTCACGCTTATTTTTAAGTTCTGCCTGCTCGTTCTGAGAGTCAGCAAGCTTGGCTTCATTATCTGATATCTCAGCTTCGATTTCTGAAAGTTCTGTCTGAGCCTTGTCGATATCTCCGCTTACTATCTTGTATTTATTTTTCAGCGTTTCGATAAATGTTTCTATCTCATCAAGCTTGTTTTCATAGTCAGAATAATACTCTGAAACACGCTTTATTTCCATTTCAAAACGGAGTATATCGCTGTTTACCTGTGAAAGCTTTTCCCTTAGTCCCTCGGTATCAGCGGTGTATTTTGAAACCTCTTGATTTAGCTTCTCAACCTGCTGTTTAAGCTCTGTAAAGGAGTTTTCAAGTGCAGTTTTCTTTTTAGCAAGTGCTTCCGCTTCATTTTTTCTTGTAAGCAGACCTGTCTGTTTGGAAATGCTTCCTCCTGTGAATGAGCCGCCCGCGTTTATCACCTGTCCGTCCAGGGTAACGATGCGGAATTTATAGCCATATTTCTTTGCGATAAGGGTTGCACTATCGATATCCTCTGCTATACATATCCTGCCTAAAAGGCTGTTGATTACGCCCTCAAACTGGCGGTCATACTTAACAAGCTCACAGCCTAGAGCCACAAAGCCGTCCTCATTTTCAAGTTGCGGCATATTTAGCCTGTTTCCTCGAACTGATGTAACAGGCAGAAATGTTGCACGGCCTGCTCTGTTCTCTTTCAGAAGCCTGATACCTCTCTTAGCAGAGTCCTCATTGTTTACGACAATGTTCTGAAGTGCCCCACCCAACGCAGTTTCAATGGCTACAGAGTATTTTGTTTCGACGGATATAAGCTGAGAAACAGTACCGCAAATGCCGCTTATCCTACCCTGCTGTGAGGCTTTCATTATGTGCTTTACGCTGAACTGGAAGCCCTCCATGGAGTTTTCAAGGTCAGCTATAGTCTTTATCCTGTTCTCAACGTCACGGAGCTGTATTTCCGTATCTGTGAGATTTTTGCGACATTCTGAAAGCTTTGTGTTTCTAGTTTCAAGAAGCTTTGCAAGTCCGCTCATGCGGTTTGTAAGCTCCTGCTTGTTTTCGTCAGCTTTGCCTTTTGATTCACGCAGTTCCTTTAATTCCTTTGAAGAAAGTTTTGAATGTTCTTCAAGCTGTTTTTTTCTTTCAAGAGAATTTTCGATCTGCTCATCAATATCCGAAAGGTTGTTTTTAGCATTTTCAAGTCTGAATGAAACTTCCGACTTTTTCATGTAAAGCTCATTTATAAAGCTTCCAGCTTCACTTACCGACTTGTCAGATAATGCAGTTTTATCAATAAGCTCAGAAAGCTCTTTTTCCTTACAATCTACGGCTTCCTGCTGCTTTGCTTTTTTCTCGTCGAGTTCTTCAAGCTCCTGTCTGCGTGTTTTCAGCTCAGCCTCAAGATAGTATTTTGATGAGTTGGACTCACTTATCTGCTCTTTAAGCTTCAAAATATTATCTTCAAGGTGAGAAATATCATTCTCATATACTGCGATCTTTGACAGTGCCTGAGAGTTTTCAAGCTCCACCTGATGTATCTGATTTTTGTAGCTGTCAGCAAGCTCAGATTTTTCAGCGCTCTTTGCAAAGCTGTCATTTATATCATCTTCAATGCTTTCAAGCTCCTGCGTGATGACCTCGTACTCTTTTTTTACAGCAGAAAGCTTCTCCTCATAACCTGCTATTTGGCTCATATACTCGTTGAGCTTATGCACCCATACGGAGACTTCCAGCTTTCTCTTTTCTTCATCAAGGACTCTGAACTTCTCCGCCTTTTCAGCCTGCGCTTTAAGCGGACCTATTCGTCCTTCTATCTCTCCCATGATGTCATTGATACGAGAGAGATTATCCTCAGCCGCCGCAAGCTTTTTTTCGGCTTCTTTTTTCTTTGAACGGAATTTTGAAATGCCTGCCGCTTCTTCAAATATCTCACGGCGGTCATTGGATTTTCCGTTTACGATATCTGCTATCCTGCCCTGACCGATTATCGAATAACCGTCCCTGCCAAGACCGGTGTCCATAAACAGTTCCACGATATCCTTTAAATTTACTTCTTTACCGTTTATCATGTAAAAGCTGTCGCCATTGCGGTAAAGCTTTCGTGATACTGACACGGTGTCGCTGTCATATTCAAGTGCACCGTCCTCGTTGTCTATGGTGATAGTTACCTGAGCAAAAGGCGCTTTTGGTCTAGTTTGAGTGCCGTGAAAAATAACGCCAGCCATTTTTTCACCTCTCAGGGCTTTGGAAGATTGCTCGCCCATTACCCAGCGCATAGCGTCACCGATATTACTCTTGCCTGAGCCGTTAGGACCGACAACTGCGGTGATACCCTTATTGAATTTCAGCTCTATTTTATCTGGAAAAGACTTAAAGCCCTGCAATTCAAGTGATTTAAGATACATTATTTTTCACCACCCCTCATTATGATTTCGTTTATCTTTATTTTATTGCTGCCCTCGTGACCTACAATTTTTATATTGACACCAAGATCTTTGAAATATTCTATATTAGCTTTTTTCTGACCTATTGCCTTGCTTATCTGCCTTTTCGGTACAGATATCACAACGGAAGCTATATCGCTTATATTGCCATGCTTTCCAAGCTCATCTGCTATAAGCCTGCGGTAATTTCTGCCTTCGCAAAGTTCACGGAATGCAGGGTGATAAAATCCGCCCAACATTTGCTCCTCCACGACCTCGCTTGCGTGCAGACCAAGCTTTATAACATCTATACCAAGTTTATCGGCTTCTGTGAGAAGATAAGAACAGATTTTCACTACCTCGTCAAAGTCCATAGGCTTATATTCGCCACTTTTGTAAAGCTCTCCGAGCCTTGTACCATTAAGGATAACAACGGGATAAATACGTACTGTTTTAGGAGACAGCGCCGCTATCTTCGACCAAGTTTCCAGCTCAGTTTCACGGTTGCTTTTATAAAGTCCTATCATCATTTGCAGACCAAGGTCAAAGCAACCATAGCTTTTTATAAGCTTTGCAGCGTTTTCGACGTCCTGAACAGTATGTCCACGCTCGTTGGCTTCAAGAACAACATCTGACATAGACTGTGCGCCAAGCTCGATAGCCGTAACGTGATTATCTCTGAGAATGTCAAGTATCTCAGTGCTGATATAGTCAGGTCTGGTGGATATCCTGATACCCTTGAATTTGTCGTTGCCTATAAACTCCTGCGCTGCACCAAGAAGTTCGAGCATATATTCTCTCGGCACTGCTGTAAAGCTACCACCGAAAAAGGCTATCTCCGTCTGTGAAACGTCCTTGACTTCGTTCATTGCCTGTGTGCAGATACGCTTCACATCATCAGCGTGCGGTATCTTCTCTGTACCAGTTATGGTGCGCTGATTGCAGAACGCACACATATGCGGACAGCCTATATGCGGCACGAAGACAGATATATTACTGTGCCCCATAGCCCATTAGTTCCAATGCTTCTTTAGCCGCCAACTGTTCAGCGGTTTTTTTCGATCTGCCTGTACCCTCGCCGATAACATTCGTATTCAAAAGTACCTGAACAGTAAATTTCTTATTATGGTCAGGACCTGACTCGCCTTTAAGGTGATATTCTATTCTCTCCTCAGGATTTTTCTGGATTATCTCCTGAAGAATAGTCTTGTAATCATGGAAAACAACTCCATCAGGCGTGATATTTTCAGGTATGAATGAAAGTATATATTTTGAAACAGGCTCGATACCACCGTCAAGATAAATTGCAGCGATAACTGCTTCAAAAGCGTCTGAAATAATTGACGGTCTTTCTCTGCCCCCTGTTATCTCCTCGCCTTTTCCGAGAAAAATATACTTGCCAAGTTCTATTTTCTTTGAGAACTCAAACAGTGCTTTTTCGCACACAAGTGAAGCTCTCATTTTTGTCAGCTCGCCCTCAGGCATATGCTTGTAATGCTCGAAAATGTGGTCTGACACAACTATAGAAAGCACTGAATCTCCAAGAAATTCAAGCCTTTCATTGCTGTTTCTTGCCTTCTTGTTTTCATTTGCAAATGATGAATGGGAAAGAGCTTCGTAAAGGAGCTTTTCGTCTTTGAATTGATAACCTATTCTTTCCTGAAACTCTTTAAGAGCCTTTTGCTCGTCCATTATAACATCTCCTGTTTGCTTTTCAACTGCTCAATAGCTGTTGTGATCTCGTCTATCACATTAGTTTCAGTAAATTGTTTTGCTTGTCTGATAGCGTTATAGAATGCTCTTGCATTTGATGAGCCATGTGCCTTGATAACAGGCTTTGCAGTACCAAGTAGAGGCGCTCCGCCATACTCAGAGTAGTCTACCTTTTTCTTGAATTCTTTAACGTTCTTCATTACCATAAGAGCAGCGATCTTTGACTTTGTATCCTTAGTCAGAAGCGTTTTAAGCTCCCCTGAGAAGAATTTTGCCATGCCCTCGTAAAGCTTGAGCATAAGGTTTCCGCAGAAGCCGTCAGCCACGCATACGTCACAATCGCCCATAGGAAGCTGTCTTGCTTCGATATTTCCAACAAAGTTTACAGGTGCGTTTTTCAACTGCTTGTAAGTTTCAAGCTCCAGCTCTCTGCCCTTTGACTCCTCTGCACCAATATTTGCAAGACCTACTCTTGGTGACTCAACACCAAGTATCTTGTTCATATAAGCCGAACCCATTATTCCAAACTGAGTAAGCATTTCAGGGCGGCAGTCTGCGTTTGCACCGCTGTCAAGAAGCATCGTAGGCGTCGTTGCCGTAGGAAGTATTGTTGCAAGAGCTGGTCTTTTGATGCCCTTTATTCTCTTTACGATAAACGTTGCTCCAACTACAAGTGCGCCTGTTGAGCCAGCTGAAACGAAAGCGTCGCCCTCGCCGTCTGCAAGCATTTTCATACCCACAGCCATTGAACAATCCTTCTTGCCCTTGATTACTTCTGTAGGCTCTTCACATATCTCGATAACAGTATCAGCATGCTTGATATGTAAAGCTGTGATATCAAGTCCGTTTTCCTGTGCACATTTTTTTATTTTTTCTTCATCACCAACAAGAGTAACGTCAACACCGAAATCTTTCTGTGCGTCAATTGAACCTTTTATGACTTCGAAAGGTGCGTTATCTCCGCCGAAAGCGTCAATTACTATGTTCATAACATTCTCCTTAAAATTCCTCAATAGCCTTGTCAAGGTCTGCAAGACCCCTTTCAGCTATCATCTTATATTTCAGTTTCTTATCTCTTATACGTTCAGGCAGCTCAGGCAGGATACCCATATTACATCCCATAGGCTGGAACTTCTCCACAGTAGGATCACTTATATACTTTGAAAGCGCACCCAGCATTGTGGTATCAGGCAAGGTAACCACAGGCTTGCCCTGCAAACGTCTTGCCATGCTCAACCCTGCAAAAATTCCGCTTGCCGCCGATTCGATATATCCCTCAACGCCTGTCATTTGACCTGCAAAATAAAGGTTTTCTCTATCTCGCATATTAAACTGCGGATTTAAGAGCTTAGGCGAATTAATGAAAGTGTTTCTATGCATAACTCCATAGCGTATAAATTCTGCATTTTCAAGTCCTGTGATAAGAGAAAATACTCTTTTCTGCTCACCAAATTTAAGGTTTGTCTGAAAGCCCACAAGGTTATACAGACTTCCCTCTGCGTTCTCTGCACGAAGCTGAACGACGGCATAAGGTCTGTTTCCTGTTCGTGGGTCTGTCAAACCTACAGGTTTCAGCGGACCGAAACGCATTGTGTCCTCTCCTCTTTTGGCAAGGACCTCAACCGGCATACAGCCTTCATACACCTTGAACCCGTCCTTAGAAAAATGCTCCTTATCAAAATCATGGAGCGGAGCGGATTCCGCATTGATAAGTTCATTATAGAACCTGAGATATTCTTCCTTATTCATAGGGCAGTTTATATAATCAGCTTCTCCCTTGCCATATCTCGAAGCAAAAAACACCTTATCTTTATCAAGACTTTCATATGTGACGATAGGTGCGGCGGCATCATGAAAATACAGATAATCACCGCATATTTTGCCGATACTCTCTGCAAGCCCATCGCTTGTAAGAGGACCTGTTGCGATTATAACATCGCCATCAGGTATATCTGTGACTTCTTCCTCGATAACAGTGATGTGAGAATTTTCCATTATCTTTGCCGTGACCATATCGGAAAACTTTTCCCTGTCAACAGCAAGTGCTCCGCCTGCTGATACCTTAGTTTCAGCTGCACATTCCATTGTGACAGAGCCAAGCCTGCGCATTTCCTCTTTTAGCATACCTGCGGCTGAATCTATTCTGTCCGCTTTCAATGAATTTGAGCAGACAAGCTCTGCAAAGCCCTTATATTTATGGGCAGGTGTAAACTTTTTCGGCTTCATTTCATAAAGCTCAACGTCTATCCCTGCTTGGGCTAACTGCCACGCAGCTTCACAGCCTGCAAGTCCTGCACCTATTACCTTAACCGCCATTAGATAAATTCCTTTCATATCCGCAATCAGGCTTATGGCAAATGAGTATTCCGTTCTTTCCGCCTTTCTGGAAAAGCGTACTGCCACACTTAGGGCATTTCTCTTCGGTAGGAACGTCCCATGTCATGAACTTACACTCAGGATTGTCCTCACAGCCGTAATATTTCTTGCCCTTTTTAGACTTTTTGAGAAGCACTTTCTTTCCGCAGTAAGGGCAAATTCCGCCTGTTTCCTGAACTATTTTCTTGGTATTCTTGCACTCAGGAAAACCTGAGCAAGCCATAAATTTGCCATATCTGCCTATCTTTATTACCATAGGTTTGCCGCAAAGCTCGCACACCTGATCTGTTTCTTCGTCAGGCACTTTGATACGCTTCCCGTCCATGGCTTCCTCGGCTTCAGTCAATTCCTCGTCAAAATCACTATAAAAATCCTGCAAAGTTTTTACCCAACTTTTCTTGCCATTTTCCACTTCGTCAAGAGATTTCTCCATGTTTGCAGTAAACTTAACATCAACTATTTTATCAAAATGCTCGCTCATAAGCTGGTTTGTTACTTCGCCAAGCGAAGTCGGCTTAAGCTGTTTTCCGTCACGCTCAACATAATTTCTGTTTATTATGGTTGTAATAGTTGGAACATAAGTCGAAGGTCTGCCGATGCCTGTTTCCTCAAACGCCTTTACGAGGGTCGCTTCTGTGTATCTTGCAGGAGGCTGAGTGAAATGCTGATTTCCCTCAAGGTTACGCACCTTTATTGAGTCACCGGATTTTATTGGAGGAAGCACGTTTTTCTTTTCACCCTCATCGTCTTTAGCCTCTTCATAAAGAACAGTAAATCCGTCGAACTTTACAGAATAGCCTGTTGCCTTGAAGTTACAACCGTTTGCAGAGATATCAACAGAAACAGTGTCCATAAGGCAGTTTGACATCTGAGAAGCTATAAATCTCTCCCAAATGAGTTTATAAAGCTTGTACTGGTCACTCGTCACTCCGCTTGCCTTTACCATATCAGGTGTTACCTCTGGGTGTGTTGGTCGGATGGCTTCGTGAGCGTCCTGAGCGTTGCCCTTAGTTTTATATTTTTTCGGTGTGTCAGGGATATACTTATCGCCAAATTTTTTTCTGATAAAATCATATGCCGCTGCTCTTGCTTCATCAGAAATTCTAAGGCTGTCGGTACGCATATAGGTGATAAGACCTGTCTGACCCATATCGTTTATCTCAACACCCTCATAAAGCTCCTGAGCGGTTTTCATCGTTCTTCTCGCCTGAAAGCTGAGACGTCTTGACGCTTCCTGCTGTAAAGTCGAGGTGGTGAATGGTGCGGCAGGAGATTTTCTGTGAACGCTCTTTTTTACCTTGTCGATAACAAACTCGGCACCCTCAAGTCTTTTCAGTATCTCGTCAGCCTGCTCTTTATTTTTCAACTCTGGCTTTTCTCCATCAACTGTATTAAGCTTTGCGGAAAAGGTCTTTCTTTCGCCGTTTGCGGAAAATTTTCCGTCAATGGACCAATATTCCTGAGATACAAATGCCCTTATCTCGTTTTCTCTGTCGCATATCATTTTAACTGCGACAGACTGAACTCTGCCCGCTGAAAGTCCTTTTCTTATCTTTCTCCAAAGAAAAGGTGAAAGCTTATAGCCCACAAGTCTGTCAAGGATACGTCTTGCCTGCTGTGCATTAACAAGGTTTATATCAATAGAACGCGGGTGACTCATTCCAGCTTTGATACCAGTTTCAGTAAGTTCGTTGAAAGTTACTCGGTTTTTATCATTCAGGTCAAGACCCAAAAGCAATGCAAGATGCCATGAAATGGCTTCTCCCTCTCGGTCAGGGTCTCCTGCAAGATAAACATGGTCGCTTTTCTTTGCAAGCTTTTTTATATCTTTTATAACGCCCTCTTTGTCTTTTATATTGACATATTTAGGCTCAAAATTATTATCTATATCGACGCCCAGCTTTGATTTTGGCAGGTCACGAACATGACCCTTTGAAGCCACAACTTCATAATCATCGCTAAGATAACGCTTAATTGTTTTTATCTTCGTTGGTGACTCAACTATGATCAAATTAGACAAATCTATTCTCCATTCTTAATATATATTAAAGTCCAAACATTTTGCCCGGATATGACTTAACAGTGCCATAAAGTTCAAGCTCCGTTAGCTGTGCAAGCACATCAGAGATATCCATACCAAGCTTTGCAGCTATCTCGTCCACAAGCATATTTCCGCTTTTTAGCAGTTTGTAAATGCTCTTTTGTGTGTCATCAAGCCCTGACAGATCAGGCTCAGGTGTTGGCTTTACCACTTCTGTTTCAGAAACAGTCTTGCTGTCAGGCACTTTTCTTTTGCTTTTTCTGTGCTTCACTGTCTTTGGCTCGCCATTGTTAAGTATAGCAGAATCCTCAGCAGGAAGCGTGAACTCTCCCAGGCTTTCCACAAGTCTAAGAGATTGATACCTTTCATTGCCAAGCGAATACACTATATCCTCTGCGCCGAACACAGGTTGACACTCATTTCTTATGAGATCACGTTGTCCGAAATATCGACTGTCATAGATATCATGTGGCGGTACTACAAATACCTGTTTTCCTTGAGATATGGCGTGATTTACATTATCAAGTCCATGACTTTCCTTGCTACACTCAGTAAAAAGCACTGCATTTGAAAGTCCTGTAAGAATCCTATTGCGATTCACAAAAGCATTTCCAAATGGTTTATAACCCGGAAAATACTCTGATATTACTACTCCATTCTCAGCGATCTGTTTTTTTAGCTCGTTACTTCCCTTAGGGTAATCACAATCAAGAGCTGTACCACACACAGCTATAGGTCTACTATTATTTTCAATAGCTATCCTGTTAGCGATCTGATCTATACCGCCTGCAAACCCCGAAGCAAGCAGACAGTTTCTTCTTATAAGATCTGCGCAAATATGCTTCGTTATCTTTACAGAATATTCAGACGGCTCACGGGAGCCTACTACTGAAACAACGCATTTATCGTTTAAAAAGTCAAGGTTACCATAAGTATACAGAACAGCAGGTGGATTTGCGATCCGTTTAAGTCTGTCAGGATAGCCCTCACTTTCGTAACAATAAATATTTATGCCAAGCTCTTCACAGCGTTTATTTATGATTTCTGCGTCTTTAAGACTATATTTTCCTATCCTTTGCAGCTCTTTATCATTAAGTCCGCTGACCATATGATCATCGAGTGCAGTCATGAACTCAACTATATCATCATAATTTGCAGAAACTTCCCATATACGTTTGCTCGATGGAGTGAAAATCAGAACCGCTCTAATCCACAATAAAAGTCTTTCTTTATCCATGGCTGCCACCTCGAAACATTTCCCACAAAATGATTGTGCCTGCGCAAGCAGCATTAAGTGATTCTATGTTGCCGTGCATAGAAATAGTCACACGATTTTTACAAATGTCTGAATGTTCTTTAGGCAAACCTTTGCCCTCGTTTCCTATTACAACAGCACACGGTCTATCAAAATCAAATTCTGTGATATTTTCACCGTCTCTGACAACTGCAGCATTTGTAACGATACCAAGCTCATCAAAAAGCGTTGCGACGTTCAGAAAATTATCCACTACAAAAAGATCAAGTCTTGTAGTGCTTCCCATAGCGGAACGAACCACCTTTGGATTATACAGATCAACGCAATTATCTGTCATAACTACTCCACTAACGCCTACGGCATCGGCAGTTCTTAGAAGCGTACCCAAATTACCTGGGTCCTGTAAATTATCAAGCACGAGATACTTCCCGTTTTTGTCAATATACTCAGCCTCAAAAGGCAAATCGACCTTAAAAACGATCATATAAATGCCCTGAGAGTTTCCCTCATCTGTCATCTTTTTCGCAAGCTCATCAGATATTTCAAAAACATCTTCGGGTCTTGCGCACGAGAAAAGGCTATCAGTTTTAAGTGTATTTTTATACTTAGTCAAGGCCATTTGAGTATAGAAAACAGAATGGACTTTTATTCTTCCGCACACAGCTTCATAAGCGGTGTCAACGCAGTTTCTTGCACCTTCAACAGCAAACAGTCCATGTTCTTCCCTGGCTTTTTTTGATGACAGAAGCTTTCTGAAAAGCTTCACTCTAGGGTTATCTTTACTATTAATATGCAAACTGCGTCACCTCTTATTCTGAAAATTTAATCATTTAGTTGCCAAATGCGTCATATATTGTGTTGCCTTAATATACAACAAAACACGCAGGTTACAAGAACGTGCGTGTTTTTGACTATTAAAGAGCAGCCTTCGCCTTTTCTGCAATCGCTGTGAAACCAGCAGGATCGCTGATAGCTATTTCGGAGAGCATCTTTCTGTTAAGATTGATACCAGCCTTGTTTACGCCGTTCATGAATGTTGAATAATTCATACCGTTCATTTTAGCAGCTGCTGAAATTCTTGTGATCCAAAGCTTTCTGAAATCTCTCTTCTTCTGCTTTCTTCCAATGTATGCATACTGACCTGACTTCATTACAGCCTGTTTAGCCATTTTGAAGTGCTTGCTCTTGGCACCAAAGTATCCCTTAGCAAGCTTCAGAGTCTTATTTCTTCTCTTACGAGTCATCATTGCTCCCTTTACACGAGCCATAGTTATTACCTCCTGAAATTTTTAAAATTTGTTGTCCCTACAACTCGTTTATTTGTAAGGGATAAGAGCCTTTACGTTCTTGATGTTGGTATCATCTGCATAAGCTGCACCACGCAGGATTCTCTTACGCTTGTGATCCTTCTGAGTAAGTCTGTGTCTTTTGTTTGTGTGCTGGAACTTAACCTTACCGCTACCGGTAACACTGAAACGCTTCTTAGCACCAGAATGTGTTTTGATCTTTGGCATTGTATTTATCCTCCTTATTATTTTACTTGTTTACTTTCGGAGAAACGAACATCACAAGACTGCGTCCCTCCATTTTTGATGGCTTGTCAACAACGCCGGCTTCAGAGATAGCGTCTTTGAATTTTGCAAGAAGTTCTTCACCAAACTGTGGATGAGCCAAAGTTCTTTTCTTGAACCTTACAGAAACTTTTATCTTATCTCCTCCGTTAAGGAATTTAACAGCCTGATTGACCTTTACATTAAAATCATGAGTGTCGATCGTAGATGACATTCTAACTTCCTTGATCTCAATAACTTTCTGATTTTTCTTTGCTTCCTTCGCACGCTTTGTCTGTTCAAAACAGAACTTGCCATAATCCATGATACGGCATACAGGCGGAGTTGCCTGAGGAGCGATCTTTACAAGATCAAGATCTTTCTCAAATGCAATTTTAAGAGCCTCGTCAGCACTTAAAATACCAAGCTGATTTCCGTCAACGTCTATGACCCTGAGTTCTTTATCACGGATCTCTTCGTTGATCTGATGTTCCCTGTTGCTAATGACGCAGCACCTCCAAAAATAAAATAAAACGGGCACAGAACTGATCCGTACCCGCATAAAATCACATTGATATGCAAATTCATGTTGACCTTTTTACTACAGAGATCTGCGCTTAAGGTGAGAACGGACATTGTTCTGCTTTGTTTACCATGATATTATACTACACTTTTACCCACTTGTCAATACCTTTTCTCAAATTATTTCAAAAAAAATATTATCAAAGTTCTCTATATGTCATTATATCACATTCAGAGCTTGATTTCAACCCCTTTTCGCAGCCAGAATGAATAAATATAACAACTTTTTATTTTCTCTCCGAGTATCATCTCAAACGATGCTTTATACAGTGCAAGCTGTGTTTTATAGCCCATAAGCTGTGACAAATCATTAAATCTGTCAGTTTTATAATCAACAATAACATATCCATCAGGCTCGTGGAAGATACAATCGGCGATACCTTGAAGCATACCGCTGTTACCATTATATTCAGGAAGATTTTCACTTAAGTCAAGATCGCTCATTGAAACAAGAAACTTCTTTTCACGCATCACATTATCGGAATTTTTCACACGCTCATAAAAATCAGATCTAAAGAATGCTTCAAGTGCTTCAACATAAACTCCGTCAGCTTCTTTCTGGCTGAAGTACCCCTGATTCACAAGACGTTCAAGCTCTGTTTTTACGCTTTCACGTGCCTTATCATAGTCAGATAACTCCATAAATTTGTGGGTAAAAGTTCCCTTTTCCGCTGCTGATAGTTTATCAAACTCATCATCAAGCCGTGGAAGACTAGGATAAAACTCAGGTTCGGTTTTCTCTGTCTGCTTCTCTTTTTCAGCCGCAGTTATCTCCGTAACAGTAAGCTTTGCTGGTGTTGATACTCCTGACCAGTCATACTCAAATGCAAATTTGTCAAGAAGATTTCTAAGCATTGTTTTATCCGCTTCTATTTCGCTAATAGTTGTATCTTCTTCCTGCGTCTGCTCTGTATTTTCAATGCCATATTCATTATATATTATCTCAGGCTCAGGGTATTCGTCCCCGCTGACAGCTATATTATCAGTGCCAAGCCAAGATGTGAGTCGATCACCCGTGGAGTGAAGTGCAAGCGTTATTGTTATCCAATCAAGCATCGTTTCAGCGTCCGCCACAACATTTTCAAGAGAATCTCCCTGCTTTGAGTATATGTTTCTAAGCCTGTCAACTATTCCCACCTTACGTTCAATAACCTTCTCATATGTGGTATTGCTGTAAATAATCGGTGCATAGCTTACAAAAAGTCTTTCTTTTGCTCTTGTACATCCAACATAAAGCAGGCGGAGTTTTTCACTTTTTTCCTCTGCTTTTGATTCCTTTGAAAGCTTATCATAGTAAAGTGAAGTTTTTCTCATAAGTTTGCTGTTATCCATAAAACTGAAAGCAAAGCCCAGCTTGTTATGTGAACAGTAACCTTTATCTTTCTTTATAAGCGGCATGTCAAGCTGACATAAAAATACAAATGGATATTCAAGACCTTTTGAAGCATGGTAGGTCTTTATGTAAACGGAATCTGAGCCCTCTGTTACTGTCATTGCCTGCTTAAAGGCTTTTTCATTTGAGGACACAGAGTCGATATATCTTAGAAAACCAGTTACGCCCTCCTGACTATTTTGCTCATAAGATGAAGCATATTCAAGAAGCAGACGAAGGTTTGCTCGCTTTTTATCAGAATCAAGATACAGCGAAACGATCCCCATAAGATCGGTCATGTCATATATTTTTCTTATGAGCCGTTCAAGCCCCATGCTCATTGAAAGATAACGCAGGGAATTAATAAGCCTATTAAGCTCTATGCACTTATCCTGCAATGTTTTATTATTAAAACTTATATGAGTAGCTTCCTTTTCGTGGCTGTCCTCAGCAGAAGCTGTCGCCGCTACCACCTGATAGATATGGTCTTTCAGTTTGCTGTTAGGCTTCTTTGACTTTTCTGTTACTGCCGCCATTTCATCAGGTGTAAATCCCATGATAGGCGACATCATGATAGCTGTCATTGCAATATCGTTCATAGGATTGTCAATTACCCTGAGCATATTCAGCACAAGTGTTATCTCTCTTGACTTCATGTATCCGTTTGTATCCTCAGAATATGCTTTCAGACCTACTTCTTCAATGGCTTTTGCCATAAGGGTAATTTCATCATTCTTTTGAACAAGTATACAAAAATCTCCTGCACGGCACGGTCTTAGAGAGCCATGATCTTTGACTTCCTCACCGTTTTCAAGCATGTGCTTTATCTTTTGTGCTATTACTTTGTTCTCCACAGAATAGCCATTTGTCTTTTTGTAGTCCTTATCAAAAGGTATGAGCATTATTTCTGTAGGCTTGTTATTTTCATCATAAAGTTCACCGTATCGAAGTTCTTCATTTCTATCATAATCCACCTGACCTGTGTGCTGTGTCATAAGATAGTGAAACAGAAAATTTACAAAATCAACCACAGACTCACGACTTCTGAAATTCTTGCTTAGCAAGATAGCCTCGAGCTGTTCGCTGTTTTCAGGTGCGGAAGCGTCATTTCTCGTTTTGCTGAAAAGTTCAGGATTTGAGAGTCTGAAACGATATATAGCCTGCTTTATATCGCCAACCACAAAAACATTTTTGCCCATGATATCCAAGTTATCAGAATCAGAAAGCGAGCGGAAAACAAGCTCCTGAAGATTATTCACGTCCTGAAACTCGTCTATGAAAATAAGCTCATATAGCCTGTTTCTGCGAATTTCTTCACAAAGCTCCGTGCGAACAGGTCCATTCTCGGTATCTTTTACAAGCAATTCTCTCGCCATTATCTCAACGTCAGAAAAAGTAACGCCATTTCGTTCAAGCTTCATTTCTTGTGAGATCTTGTCTATATCTTCGCATACCCTGCACAGAACAGTAAATATTCTGTCAGATTCAAGCATATTTTCCTTCATGATTAGTTTTGTGTTATTGAACATATCGGTAATTTTAGCTACGATATCTTTATATTTGTTTCTGTATGATGCACAGAAGGCATAATTGTCCTTGAACCTAATGCGAATATCATCGTCAAGTGATGCATTGAAAGCCTTGTTCGTGGGAAATCTTTTTATGGTGCTGAATTTCCAATCTGACTTAGCAATAGTATCTATATCGCCGCTTTCAAGAAGCTTTCTTAACCTATGAAGAAGTTCTCTATCACTGTCGGCAGTTTCATTCATTTTGATATGTTTTATAAAAGGTATGCCTTCTATCTCTTTACGGCAGGCATATTCTTCAAAAACCTCATACATTGAAAATGCTTCTTTAAGCTTTTTTTGAGCTACACATATATTATCTTTTATAAAGCTGTCAAAAATCTTATCATCAGTAAAGTTTTTATGTACCTCTGCTATCCAACGCTCAGGAAACGGCAGCGAACGCATGAATTTATAAAGATTGTCGGTGATTTCATTGAGAGTTTTATCCGCAAAAGCGTTTTTCAGCAGTTTGTAGCTTTCATAATCTTCTTCACAAAGCTTTTCATAAGCCTGCGTGATAGCTTCCTGCAAAATAAGATTTTGCACACTGTCATCAAGTATATCAAGTCCTCCCTGAAAATCAAATTCATGTAGATTACTTTTCACAAGGTCAAGACAGAAAGAATTTATTGTAGATATCCTCGCAAGCTGGATAAGATTTTGCTGACTAAGCAACCACTTGTTTTCAGGGTCACGGCGAAGCTGTTCGTCAAAAGCACGGCTGAGTTTTTCTTTCATGCTTGAAGCGGCTTCTTTTGTGAATGTTACTGCAAGAAGTCTGTCGGCAGGTATTTTATTTTTTTCATCAGAAAGAAGTTGTATCATTCGTTCTATAAGCACTGTGGTTTTTCCGCTTCCTGCCGCCGCTGAAACTATAATGCCCTTGCCACGGTCACTAATGGCTCTTTCCTGCTCTTTGGTCCATTTTGTATCAGCCAATTATTTTTTCTCCTTTCTGTCAGTTAGTTCTTCCATAAGTTTTTCTTCATAAACGCTGTCTTTCACGTCTGCAACGTCCTCTTGGTTTATCCTGCCGCAGATATCGTGAAAATCACAGTGCTTGCAGGCTTCCGCCACAGGTCTTGCCTGAATGTTTCCCTGGCAAAGCTGTTCACCAAACTGCGCCACTTTGCCTATAGCAAATTCTCTGAGCTTTGTAAAAAAGCCGTCTGGAACAGTGCCAGAAATGCCGTTGGTTTTAGAATATTTAAAAGGCGCATAGGCGTAATTTTCTTCTGAGCTGAAAGCTTCAGTGACAGCCTTTATATCAACGACTTTTCCTATAGGCTTGAAAGCGTTCAGCCGTGATCTGCTCTCGGCTTCTTCTACGTCAGCGTCGGCTATCTGCTCGTATGTTTTAGGCTTGTTTCCTAGCGTGTAGTATACGATACCAGCCTGCTTCAATCCACCGTCTATATTCACTGGATTTTTGGTTTCAAGTAAAGCGGTAAGATACACGAACATCTGCAAATTAAGGCCATTGTAGAGCATTGAATATTTAAGGTCAATAGAGCCTGTTTTATAGTCGATTATCCTCACATATTTTTCACCGTTCTCGTCCTCGAAAACGTCAACTCTGTCGATAATTCCCGTAAGGATTATCTTATCTCTGCCGTTTACGTCTATGATAAGTCTGTCTTCTCCTTCGGACTTATCTATTTTGTATTCCAAAAGCGCAGGTCTGAATTTTGAGTGAAGAAGCTCATTCTGCATAAAACGAATGATATGCAGAATATTACTTTCCATACGCTCCTGTAAAAATACAAATGACGGAGATTTTCCAAACATTCCACCAAGGCTTTCCTTTATATATTCGGTAACGTTTTTGTGGATATACTCTTTTATCTCATCATCTGAGAGAGTAAGGAAAGCATTGTCAAAGCCTGTGCCGTCATCATCTTTACGCATTATCTTTTCAAGAAGCTGATGAATGATAAGTCCCCTGTTAAGCCCGTCGATATCTGCCTTTCTGACAGTTTTAAGACCAAGACCATACTTGCAGAAATAATTGAACGGGCATTTATAATATGTATCAAGCTGAGTAGGCGAGACCTTTGCAGGCTGTTCTGACATGAAAAGCTTTTCTGATGTCTTTTCGTCAAGCTTATAGTCACCGTTTTCATGAAAATTCTTTGTTCGCATAAGTTTCTCGGCATATTCCTGCGATAACCCCAACACAGACCTAATCGCAGAAACTGTAGCGCTTTTATCACGGGAATGTTCCATATATTTATAGTAAGCTGTCCTGAAAGAAGTGCAGTAAAAATCAAGCCCCATATCCTGAGCTTTGGTATTGATTTTGCCGAACATTCCGTTAAGCTCGGAAACAAGTGCAGAGGGGTGGTGAGCTTCTCCTACAAGGTCAGATTCTGAATAAAGCACATAGAGCTTTTCGTCTGCAAGGGTAAAAGCGTTGTAGCACACAAGCTTCTCTGTCTGAAAAGATTTTCTTGCGCTGTGTGAGATATGAATATCGCTTCCCTCTAATATCATTTTTTCATTTTCTGTGATGAGTCCACCAGAGCTTAAAGAAGCAGGAAATATGCCGTCGTTCACCTCAACAAGAAAGACAGCCTTTACGCCCTCAAGCCTTGAATGGCTCGGGTCGCATATTCTTACGCAGTCAAGTTTCTGCGGAGGACGTGAAACACTCATTTGCGAAAGCATGAGCTTGAAAAGCTCATAAAACTGTCGGAGGGAGATAACTTCGTCATTCATGCAGTCATAGACGGATTTGATAGCCGAAAGAACAGAGTTCCAAAGTTGTTTCAATCCTCTTGCCATTTCAAGCTGAGTTTCGTTATCCGAAGTTCCTGCCTTTTTTACTACAGAAAAGGTCTGCTGAGAAAGCTCAATGCTGCCAAGAAGATCATAAAGCCCACGGCACAGTTCCCCTGCTGTAACGTCTTTAACAAGTTTGCTTTTAAATGCTTCAAAAGGCTCGATTATCTTTCGTCTTGAGCAGTTTATTTTTTCAAGCTGTTTTTCGCTGAGATCACCTGCAACAGTAAAATCACTGAGCCACATATCACCCTCAACGCTCCAGCGTACGCAATAGTCTTCCAGATTTGATATCTCGATATTCAGCATTGGAAAAAGCGGCGATTTTATGTATTTCAAAATATTGTCCGTGGAATACTTTCTTGAAAGCAAGCATTTGAAAAGCGAGTTCATATACCTCACCAGAGATGATGAAGAAACACTGTCACTGCAGTCTGAAAAATATGGTATCTCATATCTGTCAAACGTACCCTCAAAAATGGAAGCACAATCTTTAAGGTTTCTTGCAAGCAAAGCTATGTCACTGAATTTATAGCCTTTTTCTCTGACAAGCTCCCATATCTTTCCGCTGACAAATTCACTTTCTTCGTAAATATCCGTTGCTGATATAACAGAAACATTTTCGCACTTTCCGATGTATGGCTTTTTGCAGGTGTTGTAAATCTCTTTGCTCACATATTCAAGTTCAGGGACTCTAAATGAGCTGTTACGACACTCTACCGTGTTGACCTTGTAATTATGATCAGCGGAAATATCTGTTATCTGCTGCAACGTTTTAAGAGTATCAGCAAAAGGATGATTTGCATATCTTCTAATGCTTTCATTGTCGATACATAGAGAGAACGTTATACTCTTGCACTGTGCGATACAAGCGTCAAGCATTTTAAGTTCATCATAAGAGAAATCGTTGAAAGCGTCAACAAAAACTGTCATTCCACGGAAATATCCGTTTTCCTTCACCTGATCCACACTTCTTGCCATTGCAGACAGTGTATCCTGCATTCCTGCCTTTTCAAGCTCATCCATGTAAAAATCATAAAGCCTTGAGATATCAAAAAGTTTCATGGCAAGAGAGCCGCTCTGCTTCTCAGCAGCAAGAGCTAGATCCTGCGGTGTTATTCCGTTTTCACGAAACTGGCTCACAAGTTCGTTAAGTTCGGCTAAGAAACTGCCCTTTTCAAGACTCTTTTTATAAAAGCGGATATCCTTGGTCTGCTTAAGACGTCTGACAGCCTTATACATAAGGATAGTGCGGACGTTATCATCGGCATTTTCTTTTGCCCTACCGCCATAAAGCTTCTCTGTGAACTCAGCGATACGGTTAAAGCCTGCAGTCTGTATGACGTTGAAATCTGCCGCACCAAGGTGTTCATACAGTTTTTTATCATATTCAAAAGAAAACTGATCTGGTATTATGACCATGACCTGCTCGCCGTTTTTTACAGCAGACTTGATCTTATCTATGAAAACTTTGTCACGTCCACTGTGAGAGCCACCGCTTATAACTGTAACCATTGAATGAGCCTCCGTTATGATTGATATTTATATAATAACACGGCAAGGCTCAAAAGTCAATCGTACTTTTGATACAAGTACAAATAAATGTACACTTAGCTAAAAAGGCTTTTAATTATCTCGGCTATTTTAAAAGTAAACTTTATATCTTCCCTATTGCCGTCTATGACAGTTATACCACTGCCATTTTTATCGTTTTTTTCATCTGACATAACATTGCTCAAAACGAATGCTGCCCCAAGGTTTGATGAGGAAAAAGCAGCGGCTTTGATTCCTGCAGAGCTTACTGTAACGACAAATGAAATGATGATAGCTGTAACAAACTTTTTCATTAAAAATGGCCTCCCATAAATATCTGTTGTTCAGATTATGGGAGGTCATAGTTATTTTATTCAGTTTCCGAAAAATTTTCTTGCGATATCTACAGACTCTTTTGCGTCTTTTGCATAATAGTCAGCGCCTATCTGCTCTGCATAGTCAGCCGTTACCACCGCACCGCCTACTATTATCTTGCAGTCAACATTGTTTTCACGAAGAAGCTTGACTGTATTTTCCATGCTCACAAGAGTTGTTGTCATAAGCGCAGAAAGACCGATAAGATGTACGTCATTTTCTATTGCACAATCAACTACTGTCTGATAGTCAACGTCCTTGCCAAGGTCAATAACGTCATAACCATAGTTTTCAAGAAGTACCTTTACAATGTTCTTGCCGATATCGTGGATATCGCCCTTTACTGTTGCAAGGATTATCTTGCCCTTAGAAACGCTTTTTTCTCCCGTTGACAGAATGTAATTTTTTATTACCTCAAAGCAAGCCTGTGCAGTGCCTGCTGTCTGGATAAGCTGTGGCAGGAAAAGCTTGCCATTTTCAAATTCTGCACCAGCCTTATCAAGTGCTGGGATAAGCATATCGTTGACAATGTTCATGGCTTCTGTTTCCTGCAAAAGCTTTGCAGTAAGGTCAGCTGCTTCTTTCTTCAGACCGTTTTCGATAGCATACGGCAAGTCTATCTCAGCTTTTGCGCCTGTTGCGGCAGGAGCAGTTTTTTTCTCGCCACCGTAGTGAGAAATAAAGTCAACAGAGTTTTTATCTATGTTTGTCAGAAGCTTGTAGGCACGAACAGTTGCCGTCATAGAATCAATATTAGGATTCATTATCGGCAGATCAAGACCCTTTGTGAGCGCCATCATAAGAAAGTTGTGATTAACTATCTCTCTGCTAGGCAGACCAAAGCTGATATTCGATACACCAAGAACTGTTTTAAGTCCAAGCTCGTTCTTTACTCGCTCCACTGCATTTACTGTCTGCATAACATTTTCCTGCTCCGCAGAAGCGGTAAGAGTAAGACAATCTATATACACATCTTCTTTTCTAATGCCGTATTCAAGCGCCTTGTCAAGTATCTTTTTAGCAAGCTCAAATCTCTTGTCAGCATTCTTTGGTATGCCGTTTTCATCAAGAGTAAGACCTACCACAGCCGCACCATATCTCTTTACAAGAGGAAGAACATTTTCAATGGAGCTGTCCTCAGCGTTTACAGAATTGACGATAGGCTTGCCATTATAAGCCCTCAGAGCCGCTTCAAGCACCTCAGGTATAGTTGAATCCACCTGCAAAGGCACATCGACAACGCCCTGCAAAGCCTTAACAGCCTTGACCATCATACTCTTTTCGTCGATTCCCGGCAGACCAACATTTACATCAAGAATATCCGCACCTGCGTGTATCTGCTCGATAGCCTGACCAAGGATATAGTCAATATCGTTTGCAAGCAGTGCTTCTTTAAAACGCTTCTTGCCAGTAGGATTGATACGCTCACCGATTATTCTTGGCTGGTCTATAACTACAGTATGTGTCGGTGAACAGCAAGCGGCAGGGATATCATTATGCACGCTGACGTGCTTCTTGCCTTTGAGCATTTCAGCAAGCTTTTTGATATACTCAGGGTTAGTTCCGCAGCAACCTCCAAGCACCTTAACTCCCAATGGGATAAGCTTTTCTGCAAACTCTGCAAAATCTTCAGGGGAACAGTTATATTCATTTGTAACAGGGTCAGGAAGTCCTGCATTAGGCTTTACTACAACAGGGAGATTTGTCCACTTGCAAAGCTCCTCCACAACAGGATAAAGCTCCTTTGGCCCTAATGAGCAGTTCACACCGATTGCGTCAACGCCCAGACCCTCCAAAGTCAAAGCCATAGAGCTTATGGCAACGCCAGTAAATGTACGCATATTTTCCTCAAATGTCATTGTGCAGACTATAGGAAGATCGCTGTTTTCCTTTGCCGCAAGAACAGCAGCTTTAAGTTCATAGAGATCTGTCATTGTTTCAAAAACGATAAGGTCTGCGTCAGCTCCTGCAAGTATCTGCTCCTTATAAATATCGTAAGCTTCTTCAAAAGTGAGCGTTCCTGTTGGCTCTAAAAGCTGTCCGATAGGTCCGATATCAAGAGCAACAAGGGTATCAGTACCCTCACAGGCTTTTCTAGCATTTTTTACAGCCGCAGGGATAGCCTGCTGGACAGTATATCCGCACTTTTCAAGCTTGTGTCTGTTTGCACCGAAAGTGTTGGCGTAAACAATGTCTGAGCCTGCGTTTATATACTGGCGGTGTATGTCCACCAGCCAATCAGGCTTGTCTATGTTAAGGGCTTCAGGAGTGCCACCCATTTCAAGTCCCTTTGCCTGAAGCATCGTACCCATTGCTCCGTCAAGTATGACAAATTCTTTTGTTTTAAGTAATGTTCTAAAATCCACAATGATCTCCTCTTTTTCTGAATTGACAGACTTCCCTCATATTACAGCAGGCACAACCACGTCTGCCCTTTGATATTTCATTTTCTGACAATCCGATTATCGCCGTAACAGACTTTCTCGGCGTCAGTATATTATTTTCAGTTGCATTAAGCCCGATAAATTTCTGCGCATTGAGTACGTCAAGAAAAACTCTCTGCACGCTGATAGGCAGATCGCCATAACCAGGAGAAAACCTCCATGTCTGATTATATCCGCTGAGCTTTTCTTTCACAGTGTTGTCAACTATATCGCATACCTGCTCCACAGCTGCACTTGCAAGGCAATCCGCTATCATAGCTTTAGCCATATCCTCTGCTTCATAAGCACGAAGCTTTCTATCAACGCCCGAAGAAATAGTCGCTGCAAAAAGCACGCATTTACTGCACCCCTCAAGGTGTCTGCATATATCATTGCCGCCAAGAAACAACGGAGTACCGATGACCTCAACACCGTTCTCTTTATGTGCGACATCAAACACTCTGTACACAAATTTAGGCTCAATGACCTTCAAAAGCTCTTTTTCACATTCATCTATCAACAAAGCCGTGCGTTCGTCTGGCTTGTTATTGCCCATTCCCATATATCTCACGGCTTCTTTGACGTTTATATGTTCAAGTTTCAAATAATCACCTACCGATTGTTATTATACCACATTACTATGAATTTTACAACAATAAATAATAAATGTACGTTCACAAAAAAAGTCCCCGCAATCATCAGGGACTTTGTGTTACATATTGTCAGCGTCTTTAAGATACTGTTCAGCATTTTCAAGCATAAGCTCTGTGATATTTTCACCGCCCATTATCCTTGCTATCTCATACTTTCTCTGCTCATGATCAAGAGTTCTAACAGTTGTAACTGTCCTGTCGCCCTGTATATTTTTCTCAATAAGCAAATGATTATCCGCCATAACAGCCATTTGGGCAAGGTGGGTCACGCAAAGAACTTGCCTAAGGCGAGATATCTGTTTCAGCTTTATACCTATCTTCTGAGCTGCTCTGCCGCTTACTCCTGTGTCTATCTCGTCAAATATCAGCGTGCCGATACTGTCCTTTTCTGCAATTACGTTTTTCAGTGCAAGCATTATTCTTGAAAGCTCACCGCCTGAAGCGATCTTCGCAATAGGCTTTGGCTCTTCGCCCAGGTTTGCAGAAATAAGAAACTCTATGCTATCCATGCCATTTATGGTGAGCTTGCCTGTTTTCTGCTGAACCACCAGCTTGACCTTTGGCATATTGAGAAATTCAAGCTCCTCTGTTACCTGAGAAACAAACCGCTCTCCTGCTTTTTTTCTATGGTCTGAAAGTGCTTTGGCTTTCTTTGATACCTCCGCAAGAAGTCTTTCCTTTTCTTTATTAAGCTCGTCTAAGCTTTGCTCTGCTCCGCTCAGTTCATCAAGCTCATTCTGTGAATTTTCAAGAGTAGTCAGTACATCATCAAGCTCAGGTCCATATTTCTTCATGATACGCCTTAGTTCATCAGAACGCTGATTAAGGTAATCATAACGTTTCGGGTCGATATCGAGGCTGTCAAGAAGTGAGCCTATCTCCTCAGAAATATCCTCCATTTCAATAGCCGCAGAACTAAGTCTGTCATATATAGGCGATATCTCAGTCATTATATCAGTATATCCCTCAACCGATTTTGAAGCTCTCTGCGTCATCTCCACTGCACCATCTGTGTCATCATCGCCCGAAAGAAGTTGTTTTGCCATATAAAGAGCCTCAGAGATTGCAACAGCATTTTTAGAGATGTTAAGCTCTGCTTCTATCTCTTTATCCTCGCCTTCATGAATGTTGAGCGCATTTATCTCCTCGACAATATCAGCAAGCTCAGCCATGCGAAACTCTTTTTTGCTTTGCTCAGTTTTTATCTTGTTTATCTTCTTTGCAATGCTTTGAAGCTCTCTGAAAGAGCTGTGATAATCTTCTATAAGAGCTTCCGATTCGGCATAACTGTCAAGTATCTCTATATGACGTTCAGGAGCCATGAGTATCTGATTGTCGTGCTGTCCATGGATAGTTACAAGCGTTTCTCCGATAGCTTTAAGTACGGAAACGTTCACCGCTCTCGAGTTGACTCTTGCAACGCTTCCACCATCTGAACGTATCTCACGGGTAAGAAAAAGCTGTCCGTCTTCTGCACTTATGCCAAGCTCGTCTAATACCTGCAAAACATTGTCCCCAATGTCAGTAAACAACGCTGAAATAACAGCCTTGTCCGTGCCTGTTCTCACAATATCCTTAGTGACACGCTGACCGAGGATAGCATTTATTCCATTTATAAGTATGGACTTACCTGCTCCCGTTTCGCCTGTGAAAACATTAAGCTTATCAGAAAAATCTATAGTTGCCTTTTCTATCACGGCAAGATTTTCAATATAAAGTTCACTTAACATTTTAGATCATTCCTCTGCTGTTTAAGAAATAATAAAGGATCTCAGTTCCTCTGCCATATGGGACGCATCTTTTTCTGTCCGCATAAGTATGAATATCGTGTCGTCACCTGCAAGCGTTCCCACAACATTGTCAAGCCCAAGCTTGTCAAGCTTTGCACACACCGCCTGTGCCATGCCCGTATGACATTTCACAACTACAGTGTTAAGCGCATGATCCACTGACACAACCGCGTCTGAAATTATGCCGAAAATGCCGTTGTTTTGCTCTGCAATATCTTTTTTGAGTGCAGGCAGGCTGTATTTATAATTGCCGTCTGAACCAATGGTCTTTACAAGGGAAAGCTCTTTTATATCCCTTGAAACTGTTGCCTGAGTGACTTTCAGACCATGCCTTTTAAGCGCTTCACGAAGTTCCTCCTGAGTGCCGATATTTTCGTCTTTGACAATCTGCATTATCAAATTCTGACGCTGATTTTTCATATGCCGTCCTCCGCTGATTCCTTCAACGGCTGCATAAGCTTTTTGTTTATTGACGAGAAAAAGCTGCCGCCGCTTATATCTATGATTTCAACAAAATACTTTGACTTTGATACTATCACAGTGTCCTCTGCCGAAAGTCTGAAAACATTATTACCGTCAACGCTGACGATTGCGTGAGAGCCACTGTTAGTGTGACACTTGACTTTCATAACGCTGTCCTCTGAAAGTATCATAGATCTTGCAAAAAGCGAGTGAGCACATATCTGTGTGAACTCTATACACTTCATTTCAGGTTCGATTATAGGTCCGCCTGCTGACATTGAATAGGCTGTTGAGCCTGTGGCTGTAGAAAGTATAACGCCGTCTGCACGAAGTGAAGAAATAAGTCTGCCGTTTTTTGATACCTCAAAATCAGCTATCTTACAATCGTCAGCTTTTGTTACTGCAACGTCATTAAGCGCAGTATATGACTTATTTTCACTGCCACATTCGACATTTACGTTTAACATCATTCGGCGGCTGAGGGTATATTCTCCAGAAAAAAGCTTGTCCAGCAATTCAAGCTGTGAATGTTCAAGAGAGGCCATAAAACCGAGTCTGCCACAGTTTATGCCAAGTATAGGCTTCTCAAACTCACAGCCCTTAAGAGAGCATTTGAGTATCGTTCCGTCACCACCGATCGCAATAATCATATCACACTGCTTTACACACTCGTCTTCGCTACAGAAAGTGATATCGAGCTTTCCGAAAACGTGCTTATAGCATCTATCCATAAAAAGTTTTGCACCATTTTTGCGCAGCCTTTCATATGTTGCGGTCGTATACTCAAAGCAATGAGTTTTATCAAGATTTGGATAAAGATAAATTTTCATAATATTACCACTCTTGCGTTTAGTCTTTGAAGCTATCAAAAGCTTCGTTCACAAATTCTTTTATATTAAGCTGACCAAGCTTGTCAGCCGTCATGTCAGCGTTTTTAAGTAGAATAAGATATTCAAGATTGCCGTCGCCGCCCTTAACAGGTGAAATTGTTATCTTTTCAGCCGCAAGCCCCTCTGCTCGAAAACAGCCAAGAAGCTCGGTTATCACTCTCACATGGTCTTTACGATCTTTGACGATACCCTTTTTATTGAGAGCCTGTTTGCCAGCCTCAAACTGAGGTTTTATAAGAAGAACCATTTCGCCGCCATCGCAAAGACAATCGCAAAGGGATTTTATAACAAGTTTTAGAGAAATAAACGAAAGGTCACCACTTATGAACTGCACAGGTCTGTCAAAAAAATTCGCTGTCAGATATCGTGCATTCACGCCCTCACAGTTTTTCACCCTGCTGTCATTGCACAAACTTTCATCAAGCTGTCCGTGACCCACGTCCACCGCATAGACAAATTCTGCGCCATGTTCAAGCATACACTGAGTAAATCCCCCGGTTGAAGCACCGATATCTGCACAAACTTTACCTGTCAAGTCAAGCCCGAAAACATCGCAGGCGTGTTCAAGCTTAAGTCCGCCCCTGCCGACAAACTTCATATCGTCAGGCCTACATTTCACCCCGTCGTTCTCATCAACTAATATAGAAGGCTTGACGCAAACCTTGCCGTTTACCGACACAAATCCATTTTTTATAAGCTGTTTGGCACGTTCTCGGCTTTTTACGCCGCAGTTAGTAACTATATACACATCAAGTCTTTCACTCATCTTTCAAAAAGCCCTCAACTGTATCAGCCATTTTCTCTGCTGAAAAACCAAGCTCGTCAAGTAGCACATCACATTTTCCGTGCTTCACGAAACCGTCAATAGCAAACTGTGCCACGTTTGGGCAGATAGAAGCATACTTCTCTGAAATACTTCCACAGTAATAAGCTTCCTCAAAGAACAGCACAGCATCGTAGGCTGACATTATATCAACCACCTCATTGTCTATAGGGAAAATATTCACGAGCTTAATAATATCGCACTTTATATCTCGATTTCTGAGTATTTCTATAGCTGTAAAAAGATCATTTGCAAGCCTGCCGTATGTAACAAGCAGAACCTTTGCGCCCTCTATATGACGATAAACGTAAGTTGAAACAGGATCAGATGTATCATACAGCGATTGATCCCTGCCCCTTGGATATCTCACAGCACAAATGCCACTGTCGTCCTCAACAGCTTTATGCAGGCACAGCCTGAGTTCGTCATAATTAGACGGAGAATATATCCTCATATTTGGCACAGAGGTAAGAAAAGAAACATCAAAAATTCCCTGATGTGTTTCACCATCATCACCGACTATACCTGCGCGGTCAACGCATATAACTGCATGACAACCTCCTATAGCCATATCATGGATAAGTTGGTCGTATGACCTTTGCAAAAACGATGAGTACACCGCAAAAACAGGTACATAGTTCATAGAAGCAAGCCCAGCACAGAAAGTAACTGCGTGTTCTTCGGCAATGCCTACATCAAAGAAGCGTTCAGGAAAACGCTTCGCAAAATACTGAAGCCCCGTGCCGTATTTCATTGCCGCAGTGACTGCACAAAGACGCTTATTCTTTTCTCCCATTTCACAAAGTTCTTTTCCCATTATAGAAGAAAAGCTGTCAGAAAGTACGACGTCGGGATTGCCCGTTTTTATCTCAAAGGAGCCGACCCCGTGAAACTCTCCTGGGTTAGCTTCTGCAGGAGCATAGCCCTTGCCTTTTATAGTATTCACATGAACAAAAACAGGCTTGTTTACTGCCTTTGCAGCCATAAGTCCCTGTTCAAGTTCTTCAAGATTGTGTCCGTCGATAGGTCCAATATAGTGAAAGCCAAGATCTTCAAACATGGTGCTGTGAAGTATCATATTCTTGACCGCATTTTTGGAGTTACGAACGGCATTTTTCACAGGTTTACCTATAACAGGCGTCTTATCAAGCATTCTCTCTACTCTGCCCTTTGTGCGCTGATAACTCTCTTTTGTACGCATGGAGGAAAGATATTTTGCCATTCCGCCAACATTTTTTGAGATAGACATTTCATTGTAGTTGAGGATAACGATGATATTTGTATCACTTTTGCCTGCATTGTTAAGTCCCTCGTAAAGCTCGCCACCTGTTGAAGCGCCGTCACCGACTACAGCTATAGCATGGTGAGTTTTATCACCACTCAGCTTCATTGCTGTGGCGATCCCAAGCGCCGCAGAAACAGACGTAGAGCTGTGACCGCTTATAAAAGCATCATGCACTGACTCGTCAGGTCTGCAAAAACCCGAAATACCGTTTTCCTGTCTGAGAGTTTTAAACTCTTTGAGTCTACCCGTAAGTATTTTATGTGTATATGCCTGATGACCAACGTCCCAGACGATTTTATCTTTAGGTGATTCAAAAACTCTGTGGATAGCCATTGTAAGCTCCACAGTACCAAGATTTGACGCAAGATGACCGCCGTTTTTTGAAACCGTATCTATAAGAATTTTCCTTATATCACCGCAAAGCTCCTCACACTGCGCAGTGGAAAGCTTTTTCAGGTCGGCAGGCAAATTCATTTTATAAATATCAGGCTTTTTTATTTCCGACATTATATCTAGATCTCCAATCTTTTTATCAACTTCTTCTTGTAAGCATATCAGATGTAAGCTCTGTGAGGAAAACGCTATCCTCAAAATATTTAAGATGACCCAGTGCTTGAACTGTCAGCTGTTTTGCTATCTGTTCTGACTTGTCAAGTCCAAGAAGGGATACATATGTGTTTTTATGCTGTTCGCTGTCACTGCCGATAGGCTTGCCAAGCTCCTCAAAAGTGCCTGTTACGTCAAGGATATCGTCAACTATCTGAAATGCTCTGCCCATTGCCTGAGCATAGTCTGCCGCAAATGGGATAGCATCAAGCTTATCTCCAAGTATAACGCCCATTACGCAGGCAGCCTCGATAAGTGCGCCTGTTTTACAGGTCTGCAAAATATTCAGTGTATCAACATCTATTTCTTTATTTTCATATTTAAGGTCTATCACCTGACCGCCTATCATGCCGTCAGTGCCTACTGCTCTTGCCAGAACAGAGATAAGCATAACAGCCTTGTCGGCAGATATAACGCCGTTCATGGCACTGTTGGCAATCACTTCAAAAGCAAGAATGTTCAGTGCGTCGCCTGCAAGGAGAGCAATATTCTCAGGAAAAGCTTTATGACATGAGGGCTTTCCACGTCTGTAATCATCATCGTCCATACAGGGCAGATCGTCATGTATAAGAGAAAAAGTGTGTATAAGTTCAATAGAACAAGCTATCTCTGCATACTTCTCAGGCTGACGCTCACCGCACATACGGCAAAATTCAAGCATAAGCACAGGTCTGAGCCTTTTGCCCCCTGCCTGCAAAGAATACTCCATAGCCTCAACTACCTGACCCTGAAGCTCAGGCTTTGAGCGGGTAAGCTCCAGCAGTTTATTATCTATAAGTTCCACATAATAATCAAGTGTGGCTTTGTTCATATCATTCATCGCTATTATCTCCGTTCATAGCCTTTACGGAAAGCTTTGCACTTTCAAGGCTTTTTTTGCAGTCGACCGACAGATCTATCCCCTCTTTATAAAGTTCCAAAGCTTTCTCAAGAGGAAGCTTGTCATTTTCAAGCTGACCAACTATATCATTAAGTCTTGTAAGATTTTCTTCAAAAGTCATTTTAAACAGCCTTTCATTTGACAAATGTTATATTAGCAGATACACTGCCGTCTGACAGCTTTATGTCTACCTCGTCGCCAACGTTCAGCATTGATACACTGTCAACAACGCTTTCGTCTTTCTGAACGATAGCATATCCCCTGCCCAGAATATTGAACGGACTAAGCATATTCAGAGAAGAAACATAGCCGTCAAGCTTAACTGACAGCTTTTCAAGCCTGCGTTCCATGATCTGCAACAGCCTTTTTTCAAGGTCGCACACTGCTTTTTCGCTCTGCTCTAATCTCTTTTCAGGAGAATATAATTTCAAAAGCTTATCACAGCTTTCTATCTGTGACACAGCCTTATCAAGTTTAAGCTCCATAGCCTTGTCAAGCTTTTGCCTTAAAAGCCTCACAGCATTAAGTATATCCGCCTTGTCAGGGGTAGCAATCTCAGCCGCCGCTGACGGAGTTGGCGCACGCATATCTGCGGCATAGTCTGCAAGGGTGGTGTCAGTTTCGTGACCTACAGCCGATATCACAGGTGTATTGCAGGCGTAAACAGCCAGCGCCACCGTCTCGTCATTGAACACCATAAGATCCTCGCTAGAGCCACCGCCACGAGCTAAAATTATGGTATCTGCACCGCTTTTATCAGCCGCCGAAAGTGCTTTGCATATAGTTTGTGCTGCCGCCGTACCCTGCACCTGCGCAGGATAAACTTCGATATTGCACACAGGATAACGCCTTTCAGCTATATGGATTATATCCTGCAAAGCCGCCGCAGTAAGCGACGTAACAACAGCTATCTTCTTTGGAACAAGGGGTATTTTCTTTTTTTTGTTCACATCAAATACGCCCATTTTTTCAAGCTTTTTCTTGGTCTGTTCGAGCTGAACGTGCATAACGCCCACACCAAGAGGTGCTATCTCCGTAGCTATTATCTGATAAACGCCGTCACGCTCATAGACCTCTATATTGCCCATAACAAGCACGCTCATGCCGTCCTCAGGCACGAATTTAAGCCTTGAAACACTGCTTGAAAACATAACAGCTTTAAGTGCAGAACTGCTGTCCTTTACTGTAAAATAGGCATGACCTGATTTGTAATGTATATTAAAATTGGATATCTCGCCCTTGACGGCAATGCCTTTCAGCTTAAGGTCAGACCGCAGTTTTGAAGCAAGATATCTGTTTAGCTGAGAAACAGTGATAACTGAACTCATATTTTGATCTTCCCTTTCCTGATCGCAGCATAGACCGCAACGCCCACTGCGTTATCACTTGAAAACTCAGGCTCAGCAAAGCTGCCGTACTTTTCAAGCTTGCTTTTTATAAAGCGATTAGACATCACACCGCCTGCATATATAATAGGTATATCCTTATACTCATGGCGAAGATTAACTGTCATTTTCTCCACCGCAAGGCACACACAATCAATACAGTATGCCGCAACATCAGCCACCGAACAGCTCTCGTCTATAAGCTTCATGCACTGATTTTCTATTCCAGAAAGTGAACAATAAAGTCCGTCAACTGATGCTTTTGGCTTTATTTTATGTTCGCTTTCAGACGCAAGCCTTTCAAGCTCTTTACCACATGGAAAAGACAGCCCAAGCCTTACGCCTGTTCTGTCTATGGCTTGTCCGCCTTTAAGATCACGGCTTCCGCCGATCTGAGTTATATTTATCAGCTTAGCCTTGTCAGGCTCGCACAAAAGAAGATCGGTAGTGCCACCGCTGACGTGAAAAGCCGCAAAAGGCTTATCAGAACTGAGCATATCCAGCTTTCCACAGGAATAAAGTGCCGCAAGTATATGTCCCAACTGATGCGAAGTCTTTTCAAGGTCAGCTCCACAGGCAAGTGACACAGCTTGTGCAACATTTTCTCCAACAAGGAAGCAAGGCATATACGACCCCTCTGCACACCTTGGTGCATAAGAATACCCAACTGCACTTAAATCATACCTTTTATCAAAAAGCTGTTTCATAAGTTCTGGAAGCTGTTTCGTATGGTGAAATACAGCGTCGGATTGTCTTAGTCCTCGCTCTCCCTGCTTGACAGGAAGAAGTTTTTTGCATGACCTGACGCTCATGTCCGCAGTATCAAGCAGTGCACATGAAGTGGTATAATTGCTTGTGTCTATTCCGAGTACAAAACTCACTGCTTTTCCTCTTGTTCCTTTGCAAATGAGCCAAGCACACCGTTTACAAATGAAACGTCAGGCTCGAGGGCATATTTTCCTGCAAGAGCCACAGCCTCGCTTATGGCAACGTTCACAGGAACGTTCTCCTCATATATTGCCTCGTAAATAGCAAGTCTGAGTATTGCAAGATTTATCTTAGGTATTCTTTCAACAGTTCTCTTGTTGCTGAACTTGCTGATTATGCTGTCGATCTCGTCCTGCTTTTCGCAAACATTTTCCACGAGCTTTTTAACTTCATCATTTACGATGATCTCGTTCACTTCCATGGCAGACATGAAAATATCGTCAAGCTCCTCGTCCTGTCTAAACATTTTCTCAAATATCAGCAAAAATGCTGATTCTCTTATTTCACGCCTTTTAATTGGCACAAAAACACTTCCTTCATCTTATATTTGTCTGAATCCTATTCCTTTTCCGAAAGGTCAACTCCGCATATGGTCACATTTACCTTTGCAACTGTAAGTCCAAGCATATTCTGAACTGCACTTTTTACTTTATCCTGTATCTCCTCGGCAACGGAAACCGCCTTAGCTCCACGGCAAAGTATTATACCTATAGACACTGACAGCACATCGTCAACAAGACCTATCCTGATATTGCCGAAATTTTCCTGTCTAAACCAGAGCTGACGTGGAGTCTTCATAACAGGAGCGATACCATAAACGCCCTCTATTTCATTAACAGAGTTTGTAACGATCTGCGCTATAACGTCCTGACTTATGTGCAGGCTTTTTTCTACTTTCTTTGAAACATCATTCATATTTATCCAAGCCTCCCTTTTTAGATATAAAAAAGAAATCCTTCAATCTATACTTACAACCATTATATCATAAAAATCAATAGGTTACAAGTATTTTGAAGGACTTTTTTTATTTGCTGACAAATTTTATTCTACATCATAAATTCTGATGTTTTCATTTGCAACTGAAACTTCGCTAAGGAGGATATCTTTTATCTGTGCCGCTTCGCTTGCAACAAGCCCGTCGCTGTCGGTCTTTACAACGATATTTGCGTTGTCACCGTCAAGATAAACAACACAGTCCTCAAAGCCTGCTGCTTTCACGAGTGTCTCTACCTTGCTCTCCGACTCCATGAGCCCTGTCATGGCTGAAGCTTCTTCTTCAGCGACTTTCTTTTCTTCCTCTGTGGAATCGCCGCCGTTCATTATATTCTTTAATGTTTCTACCGCCTCGTCCCTTGAATTCATTCTGTCTATTCTTGCCTGTGCAAAATAATCTGAAGTACTGTCAGTGCTTACGAGCTGTGCGTCGCCGTAATTCACGCTTTGACTTTTCACAACGTCCGTCGCCTTTATCTTGCCGTCTGAGGTCGATACTGCATAATTTATGTATACTGCAAGACCGAGTATCAGCGTCATTCCTGCAAGGATTATCTGCTTTTTGCCTATTATCATGGTCGGTTTTTTCATCTTTATTACCTCTTTCTGTTATTTTCTGCCCTCAACGCAGATCTTACTGCTTGATATACCTAGAACTGTCGAAACCGCTTTAAGCACACGTTCGTTTACTTTTATATCTCCACCTCCTTCGCAAACAATGACAACGCCGCATATCTGCGGTTTTATTATTTTTCTGACCAAAGCCTCCTTTTTGCCGTCATTATCAGTTATTACTATCTCGTTTTCATACCTGTCGCTTGTTCTGTCACCATTATTGTCTGTGCTTTTGGTAAGATTTTCAGCATAAACATATTCGGTAGTTCCCTCAACTGTCACCATTATCTCACACTCGCCAACTCCACTGACTTGAGAAAGAACATCTTTAAGCTCTTTTTCTATCTGCTTTTTGTAGCTGTCTGTATCATCAGTGGCAACGCTTTCCGTGGGAATGCTCTTGCTCTCTGCCGTATTTTTAGCAGGAAACATCTCAGAAACAAATATAAGTAATATCCCTACAAGACCTACGGCTATCACTATCTTCGTTTTCATAGGAAGCTTTTTAAGAGCCTTTATTTTCCCCTCAACTTTACTTTTCAGCAACGTTTATTCCTCCTGCACGATAACTTGAGTATCAGGCAGATCTTCTGCAATAAGCTTTTCAACAAGTCCTCTGTCGCTTGTTTTAGTCAGATATACCCTTACCGCTGTTATCTCTATTTCATTATATTCATTTATATCTGTGGTTATGTCCACTCTGACGTTTTCTATGCCATTCTTATTCAGCTTATCCAAAAAATATTCTTCAAGCCTGCTCTCGGATTCGGACAGATAATAAAGTTTCGTCGCTGTTGAAACGCTGTCAAACTCAGGCAGATCTGCAAGCTCTGTATATTCGCTTAGGGTGACTTTGAAGCCATGTCCCATTACAGGTGTTATGACCGCAAGTAAAAGTATCACAGCAAGCACTGATCTAAGCTGTTTTTTCAAAGTTCCCTCAGGTGTGGCAATATCCGTCATAGAAGTTATAACGCCTATAATGCAGGCAATAAATATCACTGCTTTAACTGTATTCATTTTAAGCTCCTGTGTTCATGGCTGTCATTATTACAACTGATGTGGAAATAACGAACATTATAGAATAAGCCGCAAGGATGCTCACACCAATTGATAAAACCGAGTTTATGCTTTTAAGAAGTCCACCACTGTTGCTTATGCCAAAAATATCGTTTATGGTAGCGCCTATCCACACTGCAAGTTTTACTGCAAGAAGCGTGAGCAAAGGTTTCGCAACTATCACAGACATTATTATAACGCCTATCACGCCGACGCTTGTTCTTATTACGCCTATACTTCCCTTTACCGCTGAATAAGCTTCAGAGACCGAGCCGCCTATGACAGGTATAAAGCTTGAAGCCGCAAATTTAACGGCTCTTGCGGAGAGATTATCAGCCGCCGCTCCTGCAAAGCTTTGTATAGATAACAGCCCTGTAAAAAGGGTCATCACAATGCCAAGCACCCATATGACCAGCTTTTTCACCGACTCTGCAAGGCTTCCAAGGTCAAGAGATGGGTTTATTGCAGAAACAAGGGTCACTGCAAGCACTGCCGACAAAAACGGCACAAGTATCGTATCTGCCAATATACCTGCGCTTTCACATATTATCAGCATAACGCCGTAATAGCCTGCTCCTGCCGCCGCACTACCGCCTGCTGTCGCCACGCTTGAAAATATGGGTATGTAGGACATCATGAATCTGTTCATTTGTTCCATGGAAGTCTTTACAGAATAAAGGCTGTCTGTGACAGTATCGCTTATAACAAGCACTGTGGTAAGAACACATATGAGCGTGAATACCTTGTCCACTGTACCCTCGGCTGACATTGACCTTACCAACACGCAGAGCATAGTGGCGGCTGTTATTTTCCCGAGCATTATAAGAGGGCTTCGCAAAGCAGCGGTAAAGCTTTCAAATATATGCTTTATCACATCAAAAGCACTTATATTTGCGGCAGAAGACGGATCTTCCAAAGTGATGTTATTATCTTCAAGTACAGTTTTTACATCTTCATCACCCTCAAAAGAAAGTCCCTCGTTTATTTCACTTATGAGCCTGTCATAATATTCATTGTTCTGTTCCTCACTGTCTGCATATACTCCCTGTGGTGTAAACATGACCGCAAGGACTATGATGACAGTGGCAATTATTTTTTTCATATGTTAATCCTATATAAGCAATGCTTTTACTATTTCTACAAATGCTTTGAAAAGCGGCAGCGATACCGAAAGCATTGCAAGCTTTCCTGCCAAAGTGACCTGTGACGCAAGTGCGTTTTCCCCGCAGTCCTTACAATAATCAGATGCAAGCTGTACGATATAGCATATGCCAAGTGACTTGAACAGTATGGTAAGATACATATTGTCGATTCCTGACAGAGTGAAAAGGTCCTCAAATACAGAGATAAGATCTTTCACAAATGCCACCGAATGAAAAAGCACCAGTGCCGCCGCCGCAAGCACAGCCGCATATTTTATTTCACGACTGTCTTTCTCAATGGCTTTGCACACTATGGTTGAGAAAATACAAAAGCACGCTATTGTAAATATTTTCATTAATACAATCCAAACACTTCTTTTATCGTTTCAAATAGATTTCCGATCTGCCTTACTATCATAAGCAGAACGACAATAAGCCCTGCAAGAGTTGTCATCATTGCCTGCTCGTCACGCTCCGCTCGTTTCAGCAAGAGATTTAACACGGCAACGATAATTCCTATGGCAGCGATTTTGAAAATAAGATCTATGTCCATAAAATTTTGTTCCCTTCATTATGGTTATCCTTTGCTATGGCTATATTAGCAGAATAGCGATAAAAGCCCCGCTGAGAACGCCCAAAGCCCTGCATAGCCGCACCTGTGAGGTGAAATTCTCTGAAAGTCTGCTTATCTGCTCATCAAGTGCGGCAAGGCTCATGGAAATGTATGCAAGCTGTCCATTTGTGTCTGTTGTGCCGAGTTTTTCAAAAAAATCTATGGCGGTCTGCCTGATTTCATTGTCAAAAAGCTTTGACTTATATATATCCTCGGTTATTCTTTTACGGACATCAGGCGCAGAGATATCTTGCGACAAAAATGTAAAGTCAGAATAATCTTTCTGCAAGCTAAGCTTTAAGATTATTTCCCCGAAAGTCATTCCACCCTCAACCATTGCCCTTGTTTCAAATATCAACCGTCTGAAAAGCTTGAGATATTTCATTTGCCGTATCTTGTCCGTCGCCATTGCACAGCCCATTTGTGTGCAGGCAGATATGATCAGCACACAGCCTATTAGCTTTATCATTTCATGCTCCTGTTTTTGTAAATGATACCAGCCTGCCACACATTGTTCCTGTGCCTAGTACCGCAAGTGCGTCGAAAGCCTTGTCTTTTATGAGTTTTGAGATATAACGCCGCTTTTTAAGCTCATCAAGACTTGAAGCATGGCATGAAGCAATAAGTTTCACTCCTGAGTTGAGCGCATACTGCAAAGCTTCGTTGTCCTCAGAAGAACCTATCTCGTCGCATATGAGTATTTGCGGTGACATGACCTTGACAGCTGTCATTATGCCCTCATATTTGTTGTAGGAATTGAACACGTCCGTCATTGCACCTATAAGATTTTGCGGCTCACCTGCCACTGTTGCGGCAAACTCGTTTCGCTCGTCTATAAGCGCAACACGCCAGCGTTCGCCAAGCTTTCTTGAAAGATCACGAAGCACTGTAGTTTTTCCTCCCGAGGGCGGTGAAGCAATAAGCAGGCTCATTGGTTTGTCAGAAAAGCATTTTGCATATATCTCGTCTGAACTGCCTATCATTTCACGAGCTATCCTTATATTAAGAGAAGATATATTTTTTACCGACTCCACGGCATAACTCCTTGCAGGATCAAGAACGGCAGTTCCGCAAAAGCCTACTCTGCACCCTCCTGAAACCGTTATGTATCCTCTTGCTATCTCACGGTGAAAGCTGTGAAGAGAGTTCTGAAATGCTCGCTGATAGATAGTTTCAATATCCTCTGTGGTAACTTGAACGCTATCCCCGATATTGTTCATTAGTCTGCCGTTATCATTAACGAAATACTCTTTCGAGAATATGGTAACAGACAGCCGTCTACCTCTGCGAAGCCTTATTTCCTGTATCCTGTCACGCTCTATTTCTGGCACTGACATAATTGCTCCCCTTATGCGAGGGGTGAGCAGTTCGTAAACGTATTTTATCTTGCTGACTTCTCTTATCATTTTTTCACGCTCCTTTTGACTTGTCCTATGAAATAACTATGCTGTGAGCCTGCATTTTAGTACAAGATATTTGTATTCTCCTACATACGCAGATATCCATTATTGTATTTAATTATCACGCAAAATGCTTGAAATACTGTTGTATTTGTGATATAATGTTAATGCAATATGCACAAATATTGTGAAGATAAAAGAAACATACAAAACAAAGGAGAAAATTATGAACAACAGCTTAACTGAAGAACAGGTAAAAGTACTGAATATGTCACAAAGCGTGATAAATGAGGTAAGAAAGGTCATTATCGGCAAGGACGAGATAATCATAAAAGTCCTGCTGTCCATACTTGCAGGCGGTCATATCCTTATTGAGGATATTCCGGGAGTAGGAAAGACCACTCTTGCCGTGGCTCTTTCAAAGGCGCTTTCACTTGACTATAAAAGACTACAATTCACCCCTGATGTTTTGCCAACAGACGTGACAGGTTTTACCATACTAAATAAAGAAACACACAAGTTTGAATATAAGCAGGGTGCAGCACTCACAAATCTTTTTCTTGCAGACGAGATAAACAGAACCTCAAGCAAGACGCAGTCTGCGCTTCTTGAAGTAATGGAGGAGGGAAAGGTAACTGTAGACGGTATCACACATAAAATGCCTGACCCTTATATCGTTATCGCAACGCAAAACCCGGTTGGCTCTATAGGCACGCAAATGCTCCCTGAGTCGCAAATGGACAGATTTATCGTAAGGCTCACAATGGGTTATCCTAATCTTGAAAGCGAAGTCGCAATGCTAAAATCCAAGCAAAATCTTGTGCCTGTGGATAATGTAAGACCCGTGGTTTCTGCGGAGGATATCCTTCAGGCAAGGAAAGTTGTGGAAAATATTTATGTTTCAGATCAGGTTTTCCAGTATATCGTTATGCTTGCAAATGCAACCAGAAACAATGAATATATAAAGTTGGGCCTTTCACCTAGAGGAACTATCGCACTACTCAGAATGACAAAGGCGACAGCTCTTCTTAAAGGCAGAGATTATGTTATCCCCGATGACGTTATATACAGCTTCAAGGACGTTGTTCTTCACAGACTTGTGTTCAGCTCAAAGGCAAAGATAAACGGCTTCACAGGAGAACAGATACTCAAAGGAGTTATTTCCTCAGTTCAGGTTCCTAGAGTTAGCAAGTAACGGAGGAGCAAATGCTGGTTTTATATATAATATTATTTATCGCCTCTATTTTCTTCTATATATTATATGTGGGTAGCTTCTCTTTTTATCTCTTTGCATTTTTACTTGTTATGCCTATAATCTTATTCGTTATGCTCAAAAAAATGTCAAAGAAAATAAGCGTTGGTTTTGTGAACACTCAGAAAACCGCAGGCAGATCGTCAAAGATACCCGTTGTGCTGAGATTGCAAAACCGCTCAAAGTTGCCTGTTGCCAATATGATTATAGAGATAGAATATTACAACACACTTGACGGCGACAAAAATACAATGAAGATAAATACTCCCCTTTATCCTGATGATGTTCAGTATCTTACTTTGCACGTTTCCGCAAAACATTATGGCACAGTGAGAATGAACATAAAACGCTGCCGCATTGTGGATATGCTGAAGCTTTTCAAGATAAGAGTAAGTACCGATGCTGCTTCCAGACTTTTTGGCGAGAGCACTTTCACTATCGTGCCTGACTATATCCCTATCGAAAACAACATTGCGAATTATGCTGAAATGGGTCTTGAAACCGATGATTATTCCAAGACATCAAAGGGCGATGATCCCTCAGAGATTTTTGATATACACGAATATCATGATGGTGACAAAATAAACAGGATACACTGGAAGCTTACTGCAAAGCAGGATAAGACCATGGTCAAGGATTACTCTCTGCCAATATCAAACTCTATCGTGCTTATGGCGGATCTCCACCTTGATACAAATACAGACGATTATATGCTCGTATACGATACTCTTGTAGAGGCTATAGCGTCTATATCCTATTATCTCATAGAAAATGACACTCCTCATAAGGTAATGTGGTATGATAAAAAGAAAGATTTGAGCGAAGTAGTGAACGTTACAGACGAAGAAAGTGCAAGGCTGCTCATAAGTCTGCTGTTGCAGGCTTCTGTTTATGATGAGCCTGACCTGTCTATGATAAATTACATCAATGAGCCTGAGAGATATAAATGCGGTCACTTGATGTATTTTTCTCCCGCATATAACAGCAATCTCAGCGGCGTTATGAACGATAACGATCTGGCGTTCCGCTATTCCTATATGCTTATCACAAATAAAAAGAAAGACGACGTTATAAACGATGAGTTTGCAGAGGTCGTGAACGTTACTGCAAAACACGTTGCCGAAAGCATACAGGAAATATGTCTATAAAGGTGACAACATGAAAAAGAAAAGAATAAAAAGCAAAAACAAAGATATAGGATTTATCAGCAGCAATGGTATCTGCATTGACGGAGATATCCTTATGAATTGTGAGCGTGAGCATAATTCAGGCTCATTTCTATGGTTTCAGATACTTCTGACCTTTGTGGCGACCATATGCACAGCGTTTATGGCAGTATCATTCCTTGATATGGAAATATACAAGACCACGATCATATATTACTCCGCCATGCTCTCACTTGTGTTTGGTCTGATGAAATCGTCACACAAGATAATTAAGTTTTCTGCACTTGGTGTGATGATACTTCATGTAATTTACCTTGTGAGCAGGATATCTACAATAAAATACGGCTTGTTCGTTGTTATAGACAGATATCTTTCAAGGGCAAATCAACCTAACTCGACTCTTGGTGTTCAGCTTAGTGGAATATCTACTATCGACTACCCATATCTTGCGTCAAATTTTTTCGTATTTTTTATAACTCTTGTTTGCCTTGGTGCGGCAGCAGCCTGCCTTTATAGGATAGATTTTCCACTGCTGTTCATCATTACATTTCCTGTTTTCGAGCTTGGAATGTATTGGGGCTGGGAGCCGACAATGTGGACTGTTATTGGTCTGTTTATATGCTGGGTGACAGTGCTTGCACTGCACATAATAAACCACACAACTAACAAGGCAGGAAGAAAAAACACCTTCGCGGTGCATGAGCGAAAACGCACGTTTTATTTTACATCTGAAAAGCAAAAAGCTTGTTTCTATAACGTATTCATGAAATTCACGGCTATTTTAAGCTCGTTGGTACTTGTAGTTATTATGCTTTTCTCAGCAATAACAGGCTTTACACGTCCTGAGTCATTTGCAAAATACAGACATGATATTTCTACAGCAGTGTCAAATTTCTCTCTCACTGACCTGAGGAATGCTTTTTCAGATTATGACGGCGGATTTGATCTATTTGGTATAAAAACAGTTGGTGGCACAAACGGAGGCATTCTTGGCAAGACAGCAGGCATTAGCTTCAACGGCTCAACAGCACTAAAAGTGGTCACTCCAAAATTCTCTAATACACTATATCTCCGTGGATATGTAGCAGGCGTTTATAACGACAATAGCTGGACTCCTGTTGACGTGAATGGCAATGAAGACACCTTCTCTGATGATTTTGAACAAGGCAAGATATGGGTGCAGGATCTGGATTATGACCTTATCCAACGCAAATACGCGGATCTGACCCCTGCTCAGATTTCTGTATCTGTTCTCGGTGCAAGCAAGAAATTTGTGTATGCGCCATACGCTTCTTTATATTCAAGTGATGGAAACACAGACGATAAAAAAATGCGTCCTACCACTGAGTCATATGTCAAATTAAGTTCAACAAAGTATTCTCTTTACTATTTTGACCCCTCTCTTATAGAAGAAAGGCTTGAAGCTCTCCCTGAGGCTATAGCCACAGAAGTGCCTGCATTGTCTGTTAATAAGGACAGAGGTGTTGACGCTTACTCAGAGTTTGTTCACCAGAAATATATGGACGTTTCAAAGTCTGATGAGCTTGATAAGGCATATAAAGAGATACTCAACGAATATCTTGGCGTGGATATTTACCACAAGGGTGATTGGACTTATGAAGAAATAAGCACTGCAATAAAAAACTATTTCTCTGATAACTTCACTTATACCCTTGAACCGGGTGTTACTCCAAAAGGTGAAGATTTCATAGATTATTTTTTAGGTACACAAAAGGAGGGCTATTGTTCATATTTCGCAACGGCGGGTGCAGAGCTTTTAAGAATGTTTGGCTATCCGTCAAGATATGTAGAGGGATATGTGGTGCTTAATTCACAGCTCGGTGAACCTGAAGATGATTCAACATACGAGGTAAGTGTAAAGGACAAATGTGCGCACGCATGGGCTGAGGTATTTATAGACAATGCAGGTTGGTATCCTGCAGAATTCACACCAGGTTATGATAATGATAATCCTAATCTTACACAACAAGAGAAAGACCCTAAGGAAGTCACAACAACTAAAAGCACAGAAAGCAAGCCTACGACTACCACACAAAATGGCGGTCAGGGTGGCACAACTTCAGTGGTTACTAAAAAGCCTGCAAACAGTTCAAAAGCTTCAACAACAAAGAAAACAAATTCTGCAAGCAACAGACATGGTGCCGGAGTGATGTCAGGCGCTGGGAAAACTTCTGTTTCATCAAGAATAACAGAAAACAACAGCGACCATGGCTCTTTTGTAGGAATTTTCATGACTCTGGGCGGACTTCTGCTTATTGGCTTCGGCATTGTAGTCCATAGAGATGTAAAGGTAAAGAAAATGCGTTCGGAACTAAGTAATGGGGACAATAGATCACGCACTGTGGCGGTATATAGCTATATGCTCAAATATTTAAAGCTTATAGGCATTGCCGACAGCAGAAATATTACAGACTTACAGCTTTGTGACAGGTTAACAGAAAAATGCCAGGAAATGCAAATCGATGATTTCTCTCATATGATAAAATATATCGGAGAACTTGCGGTCAAAGCGGAAATGAGCAACTCAGTAATATCTGATGAGGAACTCGAAACTGCACTTTCTTATTTTGAAATCGTAAAAGACAAGATCGTCCTGCCAAAGCTTTCGGGTGCTAAGCTTCTTAATGCAAAATTTGTTTACTGTCTATATTAGAGGGAAAAAGCCACGCTCGGTGTGGCTTTTTTAACCTCAATGATATTACCAAAAAGCTGATCTGTGATTTTTTTATATGAAATATATGTTTAATGCAAATATGGATATGATATTATCAGTAGGATAACTTTTTGAATACTTTAGAAAGGAATGATTGGATTGCGAAAAATAAAAAATACAATAATATTTATTGTTACAGTTGCTATACTTACAATGTTCTGCTCTTGCTGTAAACGCTCTGAGATAAAACTGGGATCCGGCAACGAAGGTGGTATATATTATAAATTTGCTGACACTCTCAGTGATATTGATGAAAACATCACAAATATAAGAACGGCTGGTTCTCAGGCTAACATGAGGCTTTTAAAGGACGGCTTTATCAACATGGGAATAGTCCAGAGCGATGTCCTGTCTGAAGCAGTGAATGGCACAGGAGATTTTAATGGTAACAAAATAAACAACGTCCGTGCAGTTGCGGCTCTTTACATGGAGTCTTTTCAGATAATCGTTCCGGCTGACTCAGATATTCAAACTCCTGCTGATCTTAAAGGCAAAAAGGTCTCTGTGGGCGAAGAAGATTCTGGCGTAGCAAAAAATGCTGAGTACATTTTAAACTCTGTAAGTCTTGACTATAACATGATAGATGTGTGCAACATGAACTATCAGAAGTCTGCTGAGGCACTTAAAAACGGCTCTATCGATGCATTTTTCGTGGTACTTGGTGCTCCATGTGATGTTATAACACAGCTTTCTGAGGAAATGGATATAAGAATATTGCCTCTTGATGACAGAACGATATCATATATGACGAATCTTTATGACGGATACTATGAAACTGTAATAAAGGCAGGAACTTATAAAGGCATTGACGAGGACGTCAAGACTGTCGGCGTAAAGGCTGTTCTTGTGGCAAGCCAAAAGATGGACAGCGACACTGTAGCAGATATCACGAAAATGCTTTTTGAGGAAAATGATCAGATAAAGAAAAGGATCTCATTTGCGAATAATGACACAAAATTTGCGACAGATAATATCCCGTGTGCTTTTCATAAAGGGGCAGTGGAATATTATAACAGCATTGAAACTGCTATAACAGAGGAGGATCAAATTTGAAAACAATAAATGTGGATATGTATCAAACTCTTGCGGTGGCAGTAGGAGTCTTGTATTTAGGGGGATTTCTCAAAAAGAAAGTCAGATTTCTTGAAACCTTCTGTATTCCCTCTCCTGTCATCGGCGGAGTTATTTTCGCTATCATATCATGTATTCTTCACGTCGCAGGAATAGTCGAATTTCAGTTTGATGAAACGCTAAAAACGGTTTGCATGGTCATGTTCTTCACTTCTGTTGGCTTTCAGGCAAACATTAAAGTTTTGAAAGCAGGAGGTAAAAGTCTTATTGTATTTTTATTATGCCTGATAGTGCTGATATTTGCGCAGAATGCGGTTGCCGTAGGACTTTCAAAGCTATTGGGAGTAAGCTCACTGGTAGGTATGTGTACAGGATCTATCCCTATGGTAGGCGGTCACGGAACGTCAGGTGCTTTTGGCACAGTGCTTGAGGACCTTGGTCAGCAAGGAGCAACAAGCCTCTGCACAGCAGCGGCTACTTTTGGATTGATTATAGGCTCTGTAATGGGCGGCCCTATCGGCAGAAAGCTTATACTCAAACACGATCTGCTGAAAACTGTTATTCCTGAGGACGACTCTATACTTGTCGAAGACGAACAAAAACATCACCGTTCTGTAAGCATGTATGCACCTGCAGCTTATCAGCTTGCGATAGCAATGGGAATAGGCACGTTTGTATCATGGGTGCTTTCATATTCAGGCATGACTTTTCCTGTGTATATCGGATCAATGATCGTTGCAGCATTTATGAGAAATATCGGTGAATACAGCGGTAAAATACACATACACATGGGTGAAATAAATGATATCGGTGGTATTTGTCTTTCGCTTTTTCTCGGAATAGCCATGATAACATTGAAACTCTGGCAGCTTGCCGAGCTTGCATTGCCTATGATAATCATGCTTGTTGCACAGGTGCTTCTTATGGCGATGTTCTCATACTTTATCGTATATAATATAATGGGCAGAAACTATGATGCGGCAGTGCTTGCGGCAGGAACTTGCGGCTTCGGAATGGGTGCAACGCCAAACGCTATGGCTAATATGCAGGCTTTAACAGCAAAATTTGCCCCTTCAATAAAGGCTTATATGCTTGTTCCTATTGTTGGAAGTATGTTTGCCGATTTTATAAACAGCCTTGTTATAACAGGATTTATCAACTTTATTAATTAACGGAGGAAAAGAATATGAACAAAAAGAACAAACATCTTGACTGTTATACAGATAACCTTGCTTTTCCAGAAGTTCACGTTGAAGATGTAAAAACTGAGAGTGATGAAAACGAAAATAATAGCGAATCAGGTGTAATATTCGACAACTTAGCAATACCTGAGATAAAAATAAAGTCCAAGAAAAGGAAAAGATAACAAAAAAACGATTTTCTGTTTATTTTCAGAAAATCGTTTTTTTATTTCATATTGGAGATATATTCTCTTATCTCTTTTTCCACACGGATAACATCCTCGTGAAGCTCCTGAGCTGACATTCTGAAAGCACCGCTGCCCATGATTATGACCTGCTCCATGCCGTCAGATGTGGCGACCCTTACCTTATGCTCTCGGCTGAGCTTGTGAGCAGTGCGTTCGATATAAGTGTCAGCCGTTTCGGCTTCTTTGGTGTAAACTATACTGATATTGTGGTAATTTTCCACTACACGCTCCTGCTCTTTGACCTTGTATGCGTCAAAGACGAGTATCAGCTCACATTGCTTGTATCCCTGATAGTTGCAAAGCCTGTTCACAAGCATACTTCGTGCAAGGTCAAGGCTCTCGTTGGCAGCCTTTTTCAGCTCGTCCCAAGAAAAAATTATGTTATAGCCGTCAACCAGCAAATATTCCACGCCTGAGTATATCTGCTTCGGCTTTGACGCTGACTTTACAGACTTTTCAGGTCTGCGCATCGCATAGTGCTTATCACGTTCTATTTTTCCGTAAGTGCGCTCAAATATCTCCATAAGCTCCTTATCACTTGCTGCACGTCTTACAAAATCTTCGGCACGAGCGTATGACTGTGGCTGAGAAACCTGCCTGCGTTTGTCCTCTGGAGGGATGTGAAGCCTATCAGGAACTTCGTTCCATTTGACATTGTAACCTGCGCCATGAGAGCAAAATACAGAATCTGCTGTATTTTCAAGATCTCTGTCAGGATCATAGTCATATTCTTCAAGCACAACTTCTGTATTATGACATTCACGGTAACCGTCAGAAGTGCATATCAGCTTTCCAACGCCCTTGGTGTAGCTTATGACCTGCGACTGATATCCACGCATTTCCGCCACCGGTGCGCTTCCCTTTATAACGGAAAATTCGCCCGATACCTCCGGCTGTGAGAAAACTCCGCCCATGTTCTGTATATCTGTTATAGCACGTCCCACGTTCTGCTGTGGAACTTCAAGTGTGAAGCTGTAATAAGGCTCAAGAAGAACGGACTTTGCGTTTCTAAGTCCCTGTCTGACGGCACGATATGTTGCTTGACGGAAGTCGCCGCCTTCTGTGTGTTTAAGGTGCGCTCTTCCCGAAACGAGCGTTATTTTCATATCTGTAATAGGAGAGCCTGTGAGAACGCCAAGATACTTTTTCTCCTGCAAATGGGTAAGAATAAGTCTTTGCCAGTTTTTGTCCAGCGTATCTTCACTGCATTCCGTTGCAAAACGCAGACCCTTGCCACGCTCCAGCGGCTCAAGCTTCAAATGCACCTCAGCATAATGCCTGAGCGGCTCATAGTGACCATAGCCGTAGACCGTTTTCTCAATAGTTTCTTTGTATGCAATGCTTCCCTCGCCAAAATCAATGTCGATATCAAAGCGCCGCTTGAAAATGCTTTTCAGTATTTCAAGCTGCACCTCACCCATTATACTGACATGTATTTCGCCAAGCTGTTCATTCCAATCGACGTGAAGCTGTGGATCTTCATTTTCAAGCACACGGAAATACGACAGCAGAGTGTGCATATCCAAATCACACACAGGCTCGACACGATAGGTAAGAACAGGCTCCAACAGTGGTTTTGCAGAATCCTGCTCAAAACCAAACCCCTGCCCTGCATAGGTTTTAGTCAACCCTTCAACAGCGCAAACAACGCCAGTTACAGCGTTATCTGCATTACGATATTTTGCCCCTGAATATATTCTTATCCTGCTGACCTTTTCTGAGAAGCTTTCACCGTCAGCCGATGTGTAATCTACTAGATCTCTAACCTTAAGACAGCCACCTGTTATCTTCATAAAAGTCAGGCGTGAGCCACCGTCCTCTGAAATTTTATACACTTTTGCACCAAAAGTACCGCTGTCATATACACACGGTGCAAGCTCTGCAAGGGCGTTCATAAATTTTTCTATGCCCTGTGATTTTAAAGCTGAGCCGAAAAAGCATGGAAATACTTTTCTATGAGCCACGGAATCTGACAGTATCTTGTCAGACATTGATCCCGTTTCAAGAAACTCATTCATAATATTTTCATCAAAAAGGGCGCAATCCTCTACGACTTCGGACTTCATACGGCAGAAATCCACAAATCCACTGCCAAGACGACCCTCTAAACTGTTCATGACGAAGGTTTTATCAGCGCCGTCCAAGTCCATTTTATTTACAAAAACAAAGGTTGGGACGTTATAACGCTTTAACAGCCTCCAAAGAGTTTGGCTATGGCTCTGCACACCGTCAGTTCCGCTTATAACAAGCACAGCAAGATCAAGCACCTGTAATGCACGCTCAGTTTCCGCTGAGAAATCGACATGACCTGGTGTGTCAAGCAAGGTGAAAGATGTGTTTTTATATTCAAATTCTGCGGGTTTTGAGAAAACAGTTATACCTCTGTTTTTTTCAATCATATCCGTGTCAAGAAAAGCATCGCCGTGGTCTACACGTCCGACCTTTCTTATTTTGCCCGACAAATAAAGCATTGCTTCCGAAAGCGTTGTCTTGCCTGAGTCGACGTGGGCGATTATGCCTATTACTGTTTTTTTCATATTTTCTTCCTATTTGCTAAATTTCAATGTACTCCATTTCATTCTTCATTTGCACAAATCCAAACTTTTCATATAAAGGTCTGCCCATTTCTGTCGCTTCCAGAGAAATAGAAGTAATACCTCTTTTCTTTGCATCTTCTACCAGTAATGCCAGCGTCCTTATGGCGATACCATTTCTGCGATATAAAGGCTTCGTATACATATTCATAATATATGCTTTCTTACCACTTGGATTGTGATAGGTAGGCATCACCTGGTAATAACTAACTCCACCTGCACCAACAAATTTATTATCCTCAAAAACTATATATGCTGTGTGCGTATCATTCTGAAAGGCTTCTTTATAATACTCGTAAGTTTTTCTTTCTACTTCATCCATATCAATATCTGACGTTAGATTATTAGCTGCCCTTAAAACTTCTATTCTTGTTTTGGTAAGCAGAACTATATCGTCCATCGTTGCTTTTTTATATATAATATTCAAACTAATCATCCTCTCAATTAAACAAAAGCAGAGGTACATATTTCCGCGAAAGTTTAATTTTTAGCATAAAAACAAAATTTGTTTCGACAGTAAGCAGACAGTCTCCATATGTCCGGCTATTCAACGAAAAACATACTCAACCCCTATTGTACAAGGAAATGGTGGAACGCACTTTTTTCCCTTAAAATCTAGGGTTTCGAGTCTGTGATAACCTTGAATTGTCTTATAATTTGTATAGGCAAACAGGGTAAAGTTCTGTTCCTTAAACTTCATTTTTAATGTCACCCCTACAAACTGGAATTTGTTAATCTACCAGATAGAAAGAGGGAACCAGATCATGGCTTCTATATTGTTCTGTACTCTCTGACTTATCATTTTATCCTCACAAATTCCGATTTATCTTTCTAATCAACTACACGCCAACTTCTTTAAAATATTAACATAATATTTAAACTCATTCAAGGAACTCAAATAAACACACAAGTGGAACACCTCAAATTAAGTTTAGAAAAAGCTGATTAATGCGAGGCATTCGTTTCGCCGTTTTGAGCAACGCTCGAAAATACGTCACTGAGAGGACTGTGAAAAAACGGCAGAAACGATTTATTCAGCGTTTCCTTTGTTTATTTGAAATTGCAATATAACTGCATATAGAAATCAGGAAACTTATACAGTACAAAACAACCGCTCCAAAACTAAACAATACTTCTCCCAAATAAGTTAGTCCTGGCATAAATCCATATCCAGGAAGATTATTATAGTAAATCATCAGTCCTATGGATATAAGCAGCGGAATTAGTTCTGCCGAAAACAATATCCGCCAAAGTTTTTTTGTTTTCTTGCGAATGGTTATCACAAATAATATTATTTGAAATATAAAAATTACTATATATGTAATCAGTAGGAACAGTGCCATTACTATTTTCCTCCGTAAATTCCGATTTGTCAATTTCATTAAATATGAATTTTATCTTTCTCCAGTGGATACAGATATGTAATCGGATTCTGTGCCGACTGATTCAACTTCAATCTGGCTATCGACTTTCCAATGTAGAGCGATTCATTCTCATCCAACGGAAATCCCTGCTCATATCTTTCATCCACAAAAAAAATAATCTATTTTCAGTTTTTTGGTGTAAGAAAAATATCCTGTCTTGGAAGTCTGTCCTTTGTCTCTATACATACAAACCACTCTGATGGCTTATATACTGCAACAATCAAAGAGTTGTAAACACCGAAAACATACTCAACCCCTATTGTACAAGGAAATGGTGGAACGCACCTTTTCCCTTAAAATCAAGTGGTTCAAGCCTTTGATAGCCTTGAATTGCTCTATAATTTGTATAGGCAAACAAGGTAAAGTTCTGTTCCTTAAACTTCATTTTTCATGTCATCCCTACAAACTGGAATTTAACTAATGGATGCCATTTTATCAGTCGGCCATGATCTCCTAAGAGCCACATAGGAGATCAAAAAGTTTGCAAGCCAGCCAACTGGTATCGCAAGCCAGACAAAGGCAATGCCGAAACGTGGTGCACAGATCAGGGCAACGGACAGACGAATCGCAAGATTCACTATATTTGCAACGAGGAACGGACGCATAATTCCGAGACCACGAAGAACTCCATCGGTTGCCATCTTGATACCCATGAAGATGAAAAAGTAACCAAGCCACCTCATATAATCACCAGACACCTGATAGGCAAATGCCGTTCCGTCTTTTCCTAAGAACAGTGAGGAGATCTGCGTATGCAGCGCTTCAATGGTCACAAACGCAATGACTGCGAAGCATAGATCCAGCACCAGTGCAACATGATAGCCTTTTTTGATACGATCAATTTTCTTTGCACCAAGATTTTGGGAAACATACGGCGAAACCGCATTGCCGATGGATACAAAGATCAATGAAAAAACATTTTCCACCCTCATCGTTGCTGCATACCCGGCGAGTGCCTGTGTACCGAAAGGATTTACTACTGCCTGCACGATCATCATACCGATAGACACTGTGGACTGCTGCAAAACCGATG